>Ga0114966_10001150_pt1 | contig 24815 bp, 21 predicted proteins | sample M_130207_XF_Meta_FD_87029 | JGI IMG/M metagenome (GOLD analysis project Ga0114966, IMG submission 87029) | Freshwater microbial communities from Lake Montjoie, Canada to study carbon cycling - M_130207_XF_MetaG | ecosystem: Environmental > Aquatic > Freshwater > Lake | place: Lake Montjoie... | reverse complement strand
CGCGGGTGCAAGAAATTGTGTTGATGGGCGGGGCCTATTTCGAGGTGGGCAACATCACCCCTGCGGCCGAGTTTAACATTTATGTCGACCCAGAAGCCGCTGATATTGTGTTCAAATCTGGCGTGCCCTTGGTGGTGATGCCCTTGGATGTGACGCACAAAGTGCTCACCACCCGCGCGCGGGTTGAAGGTTTTCGCGCTTTGGGCAGCCAAGTCGGGCGGGTTGCGGCGGAATGGGCTGATTTCTTTGAGCGCTTTGATATGGAAAAATACGGCTCAGAAGGTGCGCCGCTGCATGACCCCTGTGTCATCGCTTACCTGCTTGACCCTTCGCTGTTTCAGGGCCGCCACATCAATGTGGAAATTGAAACGCTCTCTGACCTAACCCTCGGCATGACCGTGGCCGATTGGTGGGGTGTCACCGACAGGCCCGTCAATGCGCTGTTCATGGGCGCTGTCAATGCAGACGGGTTTTTCGCCCTGCTGACCGAGCGGTTGGGACGGCTTTAAACGCAAAAGGCGGCAAACCCATCGGGTTGCCGCCTGTTCTTGCAGAAACTTGATAAAATCAGCCCGCCGTTGCGGGCTTTTTCTCTTTCTTATCGGTATGAACCAAAAGCGGCTTGCCCTTGGGGCCGACAGCCTCTTCGTTCACCACAACTTCCGACACATCATCGCGGCCCGGCAGTTCGAACATGGTATCCAGCAGGATGTCCTCCATGATCGAACGGAGGCCACGCGCGCCGGTTTTGCGCTTGATCGCGCGTTTGGCAATAGCCACCAGTGCATCCGAGGTGAAGGTCAGTTTCACGCCTTCGATTTCCAACAGGCGCTGGTATTGCTTGACCAAGGCGTTCTTCGGATCGGTCAAAATCGTGACCAAAGCGGCTTCGTCCAGATCGGTCAGCGTGGCGATCACGGGCAAGCGGCCGACAAATTCGGGGATCAGACCGAATTTCAGCAGGTCTTCCGGCTCAAGCTCCATGAACAATTCGCCCACGCCGCGCGCGTCGGGGTCTTTCACGTCAGCGCCAAAGCCCATGGCGGTGCCTTTGTTGCGCTGCGCGATGATCTTTTCCAATCCCGCAAAAGCGCCGCCGCAGATGAACAAGATGTTGGTCGTATCCACCTGCAGGAATTCTTGCTGCGGGTGCTTGCGCCCGCCTTGTGGCGGAACAGAGGCCACCGTGCCTTCCATGATCTTCAAAAGCGCTTGCTGCACCCCCTCGCCCGACACATCGCGGGTGATCGAAGGGTTATCAGACTTGCGGGTGATCTTATCCACCTCGTCGATATACACGATGCCGCGCTGGGCGCGTTCCACGTTGTATTCCGAGGCCTGCAACAGCTTGAGGATGATGTTTTCCACATCTTCGCCGACATAGCCCGCTTCCGTCAGCGTGGTCGCATCGGCCATGGTAAAGGGCACATCCAGAATACGCGCCAAGGTTTGGGCGAGAAGCGTTTTGCCACAGCCGGTGGGGCCGATCAGCAGGATGTTCGACTTGGACAGTTCGATATCCGATTTAGAGGCATGGTTCAGGCGCTTGTAGTGGTTGTGCACCGCCACCGACAACACGCGCTTGGCGTGTTCTTGGCCGATCACATAATCATCCAGCACTTTGCAGATGTCGCGCGGGATTGGCACGCCATCCGTGGCTTTCAACCCTGTCGTCTTGGTCTCTTCGCGGATGATATCCATGCAAAGCTCAACACATTCATCACAGATGAACACGGTCGGCCCCGCGATCAGCTTGCGGACCTCATGTTGGCTCTTGCCACAGAACGAACAATAGAGGGTGTTTTTGCTGTCGCTGCTCGAATTGGTCGCCATTGTCGTCCTCTGCCCAGCGCCCCGAAGGGCGTATGATGGAAGTCTAGGCCAAGGCCCGCGCCGCCACAATCCGAATTTGTCTAGGGCAAGCGCCGCGCCTGCCCCAGCGTTAGATTTGCCTGTTACTTGGACGTATCATCCATCTTGCCACGCCCTTCGAGGATCTCGTCAATCAAGCCCCAAGCCTTGGCATCTTCGGCTGACATGAAGTTGTCGCGTTCCAGGGCGGCTTCGACAACCTCATAGGGGTTGCCAGTGTGCTTGACGTAAATCTCGTTCAAGCGGCGCTTAAGCTTTTCGGTTTCGCGCGCGTGGATCATGATATCGGTCGCCTGCCCCTGATACCCGCCGGAAGGCTGGTGCACCATCACGCGCGAATTGGGCAGGCTAAAGCGCATCCCCTTTTCGCCCGCTTGCAGCAAAAGCGAGCCCATCGACGCTGCCTGCCCCATGACCATGGTCGAAACTTTGGGGCGAATATACTGCATGGTGTCATAGATCGATAGGCCCGATGTCACCACGCCACCGGGCGAGTTGATATACATCGAGATTTCCTTCGACGGATTTTCCGCCTCAAGAAACAACAACTGCGCGCAGATCAGCGACGACATGCCATCATGCACGGGGCCTGCTAGAAAAATGATCCGCTCCTTCAGCAGGCGCGAGTAGATGTCATAGGCGCGTTCGCCCCGGCTGGTCTGTTCGACCACCATAGGGACAAGGGTGTTCATGTAGGTATCAATCGGGTCGCGCATATCAATCCTGCCTGTTGTCACGTGACGGCATATCGCCAAGGAATTCCACGAGTCTTAGTTTGGTGCATCGGGGGCTGCAAGGGCGGGGGCGCAATCTTTGAGCGTATTGGGATGTTTGCTCCAAAAGGTCAAAGAAACGCTAATCGGGCCGTGCGCTGGACTTGGCGCTGTCAGCGCCCGAAAACTTGGCCCGCCAAAAGCACACGAGCCAGTGCCGTGGCCGCACATAGCGCACCAAAACCCCAAGCGATCGGCGCAAAAAGCTGCGGCCACAGGCACATAGCGGTCAAGGCTAAGATCGTCTCGCCCCCCTCCATGATCCCAACCGAGAAATAAAGCGACTTGTCGCCGCGCACGGACGTTTTCATCCCGCGTTTTTCGGCCAGTATCGCAAAGCCAAGAAAACTTGCACCGTTGATGTAAAAGGTCAGCAGCAAAAAGCTTGCAGCCAAGGCGTTGGTGCTGTCGCGCAGCGCAAAGGCAAAGGGGATCAAGCCGTAAAAGGCAAAATCCGCCACGATATCCAAAAACCCGCCGAAGTCGGTTTTGCCCTTGGCCCGCGCAATCGCCCCGTCCAGCCCATCAGCAATGCGGTTGGCCAAAAGCGGGGCCAGCGCCCAAGCCGTGGGCGCGCCAGCACCGATCATCCCCGCCGCCAAAACGCCCAGCGCAAGGCCCACAAGCGTGACATGATTGGCACGAAACCCTTGGGCCGCAGCCCAAGCGCCCGCTTTGGTCAAAGCGGGGTCCATAAGCTTGCGCGCAACACCGTCAAACATTTTCGTCCAACGCTCCCTTGACTGCCCCACCTGTGACGCAGCCGCTTGGGGCCTTCAAGGGTGTTTGTAGGGGGATGGTTGCTGAAGGGGGGGCCTCTCCGCTAGGTTGGGGCGATCGGCAGGAGGCTTTTGAGTGAACAGACGGGAATTTGGCGGCTTGGGGCTGGCGGCTTTGTGGGCGGGCAGCGCTTGGGCGGGCGATTGGGCTTTGGTGCTGGCGCAGGCCAAGGGCCAAGAGGTGTTCTTTCACGCTTGGGGCGGGGACCCCAAGATCAACGCCTTTATCTCTTGGGTGGGCGAAGAGGCCGCTGCGCGCTTCGGCGTCACATTGACCCATGTGAAACTTGCGGCGACTTCCGATGCCGTGGCACGGGTGCAGGCTGAACAAGCGGCGGGCAAGGATAGCGGTGGGGCGGTGGATCTGATCTGGATCAACGGCGAAAACTTTGCGGCAATGAAGCGGGCGGGGATGCTATACGGCCCCTTTGCCCAAAGCCTGCCCAATTGGTCGCTGGTGGACCAGATGGGCAAGCCTGCCACGGTCACAGATTTCACTGAACCCACGCAGGGCTTGGAAAGCCCGTGGGCCATGGCGCAGCTGGTTTTTGAGCATGACAGCGCCAAGTTGGCCGATCCGCCCAAATCAATTCCGGCGCTGGCCGATTGGGCCAAGGCCAACCCTGGCCGCTTCACCTATCCCCAACCGCCCGACTATTTGGGGCTGACCTTTCTAAAACAGGTGCTTTACGCCCTGCTGCCCGACCCTTTGATCTTGCAACGCCCTGCCGCCGATGCCGACCCCTCGCTGGAGGCCCTATGGCAGTTTCTGGACGCCCTGCATCCAAACCTATGGCGGCAGGCCAAGGCCTTTCCGGCCAACGAAGCTGCCCTTGGCCAATTGCTGGCTGATGACGAAGTCGGCATAGCCTTTGCGTTCAACCCCGGCCGCGCGAGTGCAGAGATTGCATCGGGAACGCTGCCCGACACAGTGCGCACCTTTGTTCTAACCGGCGGCACCATTGGCAATGCGTCTTTCGTGGCGATCCCTTTCAACGCCAATGCTGCCGCAGGGGCGCAGGTGGTGGCGAACCTGCTCTTGGACCCCGCCGTTCAGGCGCGCGCGCAAGATGCCAGCGTCTTGGGCTTTCAAACCGTGCTGAATATGGATGCCCTTACCCCCGCCGACCGTGCCTTGTTTCAGGATGCCCCGCGTGGCCCTGCCACCCTGTCGCCTGCGGAATTGGGGCCAACCCTGCTAGAGCCGCACGCCAGTTGGATGACCCAGATCAGTGCCCAGTGGGCGCTGCGCTACGGCGTTGCCCCGTAACCCCGCATGAAACTGGCCCCCCTGATCTTGCGGGCGTTCTTGGTCTTGCCCGTGGGCTTAGGGTTGCTCATCACCTTGGGCCAAGGGGCCACCAGCCTTTGCGTGCTGTTGGATTGGCCGGGGCTTGCCCGCGCCTGTCTGCTGTCTTTGGGGCCGGGCTTGGGGGCCACGCTGATATCCTTGACGCTGGTTGGGCTGATCTTGGGCGCAGAACCGCGCAGCCTTGGTCTGTTGGAACGGCTTTTGGCCCCCCTGCTGGCCCTGCCCCATGCTTCCGCGGCTTTGGGACTGGCGTTCTTAATCGCCCCCTCTGGGTGGATCGCGCGGGCGATCTCGCCTTGGGCTACGGGGTGGCTTTCTCCGCCTGACATCATGACTTTGAACGACCCTTGGGGGCTGGCGTTGACTTTGGGGTTGGTGCTGAAAGAAACACCCTTTCTGCTGCTGATGGCGCTGGCGGCGATGACGCCTGCGTTGCGGCACAGGCAAAGGGTGGCGGCGACCTTAGGCTATGGGCGGGGCATGGGCTTTGCGCTGGTGGTTTGGCCAAGCCTTTACCCCGCACTGCGCCTGCCTGTGTTGGCCGTGTTGGCCTATGGGATGACCGCTGTCGACATGGCGCTGATCTTGGGGCCAAGCCTGCCCTATAGCCTGTCTGCCCAAATCAGCCTGTGGCGCAGCGCGGCGAGCCTGATCCATCAAGACCACGCCGCAGCGGCAGCTTTGGTGCAAGCGGGATTGGTTCTGGCAGCGCTGATCTTGTGGCGCGGGGCAGAGGCGGCGGGGTTGGCCTTGCGGCATAGGATGACGTTGAAAGGCATACGCGCGCCCTGGGCCGAGCGGATCTTTACGCCCTTGGCCACGGCGTCGGTGGTGGGGTTGATGGTTCTGCCCTTGCTGGGACTGCTGGGCTTGGGGCTTTGGTCTGTCGCAGGACTTTGGCGTTTTCCAGAGGCTTTGCCTCACCAGATCACCCTGCAAGCTTGGACACAGGCCGGCCCTGCCCTGCTGCGCGCCTCGGCCACAAGCGTGACGCTGGCCTTGGGCGTCACAGCTGTGGCCGTGGCCCTGACGCTTTGGGCTTTGCAGGCCGAGGCTTTGCCCCCAAGCCCGCGCCGCGACGGGCTGATCTTCCTGCCGCTCATCGCCCCGCAAATCGTCGTCCTGCCCGGCATCGCCACGGCGTTGCTGCACCTGCCCGTGCCGCCCTTTGTGGCAGTCGCCTTGGGCCATCTGGTCTATGTCCTGCCCTATGTGGTCTTGGGCCTGTCAGGCCCCTTTCGCGGCTGGAACCCGCAATTGGGCGCGGTTGGGGCCAGTTTGGGGGCAAAACCCTGGCGCGTCTTGCTGCGCCTGCGCCTGCCCATGCTGGCGGGGCCGCTCGCCGCAACGGCGGCTGTGGGCTTTGCGGTGTCGATCGGGCAATACCTGCCTACGCTTCTGCTTGGCGGCGGGCGGATCGTGACGCTGACGACCGAAGCTGTGGCCCTATCATCTGGCGGCAATCGGCGGATTGTGGGGGCTTATGGACTGGTCCAAGCCTTTTGGCCGGCCTTGGCCTTTGTGCTGGCGACGCAAATCCAACGCGCGCGCTCCCTTTCCTTTGGCCCGCACCCACGCTAAACCCACCCCATGAGCGCTACGATCCTAGACACTATCAAGGCCTATAAGCTGCAAGAGGTTGCCGCCCGCAAAGCGGCACGCCCCCTGCGCTTGGTGGAAGAGGCAGCCGCCGCTGCCCCCGCGCCGCGCGGTTTTGCCCGCGCCCTGTCGGATGCCGCAGGGGCGGGCTATGGTCTGATTGCCGAGATCAAGAAAGCCTCGCCGTCTAAAGGGTTGATCCGGGCCGATTTTGACCCGCCCGCCTTGGCCAAGGCTTACGAGGCAGGTGGGGCCACCTGTCTGTCGGTGCTGACCGACGGCCCCTCGTTCCAGGGGGATGATTCCTATCTTGTGGCAGCGCATCAGGCGGTCAAACTGCCCTGTCTGCGCAAGGATTTTCTTTATGATCCTTATCAAGTGGTCGAAGCCCGCGCTTTGCACGCTGATTGCATATTGATCATCATGGCCTCAGTCTCTGACGCGCAAGCGGCCGAGCTCGAGGCCGCAGCCTTTGCTCTTGGCATGGATGTGCTGATCGAAGTGCATGATCTGGACGAATTGCACCGCGCCAGCCGCCTGAAATCGCCGCTGATCGGGATCAACAACCGCAATTTGCACTCATTCGAAGTGACGCTGGAAACCACCCGCACCTTGGCCCGCCATGTGCCCGAAGGGCGGCTGATTGTGTCGGAAAGCGGGCTTTATACGGCGCAAGATCTGGCTGATCTGGCCCGCTACGGCGTGCGCTGTTTCCTGATCGGCGAAAGCCTGATGCGCCAAGATGATGTCACCCAAGCCACCCGCGCCATTCTGGCCAGCCCGCTGACCTCGGGGGGCGCATGAGCGGCCCCAAGCCCGGTGATCTGACGCATTTTGATGATCAGGGTCATGCCCATATGGTCGATGTCGGCGCAAAAGCCGTGACTGATCGCATCGCCACCGCTGAAGGCCGCATTGTGATGACGACTGCGACCCTTGGCCTGATCACTCAAGGCCGCGCCAAGAAGGGCGATGTTCTGGGCGTGGCACGGCTGGCGGGGATAATGGCTGCCAAGAAAACCGCTGATCTGATCCCGCTCTGCCACCCTTTGCCCATCACCAAAGTCGCGGTGGATTTGGTGCCGGATGCCGCGCTGCCCGGAGTGCGGGTGACGGCCACGGTGAAAACCTCAGGCCTCACGGGCGTTGAGATGGAGGCGTTGACGGCTGTCTCCGTCGCCTGCCTGACGGTTTATGATATGCTCAAGGCCGTGGAAAAGGGGATGCAGATCGACGGCATCCGGCTTTTGCTGAAAGACGGCGGCAAGTCGGGGCTTTACGAGGCAAAGCCGTGATCTCGGTCGACGAGGCGCTGGCGCGGTGCTTGGCGCTGGTCGCGCCCCTCGCCGCTGAGGCCGTGGCCCTGCGCCATGCTGTGGGGCGGATGATGGCCGAACCTGCGCTGGCTGCGCGCGACCAGCCACCCTTTGACGCTTCAGCGATGGACGGATACGCGCTGCACGGCGACCCTGTGGCGGGGGATACATTTGTTGTAGTGGGCGCCGCACAGGCGGGGCTTGGCTTTGCGGGGGTGGTGCAAGCAGGCCAAGCGGTGCGGATTTTCACCGGCGCGCCCGTGCCGCAGGGGGCCACCCGTGTGGTCTTGCAAGAAGATGTCAGCGTGGCGGGCGATGTGATCACGCTGAACCCCAAAGCCGATATCGCCCGCCACATTCGCCCGCAGGGCCAAGATTTCAAAGCGGGCGAAGGCTTGGAACCCCGCCGCATTGGCCCGCATGACCTGGCGCTTTTGGCGGCGATGAACATACCGCAGGTGCTTGTCCACCGCCGCCCCGTGGTGGCGATCATCGCCACGGGCGATGAACTGGTGATGCCGGGGGAAGAACCGGGGCCGGGGCAGATCATCTGTTCGAACTCTTTCGCCATCGCCGCCTTGGTAGAAGCCGAAGGGGCGATAGCCCGCATCCTGCCCATAGCGCGCGACACGGTTGCGGATCTGACGGCGGTGTTCGGGCTGGCGCGGGGGGCGGATTTGATCGTCACCATCGGCGGGGCTTCGGTGGGCGACCATGATTTGGTGGGGCCTGTGGCCGAAAGTTTGGGGCTGGAACGCGCCTTTTGGAAAATCGCGATGCGGCCGGGCAAGCCTTTGATGGCGGGGCGAGTTGCGGGCACGGCTATGCTGGGGTTGCCGGGTAATCCGGTGTCCTCCATCGTCTGCGCCCATCTGTTTGTGCTGCCCATGGTGCGGGCCCTGCAAGGGCGGCCCGATGTGGCCCCTGTGGAACATCCAGCCGTTTTGGGGGCGCAGGTCGAGGCCAACGGGCCGCGCACCCATTATATGCGCGCACGCCTTCAAGACGGCGTGATCACCCCGTTTGACCGCCAAGATTCGGCCCTGATTGGGATTTTGACCCAAGCCAATGCCCTGCTGATCCGCCCGATGGGCGATGGCGCGCAGGCCAAGGGGGCCGCAGCGCGCTATATCGCGCTGTCAACCGCATAAGTATTTACACAAAACGAGAACACGGATAGAACATTGTATTAACACTTGTGGCATCCTGTGCCGCAATCCCGCCTTGGCTCCGTGATTTCAGAAAAGGGTGACGCCCATGTTGACGCGCAAGCAGATCGAGCTTTTGGATTTCATTCGCACCCGCATTGACAGCGATGGCGTGCCGCCCTCGTTTGACGAGATGAAGGATGCGCTGGATTTGAAATCGAAATCGGGCATCCACCGCCTGATCACCGCCTTGGAAGAGCGCGGGTTTATCCGCCGCTTGGCCCACCGCGCCCGCGCCTTGGAAATCGTGAAACTGCCAGAGGCGATGGAAAGAGTGGGCTTTAAGCCGCGCGTCGTGCTGGGCTCTAAACCCGCCGATCCGCTGCCGCGGCCCGTTGCGGCACTGGCCATCGAAACATCCTACGCCATGGAAATTCCCATGATGGGCCGGATCGCAGCCGGTGTGCCGATTGAGGCCATTCAGCACATCAGCCACCATGTCACCGTGCCCAACGCGCTGATCTCGGGCAAAGGCGCGCATTACGCACTGGAGGTGAAGGGCGATTCGATGATTGAGGCGGGGATCAACGATGGCGACATCGTGATCATCCAAGAACAGCAAGATGCCGAGAATGGCGATATTGTCGTGGCCTTGGTCGAAGACGCCGAGGCAACCCTGAAGCGCTTCCGCCGCAAAGGCACGATGATCGCCCTAGAGGCCGCAAACCCGATTTTTGAGACGCGGGTTTTCCCCAGCCATATGGTCAAGGTGCAGGGCAAATTGGTGGGCCTGATCCGCAGCTATTGATCTGGTCGGCTGGGCAAGGCTGCAAGGCTCGCAGCCTTTGGCCGCACGATCCAAGGTGCCACGGGGTTTGTCACGCCCGACCAAATGCGCGTGCCGCTGTGCACGGGCACGAGCAAAAGCGCATCTCCCTGCCAGACCCCTGCCAAAGCCCCGCTTTGGCTTAAGGTTGTCGCATCAATCACCGTGCAGCCTGTGGGCCTGACAGGCGTCGGACCAAACCGCTCTGGCAGAACGACAATATCCGCCACAGCACAGGCGGCAGCCACATTGGCCCCCGCCTCTTTGCCCGACAGCACAACACCGCGAAGCGCTTTAATCTGGAACGCGCGCTGAGTTTTTCCGCCCGTAAAGCCCTCTCGCAGCGCGGCCTCGCCCTGTAAGGCCAAGTCGCCGTCATCGGTCAACCAAGATTCGGCTGCAAATCCTGCGCCCCTTGATGCAGAAAGGGCGCGGCCGTGGGGGCGCAGCACACCTGCCAAAACGCCATCTGAGGAGATCAGCAGCACAGGGCGCTCGACCATACCCCAAAGACCCAAGGCCAAGGCCAAGGGGGCCAGCCCCAAAAGCCGCGCCCTGCCCTGCCAAAGGATCGCCCAAAGCGCGCCCAAACTGATCAGCGGAATGACCCAAGGGCCGGGTTGCGGCACGGGGGTGATAGCCCCGTTCAGACCCGCGATCCAATGGGCGACGGCCAAAATCCACTGGGCGGCCCAGCCCATCACCATCAGCGCGGGGGCGACCAGCCCCACAGGGGCCAAAAGCGCCGCCACAGCGCCTGCCCCCATCAGCACGCTCATCACCGGAACAGTCAACAGGTTGGCCAGCAAACCGTAAGCCGTCATGCGGTTAAAGGTTGCCGCCGAAAACGGCGCCGTAGCCAAGCCCGCCAGCCCCGAGGTTACGATCACCATCGCCAAAGGGATCAGCCAAGGCGGCAAACCCCTTGCGCGCAAAGTACGCTCGGCAGGGGCATAGCCAACCACCAGCGCGATCGTGGCCGCAAAAGACAGCTGAAACCCCGGGGCCAGCAGGCTTTCAGGCTGCCAGATCAGCAAAATCAGCGCCGCGAGCGCCACAGAGCGCAGCGACAAAACCCGTCTGTCCAGCAAGACAGCGCCCAAAAGCAGCGACACCATCAAAAAGGCCCGAGTGGTCGCTACATTGGCCCCCGACAGCACCAGATAAAACAGCGCAACGCCAAAGGCCAAGATCGCGGCTGCTTTCTTGGTGTTGATCCGCAAAGCCACGGGGGGAACCAGTGCCAAGCCATAGCGGATCAGCGCAAAGACAAAGCCCGTCAGAAAGGCCATATTCATACCCGAAATCGCCAGCAAATGCGCCAGCGAGGACACCCTGAGATCATTCACAACCTCCGCCGTGATCTGCGACTGATCCCCCGTCAAAGCCCCTGATGCGAAGGCCCCTGCATCGCCATCAACCCGCGCCATGATGCCTTCTGACAAGCGGTTGCGCAGGCGGTTGATGCTGGCATCCCACAGGCCCGGCGGGGCCCAAGTGACCACGGGGCTGGAGGTGTAGCCCACAGCGCCCAATCGCATGAACCACGCCATGCGGCGAAAATCGAATCCCCCCGGTTCCGCTGCGCTTTCGGGGGCAGACAGGCGGGCTGTGACCAAGACCGTGCGCCCCATCTCGTAATGGGCGGCTTGGGGCGCGCCCTTCAAAGATATGCGCACCTTTGCAGGGGTTTGATCGGGCGAAACTTCGGTCAGCACCACCTGATCCAGCGTCAGGCGAATGGCATCAGATTGCGAGCGGTCGATGTCAACAAGGCGGCCCTGAACGGGGCCGTAATAGGGCTGCGCCAACATGGGCGCAGTCACCACCCAAACCCGCGCGCCGCAGGCCAAGGCCCCTGCCGCACCGCAGGCCAAAGCCACGGCCAAGGGACGCAAACCCCAAGGGCCAAAGCGGGCAAGTCCAGCGAGGACCAAAAATCCCGCCACCAGACCAAAATAAAACGGCAAAGCTGGCTCGACCTGCAGACCAAACCATGTCCCAATCCCAAAGGCCAAAAATACAGGCGTTGTCAAAAACAGGTCCACCGGCGCGCTGCCTTTGGCCCAATGCGCCACCCAAGCCCATGCCTGCCCCGCCTTGCCCACCTTGTCAGCCGTCTCGCATTTGCCTAAAGCTGCCGCGAGCCTAGCTCTCCAAGGTTTCCAGAAGGTTAACGCGCCCATGTCCTCGCCCCAGATCGTCACCCGCTTTGCGCCCTCACCCACGGGTTATCTGCACATCGGCGGCGGTCGGACGGCGCTGTTCAACTGGCTTTATGCGCGGGGGCGGGGCGGTAAGTTCTTGCTGCGCATCGAAGATACCGACCGCGAACGGTCCACCCCTGAGGCCACTGCCGCCATCCTGCGCGGGCTGACATGGCTGGGCTTGGATTGGGACGGCGATGTGGTCAGCCAGTTTGACCGCAAAGAGCGCCATGCCGAGGTGGCTCACCAAATGCTAGACCGCGGCACGGCTTATAAGTGCTTTTCCAGCAAGGAAGAGATCGACGCCTTTCGCACGGCAGAAGAGGCCGCAGGGCGCTATCCTTTGTTCCTAAGCCCATGGCGCGATGCCAACCCTGCCACCCACCCCGACCTGCCTTATGTGATCCGCATGAAGGCCCCGCGCCAAGGCGAGACGGTGATTGAGGATAGAGTTCAGGGAAAAGTAACCTTTCAGAACGATCAATTGGACGACATGATAGTTCTACGCTCTGATCTTACCCCAACCTATATGCTGGCCGTTGTGGTTGATGACCATGACATGGGCGTCACCCATGTTATTCGCGGCGATGACCATTTGGCCAATGCCGCGCGCCAAACGATGGTCTATCAGGCCATGGGCTGGGATGTGCCGGTTTGGGCGCATATTCCACTGATCCATGGGCCAGATGGCAAGAAACTCTCCAAACGCCACGGCGCTTTGGGGGTCGAAGAATATCAGGCCATGGGCTATCCGGCGGCGGGGATGCGCAATTATCTGACCCGTCTGGGCTGGGCCAAGGGCGATGCAGAGATTTTCACCAGCACCGAAGCGCAAGCCATGTTCGATCTGGACGGGATCGGCCGCGCGCCAGCACGCTTGGATTTCAAAAAACTAGAGAACACCTGCGGCCACCACATCGCCATGGGCGAGGATGCTGCGCTGTTGCATGAGTTGCAGGCTTATCTGATGGTGGCAGGCAAAGACCCGCTGTCACCAGATCAACATGATCTGATGCTAAAGGGCATGTATTGTCTGAAAGACCGCGCGAAGACCTTCCCTGAACTGCTTGAAAAGGCGGCATTCGCCTTAATCAACCGCCCGATTGTACCTGACCCCGCTGCGGCGACTTTCCTTGACGCGGTATCCCGTGGTATACTGCATTCATTGACGCTGCAGTTGCAAAGTGCTACGTGGGACAAAGCGCATTTGGAAGCCATTCTGACCGAGGCTGCAACCGCTGCGGGCATCGGATTTGGCAAACTGGCCTCTCCTTTACGGGCGGCACTTGCTGGACGAACGGCCACTCCCAGCGTCTATGACATGATGCTGGTGCTTGGGCGTGACGAAACTATTGCACGGCTTGGCGACGCCTGCCGCTAAGCCACAGGCGCTGGCCCCGCCTTGCGGTCGAAACGAAATTGCCCTGTTCCGCTGCCACGGAACGACGGGATAGATTGAGGATTGAGAGATGTCTGCTGGGAAAACTGCAAAATTAAGCGTGAACGGCAAATCCTATGATCTGCCGATGATGTCGCCCGTTATGGGGCCCGAAGTTCTGGATATTCGCAAGCTTTACGACGAAGCCGATGTATTCACCTATGATCCGGGCTTTACATCCACCGCCTCGTGCAAAAGTGCGATCACCTATATCGACGGTGACAAGGGCGAATTGCTTTATCGCGGCTATCCCATCGAACAGTTGGCTGCACAAAGCACCCATTTGGAAGTGTGCTACCTGCTGCTTTACGGCGAACTGCCGACCAAAGACCAGATGGACGACTTTAAGGCCCGCATCACGCGCCATACAATGGTGCATGAACAGATGCACTATTTCTTCCGTGGCTTCCGCCGCGACAGCCACCCGATGGCAACCATGGTGGGTGTGGTGGGCGCTATGTCGGCCTTTTACCATGACAGCCTTGATATCACCGACCCGTGGCAGCGCGAAGTGGCTGCGATGCGCATGATTGCCAAACTGCCGACGATTGCGGCCATGGCCTATAAATACTCGGTCGGGCAGCCCTTCGTTTACCCCAAGAACAGCCTGTCTTATGCGGGCAACTTCTTGCACATGTGCTTTGCCGTGCCGACCGAAGACTATGTGGTCAATCCCGTGCTGGAAAAAGCCATGGACCGCATCATGATGCTGCACGCCGATCACGAGCAGAACGCCTCTACCTCGACCGTGCGTTTGGCGGGCTCTTCGGGGGCCAATCCCTTTGCCTGTATTGCGGCGGGTATTGCCTGCCTTTGGGGGCCTGCGCATGGTGGGGCAAACCAAGCCTGCTTGGAAATGCTGCGCGAAATTGGCACGGTTGACCGCATTCCGGAATATATCGCGAAGGCGAAGGACAAAAACTCGGGCTTCCGCCTGATGGGCTTTGGCCACCGCGTCTATAAAAACTTTGATCCCCGCGCGACGGTGATGAAAGAATCTGCCGATGAAGTGCTTGAATTGCTGGGCATTCACAACAACCCCACCCTGCAAGTTGCCAAAGAGTTGGAGCGGATTGCTTTGTCGGATGAGTATTTCATCTCGAAAAAGCTGTATCCGAATGTCGACTTTTATTCCGGCATCATTCTGGACGCGATGGGCTTTTCCACCTCGATGTTCACGCCCATTTTCGCCATCTCGCGCACAGTTGGCTGGATCAGCCAGTGGAAAGAGATGATCGGCGAAAACAGCAAGATCGGGCGTCCGCGTCAGTTGTATATCGGGCCGAAGAAGCGCGACTATGTTGATCTAAGCCATCGCTAAGGGCGGCACCGAACAAGTTTAAGTTGAAAATGCTGCTGGATCCTTGCTAAGATCCGGCAGTTGACATTTTGACGACCTATAATTTAAGCTAATTATTTCAATAGGATGATAAACGCCATGCGGCGACTAACCCTACATATCGGGTCGCACAAGACCGGCACGACGGCCCTGCAGGAAACCTTTTTCGCAAACAAGGCGCTGCTGGAAAGCCGCGGTCTTGCCTATGCGCATGGCGCTGGCACCTGCCATCTGCATGGATATCTTTCGGTGATCGACCCCGCCTCGGTCTTAACTCAGGGCTACGGGGTGCGTGACACTGACCGATTTGCCGATGATCTGGCCGCAACAAAGGGGCAAGAGGTTTTCGGCTCTTCGGAGAACTTCGCTTTCTTCTTTCGTCAGGCCCCGATTGATGCCTTGGCCAAGGCCTTGCAATCGCGCTTCGATGCGGTGCGCATCTTGGCCTATATCCGCCGCCAAGACCGCCATGCCCTTTCGCACCATCAAGAGGGCGCACGGCCCGATCGCGCACCGGAAGCGCAGTTATGGGGCCATGGGCTGGCCGCCCTGCCACATCCGCAACCGCATCAGGCCTTGTATCTGAACTACGATCAACGCTTGGCGATGTGGGAAAAGGCTTTTGGCGGCGGCACTGTGACTGTGCGGGTTTATGACCACAAGCTTATGAAAAATGGCGATATTGTCGAGGATGTGCTGGACCTTCTGGGCATTTCCGCCCAAGGGATCGTGCCTGCGCCCGATAAGAACCCCGCACTTGGTCTGCAAAAGGCCAAGGTGGGCCATCTGGCCAATGAGATTTTGAATAACGAGCCTCTCACCCGTGCTCTGCTGCGCTCCTTGCCACAGGATGAGGGAAAGATGCTGCCCTCAGCCGATGAAGCGCGGGCGTTTCTTGCGCCCTACCGCGCCAGCAACCGGCTTTTGAATGAAAGGCTGGGGCTGGGCCCATTTCCCGACCTTTTCCCCGACGACTTCGACGATTACCCCGAAACGGCGCAGGATGGATGGAGCGATGCAACCGCCACTTCTGCCCTGCGGGCGGTGATTGGGACACTGGGCAAACGCAAGACTGTGATGGACGATTTGACCGCTGATGATTTGCGCAAGGCGGCGCTTATGCTGCAGAAATACGACCCCGCCGCCGCCCTGCGCTTGGTGCGCGCAGCCCATCTGCTGCGGCCCAATGGGGCCCAGATCAATCAGATGAAAGCCGCGCTAGAGGCGCTGTTGCGTGGCCCTGACGCGCTTTAGCGCAACAGTCCATCTTGCGTGGCAAGCACGCCGTAAGTTTCGGGTCTGCGGTCGCGGAATATCCCCCATGACGCGCGCAGGTCAGCGATTTGGTCCAGATCAAAGCTGGCGGTGATCACCTGCTCTTGGTCGCGGCTGGCCTTGGCAAGCACTTGCCCCGCATGGTCGCAGATAAAGCTTGATCCGTAAAAGGTCAGATCACGCCCGCCCGGTGCCACTTCGTGCCCGATCCGGTTTGACGCGATGACGGGCAGGATGTTGGCGGCGGCATGGCCTTTCATACAGGCCTCCCAATGGGGTTGGCTGTTGTAATCGGGCGCGGGCGGTTCGGAACCGATGGCTGTGGGGTACAGCAGCACTTCTGCCCCCATCAGCGCCATGGACCGCGCACATTCGGGGAACCACTGATCCCAGCAAATACCAAGGCCGATGCGGCCCACGGCCGTATCCCAGACTTTGTAGCCGGTATCGCCGGGGCTGAAGTAATACTTCTCCTCATAGCCAACCCCTTGCGGAATATGGGTTTTGCGGTAGTTGCCCAAAACCTTGCCATCCGCGTCGAGGATGGCGCAGGAATTGAAAAAAGCTGGTCCCGCCTTTTCAAAATAGGGGCACGGCAGCACCACGCCCAATTCGCGCGCCAGATCAGCAAAGCGGGCAATCAGCGGGTGGCCCGTAAAGGGCTGGGCCATGGGAAAATAGGTTGGATGCTGTTCGATGCAAAAATAGGGGCTGGCGAACAGTTCTTGGATCAGGATCAGGCTTGCTCCTTGGGCTGCGGCTTGGCGCACCAAAGCCTCGGCTTTGTCCAGATTGGCGGGCAAATCCCACGAGCAGGCGAATTGGGTGGCAGCGACGGTCAGGGGGCGCATGGGATCATCCGTTGATGGCTTTGCGCTGGTTATGGCAACCCCTGCACCCAAGGGAAAGGGGGCCAAAAGAAAAACCCCGACAGGCCTGCGCCTGTCGGGGTTTGATGCGAGGCGGATGGCCTTAGTTCTTCAGCGACAGAACCGTGACAACGCCAAGTTCACCAAAGCCGTTAAACCGGCTGTTGGTAACGGTCGAATAGGCGCCCATGCCTTGGAAGACGATGAAGTCCCCCTCTTGCACGTCAGATGCCAAGGGCACTTCACCCGGCAAACGATCCACCGAATCGCAGGTGGGGCCAAAGACAACGCGGCCTTGCACAGCGCCCATGCGGGGATGGCCGTTTTGATCCATCACCTCGATGCGGTTGATGATGCCGATCTGGCTGAATTCAAACATCGACCCATAGATGCCATCGTTCAGAAAGACATGCTGATCATCGCGCACCGATTTGACGCGGGCCGCCACAGCAAAAGCATCGCCGCACAGGCCACGGCCCGGCTCGCAAACCAAGGCCGGACGGTTTGCGCCAAAGCTTTCAGCCGTCACACGGTCAATCGTCTCGAAGATCGCGTGCAGATCAACGCTTTCCCCGTCAACACGGTTGCTTGGAAAACCCCCGCCCACGTTCAGGCGGGCAATCTTCACACCCGCATTGCGCGCAATCACCGCCGCTTCGCGGATATACGACGCCCAAGCTTCCGGATCGGTGCATTGCGTGCCGGGGTGGAAGGTGATTGAGGGCACAAAGCCTGCATCCCCAACGATTTTGAGCAATTCCGCCGCCACTTCCGCGGTCGCCCCAAACTTTGCGCCAAAGTTATAGGCAGCGCCTTCGACCGGAAGTTTGAAGCGTACCGAAATCTCGCAGCCCTTGGTAGGCACCAGTTCGATCAACTTGGCCAATTCGCTGCGGCTGTCGACCGACCACGACGTGACGTTGCGATCAATCGCAAAGGCAATCTCGGCGCGCGAGCGGACCGGGTTGTGGTAATGGATCGCGGCATCCGGATCCAGACGGCGGATCAGGTCAATCTCAAACGGCGAGGCGCAGTCAAACCCCTTCACACCCGCCGCGATCAGGTTTTCCACCACTTCTTCCGAAGGGTTAGACTTGACCGCATAGGTCACAAGCCCCGGAAATCCTTGTAAAAAACGACGCGCAGTTGCCTGCACGGCCTGGGGCGCAAAAAACAGGATCGGATTTTCCGGCTGCTGATTGCGCAGATATTCGGTCGGATTGGTCCAGATCGTTTTGGACAGTCCCATCGGCGTATTCCTTTCTGCCAACAAGATGCTTGTCCCTCCCCGTTGCCATAAAATGGACAGGTCGGCCTCGGCACAAGCTCGGTTTTTCCAACCAGGCCAGGTGCGTATGAGCCGCCCTTTTCCTGCAACGTAGGATGCTGCATATGCGTGACAACTTCACCGAACAAAACTATATATTTGTCTGAAAACTTCGGCATAATGACGAAAAAGGAAGGCATATTGTATGGATGACCTCGATCGCGGCATCATCGGGCTGCTCAGTGCCGATGCACGCACCTCTGTGGCGACTTTGGCGCGCAGGCTAAAGGTGGCGCGGTCGACGATTCAAGCGCGGCTTGAGCGGCTTGAGACGGGCGGCGTCATCGCGGGCTACACGCTGAAACTGGGCGAAGAGGCGCGGCAGGGGCGACTGCGGGCGTCGGTTTTGCTGACCATCGAACCGCGCGGACAGGCGGCCATTCTGTCACGTTTAAAAGCCATTGCCGAGGTGGAGAGGGTCTTTACCACCTCCGGTCGGTTTGATCTTTTGCTGCAACTGGCGGCCTCCAACACGGCGGCCTTGGACGATGTGTTGGACCAGATTGGCGCGATGGCGGGGGTGAAATCGTCAGAAAGCCTGATCCACCTGAGCACGCGAATCGACCGCGCGGTGTAAAGGCTGCTACAGCGCCATGGCCCCATCAGCGGGGTTGGCAAAGTTGCGCTCGGGGAAGACCGAATACCAGTTCGGTCGCGCCGGATCGCGGTCATAGGCATAGCCCCCCAAGCGGCGGAAATGCTCGGCGTATTCGGCCATCTTGTCGCGGTCCAGCTCCACCCCAAGGCCCGGTCCCTTGGGCAGGGCGATGGAGCCGTTCTTATAGCGAAACGGCCCACCCTTGATGATGTCGTCGGTCAAATGGTGATAATGCGCGTCTGCCGCAAAGCCGATGTTGGGCAAAGACGCGCCCAGATGCAGCATCGAGGCCAGTTGGATCCCCAGTTCCCCCGAAGAATGCACTGAAGCGCCGTATTGAAAGGTTTCCAGCACCGTGCCCGCCTTATGGGCCTGCCTGAGCCCGCCCCAAAAGGTGGTGTCCAGCAAGACCACGTCGATCAGGTCTTGTCGGATGGATTGCGCCAGCTGTTCAAAGTTGACCACGACCGCATTGGTGGCCGTGGGGATGGGCACGAATTGGCGCAGGCGGCGCATACCCTCCAGCCCCCAGCAGGGGTCTTCGAAATAATCGTTGTTCAGATCAAGGATCGCGCGGCCCACATGGATCGCTTCTTCCACTGTCCAAACGGAATTGGGGTCGATCCGCAAACGATCGGTTGGAAAAGCGGCGGCCAAGGCACGGTAGACCTCTATCTCATGCGCGGGGGGAAAGACGCCTGCTTTCAGCTTGTGCGTGGTGAAGCCGTGTTTGGTTTTCAGGTCGATGGCATGGGCCACGATCTCGTCCGCCGTGGTTTCACCGCCAGCCCCCGTGGCGGCATTGCAGTGGCGAAAGAACAGGTAGGATGCAAAGGGAATTTCCTCACGCAGCGCGCCGCCCAGCAGGTCGCAAGCGCGGATGCCCAAGCCCTTGCCTGCCGCATCCATGCAGGCCATCTCGACCGCTGCGTGCAGTTGCGCGCGGGCGTTGTACAGGCTGCCCACGGGGTTCATGATCTTCCAGCGCAGCTGTTCCAACTGCAGCGGGTCGTGGCCCAGCACATAGGGCTTTAGCCCCATCACTGCCGCCTCGGCCGAAGCGCCACCGCCGCCCATTTCCCCCAAGCCCACCACACCGTTGTCGCAGACCACCTCCACAATCGTGCGGATAAAGCGGCCCCAATGCGCGCCATTGGCATGGCGCAGCGGGGCTTCCAGCGGCACGGCCACCGTGGTGGCGCGCAGGTCAACGATTTTCATGGGGTTTCTCCGAACCGGTAAGGGGCAAGGCCGCGCGCGCCGACATCCAGCGCGAAAAGGCCCCCTTCGTGCGGGTGTGCAGCCAGATGGTCGCCCGACAGGGTAAAGCGGGCCGAGGTGACGTAAAGCGTGGCCAAATCTGGCCCACCAAAGGCGCAGCTGGTGGGCCACAGGCAGGGCAGATCGACCACAGCGTCGATTGTGCCGTCTGGCGCAAGGCACGTTAGGCAAGCGCCCCCCGCCACCCTTGCCGTCCAAAGCCTGCCTTGGGCGTCAAGGCAGGACCCATCGGGAAATCCGCGCGCAAAGCCCGTTTGCAAAACTTTGCGCCCCGAAAGCTGCCCCCCCGCCTCAATATCATAGCGGTAAAGCGTATTGGCCAACGTGTCGGCGGTGATCAGGTGGTGCGGGTCGGGAAAGGCCAGCGTGTTGGTGATGCCAAAGGCATCGTCAGAAACGCACTGCACCCCGCCCGTGGTGGTGTAGCGATAGATCTTGCCCGTGGCATGGGGGATATCGCGGGGGCTATCGTCGGCGGCTATATTGTTCAGCATCGTGCCCACCCAAAAGGCCCCATCAGGCCCCACCACACCTTCGTTCAGGCGGTTGGCGGGCAGGTCAGGCTCTACCTCGGCCACGGGTTGGGGTTCGCCGTGCCAATCCCAAAGGCAAATCTGCCGCTCCATCCCCATGATCGCCCCGCCATCGGCCCGAAGGCCAATGGACGTTGGCCTGCCTTGCAGCGGCCAGAGGGTGTGTTCGCCTGTGACAGGGTCAAAGGCCTGCACCCGCCGCCCGATGATATCAACCCAAACCAAGCGCCCGCGCCGGTCATCCCAAACCGCGCTTTCGCCCACCACATCGCAGGCTTGCAGGACCAATTGGCCACCCATTTTTGCCTCTTCACGAATCCGTTGACAGAAAGGATGCGCGGCCTTTACACCTATTTCAAGCAAAACCTGTCTGACAGGTTGGGGGAGTATCGGTTTGGATCAAATCCACAGCGCCAGTCTGGTGGGCGATGCGATTGGCGCTATTTCGCGCCATATCCGCGAGCGCGATCTGATGCCCGGCGACAAGCTGCCCTCAGAAGCGCTGCTGTCTAAAGAATTGAACGTATCGCGCACTGTGGTGCGTGAGGCGTTTCGCTCGCTCGCCGCGATGCGGATCATTGAACTGGCAACGGGCAAGCGCGCCACGGTGGCGCAGATTGACCACGGGGCGATGTCTTTGATGATCGAGCACGGCGTGCATACCGATCAGATCAACATCCACCAAATCTATGACGTGCGCCGCACCATCGAGACGCGGATTGTCACCCTTGCCGCCATCCGCCGAACAGATGAAGAGGCGGCTGAGATTTTACGCCTTGCGGCCCAGATGAAGGCCAGTTTGGGCAACCCCGCCCAGCTTATGGAATATGATCTGGCCTTTCACACGGCCTTGGCCCAAGCCTCGCGCAATCCGGTCTATTCGTTGTTGATTGGGGCTTTTCAAGGGATTACACGGCAAACTTGGCCCATGGGTTGGAAGACCCGCCCCACCCAAGCCGCGCGCGATTTGATGGTGCAAACCCATGTCGACATGGCCCGCGCCGTGGCCGCCAGCGACCCGCTGAAAGCGGTGGAGTTGATGACCTTGCATTTTGACGAAAGCGTGCGCGCCCTGCTGACGGCGGGGATGTCATGAAGATCACAGCCCTTGAAACCATCCGCGTGGCCGAACGGCCGAACTTGATCTGGCTGCAGGTGCATACCGATCAGGGGCTGGTGGGCTTGGGTGAAACCTTTTTCGGGGCGGCCACAGTGGAGGCCCATGTGCATGAATACATAGCCCCCCGGGTGATTGGCCGCGACCCGTTGGAAATTGACCGCTTGGCGGCCGATCTGGTGGGGTATTTGGGCTTTCGCTCCTCGGGGGCGGAAATGCGGGGCAATTCGGCCTTTGACATCGCGCTGTGGGATCTGTTCGGCAAGGCCACGGGTCAGCCCATAGCCCAGCTGCTCGGCGGCTTTACCCGCCGTGAAATTCGCACCTATAACACCTGTGCGGGCACCGAATACGTCAAGAAAACCACGGGCCAAGTGACCGCCAATTACGGCATCGGCGACAGCCCGCAGTATGACGATCTGAACGGCTTTATGAACAGCGCGGATGAGCTGGCCCATTCCTTGCTGGAAGAGGGTATCACGGCCATGAAAATCTGGCCCTTTGACCGCGCTGCCGAGGCATCACGGGGGCAGTATATCTCGGGCCCCGATTTGCGCAAAGCTTTGGAGCCGTTTGAGAAAATTCGCCGCGCTGTCGGCGATAAGATGGACATCATGGTCGAGTTCCACTCGATGTGGCAACTGCTGCCCGCTTTGCAAATTGCCAAGGCGCTGACGCCCTATCAGACCTTTTGGCACGAAGATCCGATCAAGATGGACAGTCTGGGCAGTCTGAAGCGCTATGCCGATCTGTCGCCTGCGCCCATTTCGGCCTCCGAAACCCTCGCCACGCGCTGGGGCTTTCGCGACCTTTTGGAAACCGGCGCTGCGGGCGTTGTGATGCTGGACCTGTCATGGTGCGGCGGCCTGTCAGAGGCGCGCAAGATCGCCTCGATGGCCGAGGCGTGGCATTTGCCCATAGCGCCGCATGATTGCACAGGCCCCGTGGTGCTCTGCGCCAGCACCCATCTGGCGCTGAACGCACCCAATGCTTTGGTGCAAGAAAGCGTTCGTGCCTTTTACCGCACTTGGTACCGCGATTTGGTCACGGCTTTGCCCGAGGTCAAAGGCGGGATGATCACTGTTCCGCCCGGAGCAGGTCTTGGGATGGGCTTGCATCCCGATCTGGATCGGGCCTTCACCACGTCGCGACTTCGGTCCGATGCAACCACGGTCTGAACCGACCGCAACCTGCTTCATGGGAGGAGCATAAGATGAAGAAACTTCAAGGACTTGCTATCGCTGCACTTTTGTCGACCGTCTCTACCGCCGCCATGGCACAAGACCCGCTGGACATCGTGTTCACGGTGCACTCGGGTGCCTCGAACACCTTCTGGCAAGCTGTGCAGAAGGGCTATGAGGATGCCTGCGCCAAGATTGGGGCCACCTGCCAGATGGTCTATGTGCAAACCGACGGCTCGATCGCCGAGCAGGTTGCCAACATGGAAGCCGCTTTGGCCCGCCAGCCTGATGCGCTGATCACCTCGATCATCGACAACACGGCGTTTGACGACGTCATCCAGCGCGCGCGTGATGCGGGTGTAATCGTGATCTCGTCCAACGTGGACGATCTTGAAGGCGCTGCGGGCAACGCTCGTCAGGCTTTTGTTGGTCAAGGGTTTGAACCTGCAGGCTACGGTCTGGCCCGTGCGCAGTGGGCGAATATGCCCGCGGAAGGCCCGATCCACGTGCTGGTCGGCGTTTCTGGCCCCGGCCAAAACTGGTCGGAAACCCGCGCGTTGGGTGTCACCAACTTCTTGGACGAGCAGATCAAAGCAAATCCCGATCGCGGCATCACCTATGAAAAGATCGACTCGGGTCTTGATCTGGCTGTCGTGGCCGACCGCGTTGGTGCTTATCTCAGCGCGCATCCTGAAACCAACGCCTACTTCGATACGGGCTTCTGGCATGCGGGCGTCGCAGGCGTTCTGCGCGATCGCGGCATCGAGCCGGGCAAGGTCTTGCTTGGCGGTTTCGACTTGGTTCCGATCGTTCTGGACGAGATGGACTCGGGCTATATTCAAGTGGAAGTTGACCAGCAGCCCTACGAACAGGGCTTTATGCCTGTGATGGAGGTCTATCTGGCCAAGACCGTCGGCCTGTCGCCAGTCGACATCAACACCGGTGAAGCGCTGGTTTACCCCAAGGATGTGGCCGCCGTGCGCGACCTCTCCGAAAAGGGCCTGCGTTAACACTTTGACCAAGGCTGGCGCAGGGATAGTCTCTGCGTCAGCCTACTTTTAACCAAAGGAACCCTGACGGATGAAGCGCCTTTTTAAACTCGCTTTGCAAAAGCCAGAGCTTGCCAGCACCTTGCTGTTGGTGCTGTTGATTGTGTTCTTCCAAATCCTATCGGGTGCGGTTTTCTTGTCGATTGACAACGTGCGCGGGGTTATGGGTCTTTTGCCAGAAACGGCCTTGGTCGCAGTGGGGGTCACCCTGCTTATGATCTGTGGCGAGTTTGACCTGTCGGTCGGATCGGTCTTTGCGCTGATGCCCATGACGATGGCGGTATTGGTTGTGGCGGGTGTACCCTTTTGGCTGGCGATCTTATTGGGTTTGGCCCTTTGCGCCTTTATCGGATTTATCAACGGCTGGATCACGATCAAGTTTGACATCCCCTCGTTCATCACGACCTTGGGGATGATGTTTATGGCGCGGTCTATGACGGTCGTGGTGTCTGGGGGCTTTCCCCCACGCATCAAGCCGGGTCAGGTGCCAAGCTGGATTTTTACAGGCTTTGTCGATGACGGCGGATTGATCCGCGCGTCCGTGATTTGGTTTGTGGCGATTGCGGTGCTGATCGGTCTGCTTTTGGCCAAGACAAACTTTGGCAACTGGGTGCGGGCCACGGGGGGCTTTCTGCCGGCCGCTGCGGCCATGGGCATTCCCAGCGGCAAGGTGAAGATCGCCTGTTTCATGATCTGCTCGGTTCTGGCGGGTTTTGCAGGAATGATTCAATCGTTGCGCTTGAACTCTTTCCTGCCAGCCCTGGGCGAGGGGATGGAGTTGCAAGCTGTGGCTGCGGCGGTGATTGGCGGGACCTCGCTTATGGGGGGGATCGGGTCCATCATCGGGGGGCTTATCGGGGCCACGTTGATCCGCGTGATCGACAACGGCATGGTCATGTCACAGATCGATTCCAACTGGTTCAAATTCGCCATCGGCGCTTTGACCATCTTTGCCGTGGTGGGTAACGCTTGGTTG
>Ga0114966_10001148_pt1 | contig 24823 bp, 23 predicted proteins | sample M_130207_XF_Meta_FD_87029 | JGI IMG/M metagenome (GOLD analysis project Ga0114966, IMG submission 87029) | Freshwater microbial communities from Lake Montjoie, Canada to study carbon cycling - M_130207_XF_MetaG | ecosystem: Environmental > Aquatic > Freshwater > Lake | place: Lake Montjoie... | reverse complement strand
TTCAGCGCTGCACCGGGCGCTCGGTGAAGTTCATCCGCTGGTTGCCGGGTGCCACTCTTTCTCCAGCCTCACCACGAGCCGGCCAGCGCCGCCCTGCGCCAGTGCTATGCGGTTTTGCAGGGGGATTTTTGGACACCGATAGGTAAAAAAATAAGCGACAGCGCTGCTTTTTTTATTGCCTTCCATTCAAATTCCTGCCGAAAGTCCCATCCTTCAATTCCAAATCACCATGAAAAAAGCCATCCATCGAGTTCTTCCAATCGCGGCAATCATCCTCTCAACCGGGTCCGGGGCCTTCGCCCAGGAATTTTTCCGGGATCTGGGCACCTCGCGCTCGTCGGGCGGAATGGGGCCGATTTATCCGTCGGAGTACACCTATGAAGACGCGTCGCCCAGCGGCCTCTCGCCGCTCCGCCCCGGGCAGGATCTCAATGAAGAGCAGCTCGCGGAGGAGGCGGATCGTTACAATTTCGCCATCGGCCCGATCCAATTCGGTCTGGCCGCGGGAGTCGGCCTCGAATACAACGACAACATCAGCCTCGCCGACTCAAATCGGATTTCCGATTTCATCTTCCGGCCTTCGCTCGATGTGCAGGCTTCCTGGCGCATCAGCGAACTGAACACGATGCGGCTCTCCGTTGGTGCCTCGTATGCGAAGTATTTCGACAACTCCCAGTTCGACAGCGACGGGTTGCTGCTTTCGCCGAATTCCGAACTCGCGTTCACTTTCTACTTGGGAGCCGTCAAGATCAGCCTGCGGGACCGTCTGAGCTACCAGGAAGACGCCTACAGCATTGCGACCATCAGCAACACGGATAGGGGACAATACAAGCGCTACGAGAACCAGGCGGGCATGCACCTTGAGTGGGCGGTCAATGATAAGTTGACTTTGGCTGGCGGTTACGACCATGCCAACCTCTGGACCGTTGGCGACAGTTTCGCGCAACAGGATCGGTCACTGGATACGATCTTCTTCAAGCCGGCGTATCAGGTTTTTCCCGGGATCCGGATCGGGGTGAGCGGTTCGTTTAGCTTCATTGACTTCGCCAGCAACGATCGTGGTGACGGCAGTGGCTTGCTCGTTGGTCCGTTCATCGAATGGCAGATCTCGGAATACACCAACCTTTACCTTGAAGGCGGCTACCAGCAGTTGGAGTTCGATAAGGGAGGGGACTTCAGCAATGCCGCGATTGACCAACGCGGCTTGAGTAAATCCGACGCCGCTGCGGTCCGCGATATTCTCCGGGATAACGAAGACACCAGCAGCTACTACGTGAAGTTCGAGATTAACAACAAACCGTCGGACACCTTCGATCACCGTCTCTCTTTCTCCAAGACGGCCGAAATCGGGTTTTCCTCAAACTCCTACGACCTCTACCACGCCGAGTACGATGCGAACTGGAAGACCTTCCAGCACACCGAGATCGGGCCGGTGATCTTTTACGAAAACTACACGGCCTCGGGTGATCTCGGAGAGAAGGCGCACCGGGTTGGTGCCGGTTTGGGAGCCCGCTATCATTTTTCGAATTCCGTCACCCTTGGGTTTGATTATCGTTTTATTGTTAAGGACTCGAATCGGGAAAGCTCCGACTATCGGCAGAATCTCGTGTTCCTGAGTCTTTACTACAAATTCTAACCTCGCCCGACATGGTCTATGTCTAGCCTTCTCACCCGCCTCAGTTGTTTCGTCGCTATCTTTTTGGCGGCGCAGGTGGCCGGAAGATCGCAGGGCGTGCCTCGCGCCGTTCCGGTCAGTCCGGGATTCTCCGGCCAACCCGCTTACCCGCCACAAGAGCGGATGCAGGTAGTTGATCCGGATAAGAAGTTGTCGGCGGGCGACCAGGTTACGATTGAGATTGTTGAGGACAAGGAGGGTGGCCTTCCGCGGGTGGTGACTGCCGCTGGAGCGATTGATATTCCGCCTGTCGGGCGGTTCCAAGTTGCGGGCAAGACAACCACCGAGGCGGCGGCAGACATTAGACGGCGCTTGGAGGCAGACTATTACTACCACGCGACCGTCAAGCTCAATATTGACCGGGTCAGTCCTGTCCAGGTCCGCGCGGGGACAGTTACCCTGTCCGGGCAGGTCCGGGCAGTTGGGCCGCAGGAAATGATTGCCGGCGAGCCGTTGCGTCTAAGTAGCGCCATTTTGAAGGCGGGGAGCTTTACCGAATGGGCTAATCCGAAGAAAGTGAAGCTGACACGCCAAGTCAACGGAAGCGCTCAAACGACTGAGTATAACGTTAAGGAAATCATCGAAAAAGGTGACGAGAAATTGGATCCGATCTTACAAGATGGAGACCGGATAAACGTGCCCAAGGCGCTGGCTAGATGGTGATGAGGACTTTTTATGGACTCAGCTAGCCCTCAAGCGCCCTCCTTGCCCCTGCCCGGTGGGCTGGGCATGAAGCTGTATCGCTTCCGCAACCTCGTCCGCAACCACTGGTGGATTCTCGTCATCACCATCGGCATTGGATTGGCCATTGAAGGCTACATTCTTTTCAGCAAGCCCAAAGTATTCGAATCGATGTGCCAGCTCGTATTGCGCGAGGAATTGATCCGCGATACCACCGGAGCGTTCCGCGACGGCACGGGAAATTTCTTCGTGACCAATCTCGAACATATGAAGAGCCCGATCGTTGTGGGCCGCGCCCAAGCGCGTGTGGCACTGGAGAATCCCGACCTCACCGGAACCATCGAGATTTCGTCCGTGCTCACTCCGAAGACGAACATTTTTACCGTGAGCGGCATCGGATCCGATCCGCTTCATACCCAGAATTTCGTGGATGTTGCCGTGGACGAATTTTTGAAATGGCGCTTTGAAAGCCGGAGCAGCGTGGGAGGAAAGGTCACCGGCAGCCTGATTGAGCAGCAGGTTCAAGTGCGCAAGGAACTGTCCGAAGCGAGGGCGAAGCTCCAAGCCTACGAGGAAGAGAACAACATGCAGTTCTGGAAGGCGACGCAGAACAAGGCCGTGACCTCACTTTCCGACCTGAAGAACGAAAAAACTAAATTGCAGGAGGAACTCCGGCGCTTGCAGAGACTCACTCCGGACGAACTGCTCCAGACCGCTGCGCCCAAGCCGCAGGGCGAAAGCCAGCCAGCCGGAATCTCAGCCAAGCAGGAGGCGAACTTCAATTCTGGCCTGTACACAGAATTTATCCAAGCGAGCCAGAAGATGTTTCAGCGGCAGGCGGACCACGACGAATGGAAAAAAGTGTGGAAGCCCGCGCATCCAAAATTGAAGCTGATTGTCTCCGATCTGGAGAAGCTTCAGCGCCAGATCAATATCATCAAGGAGCAGAACGCGGACTTGGTCAAAGGCCGGGTTGCGGCCATCAGTGCAGAGGTGAAGAGTCTCGAGGTCAGTATTCCTGAATGGGAGATCAAGGTTCGGGAGGCTGGTCGCAAGGATGCCGAACATCAAACTCTCGAAGGAAATGTCGCAAGAATCCAAACGGCCTCGGAAAAACTGGCGCAGGAACTCCGGGACATCGAAATCGGCGGCAAGGCCTCCCTTGATCCCTTCCAAGTCATCCAAAAGGCCACCGTCGCCAAGCCAGTTCCGCCAGGAACCATAAAACACGTCCTGATCGGCTTGATCGGCGGTTTGGTGGTTGGCTCGATTATTCTCATCGTGTTGGACCGCGCCGATGACCGCCTCGCCTCATCGACCGAGATGATTGAGCATTTCTCCGAGTCGATCCTCGGGCAGATTCCGAACGTGATCGAAACGCGTGGTGCCTCTGGCTTGGCGCTCTTGCAGGAAGAAGACGAGCGCTACACCTACGCCGAAGCCTTCCGTAGCCTGCGCTCATCGCTCATCTTCATGCCGAATCAGACGGAGATGAAGTCCATCCTCATCACCAGTGCAATTCCGAACGAAGGCAAGTCCACGATCGCCAGCAATCTGGCCATTACCATGGCTGCGGCCGGTGCCCGCGTCTTGCTCGTCGATGCCGATCTCCGGCGCGGCGATCTCGCCCAGCTTTTCGACATCGATGGAAAAGTCGGTCTCTCCGATGTCCTTCGCGGTGAAGTTCCTTGGAAGTCGGCGGTGCTGCAGACGAAATATCCCACGCTCTCCCTCATTCCTCGCGGACCGGTGACCAACCAATCCGGGGAACTCCTGCTCCGCCCGATGCTCGTCGGCCTCTTGAATGAACTCAAAGCGGCCTACGACCTTGTGATCTTCAACACCGCGCCCATCCTCGCGGCGGACGACACACCCACGCTGGCGCCAAACTTCGACGGTACGCTGATGGTCGTCCGCGCCCGCTTTACCTCCGCCCGTCTCACGAAGAACGCCCTCAACACGCTTTATCAGCGCCAGGTCAACGTCCTCGGGCTCATCCTGAACGCCGTCGATGTCGAGGCCCCGGACTACTACTATTACCGCTACAACCAGTATTACGCGGCGTAGCGGACGCGCGTCTTATCTGCCGGTAGTTTCTGGGCGCAGGGTTTGGTAAAAATTCACGTAGCGCTCCGCCAGCGTGTCCCAGTGGAACTGGGACCAGGCCCATTCCGCCAGCGCGCCCCGGGCATCCTCACTCCAGCGATCCTGCGAAAGGAAGCGCTGCAGCGCGGTCCGGATTTCATCGACGCGCGGCTGGCAGATGAATCCGCGCCCGTCCGCCAGGAGTGCGGCCCACGGCGTTTCCACCGTTGTCAGCACCGGAGTGCCCACCTGACAGGCTTCGAGCACGGCGAGGCCGAAATTTTCCGAATGGGTGGGCAGACAAAACAAGTCGGCACCTTGGAAATACTTCCACCGCGCATCGCCCCACACCGGGCCGATCCAGTCGATTCGCGGCAGCACGCCCGAATTCTCCGCCGCGTAGCGCTTCAACTGCCCGACATACTCCGGCCTACCGTCGCCGACCACGACCAAGCGCACGCGGCCGTCGTTCGGCAGCGAGGCCAGCGCCTGGAGCAACAGATCGAGCCCCTTCTTCACGTGGATGCGGGAAAGGAAAAGCAGCACGCGCTCTTCCGCTGCCCAACCCAATTGCGCCCGCGCTGCTGCATGGTCCGGGCGCGCCATGCCCGTCATGCCGAGCGGCAACGTCTCGATGCGTTGCCCGGCCACAAACGCGCGCAGCCGTCCCGCCTCCTGCGCTGCGGTCGCGAGCAGCGCGTCGGCGCGGGCGAGATGGCGCTTTTCCACGAGGTGAAAATAGGACCACTTCTTCCAGCGTTTGTGCCGCCACGCCCACGGCTCGAGCATCCCGTGCGGCGACACGACATACGGAATTCCGCGCGAGCGACACTCACTTGCCGCTCGCGCGTGAGCCGGTTGCCACAGTCCGTGAAAATGCACGACGCCATCCCCCGCGTCGTCCGGCAGACAGTCGCCAACCACAACTCCGCGGCGTTCCAACGCCCCGCGCAGGCCGTCAATCGCGGCGTCGAGACCGCCGCTGCGCTGCTCGGCGGGAGGGACGAAAAAGACGACCTTCACGGGTGAGTGGCGAGCGTTTCGCGGTAGAGCGCCTCGTAGCTCTCCGCCATTTTTACAAAGGAGAAATGCTCCTCCGCGAGCTGCCGTGCTGCTGCGCCGAGCGCGCGCAGGGCGGCAGGATCGAGGAACGGCGCGAGCCACGCGTCGTCCGCGCCGATGGCGATGGAATTCCCCGGATTCATAAACGGCATCTCGCCGAGTAGGTTGGCCGTGATCGCGCAGGGCAGGGCGGCGGACATCGCTTCGAGGATGGCGAGCGGTAGCCCCTCGAACTCCGCGACGTGGAGGAAAACGTCGACGGAGAGCAGCAGCGACTGCACATCGTGGTGCCACGGCAACCGGCGAATCTTCTGCCCGAGCCCTTTCGCCGCCACCTCCGCGTCCCAGGCCGTGCTCAGCACGCCGTCGCCGACCCACAGAAATTTCGCGTCCGGCAACACGCGGAGAATTTCCCGCGCCTTCTCCAGAAACACGAGCGGACGCTTTTGCGGCACCATGCGCCCGACGGCGATGAACAGTTGATCGGTCGGCGAAAAGCCGAGTTCCGTCCGCTGCGCGAGCCGGACCGCACCGCGGCGGGTCAGGTCGAAAAGCGGCACGCCATTTGGAATCATGCGGATGCGCGGAGACGGGCCGAGGAAGGCGGTGAGGTCGCGCTGCCGGTTTTCGAGGACGGTGACGAGCAACCCAGGATAGGCGCGGAGCGCGCGGCGCGAGACGAAGTCGCGCGGCGCGGCGAGCTTGGCGCGCAAATAGCGCGCACTCTGCGTGAGGTGGAGCGTGCAAAGACTCGGCAGGCCCGTGAGGTGCGCGGCGCGCAGCAGGTCCAGGCCGTCTTCGAGATTCTGCTTGTTCACGTGGATGAAGTCCGGCTCCGCCGCGCGCCACACCGCGGCCACGGCGTGCGCTGCGCCGAGGTTCAGGTAGCTCGTGAGCGAGCGCCCGCGCTGATCGTAGGTGTTGGTGTAGTCCGACCGCAGCACCTGGCCGAAGCCCGAGAAAGTGTTGGCCAGCTCGTCCATCCGCGGATTCGTCGAGGCCCAGAGCGTGACGGCATGGCCGCGATGCGCGAGCGCGCGGCCGAGATAGACGAGGTAAAGTTCGCCGCCCCCGCGCGAACCTGAGCTGCTGCTGGCGAGGAGGATTTTCATTGCTGGAGCACGGCTTGCAGAGCTTCCACCCACTTCCCTGCGCCTACCTCCGGCGTCCAGTCCCGCGACTTCTCGCGCGAAGCTGCGCCCCATTTTTCCAGCAGCTCGGGCGCGCTGACCAGTCGCTCCATTTGCTGGGCCAGTGCCGTCGAATCGCCTGCGGGAAACTTCAGCCCGTTCACCCCGTCTTCCACGAGATCGTGGCCCGCGCCGACCATATCCGAGCAGATGACCGGCAGCCCCGCGCCGAGCGCCTGATTCACGACCACGCCCCATCCATCGTAGCGGCTGGGCAGGACGAAAGCATCCCCCTGCGCGAAAAAGCGTGGCAGCTCTTCCGGCGCTTGGAAGCCGGCATACGTGATCCTCGCGCGCACCTCCGCCGGCAACGGAGCCAGCAGCGCCGGTAACTCTGCCTCGCGGCCCACGAGCAGCAATCGCGCGGCTTGGCCGAGCTGCTGAAACGCCGCCAGGAGTACGTCCACGCCCTTCCGCGCGATCATTTGCCCGCAAAACAAAAACACCACCCGCCCGTCGTCGCGCACCCGGCGCGGAGCCGCGCGGAACGCCGTCAGGTCGCAGTAGTAGGGGATGCGAAAATGCTGCGGCTCCGGGAAGCGCGCGCGGTAGTCGTCCTCCGCGACAGACCCGATGGCCGCGATCCCGCCGGCCCGGTGCAGCGGAGCTGCGAGTGCGGCGTGGAGCGCTCCGCCGCGACTCAGTCGCTCGCCCCAGAAAAGCCACGGGCGGCCCCGCAGGCTGGTGCGCATCAGCCATTGGCCGGTGAGCGACATCAGCGTATTCATCACCACGATATCGTAGTTGCGGAGCGCGGGCAGCGGCCAATTCACATGGCACCGCGCCGCGCCGAGCGGCAGCCAGGTGCCGCGCAGGATTGTCTCGTAAGGCGCGAGCGCTTTCTCCGGCCACGGCGAATCTGGAGCTGCGGCCTCGAGATAGAAAACGCTCAACTCCACCTCCGCGCGCGCTGCCAGAGCGCGAAAGAGATCGCGCTGATACGGTGACGGAACCACGGAAACGAACGCCACTTTCACCGCGGTGGCCTCCCCGGTGGACGCGGTGGCGCGCCGCGGAAAGCAGTCCGGCGCCCGGCGAGTCGCGCAGCCTGGGCGGCCAGATGTTTCACCGCGAAAGTGCCGATCACGAGCGCCGCCGCCGTGGGCAGCAGCGCGGTCGTGAAGACAAAAAGGCTGCGCATCGAAATGACCGACGCGAAGAAGCCGGACGCGTAGATCAGGATCCCCAGCTCGGAATTGCGCGCCGACGCGAGGAAGTTCCACCAACCGGTGAGCAGGCCGAAGAACAAGGCCGTCACGAGCACCGCGATCATTCCGCCCGACATATAGGCCTCGCCCACGAAGCTCGCGGAAATCGTCAGACCTTCGACGCCCAGCGCATCCTCGATCGAGCTGGTGAGCCCCTCCGGCTTTCCCTTCCAAACCGCGCGCGGAATCGGGCGGATCAGCGCCACGTAGGGAATCTCGAAGCCGAGGAAATCCTTCTTGTCCGGAAACACCTCCACGAGTTTGCAGATCGCGTAAAGATTGTAGTCCACGAACAGCGTGCGCTCCGGCTTCTCCAGCGGATTGTAGCGGTTGTTGATGTAGTTCGAGAAACCGACCGAGCGAAACTCGAGCATGAAGTAAGTCGCGATGACCATGACCACCGCGCTGCTCGCGCAAAGCGTCACGAGTTCGCGCTTGCGGTCACCGGTCAGCGCAAACGCATAGCCGATGAGGAACGTCACGAGGTAAGAGCAGAAGACATTTCTCGTCCCGCTGGTGAAGCCGTAAAACGCGGTGAAAGCGAGGGCCACGCAGACCAGAAGAATCTGCAACGCCGGGTAACGGTGGCGGCGGGCGATCATGATGCCGGCGAGCGGCGGGAGGAGATAGATGAAGAGCCCGAGTTCCACGAGCAGGGCCTTCCAGTCGCCAAATTTGCCCCGCTGCCACGGCTGGGAAAACCGCGGCTCCATGAAGTAGTAGAGCACCTCATTGAGGCTGAACATGGGTTCCACTGCCATAAACATGTGCAGGTAGCCGATGCCGAAGCAGCACCAGAAAATGGCGATCATCCAGTAGTGGGGAACCTCGCGCTTCAGCGTCTCGGAGAAGGGCTGGCGGCGAAACTGGAGCGCATGCCGCCCGAGGAGCAGCCCGACGAACCCGACCAGCACGACGAGGATCGCTTCGTGCGTGGTGCGCACGTCGATCATCTGGTCGAAGGTCGGCTGCGGAAACAGGAACTCGAAAAGTGTCAGAAAATAGAACGCGAGGATCGCCATCACGTCGGCGCGGATCAGGTTGCGCGGGCCGCCGGCGCGAAAATCCATGATCAGGCTGATGGCGAAGCTGAGCCCGGCACCGATCGCCGCGATGCGACCGAGGGTCGAGGGTTGCGCACCGTTGATGACCAGCCCGGTGACGATGATGCCGAAGAGTGCGGCCAGTGTGCCGTTGAGATTGGGCCTGGGCCGGTCGCCTTCGCCGGGTTTGAAATCGGCGGGCACCTGCCGCAGCGGCGGTCGCGGCGCGGCGCGGGGATTTTGCGGACGGGGAAAGAAATTCATGCGCGGGCGGCCTGGCTGAGGGTGATGAGGGTTTGTGCGGGTGCGTTCCAGCCAAAGTTCGCGGTGATCCGGCGCGGCTGCCCGGCCCACCAGGCGAGTTCCGCAGCGAGCGCGGCGGCGTCACCGAAGGGAAAGATCGAGCCATTTTCGCGATGCCGCACGAAATCCTGGCCGCCCACGCGGTCGCTGACGATGGCGGGCAATCCGCAGTTCAGCGCCTGCGGGACCACAAGGCCAAAACCCTCCTCCAGAGACGGCAGCACGAGCACCGAGCCGGCGCGGAAAGCCTGCGCCAGCGCGGGCTGCGCGACCGGGCCGTGAAACTGCAGCGGCGTCGCTCCGCGGTAGCCCGCGAGATCGGCCTGCGCCTCGCCGAGCACCGCGCCGTAGAAATCCACGCGCCAGTCCGCACGCCCCGCGAGCGTGAGGGCGTCGAGCAGGGTGCGCAGCCCTTTGCGCAAGCCCGGCTGACCGGCGAAGACGATGCGGAACTCGGGCGGTGCCTCCGCGTTTGCCGACGGATGAAAAATGCACGCGTCCGCCCCGTACGGGACCAGCCAGATGCGCTCTCGCGGGATGCCGAGCGCGGCGAGTTGCTCGCGCACGATGGTCGAGGCGGCGCAGTGGAAATCGGTGAGCGCGTATTCCTCATCCTCGCGGGCGAAGTAGTCCGCATCGTATGGGCACACGTCCGCGAGCTTCAGCCCCACGCGCGCGTATTCCGGCTCCATGATGCGCACCCACTCGCGCACCGGGCCGGTGGCGTGGTTCAGCACCGTGCGGATGCCGAGGCGGCGCGCGGCGCGAAAAGTGTGGAGGCACTGGCCGGGGAGCCCGTGGATGAAATCACACGGCTCCAGATGCGCGCCCGTCCAGCGGTCGAAACCCGCGTCCTGCCACAGAAACAGCCGCCGCGAACTCGGGCGCAGTTTCTCCGGCGCATACTTGAGCAGGCCATAGACGATGTTCGTCCGCAGGCTGTGGGCGCGCACGGTGAGCGCGCGGGCGTCCTCACCGAGCTTCCACGCCGGGTAGCCGGAGTAGTAGCAGCCCAGCGCGCCGGCGCGGGCCAGTTCCACGGCGAGCGGAAAGACGTGGCAGGGGTTCGTCGCGGCGAGGGAGATTTTCACGCGACCTCGCCTCCGAAAATGGCCGTCCACGCCGCGGCATCGCGGATGGGTGCGCGGACCAGCCTCATCCACGCGAGGTAGCGGCCCCACGGGAGCGGACGGCGCGCGGCCAGGCAGCGCGGCACGCCCGCGAGCGCGGCCAGCCACCAGCGCGGCTCGCGGAGCGCCCACCCGGGCCCTCGGCTCCAGGCGTAGCCGAACTGCCGCGCCGCGCGGAACAGCGCGACGGCAAAAAGCTGCGGAGCCGGGCAGCGCAGGAGCACGCTCCACAGCTCGTTGCGGGCGTGGCGCTGGTGGGTGCGGACTTCGTTGCGCTGCGCGCCGGAAAAGTGGTGGCGGATGGCGAGCGCCGTCTCGTGCCGCACCTGCCAGCCCGCCGCCACGCAGCGGAGTGCGAAATCCGGTTCCTCGTAGGCGTGAAAAAAGAAGTCGGGATAGCCGCCGAGTTCGCGGAAAACCGCCCGCCGGATCGCCGCGCCGGAATTGGCAAAACTCCCGACGAACTCCCCCGGCCCGAAATCCGTGGCGGTCAGCGTCGCGGGAAATTCATCGGTGCGCTGAGGGAAGGACGCCACCGCGAGCCGCGGCTCGGTGGTGAAAAGCGTGCGCACCCGCGCGATGAAATCGCCGTCGAGCGGGTAGCTGTCGTCGTCGAGGCTGACGAACACTTCGCAGCCGCACGCCGCCGCCATTTCGTTGCGCGACGGGATCGAACCGCGCGCTGTTTCATGCACCAGCACGCGCACGCCGGGATGCGCGCGGCGCAGCAGATCGAGTGTGCCATCGGTGCAGCCGTCCGCGGTTACGATGATCTCGTCGGGCGCCGGATCGAGCCGCGCGAGCGCGGCCAGCGTGCGCGCGAGATCGGCGCAGCGGTTGTGCGTGGTGAGGCAAATGCCGACCGTGAGACTCATGCGGGCACGGGTTTCAGGATGCGCGCCGGATTGCCGACCGCGATCACGCCCGGCGGGAGCGATTTCGTCACCACGCTTCCCGCGCCGATCACCGTGCCCTCGCCGATGGTCACGCCTTTCAGCACCGTGACATGCGCGCCGAGCCAGCAGCGTGCGCCGATTTTCACCGGAGCCGAAACGAGCGCGCCAGCCGCCGGCAGCGCCCCGGCCTGCACCGCGTGGTCGTGGTCGGTGAGATAGCAAAACGGGCCGATCATCGTGTCGGCGCCGATCTCGATCCGCTCGCTGGCGTCGAGCATGGTGTGGCGGTTGATGTAAACCCGCGCGCCGATGACGATGCGCGCGGCCGCGCCTGTGGCCAGCAGCGTGATGCCGCGATCAAGCGCCACGCCGGGTTCGAGCGTGATGCTCCGCGGGTGGCGCGGAATTTCCACGGCGCGGAGCGCGACGTGGCCGGGGATGCGCACCCCGCGCGCCCGATGCCACGCCATGCGCAGCCGCGAAGCCAGACCGGCACCGGCGCGGAGGATCAGGTCCATGTACCGAGGAGTTCCTGTTTCCATCCCGGCGCGCGCTGGCGCAGGACACTCACGCTCGCGAACAGCCGGTGGAGCAGCAGTTTGATCGTCAGGACAGGCTCGCCGAGACCCAGAATCTCGCCTGCAACCAGTCGCTGGTGGCGCACCCGCATGTGAGCCAGTTGGCGGGCGTTGCGTTTGAAAGTGCTGGGCGCGTCGTGGTGCTCAAAACCTGCGGTGCGGTGAAAGAAGACTTCGTGTGTGCGTGCGATGCGCGCGGAGACATGCACGTCCTCGAGAAAGCTATAGCCCTCAAACTCGGGAAAGCGTTCCCGCCGAAACAGCTCGGTGCGGTAGAAGACGCATGTCGAGTTCAACCAGTCCGAGCGGATGAGTTCGCCGCCACTCTCCGAATACGTTGGTAGGCAGTTGATCGCGGGGCCAAAAAGTTTCCCGCCATAAGTCGGGTGCCCGTATCCCGCCTGGAGACGGTAATACCACCAGAGCAGACCTCGCGGCGGAGTGTGCTGCATCCCGCTGATCCGCGCTGCGATGCCGCCGATACGACCGGTCTCGTCTCGATCAAAGGCGGTGCAGATCGTCGCGAAGGTTGCCGGTGGGACGAAGACGTCATCGTCGAGAAAGGCCACGAGCGGTGTTTGCACGTGCGCGGCGCCCTGGTTGCGCTGCACCGCGGCGCTGGGTCGGTGGGCCCGTTCGTAGCGGAGCGGGAGTTGCGTCGCAAAGTTATCGCAAACCGCGTGTGCGTCGTTGTCGCCCGACGAATCGACGATGATGACGGCTCTCGGAAGGCGGGTCTGCGCGGCGATTGATGCGAGGGTGACGCGCAACTCCGTGGGACGCACAAAGGTGGCGATGACGATGCTGTATTCGAGGTCGGGCACAGGAGAAAGTGTGGGCATCAGCGGCGCATGGCGGCGAGTTTTTCCGCGCCTGTGAAACCGACCAGGCGGCGCGCAATTCTGTAGGCGGGGGGGGCTGAAGGGCCTGAGACGTGGATGAGTCCGTGCTCGGCGCGGGCGCGGTGATATGCGGCGGCTGTGCGGAGGTCTGTCTTTGCGAGAGTGCGCGACATTTCAAAGCACGCACGCCCGGCGGCTTGGCGGTGCTCGTCTCGCCAGAGTCCGCGCTCCTGCATCCACGATTGCAGCGCGTCGATGAGCGCCGTCCGCAGGCGGATCACCATCCGCGGATCGCGTCTGCAGACGGTCTCCTCGGACCACAGCCGGTAAACCGCGTGCGGCGTGGCTGCGAAGACAAAGCGCTGACCAGTCTGTAGCGCGCGGAGGTAAAGCTCGTGCTCCTGGCAGCACGGTTGGTCCTCCTTCCAGCCGCCGAGCGTATCGAGCGCGGACCTGCGCCAGAGGCAGCCGCCGGTCTGTGGAAGCTGCCAGGTGATCCACTGCACGAAAAGATCACGGCTGGTGTCGATCGCGCTGGGCTCGCGGTGGCCGGCGCGGACGTCCTCGATCCAAGTCGGGCTGTAGATCACGTCGGCCGCTGCGCCGCCATCGGCCTCGGCAAATTGTCGCGCGAGCTTTTCGGGTTCGAGGTAGTCGTCCGCGTCGAGGAATTGCAGCCACTCGCCGGTCGCCTGGCGAAGCGCCTCGTTGCGCGCGTGGTTGCCGCCGCGGTGGTCGGTGCGGACGAGGCGGATTGCGGCCCCGAATTTCTCCAGAATCCCCCTCGAGCCGTCGGTCGAGCCGTCGTCGACGACGATCACTTCCTTCTCCGGCCACGTCTGCGCCAGCGCACTTTCCACGCTCGCCGCGATCCAGCGCGCGGCGTTGAAACAGGGGATGCCGATGGTGACGCGCGCGGTGCTCATGCGGCGGGAGTGTCGGCGATTTTCTGCGACCAGATTTCGTAAAGCCAGAGCGAGTAGAGCGTGCGGGCGCCATCCCATGCGCCGGAGAGAAAGTCGTCCCATGCGGCGCGGAGGAGTCGGCCGTCGAGGTGCGCGAGGGCGGCGGAGTTCGGGGCGAAAAGGGCGTCTTCGAGCGGGCCGCGCAGCGGGCCGGTGAACCACTCGCGGAGCGGCACGGGAAAGCCGCGCTTCGGGCGGTTGAGCGGCTCGTTCAGTTTCCGCGCGAGACAGTGCCGGAGGACGAATTTTCCGGGGCCGCCGGGCGGGAGCTTCAACGCGGAGGGGATGCGCGCGGCGAGTTCCGCGACGCGGAGATCGAGGAGTGGCGTGCGCAGTTCGATGGACGCGCCCATGCTCATCTTGTCGGCCTTTTGCAGGAGTGATTCGGCGAGCTGCCAGTCGAGGTCCACGGTGAGCAGCTCGCTCAGCGTGTCGCGCTGCGGGCGGCGGATCGCCAGCGCGAACTCATGCGTCCGCCGGTGCAGGCGGACGAGCTGATCCTGGGTGAGTCCGCGTGGGGTGCGAACATCGCCGGGCAAACCTTCCAGGCGGAGAGAGAGCGCTTCCGCGGCTGCCGAAGTATGCGCGCGGCTGGCGAGGCGCTGCCAGCGCGAGGGCGCGGCGGCGGGATCGGGCTGCGGGAGGAATGGGGCGCAGTGGCGGAGCGTCTTCGAGCGTTTGAGCGTGGCGAGCATGCCGAGGTAGCGGGTGTCGTAGCCCGCGAAGAGTTCGTCCGAACCCTCGCCGGAAAGCAGCACCTTCACGTGCTGGCAGGCGAGTTCGCAGACTTTGAGCACGGCGAAGGCGGCGGGATCGCCGACCGGCTCGTCGAGGTGCCAGGCGATGCGCTCGATGTTGTGCAAAAAATCGTCGGACGTGAGTTCGAGCGTGTGATGCTGCGAGCCGATTTCGCGGGCCGTTTCCGCGGCCCCCAGCGTTTCGGAATCCGGGCCGCCGAAGCCGACGGTGAACGTTTGCATCCCACACGGCTGATGGTCCTGCGCGTAGGCCGCAACGGTGCGGCTGTCGAGGCCGCTGCTCAGGAGCACGCCGACCGGCACGTCGGCGCGCAGGTGCTTTTGCACGGAGTCGCGGAGCGTGGCGTCGAGCGCCTCGATGGCGGGATCGAGCGCGGTCAGATCCGGCTCGGCCGAAAGCGCGTAACTCCAGAATTTGCGCGGCTGGGCGGCGCTCACGTCGGCCAGTGGCACGGCCAGAAAGCTGCCGGCAGCGAGTTTATGAATGTGCTGGAAATGCGTGCGCGGAGGCGGCAGCGAGAGCCACGAGACGTAGTCGAGAAAGGCCTCCGGGTCGCGCTCGCGGCTGACCCACGGGAGCGTCAGGAGGCATTTCAATTCGGAGGCAAAGGCGAAGCGTCCGTCGGCGAGCGTGTAATAGAGCGGCTTCTGGCCGAAGTGATCGCGGGCCACGAGCAGGCGGTTTTGCCGCGTGTCGAGCAGCGCAAAGGCGAACATTCCGCGGAGCTTTTTGAACATCGCCTCGTCGTGCTGCTCGTAGAGATGCACCAGCACCTCGGTGTCCGAGTGGGTGCGGAAAACGTGGCCGGCGGCGGTGAGTTGCGCGGTGAGTTCGATGTAGTTGTAGATCTCGCCGTTGAAGACGATGCCGATGGTCCGGTCTTCGTTCCAGACCGGCTGCCCGCCGCCGTCGAGGTCGATGATGCTCAGCCTCCGCATGCCGAGCGCCAGGCCCGGCGCGACATGCGTGCCCGCGCCGTCGGGGCCGCGATGCACGATGCACGCGAGCATCCGATCGAGCCGCGCGGCGGTTTCATCCGCAGGTAAACCGGGGGCTACGAAACCGGCGATTCCGCACATGGTGGTTGGGGTGGTTGAACGGACGCCGTGCCGAGCACGCGGCTATAGACCTCGGCGGTGGCGCGGGCGATGCGCGACCATGCCGTGGCCGCGCGCCAGTCGGCGGCCGCCGCGAAACTCGGTGTCGTGGCGAGGGCGCCGGCGAGCGCCGCAGCGAAGTCGGCGGTGAAAGACTCGAAGCGCTGCACGAACGGGCTCGGCTCCGCGAGATCGAGGGTGGCGAGCCGCTTGGGAAGGACGATCGGCACGCCCCACGAGCGGGCGAGCGAGGCCGCGCCCGAGGTGAAAATCTGGCGGTAATTGAAAAGCACGGCGTCGGCCGCGGAGAGCCACAGGCCAAGTTGTTCGTCGGGCATCCAGTCGAGGCGAAGCGAGACGTTTTGTAGACCCTGAGCCAGTTCGCTGATCTGCGTGGCATACTCCGGAGTGCAGGGCTTTCCCACGACGAACAACGCCGCTCCGGGCCGTGCCGCGCGCCAATGCGCGAGCACTTCCTCGATCCCTTTGTAGGGTTCGACGGTGCCGAACATCAGGCAGAGCGGGCCTTCCGGGAGGTCGAGTCGGCGGCGCGCTTCCGGGCGCGGGACCGCTGTGCCGAGCGGCAGCGAAAGATCGCCATGCGGGATGACGTGGACACGCTCCGCCGGCACCCCGCGCTGCTGCACGATTTGGTCGCGTGCCGCCGCCGAGTGCGCGATCACCGCGCGGGCCTGGACGAACGGCGCGCGGGCGTTGCGCTCCTCGCAGAATTCGCCGGAGCGATTGTGCGGCGCGAAATTGTGCGCCGTGAAAACGAGCGGATGGTGGCGCGTGGCGAGCGCCAGATCCGTGGCGAAGCGGGCCTGCCGCCACCAGTCGAAACCGTCGTGCATCCGCGGGTAGTAGGCGTCCGGCCAGTGCAGGTGCAGCACGTCAAACTCGCGCGCCCGCACCAGCCGGGTGAGGGCCAGCGCGCGCTTGTAGCCGGCGAGGAATTCCACCTTTACACCCAACGCCGCGAGCGCCGCGGCGAGGAGCGTCTGGTAGGGCACACCGGCTCGCCAGTCCGGGGCGAAAAGCACCTTCATTGCGCGCGAACTGCGGACACAGGAATGATCGGGAATGGGCGCATGGTGAGGCTCTGGCAGAAAAGCCTTTAGGGGTCTAGCAAATGCCAAGCGACCACCCCCCGCCGCACCTACGCAATCGCCGCCAGAATCGCGTCCAGATCGCCCAGATCCTCGAAGAGAAAATCCGGCGTGTGCGCCGCGAGGTCGGCCTGGGAGAACCTGCCCGTCGCGATGGCGATCGCCTTTGCCCCGATGGCCCGGGCGCACGCGATGTCGTGCGGGGTGTCGCCGAGCACGAAGATCCGCTCCGGCGGAAACTCGATGCCGCGCTGCGCCCGCGCGCGGGCTTGGGCGAAAGGGCCGAGCTGGTTCCGGTCGTGATGATCGTCGGCGAACGCGCCAAACTCGAAGTAGTGCCACACGCCGTAGTGCCGCAGCTTGATCTCCGCGCCGCGCGCGAGATTGCCCGTGAGCAGCGCGAGCACGATGTCGGCGCGCGGCTGGAGCGCGTCGAGCAGCGGCAGGATCCCCGGCAGCAGCCGGCCCGGCGTGCGCGGGATTTCCTGTGCGAGATGGTGCAGGTAGCCATCGAGAAAAGCCGCGATGTTTTCCGGCGTCGCCGGGAGCCGGTGCGCGGCCAGCATCTCGCGCACGATGCCGGAATCCGTGCGGCCCGCGATCTCGATGGAAGAAAGATCGTCATCAATCCCGAAGCGGTCGCGGAACCCGAGGCGCAGCGCGCGCTCCCCCGCGCCGCCGGAGGTCAGCAGGGTGCCGTCAATGTCGAAAAGGAGAAGTTTGTGATCGGTCGTCATAGCCCGGCAGCGTGGCGGAAGCTGCGCCGGCTGTCATCCCGGTTGGAGGGTCTTCGCCGGGAGCGGCGAACCGGATCGCGCGCCCGCTTTACCGCCGCGCCGCCCGCTGCTAAGCCCTCGCGCCACTCCGCGTGAACGCCACCTTTACCCACCGCAGCCTGCGTCTCGAAATGCTCCAGGTCGCCCGGCTCGCCCCGGCCCTGCTGGGCGATTCGGCGGCTCTGGTGCGCGCATTTTTCGAGCGGCAGATCGCGGAGGAAGGCGGCGGGCGGGATCGCGAGGGGCGGCCCGACCTCTACTACACGATCTTCGCGCTGGCGGGCTTGCAGGCCCTGCAGGCGGAACTCCCGGCGGAGCGGGTGGAGCCGTGGCTGCGCGGCTGGGGCGACGGCGCGGGGTTGGACTTCGTGCATCTCGGCGCGCTCGCGCGGTGCTGGGCTGCGCTCGGTTGGGAAAAAATGCCCGCATCGTTCGGGGCGGCGGTGCTCGCGCGGATCGAGGCGTTTCGCGCTCGCGACGGCGGCTACGATGGCGAGGTCGGAGCGGAATGCGGCAATGCCTACGGCTGCTTCGTGGCGCTCGGGGCGTATCAGGATCTCCGCGTTGCTCCGCCCGACCCGCTGCGCATGGTCCAATGTTTGAAATTTCTCGAAACCCCGGACGGTGCGTGGGCCAATGCCCGCGGCCTCCGCATCGGCTCCACGAACGCCACCGCCGCCGCCGTCACGCTCCTCCACCAGCTCGGGCTGCCCATCCACGACGCCGCGGGCGACTGGCTGCTCGCGCAGGCGCATCCCGAGGGCGGCTTCCGCGCCATGCCCGCCGCCCCGCTGCCCGACCTCCTCTCGACAGCCACCACCCTCCACGCCCTCGCCTGCCTGGAGCGCCCCGTGCCCGCGCCGCTCCGCGAGCGCAGCCTCGATTTCATCGACACCCTCTGGAGCGCCGAAGGCGGCTTCCACGGCCACTGGGCCGATGACCACCTGGATGCCGAATACACCTTCTACGGCCTCCTCGCCCTCGGGCACCTGAGCGTGGGGTAACGACTACGCGGAGCCACGAGCGGGATGCCCGCGGCGCCTCCGAGCCACGGGAGATTTCACCGCCCCGCCTGTCGTCTCCAGCGTTTTGTTCAGGCCGGTTGGCAACCATTGCTTGGCTTTACGCTCAGCGGCGGTGTGCGTCTTCGCCCATGCGAAGAACTTGTGTAGATCGAAACCAAAATCGGCAGCGACTGCTGCTCTGGCTTCACGGACTTCCTGGACAATCGGGTCTTTCATATCTGTGGCTTGGTGAGGAGTTCAGGAGTGCAAAGCACAGGCATGTGAAGGCGGTGGTAAGTGCAATACTCAAACAGGGTCTTTTGAAGCATGGCGTTCGCAAGATGCGTGCAGTTCCATGTGAGCAAGTAGTCCATCCGATGGACAATCGCAAAGGCAACATGAGTTGCATCCATCTCTGCTTTCGGAGGCAGTTGCAGAAGCTGCACGATGGATTCGGCAAGCGGCTGAACCTCTGCGGTGACTTCCAGCTCTGGTATGCCCATCATCGCCTTCAACCGCCTTGCGGCAGCAGAGACGTCGCCCTTGGAAATCTCTGCGCGCACAGCGATCGATCTTCGTAAAGCGCCTTCCTGGGCGAGGCATACTGTCTTGGCGTGCCCGAACGTCAAAGGTGTGGCACGGCGGAGATTGGGCTGTCAGAGCGGAGCGAAAGAGGGACGTTGCCCGCCGTTGCCACTACCGTCTTGTTCGCTTTCTTGATTGTGATGCGTAGGTCTTCGGGCGACAGAGGGGGATTGCGTTTGTGGAGCATGGCGTGGCAATTCGGACAGACTGGAACTAGGTCTCTGATCGGATCCACTTCATACTCACTGCCAATATCGGAAAGCTGCTTCAAATGATGGACGTGGATGAAGCCCTTGCCGAGATCGCCGTATGCCTCGGCAAAATCAAATCCACAAACACAGCAGGTCAATCCGTGATGCTTCAAACAAGCCTTGCGGGCTCTCGGATCACGTTCGTAAGCGTCAACTGCAATCCGTCGGACGGCTCCTTCCCAATACCGTTCAGGCGCAACGATCTCATCAGGTGACTTGCTCGGTGACAATCCAATGGAGGTAATCTGCTCACTCCACATCTCTTCAAGACGGGCGGCAGCATCAGGCGGAATTGTGATGCCGCTTCCTTGCGGACTCCAACGCACATCTGGCAACACTTCTTCAAGGATGTCGCGATCAAGCAACTTCTCATCAGACGGGTTGAGTAAGATGTCGTATCGAAGATCTATGTAATTGGCGGTCTTGGACGCGTCTGAATAGTGAGGAGCCTGAAACGGTGAGGATACTGCAAAGCCTGATGCCATTATTCCGGTTGGCTTATGCGGGCCTAGCTTGATCAGAAAAACCCGATCACCTGGGACGATTCTCTTCGTCACTCCGCATGACCAACGACCATCGACAAAGCCTCTACGCCGATAAGAGGCGGAATCTTCTTCGAGTGTCGCCCAATCCCATTTTGTTGGGTTCCACGTGAAGAGGTAGGTGGCCATATTATCTTAGCGAACAGGGAGTTTATTGACAAATCTGTGTGTTTTTCAGCAACTTTATATCCGACAAAAATGTCGGAATATCCCGGGGTAGGGGGTGCATGGTGGTTGCGTTATGCGCGTAATGAGCGCAAAGCAACGGTTCTGTCGGTATCTGCGCAAATACGGGGGTAAAATGCATGTATGAATATTACGGCGGAGGTTTTCCGGCGGTGATTGGCGGGGGTGGGTGGGCTCTTACTTTTTGAAGGTCTGGAGATACTGCCAGATGGCGTCGTATTGCTCGCTGGCTTTGCCGCCGAAAAGGTCCGTCAGAGCGGTTTTGCCGGTGTCATCGGCGAAGCGGGGCATTTTCGTATCGGGGTCGATGCGCTGGGGGAAAAGCAGCCAGCGGTGGTAGTAATGCGGGCGGATGCGGACGCGGGTGAGGTCGAGGTTCGGGCCGGGTGCCTCGAAGACGGCGGTGGCGGCGCGGTCGCCGAGGCCGTGGCACTGGCGGCAGTTGAAGCCGCCGTTTTCGGTGAGGAGGGTTTCGCCGGCTTGGAGTTTCGCGGCGTCGGGCGCGGCAGCGGGTGCGGGATCGGTGAGGGGAAAGCCGTGGCTGTGGGCCAGGCCGTGCGCCAGCCCGGTGGAGACGGCGGGGAAGCCGGGCATGCGGGCGACGAGCCACGGCCGCGGCTTGGTCTTTTCCTGTCCGGCGATGAATTTTGCCATGTATTCGGGGTGCAGCTTTTCGCCGAGCCACGTGAGCGCGGGAAGGGCGGTGGTGGCGATGGGATGGCCCTCGCCTTCCTCCAGCGGGGCGGCGGCTTTGAGCGGTTCCATTTCGCTCTCGACCTGCGACCAGACGCTGGCGTGGCCGTCGCGCGCGTGGCAGGCGATGCAGCGCTGGGCGGTGATCTGGCGCTCGGCGAATTCGGCGGGCGCGTCCTGTTTCAGCGAGCCGAGGCCGGTGGTGGCGAACGCAGCGAGCGCCTCGCGCTGCTTCGCGGTGAGGGCGAAGTCGGGCGCTTTGCCGCGCGCGGTGGCGTCGGGCGCGAGGCAGCCTTTGAGCCAGCCGGTCTGGAGCGTGGCGGCGAGCGTGGGCGCGGTGGTCGGCGGCAGGCCGGCGTGGCAGTTCAGGCAGCCGGCGCTGACGAGGAGCTGCGCGCCGCGGGTGGCGTCGCCTTTCGGCCCGGCGGGGAAATCGCGCTTCGCGGACAGAAAGAGGTAGGCGGTGAGCTTCGCGGCTTCGTCGTCGCTCAGGCGGAAGTGCGGCATGCGGCTCCAGGCAAAACCTTGCGCGGGGTCTTTGAGATAGGCGGTGAGCGCGGGGGCGTGCCATTTGGCGCGGACGTGGCCGAGCGGGATGCGGTTGTGCTCGTCCTTGGCGGCGGCCTCGGCATCGGGCCGGGTGTGGCAGGCGATGCAGCCGAGATTGGCAAAGAGCGCGCCGCCCTGCGGGACGAGCGCCGGGTCGAGCGGCTTGGCCTCGGAGGGTTTGCCCTGCGCCACGAAATACGCCGCGAGGTCCGCCGCGCGCTGATCGGTCTCACCGGGCTTGCCGCCGGTGAAGACGCGCGGCATGAGCGTGTGCGGACGGATGGCGTGCGGGTCATTGATCCACGCGGCGAGCCACGGCTCGTGGAACTTCGCCCCCAACTCCCCGAGCACCGGCGCGTCCTGCGCCAGCTCGGGCATCCCTTCGCCTTTCGCCGGGACGAGGCCCGCGCCGTCGTGGCAGGCGGTGCAGCGGAGCTGCGCGAAATGCAGCCGCGCTGCGCGCAGACCCTCGCCGACGAGGAGCGCCCCGGCGCTCGCGTCGTGCTGGAAAGCGGTCGGCGGCACCGGCTCCCACGGGAATTCCTTCGATGACCAGAGGAGCCGCAGCATGGCCTCGCCCTTGGCCGGGCTGGTGAACTCGACGGTGATCGGGTTCGCGCCTTTTTGCAGCTTGATCGGCGGGCTTTCGACCCGCGCGCTACCCTCCAGGATCACCGCGCCATTGAGCGTCACCTTCACCGAGCCCTGCACGTCGGCGGCAAAGGAAAACTCCGCGCGCAGATCGGAGAGGATGCTCGCATCCCAGCGCGCGGTGAACGGCCCCGCCGGGAGAAACGGCGTGGCCGGCTGGCCGGCGGGGACTTCCAGCGCCACGAGCCGTGCTGCGCGCGTGTCCGTCTTGCCGCCCACGGAAAAGGTCAGCGTCACGCCCTGCTTCGGCTCGGGTTTGCGCATCATCTTTCTTTCCGCGCTCTCTTGCGCTGGAAGCGTGAAAGGAAGCAGGCAGGCGAGGGGAGCGAGGAGGCGGGCGGCGAGTTTCATGGTGCGGTGCGGAAAGGTGCGGCGTTGGGAAGGGTGCTTCCGCGCGCTTGCATCGGTGTAGCCCCGGGTCCGCCGGGTCGTCAACGGCAGGCGTGGCCGGGACGCGCCCACTTTTCGACGGCACCAAAAGCCGCCGCGGATCTCGCGGCCTCACCGGCGAAGTGTGGGGCAAGCCGCTACCGCTTTTCCCCGATGCAGTAGAGCGCCTGGTCGGTGCGGAGGAAGATCTGGCCCTGGCTGAAGGCGGGGGAGGCGTAGGTGGGTTCGCCGAGGGTGGCGGTGGCGAGGACGGCGAGTTTGTCGGCGGGTTGCACGATGCGGCAGGTGCCGGTGTCGTCGAGGAAGTAGAGGAGGCCGGCGGCGCTGACGAGGGAGGCGTGGGTGCGGGCGAAGCGTTCGTTCCAGACGATGGCGCCGGTTTTTGCGTCGAAGGCGTGGGCGAAGCCGCGGTCGTCGGTGAGCAGGAGCCAGTCGGCCTCGATGATGGGCGACGGGACGTAGGCGACGCCGGCGGCGGCCCGGTGATGCCAGGCGACGTGGGTGGCGGTGACGTTGCCGGTGCCGTCGGGGCGGATGGCCATGACGTGGTGATCGGGGAAGCCGCCGGTGAAGTAAAATAGGCCGGTCGTTTCGCTGAAAACGGGCGAGGCGACGAACTGGTCGGTGGGGCCATCGACGATCCAGAGCTGCGCGCCGGTGTCGGGGTCGTAGCTGGCGAGGCATTTGGTGCCGCTGAGGACCATCTGGGCGCGCCCGGCGGCGGTGCGGATGAGTGGGGTGCAGTAGCTGCGGGTGCGGTTCGGGCGCGCGATGCGCCACAGCTCGCGGCCATCGGCGCGGGCGAGGGCGACGATGTAGCCGGGGCCGTCGTGGTCGCAGTTCACGATGACTTTGTCTTGGTAAATAACGGGCGTGCTGGAGAAGCCGTGGACGCTGGCGAAGGTGCCTGGGCGCTTGAGCCAGAGCTGTTTCCCGGCGAGGTCGTAGGCGGCGACGACGACCTCGGTGCCGTCGAGGAAGGTGCAGAAAACGCGCTCGCCGTCGCACGCGGGCGTGGAGGAGGCGTGGCTGTTTTCGCGGTGGAGGCGCTCCATGGGGGCTTTGAGCACGGCTTGCTGCCAGAGGAGTTTGCCGGTCGCGCGGTCGAGGCAAAGGAGGAGGCGCTCCTGGGTCTCGGCGTGGGCCGCGACGGTGAAAACTTTCCCGCCGGAGACGATGGGCGAGGCGTGGCCGGTGCCGGGAAGCGGGGTGCGCCAGACGACGTTTTCCGTTTTGCTCCAGCTCGTGGGAAAGGCCGCCTCGGTGCTGCGCCCGTCGCCGCGCGGTCCGCGCCACTGCGGCCAGTCCTCGGCATGGGCGGCGACGGCGAGGGCGGCGAGGAGGAGGAGGCGAAGCGGCATGCGCGGAGGCTACGGGCGCGGGTGCCGGGCGACAAGCTGCGACCAGCCGGGTCAGGCGGGCCGGCGGAAGAAGGCGTCGGCGGTGGCGGTGGTGCGGGCGGCGAGGTCGGCGAGGGCTTCGCCGCGGAGCTGGGCGAGGAATTCGGCGGTGGCGCGGGTGTGCGCGGGCTCGCAGCGTTTGCCGCGGAAGGGGACGGGCGCGAGGAAGGGGCAGTCGGTTTCCACCATGAAGGCGTCCGCGGCGATGGTGCGGGCGGTTTCCTGGACGAGCTGCGCGTTTTTGAACGTGACGATGCCGGTGAAGGAGACGAGATGCCCGAGGGCGAGGATCTCCTGTGCGTGCGCGGGGCTTTTGCCAAAGCAGTGGAAGACGCCGCGCACCCGGCCGGTCCAGCCGCGCAGGATGGCGACGGTGTCGTCCCAGGCGTCGCGCTCGTGGATGACGACGTTCAGGCCGAGCTCGGCGGCGAGGTCGAGCTGCTGCTCGAAGACGGCGGCCTGCGCGGATTTCTGCGCGCCGTCGGCGAGCGCGTCGGTGATGTCGCCGGGGGTTTCGTTGCCGAGCACGGGGGGGGACTCGGGAGCCTGGCGGGTGCTCGGGAGGCGGTGGTAGTCGAGGCCGGTCTCGCCGATGCCGAGGACGCGCGGATGCCGTGCGAGCTGGCGCAGCTCGGCGATGAAGTCGGGCGCGGCTTCGGTGGCGTTGTTCGGGTGGACGCCGACGACTGCGAAGACCTGCGGATGTTTCTCGGCGAGCGCGACTGCGCGGCGGCTGCTTTCCACGGAGGTGCCGATGCTGAGGATGCGGGTGACACCGGCGGCGGCGGCGCGGGCGAGGATGTCGTCGAGGTCGGCGGCGAAGTCGGGGAAATCGAGGTGGGCGTGGGTGTCGGTGAGCATGTGGCGGACTGGTGGCAGGTCGGTCTGTTTCTTAATCTTAATCGTAATCTGAACCTCCTCCGACCGTCTCCAACGACGCCCGTCTCCCCGTCCGACCAGAATTACCAGCCACCCCTTTTCCTCACCACTGGATGACGGAACTCGCCCACGTGAGCCCGCCGCCAAAGACCACGAGCAGGACGTAGTCGCCGACCTGCATGCGGCCGGTGCGGTTGGCTTCGTCGAGCGCGATGGCGACGGCGGCGTCGCTGGTGTTGCCGTAGCGGTCGAGGTTGATGACGAAGCGCTCCATCGGCAAGTCCATGCGGGAGG
>Ga0114966_10001146_pt1 | contig 24841 bp, 18 predicted proteins | sample M_130207_XF_Meta_FD_87029 | JGI IMG/M metagenome (GOLD analysis project Ga0114966, IMG submission 87029) | Freshwater microbial communities from Lake Montjoie, Canada to study carbon cycling - M_130207_XF_MetaG | ecosystem: Environmental > Aquatic > Freshwater > Lake | place: Lake Montjoie... | reverse complement strand
GGTGCTACGGGTGCCACGGGTGCCACGGGTGCCACGGGTGCCACGGGTGCCACGGGGTCTACAGGTGCCACAGGTGCTACAGGTGCTACAGGTGCTACGGGTGCCACAGGTGCCACAGGTGCTACAGGTGCTACAGGAGCTACGGGTGCCACGGGTGCCACGGGTACAACGGGTGCTACGGGTGCCACGGGAGCAACGGGTGCTACGGGTGCTACGGGTCCCACAGGGTTCAAGGGCGATACAGGAGCCCAAGGTGCCAATGGAACCAATGGAAGCAATGGAAGCAATGGAGAGACGGGTGCCACGGGGTCTACAGGTGCCACAGGTGCCACAGGTGCTACAGGTGCTACAGGTGCTACAGGTGCGACTGGTGCTACGGGTGCTACGGGTGCCACGGGTGCTACGGGTGCCACGGGTGCCACAGGTGCCACAGGTGCTACGGGTGCGACAGGTGCTACGGGTGCTACAGGTCCTACAGGTTCCACAGGTTCCACAGGTGCCACAGGTGCCACAGGTGCTACGGGTGCCACGGGTGCCACGGGTGCCACGGGTGCTACGGGAGCTACGGGAGCTACGGGGCTTGGTTTCACCTACCGAGGTAACTGGGCCTCGGGCATGTCCTACTTAGTTAACGATGTAGTCTTCTACCAGGGATCGAGCTACGTATGTACTTTTATTCCAGTAGACACCAGTCTCGCTCCTCCAGGGAATCTTGTCTGGGGACTGATAGCGATCCAGGGGGCTACAGGTGCTACAGGTGCCACGGGTCCCACGGGTCCCACAGGGTTCACGGGTCCCACGGGGTTCACGGGTCCCACGGGGTTCACGGGTCCCACAGGGTTCACGGGTCCTACAGGTGCCACGGGTCCTACAGGTGCCACGGGTCCAACAGGTGCCACGGGTATGACTGGACCCACGGGACCAGGGGGGCAAAGAACAATATACTTCAATACATCTGGACTCTATACCGTTCCAACACCTACAGGTGGACTAGCCGGAGATCCAATCCTAGTGAGTATATTCGCAAAGGGAGGTGGAGGGGGAGGTGGAGCATCGGCAGCAGCTAACAATGTATGGGCTGCAGGTGGTGGAGGCGGGGAAGGATCATTCTACATTGGCGAAACAGTATTACCTTTCACGCTTACTATGACTGCTGCAAGCACGATTTCATTTTCATGTGGATCGGGTGGAGCAGGTGGAGTGTATGGCGTCAATTCGGGTAATGGAGGGAATGGAGGGAATACTGTATTTGATTCCGTAGAGACGCCATCCGTACTTGGAGAGTTTATTGTGTATGGCGGCATAGGTGGGAATGGAGGTTTGGTTACTGCTTTAATATCAGCATCAGGCGGAGATGCCGGCGACAACGGCGGAGGTGGATCTGTATATTGGTTAGGTGGAGCAACGGGTGTGGCTGGAGCGGGAGGTTTAAGAGGTCAGAACGGATCTGTAGGAATAAGTGCGTCAGGAGGATACGGATTTGGATGGAAAGGAGGAGCAGGAGGAGGAGGAATAAAGATAGTTGGTGGTGGTGGCGGAGGTGGGTCAGGTGGAGGTGATGGTGGAAATGCAGTAAGGCTTCCTGGCAGTAATGCAACTGGGTATGGAGCTGGTGGAGGAGGAGGTAGCGCGAACGCAAACGATCCTACTGCTCAAGGATTTGGCGGAGGTAATGGTTCGCCAGGATGTATAATTTTCACGGCATTCGTATGATAGATCTCGGCAATGTTGGTGTGAACTAATTCACCCTTGATAATAACAGTGATGACGACATACAACAGCTCGGACTTGACAGACATGATCAGGTCCAAGCGTGTCTTTCTAGGAACTTATTGTCCACCTTCTTCATCGTGTGACAGCGGAGGAGGCGGAACTGGAGAAACAGGCCCATCCGGACCTACTGGACCCCAAGGACCGTCCGGAAACACGATTCTGAACGGCGTGGGTCCGCCAGCGGCATCTACAGGAAGCAATGGAGATTTTTATCTAGATACGTCGTCCTATGTACTTTATGGACCGAAGTATCCAACATACTATTCTACATGGCCTGATATGAGCAACAGTCTTCGGTTGAATGGCATCATAGTCACACCATCCACGACTCTTCCTTCGACGAATGTAGTCTCTATCTCCCTAGTTCCCACCATAACAATGTCAACTGTCCAGTTCGGAGCGTACGATAATACAAATAATCTTCCAACGCTGGTGATCAGCAATCTAACAGCAAATACATCGGCGATAATCACTCTTGATTTGTCGACAAAGTATTCTGTAGCATACGGAAGCAATTACAGTTTGGTGTACACGTGCTCCCCAGGAAACACGCTGATGGACGTCCGGTTCCAAAGTAATTCAACAAGCACACAGATCGTATGGACGAACAATCCGTGGTATGTATCCGAGAGTTTGATTGGCGGTGGTGGTTCGGGAAGCGGAGCTACAGGTGCGACGGGTGCTACGGGTGTGACGGGTGCGACGGGTGCGACGGGTGCGACGGGTGCGACGGGTTCCACGGGTGTCACAGGTGCTACAGGGTTTGATGGTGCGACGGGTGTCACAGGTGCTACAGGGTTTGATGGTGCGACGGGTGTTACAGGTGCTACAGGGTTTGATGGTGCGACGGGTGCGACGGGTGCGACGGGTTCCACAGGTGCTACGGGTGCGACGGGTTCCACAGGTGCTACGGGTGCGACGGGTTCCACAGGTGCTACGGGTGCGACGGGTCCCACAGGGCCTGTTGCAGGATCTGATCAGCAGGTTATTTTTAATAGCAATAGTCAGGCAGGAGCTTCATCAAACCTAATATTCAATTACACATCCAACACTCTCCTTACCTGCAACCTACAGATCAGCAGTGTAACACCTTTCAATGTATTGTTTGTAAACAGTACGTCCAACGTTTCCGGGGATTCAAATATGCAGTACGGAAGCAATGTAGACTTTAACGGAAACTCTAGTGCATCGAATGTTCTTGTTGTGAGCAACGAGCTGGTATCAAACTTGAAGGTAAATCCAGTCACAAGTAACCAAATTCCGTTTGCGAACAGTAATGCTATACTTCAGGGTGATATTGGGTTGCAGTACAGTAGTCAGCAGTTCAACGGCGGAACCTCGAATGTTTTGGTTGTCTCAAATGAGCTGGTATCAAACCTGCAGGTAAATTCAGTGACAAGTAACCAAATTCCGTTTGCCAATAGCAATGCCACACTTTCGGGTGATGCTGGGTTACAGTACAGTAATATTCAGAATTTCAACGGCGGAACATCAAATGTTTTGGTAGTCAGTAATGCGTACATATCAAATATGCAAGTCAGTAATGTGCCTTCGAATACGATAGCGTTTGCCAACAGCAGTGCTATACTTCAGGGTGATGCTGGGTTGCAGTACAGTAATCGGAGTTTCAACGGCGGAACATCAAACGTTTTGGTAGTCACAAACGAGCTGGTATCAAACTTGCAGGTAACTCCTGTCTCAAACTACCAAATTGCGTTTACAAATAGCAGTGGTGTTCTTGTGGGAGACTCGAATCTACAACATTACAGCAACAGTGGTTCTTTTTTCAACGGACAATTTACCGGTTCAAACGTCTTGGTAGTGAGCAATGAATACGTAGCTAACTTACAGATCAGTAACGTGGCTTCGAATACGATAGCGTTTGCAAACAGCAATGGTATAGTTCAGGGCAATATTGCGATGCAGTTCAGTTATCAGCAGTTCAACGGCGTAAACACGAATGTTTTTGTTGTCTCAAACGAGCTAGTATCAAACCTGCAGGTAAATTCAGTCACAAGTAACCAAATTCCGTTTGCCAATAGCAATGCCACACTTTCGGGTGATGCCGGATTGCAGTACAGTAATATTCAGAATTTCAACGGCGGAACCTCGAATGTTTTGGTAGTCACAAACGAGCTGGTATCAAACTTGAAGGTAAATCCTGTCTCAAATTACCAGATTCCGTTTGCCAATAACAATGCTATACTTTCGGGTGATGCTGGGTTGCAGTACAGTAATCAGCAGTTCAACGGCGGAACCTCGAATGTTTTGGTAGTCACAAACGAGCTGGTATCAAACTTGCAGGTAACTCCTGTCTCAAACTACCAAATTGCGTTTACAAATAGTGGTGTTCTTATGGGTGATGATGGGTTGAAGTACAGTAACCAGAGTTTCAACGGCGGAATCTCGAATTTTTTGGTAGTCACAAACGAGCTGGTATCAAACTTGCAGGTAACTCCAGTCACAAGTAAACAAATTCCGTTTGCCAACAGCAATGCTATACTTTCGGGTGATGATGGGTTGCAGTACAGTAACCAGAGTTTCAACGGCGGAACATCAAATGTTTTGGTAGTCACAAATGAGCTGGTAACAAACTTACAGGTCAGTAATATCACAACAAGTCAGATCGCTTTCTGCGATAGTAACGGTGGCGGTACACTGAAAGGAGATTCGGGACTAACATACAGTAATGGAACGACTACAGTAAGTTTGTTGGTAGTGATGTATAGCTCTTCGCACGGAGGAGTAGCCACGTTTGGATCTAATGTCTCGGTGTCAGGATTACTCACCACCACGTATTCGGGAAGCAATCCAGGTCTCACGATTAGTGGGACGGATACGGTGGGAGGAGATGGATTCATGAACTTCCTGCGGGTGACCAATACATCGTCTGGTGTCACCAATCCGACCAAGACATTTCGTATAAATCAAGTGGGAGCACTCGGTATTGTCAATAACGCATACGACTCAGAAATATTCAGTGTGACCAACGGCGGAATTTTACAGGTGGGAGGAGGAAATTCATCGGCGACTCTAAATAATTCACCAACAACAAATTACCTTTTATTCAACAATAACGGGTCATCAATCTACGATGACGGCAACTTGCATATTCACACCATGCAGGATGGTGGAACCATGTGGATCAATACAAGCGGTGGTCAAATCAATTTGATTTCTCAGACCGTGAGTGGAGGATCCCTGGGAACAGGCGTAGGTATTGGAACATCGACTCTGACTGCTTATGTAACAATCAGTGGAAGCAAGACATACACAATAGGAGCATACGGATACCTTCACCCGACGTTTGGATCAGGAACAGGTGAGGGAACAACGGCTCCGTACAGTTTAGCCACAAACCGACGTATCCAAGCAGAAGAATTTGATGCGACCTCCGACGAACGCCTCAAGGATATTTCAGGTGGCATTACGGCCGAGGAAGCGATACGGTTTGTCCAGAGCGTGAGTGGAATGTACTACTCCTGGAAGAACGATCCGTCTGGGGGAGTCCATAGCGGTTTCATTGCGCAGGACATTCACAAGGCAGGGTTTGACCATATGGTTTCAACAATCCCGAATACCTCTCTGAGTGGTCAAGTCGATAATGACGGATACACACATCCAGAAGGAGCTCAGCTCACCCTGAATTACAGTGCGATTACACCTTACCATCACGAAGCCATCAAGGTTTTACTTGATCGTGTCGCACGGTTGGAAGCTCAGATCTCAAGTTTACTTCACTAGATTGTCTTTGTAAGCAGAATACAGCTTGGAACTCACGACCTCCTGCATCTCTAGGGTGAACGAAAAGTTACCAAACGTCTGAAGGACCCGGCCGTAGCAGTCGGTCAATTTCAGTTTGATGACCGAAATGTTCTCGGGTTCGGGGAAAATAACTTTATTGGTGATGGTGTTCGCCCCATTTGCATAAATTACAGTGTTCTTGCTTGCGTTTACCACGATCTTCGCAAAGGCAGGAACAGCTGTTCCGTTGAACGAAAGGTGATCGATGGCCTCGTATTTTTCAAGACTTAGGAGAACGTAGGTGTTTCCGTAAAGATTGGGCAGGCTTTCGGACGTGTACGACGAATTTCCCGAATACGTGTTACTCGTGAATCCTAAGTAGGATCCAAGACCTGTATCGAATGGCCGAAGATTGGCTTCACGAGTAATACAGCATACATTTCCGGGAACAGGTGTGAAATCCATGGTGAACGCCCCTGAAGCGGAGATCGTGCATTTGGTAGTCACTGCATCAAATGTCACACTTAGTGAGATGGTGGGTGCCGCAGTAGACACCATAGCCGATGCGAGAGTCGTAGTCGTATAATTTCCATCTGAGATCGTGCGCTGGGATCCACTCACTGTGAAATTCGTGTTTTCAAGATTGGCAGTAAAATCATACCATGTATTCGGCAGTTCAATGCTGGAGAGGCGGAGAGATGTGATGTTCTTGTACGTCCTGGGCAGACGGATGGTACATGCCGCCGCACCTGTAATGGTTGGGTTATCACGGAAGCGGGTATCTACGTTAACGATGCGAGCCACGGATTCGGTGGCATAGACTGCGCCGTAGGTTGTTCGGTCCTGGAATCCTCCAACGGGTCGCATAACGGGTCCACTCATTGTCTATTATAACTTGATCACGACAGAATTCTTGGCGGACTTACGTTCCGATCCTCCCGATCGTTTGAGGACGGACTTACGAGCAGGTTGAGGAGGGGGAGGACCGCTGGCAAACGTCATGGGGGCCGTCGGAGCCTGGGTAGGGGGCATGGGGCTGGTATTGACGATCTTCTTCTCCTCCTTATTGATCTTGTTCAGGATATCCCCGATGCCAAGGCCAGTGACCGACGGCATCTTCATGTCACGGGAGGGAGCCTTCAGGGGGATGGTGCGTGTGGGTGCGGGAGGAGCCTGCTGCTGCTGTTGGGGGGCATTGACTCCGCCGAGAAACGACATCAGACCGGCAAGCGGGTTATCGAAATTGGAGGCAGGCATCTGGGCCGGAGCAGGGGCGGGGGCACTCGGGAATGTGGGGACGGTCGCACGCTGCTGTTGCTGGGCTTGCTGCCGGAACTGTTCCGTCTGCCCCTGCATCGCCTGTGCTGCCATCTGCCGAGCAATATCCGGGTTCTGGCGCAGGATCTCCTGGATGTTCGGGACTGGAGCCTTCATTGCCATCTGGTTGGTGAGGTGGACCATGTAGACCATGAAACAGGTGCGCATGGGGATACGCACGAGCGGGTGCATCCGCATCTGGTCGCCATACAGATCATACAGCTCCTCGAAATCCTCTTCGAGATCACCCACGTTCATCTGGGCGCTCTGGGACAGACCATCGAGCTGTAGACCGAACATCTTGATCATACCCACGTTCTTGGATCCCCACTCCATTGCTGACATACCCGTAATAAACCACTCGGAGAACTGCTTGATGGTGGAATCCATAGCCTTCTCCTTGCGCACAAACTCCAGCTCCATCTCCATCTCGTCCAGCGGAGAATCCATCGTGAACCGCTTGCGGATCGGAACACCCAACTTGTTGAGGCGCTCGAACTTACGTAGAAGCTCATACTTCTTCTTCATGATGGCATCCTCGGACATCTTGGGAGCTGGGTTGACAGGCTTGAGGTAGGCTTCGGCGTTCAGGTTCTCTACACCGTCCCACGTCTTGGTGGCACCTACATCCTCGGCGGACGGGACGAGGCGGGGCGGGGCGGCAGGTTCGGACGGAAGGTCTGTGAAATCCAGGTTGACAGACTCCATCTCAGGGAGTTTCGTATTTGCGGCGGCCATCGCCGATGTATTCATTAAGAGATCAGCGCCGGGAACGTCCATTCTTACTATTATGTCTCACACGCATCCTCTTTGTAAGATGTAAACGCGAACGCCGGATATGCCGAGTCTTGCGACCGCCTTTCAACTTCGCAAACTCCCTGCCCTCCACCACTGTCTTGTACTCGCCCATTCCCGACCTTGAACATCCAGAACAAATATACGACCGATTCCCACTCCCCAAATCTGGTGCGCTGGGTTCGTATTTGCATACACATACGGCAGGGAACTGAACAGGCGGGGGGCGGGGGGCGGATGCAGCCGCCGCTGAAAACGACGTAGGGGATGATGGGGGGGTGAAGGATGCCGACTCCACCGATGCGACACGGGGCCGTTTCGTCATCAACTCCTCCGCTGCCGATTTCATAGTTTCTTTCGCCGTAGTTTTGAGAACATCTTTCACACCTTTCATGAATTGCGAACGAAGAGCGGGTCCGAGTCTGGACATTATCTATCTACACCCAAAAAACCGTCTGGTCTGGGTTATAGGCTGAGTTTGGTATACCGTAGATCGTTTCCCTTGGTTTCAGATACTGATGAAATCCATCTGCGTGTCCACGAAACAACGCAATCCAAAGTGAGCAGTTCCCAGAATAGCATATAACATCACGTGCCTTGGACATGATCTTCACGATAGCTACAAAATTAATCGCATGGCGTATGCGGTCATTCATAGGAAGAACATCTTCAGAGTTTGAAACCCCTGTTATGTTGGATACGTGGTGAATCTCTTTGAATACGATCGTGTTGTCAAACAGTTCACACATCATCTGAATAAATTCTGTCTCATCTGATTGTATCAGAAATATAGTGTCTGGCTTCTCTTTCAGGATATCCCGAGCCTTTCCAACAAACTCATGATAGGACGCCAGATTCGTTTCAATCTTTTTGCCTAATCCACGATAGTATACGACACATATCCGGCTGTAATCCAGTACATACTTTGTCTCTAGTCCTGAAACAACCTCTTTTACATGAGGAGAAAGCGAGAAATACCGTTGAACGAATGGCTGTATCTGGTGATAATTGAGATGTTTATAGTTGGAAAACTGGTCTTCCGAACCATCCGGTGTAATACTTAGCGGACCAGTATAATCAACTGAAACGTCAGAAGGTTCAAAGAACATCTGGGTAATATCAGAGACATGGTTGTCTGGTTTGTAAAGCACAAACTGCCGAGAACTGTCAACAATGGGTAGCTGTTTGTGTCTATTGAAATACGCAATAATCTCCTGTAAACGAACGCTGCAGCACGAGAAAAAGCCTGCGTTATGAGTGACTTTTAGCATTAAACTTCTTTGTCCAGATAGTCTTAAATAGGATGCTCTAAGAAATACAAGCCCTGTAAAAAACTGTCCGCCAAATCGTCCTTCTTTTTATGCGATCGGAAGAATGCGTGCTGGGATGGGGGGCACAGGAGTTCGCAGTGTGTGATCCCTGTTTTCTTGCGACCACGATAGGTTCCCGTCGCATCGGCGACACACACGATATTGTCCAATTTATGGATGGCAGATACTCCCTTTGTCCGGAACCCACGACAGGCAAAATACATGTGGAGCATCGCTTGGACCGCAAACATCCGTCTATCCATCTGATTCTCAAAAATAATGAGATCCGCACCTGCCCACCAATGTTCACGCCGACCAAGTGAGTCAATGATATCACCCACCAGATCCAAGACTCCTCCGCCAGGGGCACGAGCATTCCCCTTGAATTTCGTCCATCCCGATGCCAGCATCGCAGTGGAAATATGAACGACCAGATCTTTCTTGGTAGGTTTGCCAGTATACCCTGGCGCCATCCCCTGTAATTCTGCTATCGTCTTCTTTCCCAGTGCTGTTTTGGTCAGTGTCAAGTTCTTCGGACGATGGCGGGAACATGCCTGGGTTCCAGTTCCAGCCTGGCTCCACATAGCAGGTTTGGCACACTTGAAGCAGGATGTGCGGGTGTGTCCGTTCTTTTCCCCGACTACATCGATCACATCCCAGTGAGCAATACACATATCTGTCCTGGACGTTCCTTCCAGGACACATACGGCTAAATTCCGAATTCCAATATCAAAACTGACTAGTTTCATCTCACGACGCTGCTTGTATGAGAGAAATTAGTGTCGACTTTTTATCGCTCTTACTATACGGAATCCCCTTCGATGTAAGCATCTCACGAAGTTGGGCTGCCGTCTTTCCGCCCAGCGTGGCCATATCCTCGCCCATCAGCTCGACATCCTCGTCTTCGTGAACACTCACACGGTCATCGTCCTCCTGAGGAGCAGGGGTCTCCTTCTCCGTCTCCGTCTGGGTCTGCGACTCGGGGGCAGGAGCGTGCAGTTCGTCTTCATGGGAGACTTCCGGTTCCCGATCAGATTCCGGCTGAGACTGGGCAAAGGAGGGAGGCGGGGCCGTAATGGCAATGGCCAGAGCATTGATCGCCTGGGCCATGCGGGACTGCTGGACATACATCCACGCAACCAGACCGGTTAGAATCAGAACAATTCCGGCAACGAGCGCTACGACACCATGAAAGAACTCCATGTTTCCTAGTTTACCTTGTTGGACACTTAAAAATCCTCGGAATCAAACTTGATCGTCATGTCCTCTTTCTTGGCGCCCACCCCTGCCTTGGAATAATCAGACACCTTCCGCTCAAAGAAGTTGCCCTTCCCCTCCATCGAGATCATCTCCATGAAATCAAAGGGGTTCTGGACATTGTAAATCTTTGGGATGCCCAGCTGGACGGCGAGACGGTCGGCTACAAAGCGAATATACTGCGTCATCAATTTCGAATTCATTCCAATCAGGGAGCACGGCAAAGACTGACAGATGAATTCAGTTTCAATCTCCACGGCAGATGTGATGATATCCTGGATCCGTTCCGATGGAATGGAAGATTCAAGACGGTACATCTCCACCGCAAACACCGTGTGCAGTCCTTCGTCCCGAGAAATGAGTTCGTTGGAAAACGTCAAGCCAGGGAGAAGACCACGCTTCTTCAGCCAGTAGATCGCACAGAACGCCCCGCTGAAAAAGATACCCTCGACACACGCAAATCCCACGAGACGGGTCGCAAACGATTCCTGACTATCGATCCACTTGAGTGCCCACTCACCTTTCTGACGAATACACGGGATGGTATCAATGGCCCGAAATAAATGAAGCTGTTCTTCCTTGTCCTTGACATACTTGTCGATGAGGAGGGAGTAGGTCTCCGAGTGTACACCCTCCATCGCATTCTGGAACGCATAGAACAACCGGGCAACCGGGCTCTGAACATCCCGCTGGAACCGGGTCGCCAAGTTCTCCTGGACGATCCCGTCGGCTCCGGCAAAGAATGCTAGGACCTGCTTCACAAAAAACTGTTCGTTCTGGGTCAGACTATCCCAATCATTCTCATCCTTGGAAAAATCGATTTCCTCGGGCGTCCAAAACGATGCGACAGACTGCTTGTAGAGCTGATACAGCTTCGTCTCGTCAGACTTGATGGGAAATAGCGTATACCGGTCGCCGAGGGTTGCCATTGTGATGTATATAGGACGCAGAAAGTAGTTAAATCCTTTCCGTCTATTAAAAACAATACGAGACGATGAGCGTGGCACCGCCTCCCGCAACCTATACTGCGACCAATGATCTGAATATTTTGAAGAACATTTTTGTCCCTCAATATAAGCTCAGCAACGGGTATTACCATGCGTCAGTCAATAGCCAACTACCCGGAAACGTGACCGTTGGGGATACAACGACAAACTTTGCGATTACGCTGAACGGGGCTCGTGTGACAACGTTGTCGGACGTTCAACTCTGGGCACACTGGTATGCTTCGGAGAATCTCAATATGAATTCCAATCTAATCTACAATGCCTCAAGTCTAAAGTTTTTAGGAGGAAGTCTCACAAGTCCTTACACGATTGATGCGACAACTGGAACGATCAACGTCTCCCAATATTGGCTGAAAGGTGTGGCCCTCACATTGTCGGGTGGCCTACCTGCATGGTCTGCTTACTCTGCGATCTCCAACGTGAATATGAACACCAGGTCTATTTCAGCAGTCGGATTCATCTCCTTATCCTCCGGCGGAACACTCCTGAGCCCAGCATCCAATGCGCTTGCCTTCTCCAATGCTTTTGGAGAAAAGGTGCGCATCACGGCATCGGGATCCCTCAGTATTGGAACAACCGTTGGTTTCTCAGGATATTCACTGAACGTGAGCGGAGGGTCTATGTTTTTGTCGAACATTGTGGTTGCTAAGGATCCCGTCAATAGTGAGGGAAATGCGTTCTTCGTGACTATTTCGACTGGCTCTGGACAAGATTCTAATGTACTAATGGGTGCAAGGGGTGCGTCCACAAACCTAATCTTCTGCACAGGAAACGCAGCGCCAACAGCTGCTGCACAAATTGGTGTGGGTGGGGAGTTCACCCTGCTAAGAGGTCGGTTCATAACGACGGTTACGAACCTGTCCCACTCTATAGGCGGAGTTCAACTACAGAGCAATGTCGTAACCTGCAGTGCGCTAACAACTACAACTTCCACACTCTCGAGCTTCATCGGCGGAGTCACATTCCAGAACTCTTATGTCACATCACGACTCAACATTTCGCTCATAAGCGGCTCAACCCTTACATTGACCGCACCGACGCAGGCTACGACGTTCTTATTGACGGTGTCTACTACCAGCCTCGTCCTCCCGGGAGCAAACGCATCCATGGGGATGTATTGGACAGTCAAGAATGTATCGTCTGGAAGTATGTCGATTACTCCGACCGTAGGAACTATTCTGAATATGACCAGTCCATTCACAATGATTTCAAACGCTCTTCTGACTTTCGTCTACACTGGAACCCCCAGTAACTACTATGCGCTTTAGGGAGCGAACTTTGAATAGGGATGTGTGGTACCCAGGGTATTCTGCCGCCGCCATTTCCAAGCAAGGTATCCTTCCACTTGTTGACGTTCAGCTGTAGTCAACGCACGGTTGTAAATCAGGATTTCTGCTATATAAGAGTTGAAAACCGCAGTAGCCGCCGCCAGGCCGCCGATACCGAGCGTCTGGGTTGTTGTCCCGATTGTACCCGCAAGTGGAAGTGTTGTGGACGAAACATGAATATTTCCATTGACGTAAATTGACCCGTTTACTCCGCTTCTCGTAACAGAAAAAACGTAGGGAGCTGAAGCTGGGGCGAATACGGTGTCATATCCGATACGCGCATTAGTTCCCAAGTCGGCAAATATATTTCCATTTACCGTCGACGGGTATGTCCATGGCACATAGAACGCAAAAGTATTGCCGGTCGTCTCCAGTCCAAGTGCAATTCCATTCACACCTCCAACCCAATTCACGACTGCGAAGATTGTCGTATCTGTTCCGTTGGAAGACAACACGGGTGTTGGCGAAATGGAAGGAGTATGAAGTCTGGTTGTGCTGCCGTTAAACAAAACTCCGGGAAGTCCGTTGTTAAATCCCGTAGAAGAGTATGTCGGAGCAACGTCGGTGTTCTTTGTAGCATTCAGTCCATTTCCAGACTTATCTTTCCACTCATTGACGAGAGGTGCAGTTCCCACGATCGTAGACGCATCAGCCGCATCCAACCATAGAGCTATTCCCGGTACCGAGGTGGGCGTAAAATTGGTGGAACGGGTGGGTATAGCGTTCTTGAATAGATGTGTGGGCGGCAGAGAACTCTGTAGACCCCATTTCCAAGCAAGGTATCCTTCAATCTGCTGACGTTGATAGCCGGTGAGAGGGGTGTTGAAAATAATCATTTCGTAAATAGTGGCAGTCAAATAGGCTTGGTTCGTAATTGCACCGCCTAATCTTTTCCATACCGATGCGTTAATAAGAGTATTATCTACCATTGAAAACGCTTGTGTTCCGTTATAAAATCCAACGTTTGTCACTCCCACGGTTTTTATAGATGACACAAGAAATGGAGTTGTTGGTAAATCAGATTTAAAAACAGCAAATTCTGGGTTGTTTGCTCCCATAAAGTAAGTAAGATATGAACCACCTTGTCCGCCAAGATAAATAGTTCCTCTGTTTGCTACCTCTGTATCCATATAATACATAGCAGATGTGGTGGAGGGAACAGGTGATCCAACCATAAACACCGTGTTCGTTGTAGGGTATGGAACATCCATTGAAAAGTACTGACTTGAAGCAGCGTTAAACGACACACCTCCAGACGGAAGTTTTTGTGGAGAGTTCACACCTGTAGCATGGTATCCGTTCCCGCTCTTATCTCTCCATTGAGTTATGCTGGATCCCGAACTGAACGTCATACTTGTTGTATCCGCTCCATCTACCCACCATCTCATTCCCGCCACCAAGTTGGGCGAGAATGGTGCGTCTACGGGTCTAACGCTCTTGTATGGATGTCCCACCGGAAGCTGGCTCTGAATCCTCCATTTCCATGCGAGATAGCCTTCTACCACGAATCTCTGACTCTCAGTGAAATACTCGGAGAAACACAGGAACTCGTGGAGGTAGAAATCTTGCAGGGCTGGATTTGTTCCAATATACCCGAGATTCCATGGGCACGAGGATGGAACTGACGGTTGCCAGGACACTGATTGATTATTCACCGTAGACACGACATTCGTGGGAGTCCCAAATGCGTAGCTTCCTACCCCTATCTTCGGAGTAATAGCCGCATTCATTTGAGAATAAAGAATAGACGTTGTAGTGGACAAGACTCCAGGTAATGGATTTCTATTCACTCTAGCGTCCGATTGAAGAGGACACGTAACGTTTTTATCGACGCACACCAAACCAAACGACTTTCCAACTGCGGGAGTTGTAGTTGACACGTAATCTCCTGTAAACGCTTGAGCATTGCTACCACTTATTGTCGCAAGCATGAAACATGTTCCAACTCCACTTGCTATCGCAGCACTCACAGTTCCACGGAGAGCATTTGTGTTCAAAAAGTACACTCCTGGCAAATATGGGCCGTTAGTAGTAGAATATGTTGGGGCGGTTGTCGTCGTTCCTAGAAATACATCGGACGTCGCAGATTTATCATACCATGTTGTAACTTTACCCGACGATTGAAGAATTGTATCAGAGTCCGCAGCATCCAGCCATGTCGTCAAACTCGCAATTTGGGCGGGGGTATTGAGTGCATCCGTGTCAAGTACAGTCGCTCCAGTCGGTGATATCTTAGAAAATGGATGGTTAGGAGGCAGAGTACCCTGGAGAGCCCATTTCCACGCAAGGTATCCTTCGAGAAGTTGCCGCTCTGACTTCTCAAAGTATTGATTATAGACTACAAGTTCCCCGAAGTTCATGATCGGAGTAATGCCTGTCGTAGTATTCGCTCCGATATACATAGTAGTTGCACTTCCCGGTATCGCATTAGACCCGATTACAGGAATTCCACCGTTCACAGAAAGGTAGAAATTGCTATAATCCCATGCGAAAAATACAAGATTTGTTCCTGAAGTCATTGCTAAGGTTAATGGGGTTGTATCACTCCCAGTTGCTCCAGCATAATTGTTTTGGAGTTTTAGGGTTGTTCCTGCTGTGTATGTAAGAAGGGGACCCCATGGAGCAGTGCCAGTAGACGCTCTCCACGTAAGAATAGGGAGATCACTTCGAGTGTCTGCGATATTGAATACGAAGAGGACAGACCCTTCGGCCGTAGAAGGCAGACTGGGTTTACTCAGATAGTTACTACTGTTCCCGGGAAAATAGAGGGATGGAAGATTGTTGATATTGGATAGCTGGAACTGGTTTCCAGTTCCGACGTTTACTGTAAACGACCCACTAACACGATCGGCAATGCTCGCTGTGGTCTGTCCCGGATACGTCATATCCAGCCAGGATACAAGTCCTAAAATCGTGGTGGGAAGGGTTGGCGGGATCCACTGATCTCCTGATGGTTGAAAGTTCTTGTAAGGATGAGAGAACGGGAGCTGGTCCAATAATCCCCACTTCGACGCAAGGTATCCTTCCACACTTTGACGGTCCGTGGAAGATAAAGCGTTGGACGTAGCAATGAATTCACAGAGATGGAATCCGCTGGACGTGTAAAGAGTCGTGGAAGAACCGATGTAGAAAGGAGTGTTAACGGCTTTGTTCTGGAATGCGACTGCCGCCGTAGAAAGATCGTTGAATCCGGGGACGCCGGTGATACTATTGGTAGAAACGTCGAAGGAGGCGAAGGTATAGTTCATGCCCGTGTAACTTGGGACACCAAACGAAATATCGCCCACAACGTACTGGTAGGGGGAGTAAAGAACACTATTGGACTGGCATAACCCGAATGCACTGCTATTCGTATTCGATCCGATTCCGATATTCATGGCAGAGGCGACAGTTGGGCACTGGTACACGGCCACGAAGGATTTGGAAACGGGGCTAGTGGGGTTCAGCGTAAACGGTCCGGTATACGGAACCGAAGAATACGGGTGGGTAGGATCGAGATTGGCCCGCAGTCCCCATTTGGTAGCGAGGTATCCTTCTACCTGTTGACGTTGGGAGGTGGTGATAGCAGTAGTAAAGACAATGACTTCCTGTATATTTCCAATGAAGTAACGATTCACAAGAACAGTGGCAACAAAATCACCAATAGATAATGCGAACTGTGTTGTTCCGCCAACGTTAAATGTTGTGTCTATTATATTATAGCCGGTTGGAACGGTAATTAAACTGCTAACTGGTGTTCCGAGGGTTCCATTCACAAAATAGCTCGAACCAATATCCTCGTTCGCAGATACTCTTAGTTTGTTTATACCATCTTGAAATCGTAGACTAACGGCGGCAGTACCGCTAAGTATATTTACAGTTGTAAACGCCATGTTAATTGATTGGCCCATAGCTGTGTTTTGAATGACTATGAATATAGAGCTTGAACCGGCAGTGATAACATTTGTTGAGAGTGCCGACCTACACGATACTTGTGCGTTTGGAAAGACTACGGCGGGAGGATTCGCACTATACGTCACAGTCCCCCCTGTAATTGTCATATTGTTCCCAGTTCCTGACTTATCCCTCCACGCAGTCACCGAGGTCGTTCCCGTGATCGTAGACGCATCAGCCGCATCCAGCCACAGAACACATCCCGGAATAGTCGGAGCACCGAGTCTCGAAGTTAAGGTTGAGATCATCTGTGAACCCTTAGGAAAAAAGACCGACGGTTGATTCGTCGTTGTGTTAGATTTGATGATGGGAAGGGAAAATACGGGTACCGACGATGGTAATGGTACATAATAGGAAAGTGGAATATTCCATTTTTGTGAAAGGTATCCTTCAATCTGCTGACGTTGGGAGGGTGTGAGAACAGAATTAAAGTGAATAATTTCTGCGATCCGAGCTCCTCCTGGTGCGAGCGTGCCACCCACTACGCCATTTATGTAAAGAGTTAGTGGTGAATGTGTCACTGAACCACCAGTAAAGGGTGGAGTGGCCGGATATACAGTTGTTGAACGCACGGTCCCGTTCAACGTGTAATTCATCGCTGCGGTTCCAGCACTGCCATACCCAATAGAAAATATAAACCACTGATTCGTTGGAGGAACTGGGGTGCCATTAGGAACGACGCTATCGTTGACCTGCAGTAGTCCTGCTGTAAGTGTACTATTAACAATGTTCAATAGAGTTCCATTGCCAGTATAGACATACATACCATACGTACCACCAGAATTCTGTGTGTCTATAATTATTCCCTGCTGACCCGTCACATATCCTACAAAAAATTGGGTAAACGAACTCTGCCACAAAAAATTATTCGCCTTCATTACACCAGTTGTTCCAAAGTTTAGAGCATTCAGACCGTTCAATGTTGTCTGTGAAATTGTTCCCAAATGAGGAACCGCATTATAGCCGTTTCCACTCTTGTCTCTCCACTCACTCACCGACGTTGTTGTTCCCGTGATCGTAGTCGAATCAGCCGCATCCAACCACAAGGCACATCCTGGAATCGACAATGGTACTAGAATACTCCATTTATCTAAAAGGTATCTTTCCACCTGTTGACGTTGGGAGGCAGTGATAGGACCAGTAAAGACAATGACTTCCTGTATGCTTCCAACGAAGTAGCGGGGGGCGTTGTTTGGGCCAAACAATGTAGATAATGAAAATCTTGTAGATCCAGATTGACCGTTAGGAGTTGCACCAATAACATTGTATCCTGCTGGAACTGACAACGAGCCTCCATTAGCTAAAGATGTGGTTGTTCCGTTCAGATATATTGTAGTACCAACAAAGCCGTCAGCTATAGTTGTCGTATTTGGACTAAACCGAAGAGAACTGTCACCACTGTTTATATCCGAACATGCGAAGACAGTACCGAAACTAGCAGCAGGAATCGCAGTCGCTTGACAAACTACATATATAACGGATTGCGTTGCAGTAATAGTTGTATAACCGGATGACCGTAGAACTCCTCCACTCGCAAACGTCACCTTATTTGATCCGTAACTTACACCAGCTGAAATCTGGGACATATTGTTCCCGTTTCCACTCTTGTCCCTCCAAGCAGTCACATTGGTCGTTCCCGTGATCGTAGACGGATCAGCCGCATCCAGCCACAAAGCACATCCTGGAATCGAAAATGTTGATGTAACCATAGTATTTCCATTACTCGACCGATCTGCCCACGACGTGACTCCTCCTGTTGTTGCTGACACGGTTATAGTGGAAGTTTCCTGTGCGTCCAACCACATCGCCAAATTCGATAGACGGGACGGGTTGAACCGTTCCTTGTTTACGAGAGACGTGGACATCCTCCTCCTTCTTGTTATACTCCATTCATGACTTTTTGGATGGAAACAACCGATACTCCCGAATGCTTGGAGAAGTCTTTCAGCATTGCCCTGGTCTCTGCTTTCGAGAGCCCTTCACACAAGACTCGGGCAATCATTCCCGAGACCATGACTTTCGGTGTATGTTCCAATTCCTCGTCGGGGGATTTGAAGATATGTTGAATAGTTGCCAGAATCTCAGTGCGCTGATGTTCTTGGATGGACAGGCCGTTCATCATGCGCTCGGCGAGGGACAGCTGGGTCTTCAAGAGGGGATTCTCTTCGGCGTGGATGCCGAATGTCTGGATGGCCTTGGAAAGAGCACGAGTGGAGACATTCACAATAGCCGCAATTTCCTCGTGGGTTCGGGATACACCCATACGGCGACACGCTACAAAGAACACTGCACCCATCAGAGCCCTTCTCGTCTCCCCCCTGAGTTTCAGGGCGTCTTCCTGACCACGAAACAGGGCACAGGCTTCCTGGAGAATAGCTTTGGTGAATCCGTTACGGTAAGCGTACTGGTTCAGTGTTTCCAGAGCAGCGAGCCAAGATCTCTCGGAATGGGAGGCGAGGGACCATGCCGATAAACGCTGAATGCTCTTGAATGCCGGGGACGACGTTTTCTTGTTCATAGCCATAGATCCATACGATGAATCGGGAAGCAATTGGTTGATGGTTAGACCGACACGAGTAGGATCTTCATTCCGGTCTTCGGCTCCGTAATATCTCCACTCCGCACCCTCATCAATCGTTTGCTCTATAATCGTTCCACATGCCGTACACACTCTCTGACCTTCTTCTACCCGGATATCCTTCTCAGAGTGTTCGTCACACATGTTTGTGCTCCAAGACATCCAAGTATCTCAACGTTCGTTTTTATCTGTTCATAGAATGACGCAGGAAATCCATAGCAGAGTCATCGTAGACAAACGGACGATAATCCGCCCCTGATTTCGGAGGAGCACGTAATCTACTAGATTGGGTCTGGGGTTTAATCCACGAAATCACGAGAGTCAGAGTGGGTGTGATCCATACATGGAACCCTTGTTCTACAAGAGCATCCCTAACATACTCTATAGCTTCACGGTGGTCATAAAGAGGATATCCAAACACAAAGGAAGGAACATCGTAGACAAAATAGGGAGCAGCAGGGTTGTGAATGGCATAGGTTTTCAGTTGCGACGATAAATTGGAAAGAACTGGACGCATCGCTTGCATCTTGGATGTCTTGCGTTCTTCTTCCTGCTTCCACAGGTCTTTGGCCCGAAGCATTTTCATACACGCAGAAAAGAAGCATCAATGAAATACACGGGTCTAGCTTTAAATGGTGGAGGAATGCGAGGAGTTCTCCAGATTGGAGCACTCCAGGCAATAGCAGAAGAAACAAGCGAGAAGTTGCTTCACAATATCTTTACTGACGGAGTCTACGGTATTTCCATGGGTGCGCTCATTGCCACCCTGATTGCGTTTGAGTTTTCGGTGGACGATCTGAGTGTGCTGACAGAATTGCTTGGGAATATGCAGGATGCGTTCCAGCCTCTGCGTCTCCAGGCTCTCTTGGGCTTGACCCAGACAAACGGAATTGATGATGGGTCAAAGATCTATACGCTTCTGGACACAGAGTTCAAGAAGAGGGGACTTGACTTCGGAAACCTTCGGATCGGAGACGCAGCCATCCCTCTCCACATCATTGCTTCCGATCTGTCAACCCTGAAAGTTGTGGTGTTTGGCCAGACAATCAAGGTATGGGATGCCTTGCGTGCCTCATTTTCCATTCCATACATCTTTACGCCACACACGATTGAAAATAAACTGTTTGTAGACGGAGCAATTCTGTGTCGGCGTATCCTTGACGTTGTTCCCCAGAAAGATAGGGAACGGACCTTGTTCCTTATGACGGCACAGAGCAAGCAGATTACGATCGACAATTATATGTCAGCGGTCCCGTTCAGCCGAAACATCAAAGACACGCATTCCATGAAAGATATGTATCCCCTAAACACGTGTCTGCTGATAGAAAACAGCGCACAGATGTTCACGTTTTGGGATTCGGTGGATATTGTTCGGCATCTACTCGGCGTCGGTCGCACCGGATACCATGAGTTCCGGACCGAGTGCCTCCACGAGAAACTCACGTAAGACTGTGACTTTCGGAGGACCCAGATATTCAAATGTTCTGGAGGATGTCTTGAGTTTGTAGGATGGGTAGGAAGCCACCTTGTATTCCGTACACTTTCGGTCTGTCTCGCAGTTGACATATTGAACAGTAATAGTCTTACCGCCATACGTCCGGTCCTTGAGGATTGTTTCCAGGCTCTTGACGATCGGCTGAGCGTCCTCGGAATACGGGCACCACTTGGTATAGAAAAACATAAAATGAGCCTTGTCGTCGGGGATCCCGATTTCTTTAACTTCCTCGACTAGCATACGGCTGGCGGGGGGGTATCCACGAATAGCCCAGTAGATACCGATAAAGACGAATAGGGCGACCAATGTGACGCCACTTGCGATAAGCCCAGTCTTGAGGACGTCCATGTATCTATTTATTAGGATAGAGAATAGACGTTATTTTCCGTTCATGAGCATACCATTCCCTATACGCTTGTTGCTGAGGAGTACCAGAAGCCAGTGTCCACATAAGTGTATGTGTTTGGCGCTCGGGTTCACCCAGTTTGGGGTTTACGGTATACCACTTTCCGTTATACCGGAACATTTACATGTATGGAGTCGCTCCCTTAAAACTTCTTAGAAGCGGGCAGGGAAGCCGACCAGGTTGGCGCCAATGCCGAAGCCGGCACCCGTGCGGGCCGACGAGCCGACGGAGGGGGCGTAGATATCGAGGATGGCGAACACGGCGAGGGCAGTCAGGGCGATGGTGCCGATCTCATCGACGCGCAGCTTCTTGCCCGGGAGCAGGTAGCACGCCACGGCGACGGCGAGGCCCTCCAGGGCGTACTTGACCAGGCGCTTGACGAGGTCGGCGACGTCAATTCCCATAGACGGGGCGGGGGCGGCCTTGGCAGAGGGATCGGACATTTGTTTATACTTGATAAAGGAGAAAAATTCGGGTGACTTGGGATAAGCAAGGAATGTTCTCGCCGTATGTGATTATTATTCTATATGTTCTAGTGATCGTGTCCCTGGAAGTATGTGCGATGAGCTGCTTCAAGACGTCCATTGAAGACTGGCGGTTCTTCCTCCTCGGCGTCTTCTTTTATTCAATGGTCGGAGTGATGCTGGTTCAGACGTTCAAACTCACTGGGATGGCGTTCACGAACGCACTGTGGTCTGGCCTGTCGGTTATGGCGACGACGACGGTCGGAGTCCTCTACTTCAAGGAACGGCTGCACCTCCACGACTACCTTGCCATTGCGATGATCGGCGGCGGCGTCCTGATCTTGAAATTTACCGAGTAGAATGCGGGAAAAAGGCATTTTAACGTGTAGGGTTAGAGAGTATAAATGAGCTCTTCTTCGACTCGCACTAAGGTTGAACTTCCTACGCACGAGGACGGCGAGGTGGTGGACTACCTCGATGAGGACCCCGAGCTCCCTAACCAGCGCTACTGTATTGTATCCTTTATCTCGCCCGAGAAAGTGATTGAGAAGAAGAACGACTACTTCTTCCAGAAGTTCATTCAGTGGATGGACTATGACTGGAAGGTCAAGGGCCTTGAGCACTTTGCGGCCTATATCGCCCAGAAGTATTCGCTCAAGGTGGACGATATCATGAAGGATATCCACGAGTTCGAGAAGACGCATCGCGATGAGATCAAGAAGACGGATGTCCCTGAACAGTATCAGGTATTCCTCCTCAAGCACGAGAAGGAGGTACAGGAGGCCTTCGACAAGGCCAACAGCTTCCAGTGCAATATCCGCGGCGTCAAGGTCCGTCGTGCGTTCCCGTCGTATGAGGAGGCGCAGCTGTGGTGCAAGGTTCTCCAGCGCAAGTATCCCAAGGACAACCTGATGATTGGGCGCATGGGCTGCTGGCTGCCGTGGGAGCCTTCCGAGCACCTCATGGAGAACGTAGAGTATGCCAACTCACAGCTCAATGAGATCATGCGGAAGTACAAGGAGAACGAGTCGAACCGTGAACTGTTCTTTGCCGAGGAGCGTGAGGGGGCGATGAAGGCGCAGCGTGAGGAGAACGCTAAGCGCCGGGCAGAGCAGGCTCAGCTGAAGGCGCTGGAGGCACCCGTTCACCCGGCGGAGGGTGGAATGCGGGAGTAAACGGTTCACGTGCCCTGTTTTTTTACCCATACTGAAGGACCCCGACGACTGGACGCAAGTTCAGCGTTGTAATCGTTGGCGGCCAACATAGTCGACATGAACGGTTTGTTGTCGGCCCACAGGGAATCGGCACACATATGAAACTGCGGGTGATCGCTGGCCTTGTACCAGAACACCTGATCTTCCAACTTGTTCGAAACAGATGAGTTACAGATGACAATACATTCATAATTCTCCGTGCACTGGTCCATGAATTGACAGAACATCTCAAAGGAGGGAAACATACCTGCGTAATTTTCGTAGATACGTTTGCGATTTCCAATGATGTTCTCACGCAGAATGAAGACAAAGTCTACGTTCGTGCGGAGAGAGGGAGGAATACCGAGGGGATACTGCATAGTAATCATGGTGGATAAATCGACGTGGCGACCGTTCATGAATACGTAGCGTGTAGACTCCTGCTGAATCCATGTGTTATCGAACAAACAATCGTCAAGAATGAGAAACGCACGAGGATCTACGTTGGACCCTGTTCCATTCCCACGCTGCTGTTTGAGCGCCAACTGACGGCGAATGACGTTCATGATAATTTCAGGTTTGTACTTGTCATGAATGAGTTTGGAGGGAACCATATCCTGGAAAAAGCGGTTGGCCACCTCCGTTCCGGAAATCACAGTTCCAATCGGGAACGCATCCTGGTTGTGAAATAGAATATCACGAACCAAGAAGGATTTGCCGGTATCTTTCTTGCCGATAATCACGATCATAGGAGATTTATGGGAGTCCATAGAACATCTCTGCTTGATCGTTTCCATATTGAATTGACGAATGTTGAAGTTCATTCTACCCTATACTCATTTCTCAGAAGATAATAAGATGGCGAAACACGCATACGCCTACAATATCCACAACGTCCATTTATCGTCGGGCGATTCCCTGCGTGTGACGGCTAACATTATAGTTTTTTCAATTATGTATGCGTTGGCAGGGGGATTCCTCTCGTTTGTTCTCTACTATCTGTTCGACACCTACGATCCCCCAGAATCCGCTGAGTGGGAGACCAAGGGACTTGCGTTCCAACTTACCGATATTGCCCTTGAAATTGCGATCATTGGTCTGGTAGCATTCTGGCTAGTCTACTTCATCAATACGTCAACACCCATTATCCCAGTCAGGAAAGGACTGGAAGATTTTGTCGACTCGTATACGAGCGGTCTGTTCTTCATGTTTTCCCTCTTCATATTCCTCCAGGACTTTTCAGATAAGATGAGGTATGTCTTCAAGCAGTTTCTTGGGAACGTCTTTGACAGAGTATTCCCGGCTGAAGGGTCGATCATCGACGGATCCCTGCGGTATAGCGAGAAGCAAAAAGCAGGGAAGTATACATAACGGGAAACCGAATGCCAAAGCCAACGCCCGACTTACGAACATCCAATATCCATTTGGATGTTCAGAAGTGTTCGAATCTCCAGGGACTTCAGGAACAGGCTCAGAAATTCTGGGGTCTTCGCCGCATCCAGCCTTACTTCCCTTCCATCCAGAAACTGTTCAAGCTGGAGAACGTCAGGATGCCCTACCATTACGGCCTGAAACTCCGTTTGCCGATCCAGACAATCAGTAGTGACGCTGCAGTCTACGTCTCTGGTCGTGAAGTCCCGATTCATCTGAAGAAGACGATGTTGTATTCTCCCTACCATGTCATGCACGGAGAGTATGCGGGGACCGGTCTTCCCAATACGGACGATGTCTCTGCCGAACCCCTGCGTATCCAGAACCCTTACAACGCAGCGTATGTTGGATCTCTCGCATCCCTTGTTCTGTCGGAATCGGAATGCCAGCATTTTCCACGTGTCTACGGCGTCTTCTCTGGAATCTCTGAGCGACATGTCCTAGACATCTCGGACGATTACGAGGATCTGTGTGATCGCCCGTGGTTCTCCCAAAATATTGGGCACTTCTTTGACCTGCGTCTACGCAAACCCGAGGTCCCTGTTCTTGAACTTGCCGAGTCTTCTGAGGATATTGATTTGGGAGCTGTAGATCTGGAGCCCATGAATATCCCTACCCCTCCAGTTCTTCCCTCTGCGTTCGATGGGGATGCCGAAGAGACACCGGAAGAAATGGGTGAGTCAGATAGCTGTTCTACGGACTACATTTTCGGCGTCCGGTCATGTGGGAGTGATAGTGAGGGGGAGGAGGATGACGACGACAGCGGGAGCGAAGAAACTGGATCTGGGTTCTCGCAGGAGGAGCACGACG
>Ga0114966_10001145_pt1 | contig 24842 bp, 31 predicted proteins | sample M_130207_XF_Meta_FD_87029 | JGI IMG/M metagenome (GOLD analysis project Ga0114966, IMG submission 87029) | Freshwater microbial communities from Lake Montjoie, Canada to study carbon cycling - M_130207_XF_MetaG | ecosystem: Environmental > Aquatic > Freshwater > Lake | place: Lake Montjoie... | reverse complement strand
TAAATGCTATTTCGGCATTGGCATATGTGCCTGCGGCCGGACCGGTAGGGATAATCACGTTACCACTCGGGGTCGCCAATGCAAGATTCATATATGCATAAAGTCCGGTACTGGCATTTGTTAACCCAGTTAAATTACCAGTGTTGTTTAACGTGGTAATATCCGCGGTCAGGTTAGCTAATGGGCCAATAAAAGAATTACCGGTCAGGGATCCCATGAAATCATATATGGTCAAGGTGGCATTAGCAGTTGCCCCGGTGGCAAGATTACCCACCAAACTGTTTGTTACCGAAGTTGGTATTGGAGAACTAAGATTTCCTATTAGGCTAAAGTCTGCACTGGATTCAAGGGTTGATACTGTGTTGGCAAAGGCCGGCAAGGTAGAAGTTTTAATACTTTTCACCTGTCCTAAACTATTCCGCAATGCAATATTGGCAGCAGCTTGATCTGGGGGTATAACACGACTTAGTTCGATATACGCAGTGGTAGTGGGGTAAGCAGCAAATAGTGCACTGTTTACTGTTGTACCTGTATAGATTAGTATCTGTACTTGTTGATTTGGTGATGTTGCAGTGTTGGACGAGATCTGCGTGACTAGTGTGCTGTAACTGGTCGGGAATATCTTTAACGGATCTAGTAGATCAGCTGCTGTGGCGATACCCGGTGTGGTCACTCCCAGTAAATTTAAAATCTGAGCTAGGTCACTGCCGGTGATTGTGGTAAGGGCAGTGTATATTTTTTTATTAAGCTTGGGAGTTACGGTACCCCTGGTATTTGATTCAGTAATGTCGCTTTGTGTGACCCCAGCAAATAACAATGCGGTGTATATTGCTGGTATTACACCGCCCACTGCGGCCATTTGCTGCAGCAGTGCAGCAGGTTGTCCCAGATTTGCCAAGTTACCAAGATTGATCAAGTTACCTAACTTTCGTAAGTCAGCACCAAACTTTTCAAAGTCTGCGTTAACATTACTGACTCCGCCTGAAGTCAAAGAGTTCATGTCAGTAAAGGTAGAACTTATTAAATCACTGTTAGTGACTGAATTCAGTATCGTGTTGGTGCTGACACGATATCCTTCACTGCTGTAATAAATCTGTGTAAAAATTCCTAGATTGTATCCACTGCCATTGATGTTGCCCAGGAGTCGGTTGATCTGTGTGTCTATAACATTTGTAGATCCGTAGATGGTGTTACCGTATGCTGCTGTCATGTTAGCAGCATAGTCGCTAGGTATAGCATCAGTAAGAGCCGGGAAGGTTGTATTCCCCAGCGTTGCAATCAAATTAAATGTTGATTGCGATATTACATTTGCAGATACTGCTGGTATTGCATTGGCAATTACCAAAAGAATATCCGCAACTGGCACAACATTGGTGTATTGATTGAGTCCGGCAATGAGATTGGGATTAGGAGCTAACCCCTGATTCTGAAGCAAACCATTGGTTGCTATCAACATCAATGGACTATAGGTACCGTAACTCATAGTTTACGCTATCACATCGGCTGAGCCCGAGTCTAAAGTGGTGCAACTTGGTATCAACACACTGCCGACAATAGCAATTGGTCGGCCATTTACCAGCACAGTTGAATTGCCAGTGCCAATTTTTGAAGTATGAGTTTTTTTCCCAAATTGGTGTGCTACAATACTATCATCAACCCGAGCACAGGCCTTTCCGTTGACCAGCACGTCCGGACTGCCGGAGTCAACTTTAGGAACTCCGGAATGCGGAACACCGGTACTACCTACAGTTGCAACTCCGGGCATGATCTGGTCCTTGATTATCCAGTAATAATTGATCTTGAGATTGGCACAATACCGGTTGTGGCCTGGTACCAATTGGTGCGAACATCCTCGCGTGTTTCGGCGATCATTACTATATTGTTAGTATTTAGTCGCACATCTTGCTCCATTTTTGCACTAAACAGGCCAGGCATCATTTGCAAGCCATTAGGGCTGAGAGCACACAGGATAGGGTGAGAAACGATCAAGTGATCGTCAGAGATGGAAACAATCTTGGCGACAATTTCCTCGCCTGTGGTCATCTTGAATGTATAAATTTGGTTTGCTGATGGTGTAGTCATGTATTAATTTAGTTTAATCGTTGCCGTAGCTCTGTAAAACCGCCCACGTATTCATTGTCCAAAAAGATTTGTGGTAGCGTGCGGGCAGTTGGTACTGCCTCTAGCAGTTGCTCCCGCGTCCAGTCTTGCATGATGTTGCGTTCTTCATAATCAATGCCGCGGTCTTCCAGCAGCGCCTTGGCTTGCACACAGTAAGTGCATTGGTCCTTGCTCCATACAATAGCTTGCATTTGTTTTTCCTTGTTATAAATTGGGTAACTGATCGTAATCTATCGAGTCAGACATAATGCCTATCACGTAGTTGGTACTTTCAGATTCTTGCAGTGCTGTTTGTTTCTTAGATGTATCGCTGTGCTTATTGAACCACGGGATCGGGGTTGACCTTGGTGCTGACTCAAGATACTTGATGCCAATATCTTTTAATGCACCAACTGCGGTATAGTCCACAAAGTCCTTGAGGATATTTGCGTTGAGTCCAATCACTGGTCCTTTGTTGAACAAGTAGTCGGCCCATTCTTTTTCTTCTCTGATCACATCCAGATATAACTGGTACACATCATGCTCGCACTCGGCTTTGATAGCAGCAAACCTAGGGTCGTCCTTGATCACTTGATTGATAATGTATGCAGTCCAGCCCTTGTGCAGCAACTCGTCCTGTAAGATGAGACCAATAATGTTACCGTTACCGATAAAGATCTTGTTCTCTACCATGGCTAAGCTGGTAGCAAACGACACCATAAACCTGAATGCTTCCAGTGCGTAGCTGGCATGCAGGGCCATCCAGATTGCCCTGACATGTTCAGTTTCGTCAACCGGCTGACCTAGCTCCTTTGCACAGTTTACACGGTGTAGATCGTTGTAGTACCGTTCCACACTGCTGGCCATGTCTATGATGGCCTGGGTATCGTGGATTGTATTAAATACCTCCTTGGGAACATTATAAATGTTACGAATAATATGACTATAGCTCTTGCTGTGAATGTTGGTTTCGAAGAAAGTCCAGTTGTAGATCAGGGCTTCTAGCTCGGGCAAACTGATAACCGGCATGAATACCTGGCTGGGCGCACGACCCTGCAAGCTATCCAGGGCTGTTTGCCTGAGCAAGTTGCTGGTGAAAATGTGCTTTACTGATTCACTAGCGTCTTTGAAGTCATTGGCGTCTTTGCTTAGACTGATCTCTTCTGGTTGCCAAAAGAACCCACGTGCAGTTTCTTCAAACTTGGCAATCTTGGGATACTTGACTTCTTCAAATCTTTGAATAGTGACCGGGCCAGCCGGGTCCAGGAACATTGTCCGATTAAGGTAGTCTGTTTTATTTTTTAAATCATATTGTTGTTTTGACATTTTACCAGTGCCTGATTGTGTTGGCTATAATAAAGCCACAAGTTATAACATGTATTATAACCCAAAACGTCTTGAAAAACAAGGCTATTTGGGCTTCCCGAAGAGTTAGTATAGGCACGTCCGGACGATCATGATCTGACTCGCCCATCAGATGCCCAGTGGCTCGTGCCCAGATCTTTTCAAGACTGTTCACGTTTTATCTTAGTTGCCAGGTGGGTTTTGGATAGGCATGCTCACTGGATATTGAGTACAAATATCAGGGTTGCCCTGGCCTGCTTCGGTCAAGAATGTGGTTGCTGCTGGTACTTGTCCTGTTGGACACGAACATACTGCAATACCATCGGCACCTTTGGTACAATTCCAACTGAAACAGTTGCTAGATTTATTACCAAGATTCAAACTAGCATCACATTTTTGCAGTGTTGCTTTCATATCTTTTGGCTTTTTGCTAAAGTCATTAGTCTCTTGTGGGTAGAAAAGTTTAGGAGCAAATAAACTCCAGACATGCTTATCATCGGTAGCAGTGCAAGACCCTTGCATATTACCTGCTGTAGTGTCAGCAATCGCACGTCCTTTAAGTATCGGGCAACGACATTCTACCTCTGGATATGCTATGCCATTATTGCCGGTAATTGTTTTACCGGTTGGCTTACAGGTTGACGCTGCACACAACGCATAGTGTCCGTCACAGATGGTAATGCCTTTGGTTTGTGCTTGTGCACAAAACGCTAAAATAAATCCCAATATAACTAATAATTTTTTCATGTTGTTTCCTTTATAATTTACAACTTTCGCAATCTTCATCGGTATCAAAATCAATTTGTTCAAGTGGCATATTTGGAGGTGTTTCTGCATCCATTTTGCTACCTTGTTTATCGATAAGTGAGTAGTACATTGTCTTCAAACCCCATAAATGTGCTTGCATCAAATTCTTAGCAATTAACGTGGATGGTACTTTGCGATCAGGAAAATGCTTTGGCGAATAGAATGTGTTGGTACTTATGCTTTGATCAACATATGCTGCAAGCACAGCAGCAGTTTTTAGATATCCGCCACAGTCAGTTTGATCCCACATCAATTGATACTTAGATTTTAGTTTGTGATACTCCGGTACCACTTGTGTAAACGAGCCGGCTTTGCTTTCTTTGACACTGATCAAACTCATGGGCATTTCAATACCATTAGTGCTGTTGATAACCACACTGCTGGATTCTACAGGAGCAATGGCCATAAGTGTAGCATTGCGCACACCGTACTGCTTCATACTGCTGCGTAGCGTTTCCCAGTCAAGCTCAGGAGCAAAATTTGCCAACTCATTGACTCCGGCAGCACGCAGTTCCCAGGGGAAGGTGCCTTGCCCGTATCGTGTCTTATCGCTGTGCAAGCAAGGGCCACGTTCTCGAGCCAGTTCCACAGTGGCTTCAGTTAGGTAATATGCCAAGTGCTCCATCCAGGATTTGACTTCTTGTAGTGCATCTTTCTCACCGTACTTGTAACCACGCTTGGCATGCCAGTAGGCCAGGTTAGTAACACCAATGCCCAGGGGTTGAATCTCATCATTGCTTAATTTACTTTGAATGCTTAAGAAATCTTGATAATCCAGTATATTACAGAGACTACGCTGTAAGATACGGCAAGCCCGGCGCATGTCCTCAGGATTACGGAATGCACCCCAATTGATACTTCCGAGAGTGCAAAGAGCAATGCGGCCAGCATCATCGTCAAGGCGCTTGAAAGATTTAGTAGGTAATAGAATTTCACAACACAAGTTACTCTGGTATATGGTATGATACTCAGGATCAAATGGTCCTTGGTTCATGACATTGTCAATGAACACAAGATAGATACGTCCAGTATCGGTGCGCTCTTTGAGAATGCCGCCCTTGAACACATCTTCTGCATTCATGGTCTTTTTACGCAGGCCTGTTTGTTTCTCGTACTTTACATACAAGTCTTCAAATCGTTGGGTATTAGTGTAAAATGCCTCATATAGATCGGGTACTTCGTTTGGGTCAAAGAAGGTGATAGCTTCTTTGTTTTTAAATCTGCGCCAAAAGAAAGCAGACAGCACGACCCCATAATCCATATGTCGCACCCGGGTCTCGTCGGTACCTTGATTGTTTTTAAGTACAATAAGATCATCAAACTGATGATGCCAAATAGGATAGAATACAGTAGCACTAGCATTACGGATACCCCCTTGACTGCAACTACGCAGGTCACCAAACCACTTCTTTAAGAATGGAATCATTCCGGTGTGCATGATTTCACCACCACGAATGGGACTACCAAGTGGTCGCAGGCGTCCAATCTCCAAACCAATGCCAGCACGTTTGCTAGCATACTTGGCCATCATTTCACCACTAGCAAAAATACTGTCAAGATCATCATCACTGCGAATGAGCACACAGCTAGAAAACTGCTTTGTAGGGGTCCCAAGCCCAGCAAGAACAGGAGTAGCGAGAGTGAATAAACCATCACTGGCAGCTTGGTAGTACTCCTTGATGTAGCGCATTCTTGCGCTGTTCGGTTCTTCTTTGTGAAATACAGTAGCGGCCGCAACCATATATCGAACTTGTGGAGTTTCATATGTTTCCTTGGTAGCACGATTCTTAACCAGATACTTTTCAATCAGTTGTTCAACTGCAGCATAACTGTATAGCTCATCTTTTTCATGGTCGATGATTGCTTCCATCTTGTTCCAGTCTTCACGGGTATACCACTCCAACAGTTCCGGAGTGTATAGGCCAGTTTCTACATTTCGTTTCACAATCTCGTACAGGTGAGGCGGCTCGTATGAGCCATACACATCCTTCCGCAACATGCTCAGTCGTTGCTTGCCGGCCACGTACTGATAATTGGTGTGCCCAATATCGGGATTGCTTTCCATGTCGATTAGATCAACAATGGCTCGCAAGGTCAAGTTGTCGATGTTGCGAGTAGTAATACCATCATAAAAGTGCACCTGCGCCTTGATCTCGATCATGCTTTGACTCACATCAGATATCCCCTGGCAGATTTTTGCAATCTGATTCTGCCATTTTTCCAAGGACAGGTCTTCGCGATTACCATCGCGTTTTAAAACGGTAATTGATTTCATTTTTATCCGACTTTGATTTTTGCTACTGCTTGAGTAAAATTGTTTTGTTTCACCAGCACAGTTAGGCTGGTATTTACGATCTGTTTTGGGTCCCAATTCAGTATATATTTCCCGTTGCTGATCTGGACTAAATTGTCATTGTCGGAGTTGATCAATTCGGCGTCCTGAATATCTGGGCGGTTTAGCATTGTTACAGTATACAGGATACCGAGCCCGCGAGCAAGCGGACAGAACATGTTATCGTTTAATAATTGCCAGGGATCTGGCCAATCTTGCTGATCATCCCAGTGCAAATGATAAGGCCGCCAAGGCGCGTTGAACCACCAGGCGTTAACAAGATCTAATGCAGATTCAAGTTCGACTGTAGAGGCCTGTTGCCTTAACTCGTACCAAGATTGTAGGCGTTGGTCAACCGTGCTTGGCCACATCAAGCGAGGTGGTTAACTGAGTAAGTTAGTTCGGCGTCAGTACCGGTACTAGTCGTAGCAAATATTATACTCACAGTGTTAGTTGTCAAAGAAGCTGCTAATGTCACTCCAGTGTCATCAGTTTGGGTAAAGTCATCACTATACGACGCTGTTGCACCGGCCGAGACAAACATTACTCCGTGCCGCGTGGAGGTTCCGCGTGTTACAGTATAATCTATACTGATTGCACTGGTTTGGGTTTTATTAAAAGTAAACACTGTGCCGGAATCATTATCGGTCAACAGCATGTACCGACCATTCTCGCGAACAAATCGACCCAGCTGCTGCTGTGTACCACCAGTTACTGTACCGGTGCTAGTGACAAAAATTCTAGGATAGTAAGTTGTGGCAGCTGCATCAGACCGCTCAAACATGTCATTGATTGATACATTGTTATCGGATCCAAATCTGATACAAGGACCGGTAGGGTTGCTGCCACCAAAGCTGTTACCAACATTGTAAAATACGTTATATGCGCTGGCGTTCAAACTTACATCATCGTACACAATGCCTTCGGCATAGATGTTGTCAAACATGTTCTGAATAGTACGGAATCCAGTGGGTCCACCATTAAGGGGTGTTCCGGCGCCTAGCACAACACCTTGATACAGGGTATCAAACTTACCATTGCTTACGGTCACAGATTGAACTTGTTCATCTGTATTGAGTCCATATGTCAAGTTCGAAAATCTGCACTTGTCAAACGTGATATAGTTACAAATATTACTGACACTGTTGGTGTTGGTGAATCGAACACCGGCAATATTATCTGTAGATAAATTAGCAGTTATGTCTGCTGCTGCCAATGCTCCAATAAAATCAACACTATTGAACCAACACTCGGTTGCTTGTTCGACTAGGAACAAGTCAGTAACTTTGTTGCTTTGTAATGCCATCGAGTCGATTGTGATATTTCTAGGAGCAACGGCACCATTATTGCCAATATTAATCCCAGTTTGTTGTTTACTATCGCCGTACTGTGCCACGTAAACAGCAGTTATTGTACTGTTATCTTCGTTGTCCCCCAGTACAATAATAGTCGATTGAGCACCTTCTCCAACTAAACTAGCATAGGTAGGGATGACCAATGTTTCGGTAATTAGATACGTACCGGCCGGAAAGAACAAGACTCGTCGCACTTGTGTGTTGGTGGCCCGACAGTACAAGTCGGCCAATGCCTGGTTAATAGCAGAGTAGTCATCGGTTGTGCCATCACCTACAGCACCATAGTCCCGTACGTTCACGTAATCGTCAAGGCGTTGTTGAATGGTTCGCACTACAGGATCTGATGGTGTCAGCCCTGTCTGTGCTGTGTAACCAACTGCACTGTCCTGATAGGTATACGGGCTTAGAACAGCAATATCTGAAAATTGTGTAACAATTTCAGTATTACCAATTACCGGAGCGCCTTCCTCTAGGGTGCCATTGCCAATGAACAGTCTACGACTGTCCAGGCACCATCCCAGTTCAGCACCGGCTAACTGGGGGAGATTTTCCGTAAGACCTTTACGGTTGGTTATTCTGGATACTTGGACTATGGCCACGACTGGATTCCTTGTGTGATCCAGTATTTAGTTGGTTGCGTAGTACATGTCTACTCTGCGTAACCATTGATCATGCCAGTGATCAAATTCATCCCCGCTGATGTGGAATTCTTGATACTGAGGTTTGGCATAGCTGCTGTCTTCTAGTAATGCAGGTTGGACGCACATTAAGATAACACCATCACGTATGGTAGTCCCGTGCATGTTGTTGTGCGCAGCAGCGTAGGCTGCAAGTTGTATAAAATAGTCACCAATCCACTCACGTTTTTTAGGCCGGTTGGTTTGTTTAAAGTCTATGATTGCAGGCTGCCCTTTCCAAACTCCCACACAGTCTGTAGTTCCGGCATATAATCCGCTGTAATATACCGGTACCTCTACTCCCCAATATTCATCCACATGACACAGGCCCTCTAAAATAACCTGCGCTGCCATGAACCAGCTGGGCTGTGCAAAAGGATTGGCCGGCAGCGGTTTCATGTCATCCTGCAACACATAGTGCTCAAGGTAAGAATGCATACGGGTACCACGACCGGCTGCTTCAGTGGTGATCTCTTGTGCTCGCTGTTCACCTACTCGTTTTCGCCAATTAGCCAGTGCGTCGCGAGATTCTTGCGGCTTTGTTTTGTCCAGTATTGTTGTGACGCTGGGAACTTTAGTGCCATCGGGCAAACAGTAATGCCGCTTGCCATTGATGGTTGTGCGGTCAATAGGGACGTAGTTATATCGTTGTGGGATCATTGTGTGACTTGGTGTACTTCGACACCGGATTTTTTAAGGAACTCTATCCCGAGATCATCTCGATAATGTTTACCAAAATAAACACGACAAATCCCAGACTGTAGAATAAGTTTAGCACACTCGAGGCAAGGACCATGGGTAATGAATAAGTCTCCCCCCAGTCCGGACTCGGTAGATCGAGCCAGTTTTGAAATTGCGTTAGACTCTGCATGCAGCGCCTCGGGCTTGGTTTTAAGATATCTATATTCATTTTCCGGAATCATCATCTGATATTCCGGATATTCAACTATTTCATCTTCACAGTTGTTGTCCCAGCCTGCAGGCATGCCGTTATAACCAATACTGATGATGCGGTCGTCCTTGACCACGATAGCTCCTACCTGTAGTCGCCTGGCGTGGCTAAGTTCAGCGACCCGCAGCGCGATGTCACTGTACAACTGTATAAATTTATTCTTCATTAACTTCTAGCCAGGTATGGTCGCCCATGTATTTTACTTTTATCTGATACACATAATCAACCGGAGGACCACTGCTCCAGTCGTTTGGACCATGATGGGACAGTATCATTTTTTCTTTTCTTCGGTCCCAGGCCAACCAGTAACAATTGCCCATTACAATTTGAAACTGATACTCGGCTGCGTGTACCGCATCTGTAACCTCCAAGCGACGCCTGATTTGCTGTGCTTGTTTTTCTAACACAGCCACTAGTTCTACAATACGATCATACTCTTGCTGGGCATACATCCTAGCATGATTGATCATTATATCTTTTTGTTGTTTAACTGGGACTAGATCAAATTTGTGGCCACCTGCTTCGGTAGGGTACGGTGTAACATTTCTATTAAAAAATGGCACCAACATGCCATCTACTTTTGCATCAAAACTATGTCTTCCCTTGGCGACGTTAGATTTTTCTTCGTCCATTGTACTACCGATCTTCGATAGGCTTACGACCGTCGGATACTTTGTGAAAAGCCTCAACCTCAATTGAGGAATACACATGCTGAACTTGATTGTCGCCGTACATAGTATTGGTTAATTTTAATTCACAAGCAACACCCAGTAACGCCAAGTGACGTATAGTCTCGTTAAGGTCTACGAGTTGCTGTTTGATCAGCTGTCCCAGCTCACGCTCGGTCATACTCTAAAGCTTTCACCACAACCGCAGCGATCCTTTTCATTTGGATTACGAAACTCAAATCCCTCATTGAGACCGTTGCGCACATAGTCTACTGTCATACCGCGCAGGTAGGGCCTGTATTTGGGATCAACGAACACCCGTACCCCGTTAGAGTCATGCGGTTCCATGCAGTGAATATTTTCATTGTCCATGTATTCTAACACGTAAGCAAGTCCAGAGCAACCTGTTGTTTTGACCCCGATCAAGATGCCTTCTCCTCGCCCTCGACGAGCTATGGCCGATTTGATTTTTCCAGCTGCAATATCAGTTACTGTTATCATGTCGTTTACGGTAATCTGCTACTGCTGCTTTGATGGCATCCTCGGCCAAAATGCTACAATGTATTTTGACCGGAGGGAGGGCGAGTTCTTCTGCAATCTGTGTATTCTTAATGCTACCTGCCTCGGCAAGCGTTTTACCCTTGATCCATTCTGTAACAAGAGAACTGCTTGCAATCGCCGACCCGCAGCCATACGTTTTAAATTTCGCATCTTCGATTAGTCCTGTTACGGAGTTGACTTTGATTTGTAATTTCATTACATCGCCACAAGCCGGGGCTCCGACCATGCCGGTGCCAACATCTTCGTCGTCCTTGGCAAAGCTACCTACGTTGCGTGGATTTTCGTAGTGATCAATTACGGCAGCTGAATAAGACATATATTAATCCTTTTACTGTGTGCAGGTTCGTTCTTGACGAATCGTACCATCACTAAATTGAACTGTGCGCCACTCTGTGCACCGTTGAGGTTGCACTGGTACATACACTGGTTGTGGTTGCATAACTGATTCATTCACTGGTACTGGTCTTGTAGCCAGATACACTAAGCCGCCACCAATGATCATTGGCGCCACCCAGTCTCCGTAACTATAATATATATGACGGGGGCCCGGCCCACGGAAATGTGATCCATGATACCCCGATGAATCTGCTGTTGCAGGGAGTGTGCAGACCAATAAAAATACACTAATAAGCTTTTTCATGTTACTGTTCCTTGTTTATTGAACCCCACAGTTTCTCTTGCAATATCATTGTGATCAAATTCTGCCCAATACAATTCAAATGCAACACAGTCTGTAACAGCTTCAAATTGATGATATTCTCCAGGTGCAACTTTGGTATATTGACCTGCTTCTAAAATAGTTTCATCGACTAAATCGTAATTGTTTTTCCAAACACGAATTATCATTTTTCCAGATTCAACAAAGAATCCATTCCATTTAAATTTATGTTTGTGCTTGCTACACACTCCGCCAGCTTTGGCTTCGATGCGATGAAATTCTAAAACACCGTTAGCTTCTAGCAATTCGGTTTGTCCCCACACTTTACCTTGTTTCATGTTACTGTTCCTTGTTAACGACTAGTTTCCAATCCTTTTTTTGATTGGAAAATTTTATGGGATCGTATGTGTACTGCTCGGGACAAAATTTGCACTGGGGGATAACATTATCAATTGTTCGAAAAAATTCTTCGCCTCGCTGATCAAAATCCTCAACACTCAATGCATCATAGCTATTTAACAAAATTCGATCTTCGTCGCTAATGTCAAAATTGTGTTGTTGATCAAATTCAGGCATCAGTGCAGCCGGGCCGCACTTGTAAATTTTTCCACGTATCCAATGATAATTTTTAAATTTAGCGAATGTGCAGTTGGCATGAGCTGCGTCAGGATCACTGTTGTATAATCCAAATCTTCCATTGGACTGTTCAATGATGTTGCTTTGAACGAAGTGATCATGCACCCATACATTAACTTTTCTATTATTGCTATCACAGAATTGATACTTAGATCCTGTGGGATGATTGGGATCAGAAGATTCAACTATTGAACCTTTAAGGAATCGTCTGATTCTTCGAAATAATTCGTCAAGATCATCAGTGCTATGTGCACTAACCCCAATCCAAGCAATACGGTCAATTGCATCATACAGCCCCGGGACTTGATCAATGCGTGTACCGTTGCTTTGTATTTGTACTCCCCATTTTGGCCATAGTCGTCTAAGACCCGGAATCCATTGGGTAATAGTTGCATTGAGCAAGGGCTCACCGCCTAATATTACCGAATGCGCAACTTCAATTTTCTCTGCCCATTTGGCTAGATTATCGCTGTAGTCATTCCAATTCTGTGCACCCTTGAAGTTGTAATTATTGTAACGATTACATCCGCCGCAAGTCAAGTTACACACATTAGTGATGTAAAATTCAAGCTTGCCGAGTAAAAGTCGTGTCATAGGTTAAAGAAGTGCTAGTAAGGAGTTTACTAGAACTTGAGATAAAAAACAAGTAAGTTTGGTTACATGCTGCGTGATGCGGCACGTTTGGCTAGTCGATCAACTGTGTCCTGTGCTTTGTCCACTGTCATTTCTGGCTTTTTGGTATCGCCACCTTTGAATACCACATTGCCGGTGTCATCTTCAACTGCAGCAATCATATTGCTCAAAGGAGGTTGTTGGGATAGTTCCTGCAAACGTTGTTGAGTTAGACTAATGCCTTGATTTGCAGCCAATTGCAAAAAGCTCTTGACTGAAATTGTTTTTTTAGCATCAGTATCGTCGGCGCGACCCAACAAAAACTGGCTTAGTGCTGCCAGCTTTGCTGTGTCGGGATCAAACTCACCAAGTTCGAATAAGAACATTATCGACGCTCACGGCCCAGCTTGACTGCCGGCAGTTCGTCTTCATCATCGTCAGGCATGAGTGGTAGTTCAGGCTCACCACCCATACCATCAGCACCGTCTAGCGCATCTGGGGAAGGCAACCCGCCTGGGGCGGCGCCTGCGCCCATGCCTGGAATTTGTGAAGCTTGTCCAGTCAAGATACCCTGGGACTGTTCCATCTGTGTCTTGCCTTCTTGCAGCGATTGCAGCAGCTGGGTTAGCGCAGCAGAAGTACTGGTTTGCAGCTGAGCAGCTTGATCCTGGTTGCCTTCGTTCTTGAGAGTTTGCACAATGGCCGGCAAGTCCTTGAATTGCATTTCAGAAACATCTTCGGTCATTTTCTGAATACGATCAACCATGTCTTGCATGGCCAGGATTGTTTGACTCTTTTGCAGCTCGTTTTCTTCGCGCAAGCGGCGACGTAAACGGGCTTCTGTCTTCATAAGAGCAGCACCGGCCACTTGCTTTTGTTCGTCGGGGTTGAGATTTTGTCCCTTGGCAGCCTTGCCTAGTGCAATCTTTAGTTTGGGATCCTTGGTAGCTGCTACTGCTTGTGCAGTTTGGGCGGCCTGTGCCTTCTTGGCAGCATCAGCTTGTTGGGGGGTTTGTGGCACAGCCGGTGTGCCCGGTGCTGCAGGTGCGCCCGGGATAATAGCTTCGCCTAATGCTTTGGCTTTGGCTTTGGCGCTTTTTAATTCAGCCTGTGTGGCGCCGGCACGACGAGCAGCTTCGGCATGCTTTGCACTGCCAGACTTGGCATACTTTGCCAGCAGCTCTTTTCTTGATCCACCTTGGCTTTTTGGATTGTAGTCAGTAACATCAGCAGCTTCTTCAACCTTTTCCTTCTTGCCAGAAATTTCTTTCTTGGCCTCAGCCTTGGTTTTCTTGTACTTGGCCAAGAAGTCAGCTGCTGACATTTTGCTGTCTGCAATATCAGCTGCAAGTTCTTTAACCTTGCCTTCTGAAATAACGCTGGTCAGTGCCTGGCCCATCATGACCAGACGCATGTAGTCAGGATTACGTTCGCTGTAATGGCGGCTGGGACTGTTTTTGTGTTCGCGCACCAAGGCTTGCACCTTATCAAGCATACGACGTGCTTTTGCACGGTTGATGCCAGAGAAATCAACGCGGTCCCCTAGTATACTTTCGAATACCTTAGCGACTTGTTCGGTGGGACGGTTGCTGCCCAGTTCGTGAAGTTTCATTGTTAAATCCTCTTAATTGCCAATATTTAGCCAAATTAATACATTTGTCTAGCCGAAGGTCTAATCGTTTTAAACGATATTTTCTTTCATTTATCTTGTCTTCAGCTATTGCACGCAGCTCTCGTTTTGTGCCTTTACCTAGAGACGCTGACCGCACTGCAAGATCTGCCCGCAGCAGCATCCGCTTGGCATCTAAGTGTTCAATTTCGTCCCGCAATCTACGCTGGCTGTACTTGTCAGATACACACCAGCTCAGAGCAGTCTTGATGCTGGAAAATACAGCCTGTGCACTTTCATTTTTAAATACTTTAATAGCCCCTTCTTCGGTAGTAATAAAATACTGCCGAAAAACTCGATACCCATCAGACTCAGGAAAAATTAAATTCTTTTCCAGTTCCGATAAGTCGGGCTCAACAATACGTTTCAGTCTTTCAAGTACTTGTGGTTTCATTTAATAACGTAAGTGGTCAACAGATGTCCAATGATTGCGACCATGACAGTCATGACTCCTATGCCCCAACTGATAAGTTGAGTGTTGCGTCTTTCTGTCATGTTCTGCATCATTGTTTTAACATCACCAATTGCATTATGCAACTTGGATAGTTGTTCGTCAACTGCTTCTAATTTCTCTTCTATAAATTTATAACGTACAGCACATAGTTCAACATGTGCTTCGAGATTTTTCTTCTCAATATCTTTGGAGTCCATTGCGCTGTCCTTGTTATAGTGACAGTATTTAGCTCAAATAACTTCAAACATAATGTTGACACCGGGCAGCAAGCGGTCATCTAACTGGTGTGTTTCGTCCAGGCCAACCAACATGGGCACATCTCTGGAATCTGATTCGAACACACCCACAGGGTTACCGTCAAGCTCGATGGATGCAGGATTGTTTACCACAAAGTCAAACTGCCATGTACGTTGCCCGTCTTGTTCAACACACTTTGACGGAACAATCTCCTCTGGCAGGGTACGCAACGATATAACCTGGTTTACAGTTTCCCAATTGCGTTGTTGATTCCTGGCACGGTGCCAACCGGCCACATCTTCAATCAGCCGGCCAGTTGCATCAGTGAACGGGATTCTGTCTTTGTGGAAGTTGTGTTTAACCTCAGTCCGGGTGATGTCAAAAAAGGCTTGGCAACGTATACGCATACCGGGGTATTTAAGGCCAAGAAAAAACCCCGGATAATAACCGGGGTCTGTGATAACACAAAAACTATTAAGCCAGTTTGAACCCTGCTGTGGTAACGTCTGAACCAGACACGTTAACGCCAGTCACTGTACCATTGCTGGCTGTGATCTGAACGTTGCCCAGTGCACGGATAGCAACTTGCAAATCAGCAGCGGTCCAGGCAGCGTTCGGGTATACAGCGATGCTGATTTGACCCGAACTGTCGGCTTCGACCTGATACATAGCAATCGTGGCCTTCAACTGAATGCACTGATTGATTTGGTTAACAACACCCGGTGTAAACACGCCGGCTGTAACATTACCTAACTCGTTAGTCAGGTCGATGTTTGATTGCGAACCATCTTGAATGATAATCTTGAAGAAGTCAAGCTTGGGGCCTGCCATCTGAACAAGAGCGGGAGAACTAATATCACCTGTTTGGGCGCCATTGTTAATATCTAACGCGAATACCGGTTGTGAATCACCATTTGCTGGGGGGAAATATGCCATTTTAAAGCTCCTAATGTATGGGAATCGAATCCCTAAACTTATTTATACAAGATGATAAAAAATGGCGATCACGCAGTTGGATTGTTGTGTGCGCGATTCTGTGCAGCAAATGCATCTGGGTTAAAGCGACCCACTGCCTTGGCATAGCCGGAAGGGGTAGCCATGACCCATCCTTCTTGTCCAGGATGTTGTGCATCTAACTGTGCACGGATATTCTCTTTGATGTTGTGCAGCAGCAAGAACGCCTGGAATGCAGCAGCCATGCCCGACAAGTTGCCCGGCTTGCTCTTAAGATAAGTCACAATGTTATTGAACTTCTGCGGAGATACTTTGCTTTGCAGCCACTTGCCAAAGTCAGCCACTAGTGTCCGAGCATCGGGTAGGGCTTGTCCCACCTTGGTGTTAACAAAGTCCACACAGAGTCTAGCAAGGTCAGTGATCTTGTTTGCTCTCAAATCATCAGGATTGAACAAGCCTGTGATGTTTGCACCTTGTGTCTTGATAATTTGCTGTAGTGCTGCTGCTGATTTTGAATCCGGGGTGATTTGTTCCGGGACACTTGTGCCGGGGTCAACCAGCAGCAATCCCTGCACCGGCTTGAATTTGATGTTGCCCAGTGGCTCTCGAGGTGCACCCACATCATCATATCGGGTGTGCATAGCAACGCCCATCTGACTTTTTGAGATCTTTTGTCCTAATGCGCTATTTGCCGGAATACGGTATGTCACAGTGTTGGGTGTGAATACATAATTACCACCTTCGATCGGAGGCTGGCTCATGTACAGCAAGTCTCCCTTGACATAACCACGAAAGTTATCCGGCAGAGCAGCTTCTAGTGCAGGAAACAGCTTGGCATAGATGTTGATCAGCTCTGTGCGGTCACCTTTGCGCATGTTCTGGATCTGTGCCATCATCTCGGGACTAGTGGCTAAACCATCGTATCCCTTTGCTTCAAATCCGGATCCGTCTGTGAGCACAAACTCGCCTGTGGCCGGCTTACGGCCAAATATAACAGCCGGTTTGCCGTCCCACTTGACTGTGGTAGTTTTACCCGGGGCGGCTGCTGCTGCATTGACAATGTCCAGGGCGCGTTGAATGCCCGGTGTTCCAAAACGAAACACATAATCTTCCAGATGCTCAATACCCTTGGCCTTGCCGCCGATGCCGGCTTCTTCGGCTTCGTTGATTGCAGATTCAATCAAGGGCTGCATGCCCTGCACCATGATCCGGTCACGCAGTCGTGCCATCCAGTCCACATCTGTGTAGTTAACATTCTCATCTAGCGGAGTGCCGGACTTGAGCATGAACTCACGGAAGTCCGATAACTTGGCATTCTTCTTGGGGTCGTTCTTGAGTGCAGCAATAATACGCTCTACACTGTACATGTCTTCTGTGGTGGCTTGCGGAGTCAGGAGTATTTTAGCAACAGTTTCGGTATTGTCTCCTCCGGGAACCAATTGGTTAGTGGTACGATCTACTAGACCAATGTTGGAGTTGATTTTATATCCCAGGGCCTTGGCCACAGAACTCAGCAAGATGTTTCGACTCATGCCCTTGTATGCCGACGCCGGATCACTGCTCAAGAAGAACACTGTCCAGGCTGGGTTTGCAGTAAACATAAAGTCTGTTTGTACAAATCCATGACCTGGGTCGCCATCAATGGCTGTGAAAAAATGCACCGAGATGCCGGTTTTTTTGATGTACTGTTTAGGATCTACACGCTGGGATACGCACCAGGCTTGTAGCTTGGCAGCAAGCTGCTCTTTGCTGATGTCGGCGTCGTGCACCAGCAGGTCTAGGTCACCCGATGTGGCCTTGCGACCGGTACTGCCCAGCCACTTGGCCGGCTTGCCGTCTGCAGCTTTGTCTTGTGTAAAATCAACACCTGTGATCTGTTCTAACCACTGCACTGTAGGCATGACATCGGCCTGATTGATACGCTGTGTTAAAATTGTACCATCGGCACCTTTGAATACGTTTCCACCTTCAGTTAGCATCGGTTCTCCTCATTGTTCGTGTAAATTTACTTTGATCCTTGGTGCGTATTGCATTAAACAACTTGCGAACCAGATTATCTGCCTGTTCCGGGGTGTAGCTGGACTCAATCTGTTCCACCAGCCGGATGGCACTGGCAATCACATTAGCTGCACGAGATTCAATGATGTATCGGCGATCCTGATCAGAATGCTTTTCTTGATACAGCGTGTCTAATTCTTCTAATATGCTGCGTGTCTTTTTTTGCATTTGGGTGTTAGAACCTTTTTATTATTTATAATATTAAAGCTTACAGTGGTGTTAAATAGATGATGGATACTTTTTGTGTGTTGCCCTTTTTTAGTTTTGAATTACCACAGAATAGTGATAAAAATATTTTCTGTTGCCAGTTACCAACTTGGGCAAACATTAATGAAATACGCAACGATATTGTTGCAGGACAACGCAATTCTGCATGTAGTAGCTGTTGGAAGATGGAAGATCAAAATCTACCCAGCGAGCGGCAATTGCATAATCGAACATTCGATTATTATCGAGATCGAGATATTGAGTTGATCCAACAAGATGCAGTATCTGGGAATTTTAATGCACAAATTGTAAAACTTGCCACAAGTAATATCTGTAATAGTGCATGCGTGACATGCGGAAGTTTTTCAAGCTCATTATGGGCTAGTGTGGAAAAATCCAAGCAAAAGTCTTGGCGCATAAATCAGAACACCATCAATGCAATCGAGTGGAAAAATGTTGCACAGTTGAGTTTTGTAGGAGGAGAGCCATTGCTAGAAAAAGCCAATCTAGACATTCTACAACATCTAATAGATATTGGTAATACAAAATGTTTTGTAAGCATTGTTACCAATGGTAGTATTGGTGTATCATCGACTCAATTGAAAATACTATCTAAATTTTCTAATCTTAATATATGTGTAAGCATTGATGGAATAGAGTCGGGATTTGAGTACGCTAGGTGGCCGTTGCAATGGGAGAAGATACTTGTTAACCTTGATCATCTTAATCAAACTGCAAAGTATGTGAGTATAAGTTGCATGGTTAGCAACTTTACTATATCTAGACTAGATGATCTGATTGATTTTTTTAAGTCGCACAATCTACCGTATCTCTGTAAGGCAATCGAAGATCCAAGCTATTTTGCACCAGGTAATTTGCCCGATAAAGTCAAGCAGTCGATCAAACAGTCACAGTTAAAATATCCCAATGAAGTATTACCGTTTTTGTCTTATGGAAAATATACTGCTGCTGCATTTAATGACTGTTGGAGAGAGATCTATCGTCAAGACCAACTGAAGAAAATTTCAATTGACAACTACCTTCCCGAGTTTGCTGCTACAAAAATTTATTGTACAGATCTGCCAATTCAGTGAACGTGCTAGAAAACTTTTGATCACGCAGTTGATCAAATTTCTCTATTTCACCAAGCATTAATTTAATAGCTTCTGGGTTTTCTTTCCAAGTCTCGGGCAAGAGATTTTTAGATGTAGTTTTGGCTATATAATCCATATATGCCCGACTGCAATTTGCAACGTCAAATATACCATTAGCCATATGTCGTGTGTGATTTACTACATCGCCTTCTCGATTTTGAGTGAAATTTTGTTGAATCCATGCCTCAAGTTCCGAAATGTAATACAGATTAAAAATAGATATAGTTTCTTCAATCAAAAACATCACGTTACTTGGCGCGACAGTCCGCAACATCATTATATTGTCGACTACTTGGGACCAACTTGCAGGCCAACGCAGGTATTCAAATCTTTTCCCAACACCATCAAGACTAATATGTAATTTAACCAAGTGCGCTCGGCCAATGATCGAAAAGTATTTTTCGTCAATTGGTTGAGTGCCATTGGTCTGAAATGCCAATGTAAGTTGATTTTGTGCATTAGGGACATTTGAAACCAACCAGTCAGCCACTTGCCAATATTCTTGCCCTAGCAGTGTTTCCCCGCCACAAAACACAACTTGCCGTAAATTTGACAAGTCCAGGTTTGACAATGCCTGTATTACATCTGTCTTGCGTTTGGGAGAAACAACAGGTTGATTCCATAATCCATGCGAGCTCAAATGTTTTTGCCAAAAAGTACTATGGGTTACTCCACAAGTTCTGCATGCCAAATTACAACTAATATCAAACATAAGATCAATACGGGCTGGCCCTTTAATATCAGTTTGTTGATAAATTTCAAGGCCGTCATTCATTCCTTGCCTCATGCTGCGCATTTGGCTTTGTTCAAGTACTTGACAGTTTGCGCATCCTGGGTCCCAGACACCTTGGGCATTTTGTTGTCGTAGTGTAGCAAATGAACGATCATTCCAGAAATTTGATCCGATGTCAACTGGGTGCAAGTTGTCTCTAAGGCAGCAATGTTGGGCCCTGGGTTCTAAGGTTTTAAGATCTAACATCAATCCACCGTGGATCATCGAACAGTATTCATTGTTCATGATTTCTTAATTTGCCCCAGTAACTGCTTGAGCTTGGTTGATTGAATTTCAGCCGAGATCTTTGGTATGTCGTCGGCTCTAGGTGCACGTTCAAACTTTACAGTGTCGCTGCTTTCAAGCTTGTCGGCCGCTTGTGCTTGACTACGGGTCTTGATCGCATCCATAATTGAACTAGTTGGCCGGTCGCCGGCACTATCCCCGCCCTCGTCAGTAATACGCATAGTTTCGATGTTGTACTCAAGATCGATCTTTTGTCCCACCCCGGTTGAACTGCGCGACTTCATGCACTGGATCTGATACTTGCCTCGCTCGCGCATGGCGCGACTAGTGAAGATACCAAACACGTTGTCTGCTGTGTTGATTTTACTAATGCCCCCGCTAATGTGACTATGATCAAACTCATTCTGTTCCACAGCACTACGGTTCAACTGACTTGCAGTCACCATCAGTACACCCAGTTCCTTGGCCAAGTTACGCAGTTCTTCACTTACATACTTGTCCTTGACAAACAAGTCATTGGGGCTAACCTTAGCACTAACCGGCATCAACAAGTCCAAGTAATCAATCATGACAAAGTCCACACGCTTGTTAGTTTGGATCTGATACTCTTTTAAGAAACTACGAATGTCGTTAATGTTACTTTGTGCTGGCAGTCCTTTGACCTGATAGTTGCCAGATTTTTTGCCTATCATTTTGACTCTGAGCTCAGTTGTACCGATATCCTTGCGAATGTCCTTGGTACTCATGCTGGTCAGCATGGCATCTGTACGCAAGCTGGTCAGCTCTTCACTAAGCTCCAGTGTGACATACACTCCACTAAGTCCGGCCTGTACCCAGCTCAGTGCAATGTTCATCATGACCAAGCTCTTGCCTGAGCCTGAACCACCTGCAAAGATGTTCAGCTCCCCTCGACTAAACCCACCGTACAGCAATCTATCCATCTGTGGCCAACCTGTACTGACCTGTCCGCCGCTGTTAAAGTACTTGTTGATCCGTGCAGCCGGGTCTGCAAAGTAATCTGTGCCTAAGTCTTTGGTCAAGCTGATTTGCACCGCGTCCTTGATCAGCTTCTCAACTGGATCATAATCGCCCTTTTCCAACAAGTCTGCTGCTTTTAAAATTGCCCGCTCAAGTTCTTGCCGCCTGGTAAACGACTCAAACTCCTCCATGAACCATTCAAAGTGTCCCTCATTCAAGTCCGGCACTGCTTGTAGCCGGATGCCTGTTGTGGCAGAGATCTGCATGCGATCTGGCATGGTCTTGTGTTTGTCGCTGTGCTCCTTGATGAACACAGCAGCAGGCCGTAGACTCTTATCAAAGTTTTCTGGATTGTAGATGTTTTGAACGCGAACATAGCTTGATGCATCCTCCAGCATCATCTCCAGGAACAAGCGTTGTACATCGATTCCGTATTCTTTAAGCATATTTTTTTAAACTCGTTATCAAAATTTTGTATCCAATCTTGCAAATTCATCAAAGTCTCTTAACAAGATTTATCCTTAAAGATCGTGTAGTTTTTTTCATTCTTTAACAAAAACTCAATACTGCCTGTTACGGTCGTCGGTAGGTCATCAATGCTCCAAAGTCTATTTCTGTCTACGGTGTTATGATTCTTCTCGTAAATATAAATTAATGTTGCTAGATCAAACTTGTCTTGCGGATTAACATGATTTATAATCTCTTGAAGATTGAACGACGAGCAATCATCTAACGGGGAAAATTGCTTATCAATGTATTGTCTTGCAAACTCTAGCGACTCGTCTGATGGCAGCCGATGATTAATAGAAGTATACAACTCCACTAGGTAATCCATGTTGTACATTTGACCAAAATCCACAATTAAATTATCAGGTAGGTCTTGGTCTAATTTGAGCTGGGTGTAAAAATCATGTATATGCATAAGATGTATGTCTACCTGCATTGTGAAATCTGCACTAGAATAGTCTATAGTTTCTACTAGCTGTTTTTTGTAAAACACATTCTTGATCCACCCAAATATATTTGTTTTAGGATATATTTTATATAACTGTGGCTTACTTTTGTGAGATCGAAGCTTACTAACTTCCAGAAAGTGACTCACTAAAGTAAGGTGCATGCCACTATCCAATTCATTCACAATGTCTTCGTATGTCTTGCAAAATTTAGAAACACTGCTAAAACTCTGATTAAAGTCAAGTCTAAATTCTGGATGTATTGAACTTGGATCAGCACACAGAAAACTGGCTAAAAAATGTCCGCTGGCGCCAGCAGGAAATAATATAACTTTTTTAACGTAGGTGCTTGACAAGACTCTTTTTCCTTAATTCTAGTTTGATTCGACTAGTTTCCCTAGCCTGCATTATAGTTAGCAGTGTGGCCAGGCGGCCAAATTTGACCACTGCATCGTTAATATCTTTGATGCCCGGGGGCCAATCGGGCATGCTCACGGCCCAGCCTAGTTCCACGGCGCGGTCAACTAGGGCCATTCCCGCACTGTCATGGTCGGGCACTACTGTAATTTCTTTCCCTAGGTTTCGTATCAGTCTAGCCTGTGCATCGTTAATGTCATTATGCAACACCGCAACACCTCCAATGCAGATTGCATCAAATATGCCTTCCATGACCAGCACATGTTGCCAGTTATCATCCTGCAAATCTGTACCGAATACGTAGCCAGGCTGGGTATCGTTTATGAACTTTGGTTGTTTGTTATCTATGAACCTGCAAGCGTAGCCCACAATCTTGTTGTCATGTGTAAACGGCACAATCACATGCGGCCTTGTCCAATGGACACCATCATTGCGTATCTGAGTCATTAAGGGAAAGTCTTCGGGCACACATCTCTTACGAGCATACTGCCAAAACTCACCATGCTCGGGTGTAACTAATTCGGCTGCTGGCGGCAGGTCGCGTTCTTTAAACTCAACACCCAGTAGCAGGTCAGCTGTTCGCTGCCGATCCTCGATGATCCCGTGTATGCTGCGATGTCGCAGGCTTTCAATATTGAGCATTTCAATATCGTGTTCCGACACTCCGGCCCATCCCAAAAACTTACGGGCTTTGATGCTTAGATTGCGACCCAGTTGCCAGCTTGCGGTAAATCGGCAATTAAAGCAATGAAAGCTCCAGCTGTCTAATGTTGTTTTGAGTCCACCACGCTGTCTGCGATCAGCCGACTGCCCGTTGTGTACACAACAAGGTGCGTTGAAACTGAGCCAACCCGAAGAGGTTTGTTTTCGGCGCGCCGGTAGATAAGCAAGTAGGTCTATCACTTCATAAGTTTAACAGATTTTATCCAGGAAGTCAATTTATTTGAAATCAGTATGTGTCCTGATTCGGTGGGATGATTCCCTGGCGCACAATTATCGTCGATCCAATCTTTTGCACATTGGCCAGGCCAAACGTGATTTTGGCTATAAAAATTTGTTTGATTTCTATAGCAATCAAACTGCAACACTGGAATTTGATAACGGTGTGCAAGTGAATCAAAGAACATTACAGCCTGTTGCCGATTTTTTCGATTCAATTCCTGACTGTGACTGTTCTCTACATGTAGTTTTGTTATTGTGCGCCAGGGATCTTGTTGGGGGTTCCAACAAGAATGAATATGTGTGTTCCAAGGACGGACATTGTCGACCCGAGATGAATCATACCAACTAGTTCTAAGATCATTTGTTAAGCCAACAATAACAATACTGTTGCTCAAATCTATATTATCCATGCACCAAGTAGCGGTCCAAACCATCGATTGCAAACTCATGCCATTGAATCCATAGTTTTCAAAATTTAAACCAAGCTCGCGAGCAACTAGTCCGCCCCAACAACGAGCCAATCGATATTCATCGTTTTCCGACATTGCACAATATGCATTTGGAAGCTGTGCTAGAGCTGAGTCAAACAACTCATCTCCAAAAGTCCAACTATCACCAAAAGTAATTAACTTATGTGTCACCGGTAAACAATAGTTGGCAGTGCCCCTGATTCAATCTGTACTGCCAGGCGCAGTTGTGGATGGTATCCCACAACATCGAACCCTAACCGCTCTGTAGAGTTAGTAAACGATACTGAGTTAGCAATGTTTTCAGCCTTGAGGTCTTCAAATGCAATATTATACCACTCCACAGTGTTGGCCGTGCCGGCGTCACTGCCTTGCACAGTCAAGTTACCAGTGAGATCAACAGTGTCAACTTGGAATGTGGTCATGGCCCAGCCGTCGGTTGTCACGGTGCTGGAATAGAATACATTATTCTGGGGTGCCTGACTAGGGATAGTCAGTACTTGACTGGCAACAAAAGTTGGGAACACAGAATTAACAATATCAATGTCTCCCCGGGCGTCTGAATATGCATCAACCAGCAAAGCTTGATTTAGGTTACCCGAAGATATCTCCAGGCTCCAGCTTGCAGGATG
>Ga0114966_10001144_pt1 | contig 24843 bp, 22 predicted proteins | sample M_130207_XF_Meta_FD_87029 | JGI IMG/M metagenome (GOLD analysis project Ga0114966, IMG submission 87029) | Freshwater microbial communities from Lake Montjoie, Canada to study carbon cycling - M_130207_XF_MetaG | ecosystem: Environmental > Aquatic > Freshwater > Lake | place: Lake Montjoie... | reverse complement strand
TGGATAAACTTGTGGATAAACTTGTGGATAAACTTGTGGATAAACTTGTGGATAAACTTGTGGATAAACTTGTGGATAAACTTGTGGATAAACTTGTGGATAAACTTGTGGATAAACTTTGGCTTTAGCTTCGCAAAACCTTTTAAAAGGTGGATTAGGAGATTTTTCTTGTCGGAATATCGCTAGACACCAAATAAATAGAATTCTCTGTAATGATAATGTATTCCGTTCCAGATTTGTAGAACTTCGCAATAGGACTCGTATACTCTTCAGCACTCTTCACCAACAACTTCTCACCCGACTCTCGCACACCAACAAGCGCCTTCTTATCCACAGACGCAGACCAATAATCTAACATGATCGGCTTGTCTTCAACAATAGCCAACTTACTGGCATGTTGGAGACTGGTATCAGACGGTAAACGGTAAGTAGAATTGTTGGTGGTGACAGAATTGCTGTCGGAAGCAGGAGAAGAAGAGGAAGCGGTTACAGCAACAGCCTTTTTTTGTTCGGAAGTAGACATTATATTTAAAACTAATTTAAAAGTCTTTAAATTCTTTTTTAATTAAATACTTTAATTAATACAAATATACAAATATACAAATATACAAATTTTAAATATTCAAATATTTATAATAATGAAACCGCCAATAACAGAATATACCCAATACGTGTTATATAATGTCGAAAATTATAGATCCTCAATTCAAAACTCACCGCAGGAGATACTAGCTAAATTTGTTGAAGTTATCATAGAATATATGAGACTAATTGCAGAAAAGATAAATATCAAAAACAAGCAATATTACGTTTTCATTTTTGAACGAGGTATAGAAATATTAATTCATGTTTTCTCAATGATATTTTATTACACCAAAAATCTAGAGCTTACTTTCTATCACAGTCAAAAAGCGTATTATTTTTTTGTGGAATTTATTGAACAAATTTCAGATGATAATATTACTTTTTTACAATTAAGCTCTCGAGACGCATTGATGTTTGTATATAAAAAAACAATTTTTGAGCTGAATAATGAATACAAAAAATGCTGTCCTTCTTTAACAACAGATGAACAAGAAATAGTATCTTATACGGACGCACATATGCGTATTTATAAGAAACTTGTTAGTTTCATTATTTTCTACAAGGATTTCAAAGTCGAAAATAAATTAGATTATATTAATATGTGTTGCGATAACATAGAGAAATTTAGTTGTGTAATAAATACAAAACTTAAGCCAAATACAAGGTTGAAAGGGGGTTATTTTTATAAAGAGGACAGTATTTGCTTATTTATAAATTGGTTAGAAAATCAACAAACTAGGCTAACAAATATAGAAGCATTTTTTGATATATTAAATAAATTTATGGAACGACTTAAAAAAGATAAAAAGGATAAAAAAGATAAAAAACCAACTAACAAAAAAAGCATTATTAATAAAATCTATTACATAAATAATCATATCAATGAAACACAAAATGAGTTCAACCAGTTTAATATAATAGAATATATTTTTACATAATAATTTATAGAGCGACCTTTACTTTTTTATTGTAGCTTCTTTTAACCTTTATTTGAACTGTAGTGTCGATTTCTTTGTCATCTTCGATAACAAATTCTATTTTAGAACTCTTGCTACTACTACTGATGGCACTACTATTACCAATAGGACTATTGTTTACGGTAGTCAGTATATTTTCTAAAATTGGCTCTAATGTAGTCATTATCATAACCACCTTTCTCCTGATTTTCTTCTTTTTATCTTTTAAAAGAGCATGAGCCTCGTCTATTAGACTCTGGCAAATATGCTCAAATTCCACTTTCAGCAGTTGTGTCAGAAACGCATAAATATCGTTCAGAACATTTTCTTCACACATCCCAACAATTAACACACTTCCGGTTCTGAAGATCATGAAAGACACCTCGACTACATTTATATTTGCGAGCGCATTTGCTTTCGCCTTTTCCTTTTTGTCTTTCATATTCTTCACATTATCCGCAGACAATTGCATCCCATTTTGCTTATCATGCTTCAAATCATTATTGTAATAGAACTTACACTGAATTCCCGGATACGAGCAAGGATCGTAAATTGCTTGAATATTGTATTTGAACTTTAGTATATCGTATAGCGCCTCACGATTGATATAAAACCCGCAATTAAAATTGGAGTTTATCAAGACGGTGTCACTTGTCTGTTTATATACTAGTTGAGAGCTAACATGTGGTTGAAGAATGCTGATGATATTTTCAAGCACCATTTCAAACATCTTATCGCTTTGAACGCCTGGAATTTCTAGTTTACCTGTATTGAAGACTTTAATGTGGAATTCGCGAAACACTTCGTCAATTTTGATGCGAATAATCATAACAAAACAATTGTAAAACGCCTGTTTTTTCTTGCCGCGATAGCTCATGATGTCTTTTTTGGATATACCTACCGTTATTTTACGAATATCCTTGAATTTAATGCGGCCATTTGGATTATCAATATGCGTCATTACTTGCTCGTCATAATATAATTCTTTTTGAAGCTTTTGTTGGATAATATTTAATTCTTCCGCTGTTTTTGAATTAAATTTTATTTGCTTTTTAATAACACCATTGCTAGGAGTGCTATAAGGTATAACAGGAATATCCCAAAACATGGTTAAATCAATTGGATTCAAAAGATACGCGATCTTTGATTTAGTGGAGATGTAAATAGGAGTTGGTTCAGGAGCAATAGAACCAAATTTTTTACTGTTAGTGGATTTTAATTCGATGTCAAATTCATCGGCATCTGTATCAGCATCTACTCCAGAATTATTGGTTTCTTCATCGTCATAATTATTACTTTTTGAAAGAAAATTAGCCCATTCGTTATCGATATTTAAAGCTGAAGACATTGTTATTTATTATAAGCTATATAAAGTATATTAATATCTTTATATTCTTTATATTATTTTATTTCAATTATTTTCTTTGAATAGATATAATGAGTAGGCATATTATTCATGAAAGAAGCAATATTATCCCAATTTCTCCTTCATCCCCTACTAAAAACTCGGAAAAAGAATATAGTCTTAAGGAAAACTTTTTCGACCCATCAAAAAGTTCCCCACCTAATGAATTTTTGAAAAAATTACAACAGCGAATGAATATTTACAATTCTCCTTCCCCTTTAACTTCTGCTTCACAATTCTCTTTTTCATTTATTAAAGACGATAATTGTGATATTGAATAGCCTACATAATAACTGTCTTTACAATCTTCAAAATGCATAATATTTTCTATAAAATTCAAATAATGAGACATTTTATTGTAAATTTCTGATTTATTGGCTTTATTACGAATAATATAATTTAGAAAATCCTTTATTATGTTTTTTTTGTCTATATTATATTTCATACTCATCGCATTTACATCCTTTACAATAATTGATAAAGATATATTACTCTGTATTTTACAATATAATTTGTCCCACACAGTTGCGTCAATTATATTAAAATCGTCAGGGTTTACATCCTGATTCGATTGCATAAAGTTAATCATGCTTCTGATGTCTGATTTATATAACTTTTGAATAAGTTGTAATGATTTTTCAGTTAAACTCAAGTTTTCGGATTTAGAAATACTTAACAAAAAGGAAATAATATCGGATTCTGGTAACTGATTAAAACGCAGACGCATAAATTCATTTTGAAGACCTTCATCGATGCGGCTGATATAGTTACATATTAGACAAAATCGCACTCCACTCGTGTAATTTTGTAATAAATATCGTAATGCTTGCTGAGCATTTTTCGTCATATAATCAACTTCATCTAAAATGACAAATTTCATTCCTGTATTAAACAGCGATTTAGAATTAACAAATTGATTTATTTGATTGCGAATTATGTCGATTCCGCGCTCGTCTGATGCGTTTAAATGTATCATTAATCCTTTATTTTTTTTTCCATGTTGTTCTTGATATTTATCGATTAAATTAATAATAGTCGTTGTTTTTCCAGTGCCTGGTGGTCCAAAAAATAACAAGTTAGGGAAATAGCCTGTTTCAATAATATTAGTGAGAATTTTTTTATTTAGCGGTTCCAACACTATATCATCGAAGTTTGTGGGTCGATATGCTTCTGTCCATGGTATACTACTCATTACAATATATAATATATTGTATGTCAAATAGTATTTAATTATATTTAAATACTATTGTTTATTTTACAATATATCTGATCTTTAAAAATATAAAGATAAAATATGTCATTTATAGTAACAGCAACTATGTCAAGTAACAATAGCCCTTCATCTTCAAATAAATCCGCATCATATTTGGAACTATTTATAGGTCCTATGTTTAGCGGAAAAACATCCAAACTAGTCGAAATATACAAACAATGTATATTCTGTAATATTCCAGTCGTGGTGATTAATCACTCTATTGACAAAAGATATGATGACACATTGCTGTCAACGCATGACAAAGTGATGATACCGTGTATTCAAACTAGCAAACTGAAGGATGTCTGGTATTATGAGCTCGATAATGTAGTACTACATAGTTCCGACGATTCGCAGATAACCGAATCCGATCAAGTAGTACTACATCGCCTAGAAGATTCATGTAAGTTGATTACCGCGGATGTAATTCTAATAAATGAAGGACAATTTTTTGAAGATCTCTTGCCAGCGGTAGAACATATGTTACAACACAATAAAAAAATATACGTAGGCGGGTTAGATGGTGATTTTGAGCGCAAAAAATTTGGACAAATTTTAGATCTAATACCGCTATGTGATAAAGTAACCAAGATGACTTCATTGTGCGGAATATGTAAGAATGGAACACCAGGTATATTTTCAAAACGAATTACTTCGGAAAAGGAACAAACTGTAGTAGGATCAGATAATTATATACCAGTTTGCCGAGCATGTTTTTAATTTTTTAATCTTAAATTTTCTAAAAATCGCAGTAAATACAATCTAAAAATAGATAAACATAAAATATACATATAACAAGATGTTATATATCGGTTATTATAATAATAATTTGCTGAAATAGTTATTCCTAACCAGGAATAATATTTAGACCAGATTTTTTCTATTTTTCCTATGATAATTAAATTAGGCATTGAATTTACATAATATTTTACAGAATATATGTCATCTAGATTTTCACTGATGATAAAATAATAACTTATTGCGGATAACACCATGTTTTCTAAAATAGAAACTTTTAAATATATAATTTTGTCAGTATTTGTATCATTTGTTTCCTCATTTAAAAAATATAACTCCGCAAAAAATTGAGGACATGCTAAAATAAATAATCCAGTTATTATGCTTAGCCTAATAATAAAATCCTGTATATTTTGTATTTCTACAATGCCATTTACATATGTTTTGAATCGTAATTGATTGCTGTTATAGCCATTATTGGTATCATTTTTTTCTTCTATTAAATCATCGATATTGGTATCAATATCGGTATCGACATGTAAGTTTACTTTATTTTTATTATAAGACATACTTGGTAAATAATAAATAATAAATAATATAAAATATATTTAAATCATTTCTTTAATTCTTTTTATAAATTTAACATTTAATCCTTAAATATTTATTAAAACGATTTAAATTAATGGCGATATTAATTATATAACATAAGACAGAAATGGCAAAGACTAAATTAAATATTACCAATGTTTCAGAGACAAATGTCAATGGGTTAGAAGTTGAACCGGTAAAAGGTAAACGAGGTAGAAAATCCAAGAAGGAATTAATGGCCGCATTAGGTGTTGGTTCAGAAATGTGTATTAGTCCTAAAAATAGCATTATTACGAATACGCCTATTAATGAAAATGAAAGTGAAAACGCTGATAATATGATTTTAAGCGTTACTGAATTAACAAATTGTCAAGAAAATATGAATATTAATGAGATGTCTAATATTGTGATAATATCTAATCCCAATTTTGAAAATAGTGTTTCTTTTGATCAACCACATGAAAATAGCGATAGTGAGACAAATCCAGTTGATACTAAACAAGTAACTAAAAAACGAGGCAGAAAACCCAAAGGAGGTAAAATAATACAACAAGTAGTTCCAGTAGATAGTTTGGTAAATGACAAGCCAAACGTTATTCTACATTTAAAATGCTCTATGAAGGATTTACATAATTCTACAAATTCGAGTAGCATCGATTCATATACATTCAATACAAAAAATAATCTATGTTATGATGTTATTGGCAGTGAAAATATTAATTCCATAAATACATATTTTAACGATAAGTCAAATATGACTAGCAACGCATTGAAACCAATCAACAATAGTATAAATACATGTTTCAATGATTACGATGAAGATGATGATGATAATGCTTCAACAAATAAAGATGGAACTAAAGAAATATGGAAAAAGTTAAAACAATTAGAACATAACTTACACGTAAATAATGTTAATAACAAGAAGTCTGCGTGTTTTTGGGACTCGTGTGATTTTGATAATCCTCCAATTTATATTCCAAAACATTTTATGAACGGCACATATCATGTGTATGGTTGCTTTTGTAGTCCTGAATGTGGTGTCGCATATTTAATGAATGAAAACATTGATAGCTCAACTAAGTTTGAACGATATCATTTATTTAATCATATTTACAGCAAAATCTATGATTATAAGAAGAATATAAAACCTTCTCCGAATCCGCATTATATGCTGGATAAATTTTACGGAAATTTATCTATACAAGAGTATAGATCGCTTTTAAGAAATGAAAGATTGTTTATTATAGTGGATAAACCGCTTACTAGAATATTGCCAGAATTACATGACGACAATGATGATTTTATTTTAAATAGTAAGATTATTCCATCCAACAATAATTATCAATTAAAATCGCGCATGCAGAAAAAGAAGCCAAATAAAAGTTCCATAGTAAATGAACGATTTGGTATTCAAAATTCAAATAAAATGATTGGAAATGAAGAATTTGTTAGTTATGATAATGAATAAACAAACTATTCCTTGTTATGTGATTTTCTCCGGGTCGTCTGGCTTAGGCGCGCATTTTTTGTTATGCCTTTCTTTAAATACTTTTATTTAAAAGTTACCTAAAATTTTCACCTTATTCCTCATGGTTCAATTAGGCAAAGATGGGTTTACCCTAGATCTATTCTTTCGACCAATTTATTTTTGTTAGTTTTATGATGCTTCATATATATTATTTATAAATTAATTATAAATAATACATTATTGCTTATTGCTTATTGCTTATTTGATTTCCTTATCCTTTTCTCTTTCTTCTGACTCCTGTAAATTAGTGATAACCTGATCAATATTTACTGGATTTTTTTCTCGATAATCTTTCATTGTTTGGTCTAAATTATATCTGATCTGTTTATAGATTTCTTGATTTACAGACTTAATTTTGTTAGTATCTTTTTTAATAGGAATACCCATATAATCTTTTAAAACCATCATAAAATCATTGTTGAATTCATTTAATTTTGCTCTGGCAACTTCTTCACTGTAATTTGTTTGTGACATAATATGTTTTACATATTTCTCATCTCTTTCTACACACTTATTCATATATATTTACCTTAAATATTTTTTAAACCATATTAAACGAATCTTATTATAATATATTATACCCATATAAATGTCAACCAATCTAGATAAATTAATGCAAATGGCTACGCTTGAGCAGTTAAATAATATGATTCAACAAATGAATAAACAAGTTGTTGCGCCTACTCCTGCTCCTGCTCCTGCTCATGCTTCTTTAGAATCGAAAGATGTATTATCATTACCGATTGTTCAAAAAGTGATTCTTGCGTATGAAGCGGAGATCAAAAAATCCTCAGTAGCAACCAATTGTAAATGTCTTGAACATACAGATATTATTTTGGAACGTTTAGATAAACATGATAGACAGCTACAGAGAATTGAAAATAGAGTAGAAGACCTATTTTTATTGTTGGAAAGACGTGAAAAAGAACCAACTTATAATGAAGTAGTCGATAAAAATCAACGTAAATTGTCGGCATTTCCTGGATTTTGTAAGAGTCAGACCCTATCGGAAAATATTATGTCGACCATTTTATTACAAGATAATTATTTAAAGTCACTGGACTTGAATCAGAATAGATTAGAACAAAGCTTAGAGCAAACTAGTCTTTCTCAACAAGACTGTGTCTCACAACAAGACTGTGTCTCACAACAAGACTGTGTCTCACAAAAAAGCCTAGAGACGTTCTGCTTACCTGAAGAGATCTTACCCGAAGTGATTTTACCTGAAGAGATCTTAGAGTCGCAATGCTTAGAGTCGCAATGCTTAGAAAAAGAAAACATAACTTTAAATATTGAAGAACACGATGAAGACGAAGTTGTGGAAGAATCTGATGAAGAAGCTGCTGAAGATGAAGTTGCTATCGAGGATGAAGAACGTGATGAAGAAGAAGTTGTAGAAGAATCTGATGAAGAATCTGCCGAAAATGAAGTTGTGGAAGAACGTGATGAAAACGAAGTTGAAGAAGAAGTAGTGGAAGAAGATTCGGAAGAAGAAGTTGCTACTGAAGAAGATTCAGAAGAAGAAGTTGCTACTGAAGAAGATTCAGAAGAAGAAGTTGAAAAAGAAACAGTTAAAGAAGAAGAAGTTGTAGAGGAAGAAGAAGATGATGAAGAGGAGGTATTCGAAATTGAAATCGATGATATCACTTACTTTGCTACAGATGAAGAAAATGGTATTTTATATGAAGTTGACAAAGATGGAGAAGTAGGAAAAAAAGTAGGAATTATCAAAGATGGTGAACCAATTTTCTCGTAATATAATATAAGTAAGTATGATTAGTTTATGTCCGCCTGCATTAATTTATATAGCATTTTCATTGACTCAAGTAGTAATAGATACATTTAAAGGTCTATACAATACTGCTTTTTTTAAATTTATTGTAATGATAATCATTACCTTTTTATTAAACGCATTATGTCAATCTGGTATGACAATTGTATCATGGATAATTGTATTTATTCCATTTATTTTTATGTCTGTAATAGTCGCAATACTTTTATATGTTTTTGGCCTAGATGCGGCAACAGGAACACTAAATTTTAAATGCGATACATGTGAACCCGAAGAAAAATCAGGTAATTTAATTTTTTCCTCTACTACTAAACCAGTAACCAATACTACAGTAAAGCATGTTTATATCGACACATCTTATGCGGATACTCCATCAGATGAAACAAATGAATATTCTTTTGCGCCATCAGGTTCTTCCGATCCGCAATTTAATTAATTAATTTTTTAAATATTTAAAAAATAAAATATTTAAAAATTACTATATATTTAATATATTATAAAATGTATGAAATATATTTAGCTTTATTGGTATTATTATCAAGTTGTCCGATCAATATACAAAATAAATTTAAAAGTATTGGTATCAAACTTATATACAATATTATTTATTTTTACAGCGCATGTCAGATTAAATGTAATCAAACATATGCTTATTTGTTGCCGTATTTTAAAGGGAAAACAAACGATACAAGTAATGAATTGTTGATCGAGCAATATGACATGGATACTAACAAATTGGTTGAAAATGAGACAGATGATGATATACATAATAAATTAACAATTATATCAAAAACTAATACAAATACAGTTACAAATAAAAGAGTTATTTATGAGATAGAATTAGCAGCGGTGAAAGAGGTTGAGTTTGATGTATCAGAAATAACATTTATAGCGTTGTATTTAAATTACAATGACGTGAGATATAATATCAATTTAAAATCCGATAATTTTAATTATTATTTAGTAGGAAATGCCATTGACAAAAAATTTATTCAATATTATATTAATACTGTTTTGAATTTAAATTTTTCTTATTTGGACTCAAAAATATCAACCTATCAACTAGAATTAATGGATCATGATGTAAAAATTGTCTATTTGACGCTTGATCAATCTATAATTATAGAAAAAAATGGATATCGTATTTTATCGTCAAATGTAAATTAAATGTATTTAAATTATATTTAATTATATTAATAAAATAATTTAAAAAAATTGAAGTAATATATCTATAATGGTTACTCCTCAAAAAGCAATAACAATGAATATTAAAAGTAATACCGGTAGTAGTAGCAGCACAAATAACATAGGCACAAATAACATAGGCACAAGTCATCCATTGAAAAATAGATGGAATTTATGGGGACATTTACCGCAAGAAAACGATTGGTCTGTCGGAAGCTATAAATTAGTTTCTAGGTTTAAAACGCTAGAAGACGCTATTGCGATTAGCGAGACAACACCAGACCCATTAATTAAATCATGTATGCTATTCGTAATGAAAGAAGGAATTGTTCCTATGTGGGAAGATCCTAAAAACAGAAATGGTGGGTGCTTTTCATATAAAGTTTCGAATAAAAATGTCTGTGAAGTTTGGCGAGAATTAAATTATGTGCTTGTTGGCGAGACAATTAGTAACAATTCTTCATTTGTAAATTGTGTAACGGGGATAACCATTTCGCCCAAAAAGAATTTCTGTATAATCAAAATTTGGATGTGTAATTGCGACAATCAGAATCCAGCATTAGTTACATCAGAAGTGTCTGGATTGATTCCTCAGGGATGTATATTTAAAAAGCACACGCCAGAGTTTTAGAATAAAAATACAAAAATATAGTAATAAATTTATAACAATAATTAAATATTATTTCATTATTTATATTTAAATACTAATTCGTATATTTAAATATAAATAACACATCGAATGAAATTCCCATTTATTATTTTTTTCCGACACGATGAATACAGTAATGTTGACAAGTTTTTTGAAACCAATGCTTTAAAACTAGATTGTAGTGTATACATAACTAACAATTTTAAAAAGGTCGAAAAATTACATAATGCGAATTATCATTTATTAATTACTTATGGAGCTTCGGACACGGAATATAACGAGGAATTGTTACAAATAATTTCTGAGAAAATGTTTGTAAAACGACTACATTTAACTCAAATTTGTGATGTAAATACTTTTAATAAATATATTAATACCAAATTTATTGCGAATTGTTCTTTGCCGAGGGAGCTTTTGAGACCAACTTTTTCTCTTTTTACACCTTCATACAATTCGTTTCATAAAATTATGCGTGTGTATCAAAGCTTAAAAGAGCAAACTCTTAAAGATTGGGAATGGGTTATTATGGATGACTCTCCGGATGACAAACATTTTCAGTTTTTAAGAGCTCAATTTAATAATGACAACCGTATTCGTTTTTACAGACACTCGCAAAATAACGGCAGCATTGGCAATGTGAAAAATGAAGCGGTCAGTTTATGCCGAGGTAAATATGTTTTGGAGATGGATCACGATGATGAGATTTTGCCTGATGTATTACAAGATGCTGCGAACTTATTTGACAATAATCCAGATGTAGGATTCATTTATATGGATTTTATATGCTCTTATGAGTCGGGTGAAAATCAGTGGTATGGGAATTTCATTTGTAAAGGATATGGTGGGTATTATTCAATGAAATACAAGGATAAATGGAGACTAGTTTATATTACACCTAACATAAATAATATTACAATGAGTCATTTGGTTTGTTGTCCAAATCATCCGCGAATTTGGAGACGGGAGTTTTTGCTAGAATTAGAAAATTATTGCGAGCACTTACATATATGTGATGACTATGAGATTTTGTTACGAACTTCGGTATCAAAAAAGTATAAAATGGCAAAAATCCATAAAATGGGATATATTCAGTATATGAATGAAGGAGAAAACAATTTTTCGCTTATTCGAAATGGTGAAATAAATCGCATAGGTCCAGACTATATTAGCCCGATTTATTATCAGGCATATAATATTCATGAAAGAATGAAAGAACTAGGAGCACATGAAGATGAGTTATATCTGACAGAACAAAGTCAGATTTGGTTAAGAGATCCGGCGACTTATACTAACAAATATTGTAACTTGTTAGTTAATACAGATTATACTTGTCAAATTTGTATTATTGGTTATGATAGTTTAATTTATAATATGGATCGAATCAGGGAACTTTATGAAAATGATAAGTATGATTTTATTTTGTTGGAAAACAAATGTTCTAATGAATATCTCTGGTCCAGATTAGACTATTTAAAACTAGATAAAATAAAGTGTTATACCTTAATAGATCATACCAACGAAGAACTAACAAATTATTTTAAAATGATGTATCTATCAACCCAAAACTATGAAATTTTAGATAATGTGAATATTCTTCGACCAAAATATAACACTGAAAAAATACATAGACATCAAGTTATTAATAGTTTAACAAGCCAGTCAAATACTTATTTAGAAATTGGCGTAGAAACTGGATACACTTATAATAATGTTCATTTTCTAGATAAAAATAAAACTGGGGTAGATCCAGACCCAAAATGCGATAATTCAACCATTGTCAAATGTTTATCAGATACTTTTTTTGAAAAAAACGATGGAGTAAAAAGATTTGATACAATATTTATTGATGGAATGCATCATGCTGAAAATGTGTTGCGGGATTTTATCAATAGTATTAAAGTGTTGAATAAAAACGGATCAATTTTTATCGATGATATTATACCTTTGAATTACAATGAACAGCTTAAAATTCCTCAAAGACATTATTATGAGAATGATATTTTAAAATACAGAGAGGAATGGACTGGTGATGTTTGGAAGACAATATATTATTTGTTAGTTCATCATAAAGACAACCTAACAATTTCATATTACTATAATATTAATTATAGAGGAGTAGCCCATATTCAGGTAAATACTTCAGAGACAAATTTAATTGATCTAATTAATGAATTATCAGCTTTAGAAAAAATAAATAAATACGAATATTTTACAGATTTTAATAATTATTTACAATTATTAACGAATGAACTAACAAATAAATAAACAAATATAATTAGTTAAATACAATGATTTTAATTAATTATAATAAATAATGGAATTAATTATAACTGAAAAAGCAACAAACCCAACTATTTGTTTAAATATGATTGTTAAAGATGAATCCCATATAATACGTGGAACACTAGAAAAATTATGCGATAAAATTAAATTCAGTTATTGGGTTATTTGTGATACCGGGTCTACCGATAACACCAAAGAAATAATTTGTGATTTTTTTATGAGTAAGAATATTCCAGGCGAATTACATGTAGATACTTGGCGCAATTTCGCACACAATCGAACCCTAGCTTTACAACGCGCCTTTAAAAAAACAGATTTGCTGCTAGTGTTTGACGCAGATGATGAAATTGTAGGCAATATTGAAATGCCGAAAGTTAATGCTACTATATACGACGAATATTATTTAAAATTTGGATCTGCTGCTGGGACCTCTTATACGCGAGTATTGCTAATAAATAATAATAAGCAATTTATATATCAATCTGTTTTACATGAATATATTTGCTGTTTGGATCCAAATAGTTCCAAGACAATAATTGAAGGCAATTATTACGTCATTTCTGGACGCAGTGGAAATCGAAGTTTAGACCCAAAAAAGTATTTGAAAGATGCTCAACTGTTAGAGGTAGCTCACGCAGAGGCACTTTTAAAGAAAGATCCATTATACAATAGATATGCTTTTTATTGTGCGAATAGTTACAAAGATTACGGTTCATACGAGGACGCTATCAAATGGTATAAGATAACTCTTAATCAAAATAATTGGGAACAAGAAAAATATATATCATGTTTATATATTTATGATTGCTATGAAAGATTAAACCAAAAGGAAAATGGACTATTTTATTTAGTTAAAGCATTTAAATATGACACTGAAAGAGTAGAGTGTTTATATCCTTTGTTAGTTCATTATTGTTGTGAAAATGAAAACCTAACTGCTTATAATTATTACTTACAAGTAAGGGATTTTTATGAAAATCGTTATTTGAATACTAATATTGACATGAAATTGTTTGTATCTATTGATAAATATAACTTGTTAGTGCCTTATTACATGATATTAATTGCGGACAGAATACAAGATTTCAAGTGTATTATTAGAATGTTTGAAATTGTTTTTATAAAGAAAATGCCAGTATCTGATGATTCATATATTGGAAATTTGTTATATAATTTACAATTTTTTGTTCATCATGTAAAGCCCGATAAAATAAACCAATTTATTGAATTAGCAAGTGAATATATAAGATTTTTACATTCTTTGGGAATACCATTACATAATCATGAATTTTTAAAAAATTATGGACTGCGATTTGGAATAGATGTTAGTTGTATTTTTAATAAACCAGTTACAACTAGACCAACTGCTTTTTCAAAGGAACAATGTGAGTCTAGTAAAAATATATTATTTTTTACAGGGTTTGCTAACATTGAATGGAATTATTCTTATACACAAAATAATGCGTTAGGTGGATCAGAAAAAGCGGTCGCATATCTTAGCAGATCTTTTCCAAAAGACTATAATATTTACATTACAGGTATTGTGGCAAATGAACAATTTGAGAATATTACTTATGTAAAATTACAAGATATACATAACATAATAAATTCTATACCATTTCACACTGTAATTGTCTCTAGATATATTTCATTTTATGAAATGTTTAAAGAATGTTCATATTATCAATCTTATATTTGGGCACATGACACCTCATTAATTAATTCTGGATGTAATTTAACAGATCATCAAATACTAAAAAAATGGGACAATTATATTACCGGTTGTATTTGTTTAACTCAGTGGCACAAAGATCTATTTATATTAGGTTATCCTGGACTAGCTAACAAAATATCCATTATAAATAATGGAATAGATTTAAACAGCTTTCCAAAACTAGAACATAATGTGAAAAAACAATCAAATAAATTTATTTATTCATCTAGACCAGAAAGAGGATTAGTTAATTTGTTAAATTTGTGGCCAAAAATTACGGAGGTATTACCAGATGCTGAATTAGTAATATCAAATTATTTAAATGAAGGATTAAATGTCGAGTTAATGGAGATTATTAAAAAACATAATAATATTCGATTTTTGGGAAATTTAAATGCCGGTCTTCTTTACGCAGAAATGAGCACTTCTGAATATTGGATGTATCCAACAAATTGGTCAGAAACTTCTTGTATTACTGCTCTAGAAATATTAATGTCTGAAGTAATTTGTTTATACTATCCTATTGCTGGATTGCCATTTACAATTGATAAATATGGAATAAAGATTGAACCGGGTAATGAAATAGAAACTCTAATTAAACTAACCAACGAAGACAAAATAAATCTACGAGAAAATGGAAAAACTTATGCCGAATTATGTTCATGGAAAAATCGATCAAATGAATGGTGTAAATTATTGTCTTTAAATCCAAATACAAATAATAATCAAAATTTTATAATAAATATAATAAATTTAAATAGACGACCAGATAGAAAGGAAAAAATGATACACCAGATGAATCAGGCAAACATAACAAATTATGAATTTTTTGATGCGATAGATGGGAAAAATACAGAACCAAATATGTTTATTAAAATTTTATTTGAAAATAATTATATTAATTATCGAAAAGGAGAAATTGGATGCGCGTTAAGTCATTATAAACTATGGCATAAATTAATAAATGACGATGAGCATAATTATTATGTAGTTTTAGAGGATGATGTATCTATTGTCAACAATTTTAATAGTGTTTTACAAAAAAGCATTGATATTGTTAGTAAAAATACTATTGAGTATGCTTTGATTGGTGGTTGTCATATACACGATAAATATACTGATATAGACATTGATAATATAAAGTTTAATAAAATAAGAGAAGCAGGTTGGAACTGCACATATGGATATATTATAAGTAAGTCGGCTTGTTATAAATTGGTAAAAAATATACAAACAAATGGCATAAAAATGGCAATTGACCACACAAGTATATATATGAATTGTTTAGATATGTATAAAATAAATAAATACTTGATTGATTCTAAATCATTTCAAGCGCATAATAATCTAGATACAGACATTCAGACAGATTATGAACAATTTAAATTTGATAACATACCAAGTTATTCAATTGCGTTTACGGATTGGTGGATAGAAGAATATTGTGGCGGAACATTTGATGAAGAAAATAATTATTTTAAAAATATGCTGTCAAAATATTATAATATTCATGTTATAAGGCCAGAACAGAACCCAGATATATTATTTTATAGCATTTTTGGAAATAATCACGCACATTTAGCGGCCGGAAAAAAAGTATTTTATTCTGGAGAGTCGTATTCTCAAAGAGAAGATGCTGATTTTAATATCACATTTGATAAAAATAGCAGTAAAAATTGCCGACTTCCATTATGGACATGTTATTTAGATCCCGTTCTTTTTGATGATTGTTATAAGAAAAAAATGGGATTATTTAAAATACCGAATAAATCAAAATTTTGCTCTATCATTTGTCAAATAGATAGTATAAATAAAGAAAGAAGTGAAATGGTGAATAAATTATCAAAATATAAACAAGTAGATTGTGGTGGACAATTTTTAAATAATATTGGTTATATAGTTCCTAGAGGAACTAACTGTTCTGGAAAAATAGAATATAATAATTCCTATAAATTTGTATTAACATTTGAAAATAAAATTTATCCTGGATATGTTACTGAAAAAATTTGCGATGCTTATAAATCAAGATGTATACCAATTTACTGGGGATCGAATGAAGTAGTGAATGATTTTAATCCTAAAACATTTATTAACGCAAATGATTTTTCTAGTTTTGATGAATTAGTGGAATATATTAAAAAGGTGGATAATGATCAAGAATTATATGAAAGCTATTTTGAAGAACCAATTTTTTCAAACTATTGGTTAACTATTTTTAATGATTTTGACCAAACATTTTTTTCAGATCTTGTGAATAATATTGTTAGTAAAAAAAATTTAAAACCCACGGTGTATAAGTTATCGATTTGTATTTTGATACAAAATGAAACAGAACATTTACAAGAATGGTTAGAACATTACATTAATCAAGGAGCAGAACATTTTTTTATTGTTAGTAACAATAGCACAGACAATATAGAAGAATTCATAAATACAAATATATACAGAGACTATATTACACTTATAATAGATAACTGTGAATCAAAACTATATGAAAATTCGTTAAACCACAAACAGATTATAGATGACAATTTTTACGAGATAGTAAAAAATAGAACTAGATGGGCCATTATAGTGGATATCGATGAATTCATGTTTGGAAAAAATGGGTATACTCTTTCTAGTTATATCGATACAATTGCCGATGATATTGGCTGCATATATGTTTATTGGTCTATTTTAAAATCAGATATAGATTTGTATGATCGCTTTTCTATAAAAAATCCTTCAAAAAGAATTAATTTAGATTTAATTTCAACACTATCACATAATATAAAGTTTGCGAATAAATTTGGAAAGTCACTATTTAGAACTTCTATGTTAAATGATAATAATAAATTATGGATGCACAAGATTTATACAAATGGAAAAATTATAACCAATTATAATATTGAAACTAATTATTCTTATGATAATATGGACGATATACCGTATTCTGAATCAAATTATAGCAGTTTAAATATTGCTTTAAATCATTATGTTATTCGAAATGTAAATGATTATAATAAAAAATCAAACCAATTAAAAAATGCACATAGGTTTCCTTTTGTCAAAGGAATTATCGATATACATAATTTAGATAATCAATTTTGTGTTGATGATAATATTATTCATAGTGATAATGATAATAATGTAAAAATAATAAAAACAGATTCAAAATTCAAAATAATTGGATTTCATAGTAATCAATTATGTGAAAGAGGAACTGAGGTAGCTATGTATGATTATGCATATTATAATGAAAAAATGTATGGTAATAAAAGTATTATATTTTATTGTAAACATAATCCAAATAATGACGTAAATGTAATAAAAAAATTCGAGTTAAAATTTAAATGTTATGCATATGATAATTTTTTAGATATTGAACAAATTATAAATAATGAAAAGATTGATTATTTTTATAATTGTAAAAGCGGTAGTCGTAATGACAATCAATTGATTAAATCATGTCCTAATTTAATACATGCGGTTTTTACAGTCGATCCTCATGGTGAAAGATATGCGACTATATCAAAATCTTTATCAAAAAAACATAATAATACAGTAGATTATGTTCCACATATGCTTAATTTACCGAGTTGTCATGAAAATATGCGACATCAACTGAATATACCAAATGATGCTGTTGTTATGGGTAGATATGGAGGATATTATCAATTTGATATCCAGATCGCACATGAAGCTATTAAAACTATTTTAAATACTGAAACCAATTTGTATTTTGTATTTGCAAATACAAATGTATTTTATAAACATCCCAGAATTATTTATTTAGACAAAATTATAGATTTAGAAAATAAAGTAAAATTTATTAATACATGTGATGTAATGATACATGCTAGAAGTGACGGAGAAACATTTGGGCTAGCAGTTGGGGAATTTTCAAGTTGTGGAAAACCTGTTATTACTTGTAAATCACATATAGATAATGCTCATATTGATATTTTAGGTGAAAAAGCAATCATTTTTAATACTGAAGAAAGTCTGGTAGAAATATTCAAAAATATAAAATATATTATTAATAGCCGCAGTGATTGGAATGCTTTTGGTGATTATACGCCTGAAAATGTTATGACAAAATTTTTTAAAGTATTTATAGAATAAATATGTTGTCTTATAATAACTTAAATACGAATATTCCATTATATTATATAATATAATGGAAACTGCTATATCAGAAGAAATATTTGGATTTAAATATAAATATTTTATAAATGATAATCTGGCATCTGGATCTATTGCTCAAAAAAAAGAATGGGAATCGCACATCCGAAGATTTACACAATTATATAATACTTTATATGATATTAAAAATATAATTGATATTGGAGCAAATTTTGGATACCATACTTTATTATTTTCAACTGAGTGTAGCATGTATGTGCATGCTTTTGAACCTCAAATACAAAATTTTAAACTATTAGAAGATAATATTAAAAATAATAATATAAAAAATGTGATTGCGTATAATTATGCTTGCGGAGATGAAAATTGTGAAATAAAAATGCCAATTTATGATGTGAACCACTCTATAAATATGGGTGATATAACTCCTAATATAGATTGTATAAATAATTATAGTATTTCTAAATCAATTATATTAGATGAAATTATTTTTTCATCTAAAATAGATTTGATAAAAATTGATGTTCAGGGATGGGAGAAAAAGGTTTTAATAGGAACAAAAAAAATATTAGAAATACATAAGCCTTTATTAATAGTTGAATTTGAATATTTTCAATTAAGAAAAACAAATACATCGTGTGAAGAATTATTTGATTTTATTAGAGAACAAAATTATTATATATATTTTTTAGAATACTGCTATCCAAGTGATCATATATGTGTTCATAATGATAATTTAGAAGATTTTAAAATTAAATTTAAAGATTATATTTTTTCTCACACTGAAAATAATGAAATAAATAATAATTTAATAAATAAAGTTAACGAAAAAATAGTTATGTAAATATAAATAATTTTAAAATATTGAATTATTTTAAAATTATTATTTTATTATCGTGTTATCGTTCTGTAGAAAAGAAGAAGACCTGAAACAGTCTACCATTTTCTTTGTTGTCTCCAAAATAGTCTAATGACATATGATAATTATATGCGTCAAATAATATAAGTCGATTAAAAACATTGCCTACTTTATCAACCATTTCCCATTTGGTTAGATCTTGACTGAATCTATCAATTGTTTTTTGATTTTTTAAAAAATCAGTATCAGCTTGGCTACTCGATCCATCGCAAAAACGATAGAATCCAGTTCCAGCCGACAAAGGCGCATCCGGTGTTAGAAACAAAACGCCTGCCCAGTTATTCCACTTATCAGTATGGACCCATGAGCGATCTCTGGCTATAGTATATTGAAACGCGCCATTATATATAGTCGCAGCATCAGATAGATCTACCTTAGGAATAGGAAACATAGTTATTTTTCCTGCAAATGGCTCAACATATTTTTGTATCGTATTTTTTAAATCTTCAGTCGCATAAGAAATGGTTCGTTGCCCGGGATAGTTACCTTTTACAGAAAAATCTTGTGTCAAAATGTATTTTCTTACATCAGGTGCGTTATTGTAAAAATTATCAACAATAATTAAACTGCCTTTCACATGTCTTGGTCTAAGAGACAGCGATGTCGCCTTTTCGTCTTTTATAGTTTCAACTGTATGGATTACTTCTTCTTCATTCGTATTCGTTTCCGAATTTAAATCATCAGACAAATCAATGATTATATTTGAGTTACTAAACATCTCTTGAATTATATTTATTATTTGATTTGTGTTTAATATATTTTATATTTTAAATATATTAAATTTGTTATTTGTTATTTATTATTTATTATTTGTTATTTACGGTATTGGAAAAGGGCGCTGTCCCTTAGGAACTACCAAAGGAACCGGCATAATAACATCAGGCATTTTAAAAACATTCACACTTTTTAAGCATTTCAATTCTGGCGTGAAATTTGGCGCTGGATTAACTAAATTAGTAGAGTTAATTCCAAATAAAAAAGATTCTATATCAGCCGAATTATAAGACAGAGTGGTCCAAGGCAACTGGCCAGGATTTAGACCATTGCCTGCCAATCTAGTATCATAAGCTAGACCATTTGCGCCATTTGTGTATAACAACCAAGCAGAAGAGTCTGTATATTGTTTTTGATCTAAACAATAATTTCCAGGTGTATTTTTATTGCGCGTAGAAGCCATTTATATATATTTATTTTTTAATTTCGTTATTTAATTTAATTTCTTTTATTAATTTCTTTTAAAAAGACCAATTGTCTTTTCTTTCAATCTATCGAGTAGATCTGGATGAACGACGTCTACTGTAAATAATTGACAAATACATTTATGCGTTATGTAGAAGACTTGTTGGCTAAATAATGTAATGAAAATCAAATATTCCAAATTGCGGCGAATATTTTCTATTTCTTCAGGAGTTCCAGTTGGGTTACTTAAATCCATTAGTTCTTGTTTAATTTCTTCTAGGGTTTGCTTGAATCCAGGGTTATCAATCATTTTTTCAATCACTCTTTTAATTCCCGCATCCATGTTTTCATCATTAATTGTTTCAACATCAAATACAGATAAGAGTTCATCTCGGTATAATTTTTCGCAAATTAAGTGAACATCTTCCATGGAGTATTCGAGGTCTTCACAATTATCATCATCATCATCTCCAACTTTTTCAGTTTGTTCTACTTTTACATTCTCATCTGCTTTTACAGATTCTACTGCTATATTTATCTTTATTGGTTCTTCCTCTACTTTTATTGGTTCTTCTACTTTTACCGCCTTCTTTCTGCCTCTTTTTTTAGGCTCTTCAACCGCTTTTACGGGTTCTACAACAGTTATTATTGTTGCTGATTCACCTGTTGCCTTCTTTCTTCCACTTTTCTTTTTTACTGGCGGAATAATAGGTGCTTTCTCCTTTTCCTTTTCTATCTCTAAATTAACTATAGCCGCTACTGCTGCCGCTACTTTGGATGCTGCTGCTCTAGCTGCTGCGGCCTTCTCTTCTCTTTCCTCCTCTTCTTGTTTCTTCATAAATTTGCGATGTAAATTAATAATTAATTCATTTTCAATGTCATGATATCTAACCACAAAATTAGTGTTATACATTTATATTAATTATATGAATAGTCTTTAAATTAATATAATTATAATTTTGTAATGAAATATATTTGCTTTTTATCGCTTATGCGTATTGCCCCGCTGTATGAGCATGATAAAAATCACGGTCTCGCGTGAGCTCTCGTGATGGCACGCCACCTCTTATCCATCCCTCGGACGCCATACCTTCAATCAAATTGGTAGGATTTTGAATTGTTTCCTTAACCTCCGGAATCAAAGGCGTTGTATGAAACTTCAAATAGCTCTTCTCAGTTAAACCGGTTATGGTTCGCTTGTTAGTAATTGTTTCACCCTGTTGGATTTGTGATTCCAAAATAGGATCTACTGAGCCTCTTCCTAAAAAGGGCACGGTAGCAAAGGGGCGCTGAAACAAGTCAATTCGGCAACGAGGATTTGTTTGGATACCACCAATTAGAAGACGAGAACTGTCGTCGATATTAGATCCGCAAATATCGGAACCCATAGTGCCTGAATAGTTGATGCCCGGCTGCGTAACCGCTAGCTTTCTGGCCTTAGACATGGTGCAGTCTTGTCTGAAATAGTTCTGTAACAAGTAGCTACATGCTTGGGAATTCTCGATGGAATTGATGTCTTGGCTACAACTATCATCGCCTAGTCTTGAAATATTATTAAAAGCAAAGTCTGAAACAAAGGCCATTTTATATATTATTAGAATATAAATTTTCCACCTTTTCATAAAGGTTTTGCGAAGCTAAAGGCAAAACCTTTTTATAAGCAAAGCAAAAAAGGTGGAGGCAAAATTGTTTCTAAAGGTGTATTATTATGCTTCTTTGTTTCTAAATGTCTGATAAATAATATTTCCGCAAAAGTTCCAAAATCACATTTATCGCAATAAAATTTAAATTCTTTACTTCTTTACTTCTTTCTTCTGTAGTCGCATGTTTTGTTAGTTGATGAGTCTTCATGCTACTTGAATTATTTGTTTTATAATAACAGACAGCACATTGCGGATCTAAAATTTTATCACATCTTGTCTTCCGGTTGCCTTCATTTAGATGCTTTACGCTTTCGATATGTTGAGTCCAATGTGCCGGGTAAGCACATGTATAGTCGCATTTTTACAGTAAAATTTTGATTTTGTTTCCATTTATTATATTTATACAAAGCGTAATCTTTAAATGGCTTCATTTTAAGTATATTATAATACATATAAAATGAAGCAGCTGAAATATTGTAATGAAAGTTTGAAACAATTCTGTTTTGAAAATGGTCTCGAACTTTGTAGAGATTATTCAGGCTATCTTGTTAGAAGAGAAATAATTATTAAAGATAAATTACCAGCGCTGTGGAGAGAAATAGCAACGCCAGGGTTATACGCGCCATCTGAAATAGGATGACCAATAAAGCCAATAACGGCTAAAGCTGTACCAATGACTAGTAGCAAAAATAACAAACATTACGAACATAGTTCCCAAAAATCTACTAAATACGTGTCCATCCACACACACTTCAGAAAAGTATAACAAAATATATTTTTTAAATAAAATCTGCTGTAAATATTCCCAGCAATGGGTCCTCAAACGAAATATTATAATTTACAAATTGTTGTGTCATATGTTGGTATTGTTTAAATAATAAAGAAATATATTGTAAATTACGATTAATTGTATTAAACTGTAATACTCCAGAATGAGAACCCAGTAGATTTACATCTTTTCCCAATAAAATATAATCAATCATAGTCATCGCATTCAATAAAGTAAAACTATTCACTGACATTTCGTATTTTTCCGTCAAATATTGTCTATTTTTATTCCACAAAAAAGACGTGTTGGGATAAGTCGGGTATATATTAAAGTAAATTAAATTTAACTTTGGACCAGCTGTATTTGAAATGTTTGGATCACCTTGAACAGCCGTATTGTATTGGTTTGCGTTTGTTGTTATCATAGCATTATCATTATAAACATTTATATATGATTGAATATCTTGTAAATATAATAATATTATATCATCGATTGTATTTCCATCAAAAAAAGTATTTAAGGCACTTGCGTTTAAATTTGATTCAGTTGTATTAATTACTAATGTTCTCAATTTAGTATTGTAAAAATAATTTAATGCATCATATATAGCAACCCCTTGCGCGCTTCCTTCTTTATAAATATAAAAAATAGTTTCTGCAGGTTCAAGTAAAAAACTTCTCAATAATTGTATATAATAACTGTCTGAATAATTTAATCTGAATATATTTTTTGGTACAGATGGTAATGTTGCTGCCGAAAGTAATGAAATACCTATTGCATCGGGATGATTAGTGAACCAAGACAATGAATTTAATAAAACATTCGATCTTGTCATACCCAAAAAAATTCTATAACCTTGATTATAATAAGTATCTAATAAATTATTGATTGTGTCTGCACCGGCTGTATCTATTATAGGAAATTTAGGTAATGTAAGGTCTTCATACCAATAGTAGTAAAGAGAGTCATTAAATATAATGTCATTCTGTGTTACTGAATTTGTTAACTCCAATAAAGCAATTGCCTTTCCAAAAAATGGTTTATTCGGTAAAATAGGAATAATATCTGTTGATACAATTGAAGAACTGGTGAAATTAGCTGTGTACACACCTAAATAAGGATCTTTTACATATAAATTAATATTTATAAAAGTAGTTCCATTATATTTTTGCAGCAAAATACTTGGATTTTCTATATCTTTTGTTACAGGATTAAATATCAATGAACCGTAATGACTATTTATATTATTGGGCGTTTGATTATTAGAGAATTGATTTAATAGATTTAAAATATTTAATGTAACAGTAGAATAGTTACTGGCTCCTAAAAAATTATATCCATTACGCCATAATATTGATGTATCAACTCCTTTGAATAAAGACACATTATATTTATTGGTTAGTTCTGCTTGAGAACCTGCTGGTATTATTGGAGTAAGGCCTGCTAATATATCGTATTGCTGCCCCTGAAAAGTCAATGGTTCTGTGTATAAAGTAACGTCATACAAATATAAATACTCGACAC
>Ga0114966_10001143_pt1 | contig 24865 bp, 17 predicted proteins | sample M_130207_XF_Meta_FD_87029 | JGI IMG/M metagenome (GOLD analysis project Ga0114966, IMG submission 87029) | Freshwater microbial communities from Lake Montjoie, Canada to study carbon cycling - M_130207_XF_MetaG | ecosystem: Environmental > Aquatic > Freshwater > Lake | place: Lake Montjoie... | reverse complement strand
TACATCTATATGGTCATCTACACCAAAAATTACTCTGAAACCTGGATCAAGTTTTTTTAATTCATAAAAATCAGCAGCCGTATTACCAAATAAATTATAATAACGCTCAAACACATCGGGCATCCAATACCAACTAGGCCCCATGTCAAACAAAAAATCATTTGCAGACATGTTTCTAGCTCGGCCACCTATTGTATCATTCTTTTCGTATACAGTAACAGCGTGTCCCTTTGCAGCAAGCAAAGAAGAGGCGGCTAAACCTGAAAAACCTGAACCTATGACCGATATAGACGACATATAATTTTTTTATAAATAATTTAACAAATCTTTTGGGTGGAGGACAACACTTGCACCAAATTTATTTTTTAAATGTTCGGTAATATCTGATTGGCCACTTATTAATAATTTGGTATTTAAGCCAAGATCAAGGTTTTTTTTAAAGTCGCTATAAACATCTTTAGGGTTTTGTGGTACCGTAAAAAATGTAAGTAAAAAATTTGGGGTGGTTTGTTTTAATACCAGAGAGATATTCTCGTAGGGTACGTCTTGTCCAAGATATATGGTTTCATGACCTTTAGAGCGAATCATATAGTTTGCAAATAAAAGACTTATATCGTGCATTTCTCCTGGAACCAATAATAATAGAAATTTCTTTTTCCTGCTTTTTGCAAAAGGTAATGCGTCGGTTGCCGTTATAATTTTACGTTTGATTAAACAGGATGCGAAATGTTCCTGTGCAGGGATAACATCATTTATTAACCAAAACAGCCCTATTTTATTCAATAAAGGGTATAATACTTTTAACACGGTTTCAAAAAGTCCAAAACGTTTTATAACTGCCGAGTATATTTTTTCAAATGCCTGTTCGTCAAAATCTATCATTGCGCTAAGCGAATCATTAATAAATGTTGCACAAATTACATCTTCCTTTTTAGTTGACTTTGCTTCTATGATTTTCAAATAAAATTCTTTATCACTAAAACCCGCTATTTTCGAAATTTTATATCCGTTTGATAAAAGTGTAGAAACATTTAATAGTTTTTTTACTTGGTCATCGCTATATCTTCTGTAGTTAGTAATTGTGCGAACAGGCTCAATAAGATTATAGCGCTTCTCCCATATTCTTATGGTGTGTGCTTTTATACCAGTTAGTTGTTCTAATTCTGTAATTTGATATAATTTCATGTGGAAATTTGTAAGCCACGAATTTAAATAAAAAAAAGTTTTATTGTTAAATAAAATTTACAAAGTATGATAGCTTAATAAAAATCTGAAGAATTAACATAAGCTAATTCTTCAGATCTTTCTGTTCCAAACTCATTAAGTGACACAATCATTAACCTGCATTTGTCTGCTTTTAAATATAGATGATAGACTTGGTCAATTAACGGTTCGAATGAAATGGAACGCTGGGTTAGTTATTTATCTGTTCTTGAGAGTGAATAGATTACTAAGCCAAAACCAATTTTATTAATCGCATCAGCAATGTTGTAAACAATATCCATGGAATGAGCGGCAGCAGTTGGGTCGGAAACTAACTGAATTCCGAATAATCCTCCTGGTGTGCCTAAAATATAGCCCAATGGATAAATCGCCCAACCAACCAATACGAACCAAGCCAAAACTCTTGTAGCTTTAGCAACCTGAGGACCTGCTGTCTGAGCCAATTTTGCAACTTCACCAAACCAAATTAAATAGACAATGTAGAAGTAGGCAGCTCCGGAAATGACTCCGAACAGAACACTGTTGCCACGATCGATTGTTTCTCCAAAATAACCTGTTATTAGCATTACCAATGAGGCAAAAATCAGCTTCCATAAAAGTGAAATTTTTGCCCCCGCTTTTTTGGTAATCAGATAGAACTCAACACACATAAGTGGTACAGTAAGGATCCAATCCACGTAGCGGAAAAAAGTTGGGGATTCTCCTGTTTCAAGATTGTAACCTCTCATGTAGTAGTAATGCACTGCTGCAATAAAGGTTATTAATCCCGATACAAGTAACGAAGTTCTCCATTTTTGAGATGTGTTGTTTAGCTCAAAAAAGAAGAATAAAGAGGCGGCCATCATGGCCATCGTTCCGATAAAGAACGTGAATGCGACGTAATTGTCGCTAGCAATTTTTAAATGTTCCATTTTTTTATTTTTTTTTAATTTTCCTACTCTTCAGGATTTTCGGAATCTCAAAGTTTTTTTTTTTATTGATTTTCATCTTCAATATATCTTTAACAAACACCAGAGCGTTTTGTTTTTAAGATGATTTTACTGGCACATATCTGTTTGCTGTTAGATTGCAGAAAGTGCTCTTGATTTTATTTTGCCAACATCCTGTGGCTTAAATACAGCAATAATATGGTATGATAAAATGCAATAAGACCATAAATTTCGGCAAGTTTAACTTTATCACTAAAATTAATCACTAGTAATTACTTTTTTAAAATTAAATAATTCAAAAATTCAGTTTTTATTTGTTCTTCATTAAATTTACCGCCATAAAAAGAAGTAATCGTTGATGAGCTATCATCTTTTATGCCTCTTGAAGAAACACATAAATGACTTGCTTCGATAACAACCGCAATATCTTCTGTATTTAAAGCATTTTTTAATTCTTTTGCGATTTGCATGGTTAATCGTTCCTGAACCTGCGGACGTTTAGCATAATAATTTACTATCCGGTTTAGTTTTGACAAGCCAATTACTTTACCACTTGAAATATAGGCCACGTGAGCTTTACCAAAAAATGGAACAAAGTGATGTTCGCAATTACTATAAAAAGTAATATCCTTTTCAACCAGCATTTGGTTGTATTGGTATTTATTGTCGAATAATTTAACGGAAGGTTTATTTACAGGATTTAATCCGTTGAAGATTTCTTTTACATACATTTTCGCAACACGATGGGGTGTTCCGCTCAAGCTATCATCGTTTAAGTTAAGTCCCAATGTTTCCATTATCTCTCTAAAATAACCCTCAATCTTTTTTATTTTCTGTTCGTCGCTTAAAATAAAAGCAGACTCCCTCATAGGCGTTTCAGTAGCAGAACTAACATGGTCATTGCCAAGTTCATCTACCTCAAGTTCATCAAGATCATTCATTCTAATCTCTTTGTTATGCAGGGTATTCAACATAATTTCTTGCTGTTTCATATAACACAATTTTTAATTCATATTTTACTTCTATTTTTTCTTTCAGTATATTATAAATTGTAATAGCAATATTTTCGGCTGTAGGATTAAGTTCCTTAAATTCAATTAAATCAAGATTCAAATTTTTATGATCAAATTTTTCTATAATTTCTACTTTTATAATATCGCTTAGCAGTTTCATATCTATAACATAACCAGTAACAGGATTTACAAAACCGATTACTTTTACAATTAATTCATAATTATGACCATGAAAATTGATGTTATTACATTTTCCAAAAACAGCATTATTTTCTTCAACACTCAGCAAGGGATTATTAAGCCTGTGCGCAGCATTAAAATGTTCTTTTCTGAAAACTGAAACTTTGTTATCATTCATGCAGCAAAGATATATATTATTTGTTTAATAAAAAAAATATTTTGTTAAACAAAATAAAATAATTTATAGTTGGGCAAATTTAGGCACTTAAAGAATCATTTTGGGGGTAACTTATCTAGATAATATAAGTTTTTTTGAATATGTGTAATTAGAATTTGTGATAATCTGAATAATATATATACCATCAATTAATTGATTTGTATTTATTTCAATATATTTTAAATTACGATTACTATTCTTAGTACATATAAATTTACCATCAATACTAAAAATATTTACTTTACTAATATTTTCTAAAGATGAAACAAGTACTTTATCAGTAGCCGGATTTGGTATTAAAGTAATTAAATTATTTCCTCCTAAATCATTACTGGAATTGGAAGTGATAATATCAAAACAATTTTGTTTTTTATATATTTCTTTAATTAAACTATCGCCAAGTATATTATCATACATCCTAACTTCACCAATATTTCCATTAAAAAAAAATGATGCGTTTGATGATTTACCGATAAACATCTCATTGAAATTCACCTTTACATTTCGATCAGTTAAAATAATTATTTTTGATGCGATTATTGATGTATCAGCATATAAATTTAATTCCCCATTTATAGAGTTGTAAGTTACAGAATACATGTGCCAATCAGTGATATTAAAGTTTAGAATTAATTGTAAATCAAATGCAATTTTCTCCACGCTGTTATTCATCCATAGCCAAAATTCTATTTGCTTACCGGAAGGCGTTGCCATTGGGTTTGGATAAAAGCAAAAACTATTATTTTTTGATACTAAATTTGCACTATCATTCCAATTTGGTGTGTTACTTTTTGCCCAAACACTTAAACTCATTTGTTTACTTGGATTATTAAATTGTGTAGTTGAAACATATTGATTTATACCATTTAACTCAATATAAGAGCAATCCATATTATTAACAATTGTAGGTAATCCAATAGATGTGCCATGAACATCGTAACCTGAATTATCTTTAGTATAGCCTTTCCAAGGCCAGTGACCAATCATCCCTTTCGTTAAACGATTTATTGGAATAATATGATATCCGAAATTTAAAATACTTCCAGATAATCCAATGTTTGGCAACTCTAATTCTATATGATCTATTCTATAGTCACCATATTGGCTGGACATTCCAAAAACTTTTTGTGTTATTTTTAAACTATCAAATAAGATTTTTATACCATATCCTTGGGTATTGGTTATTTGATGGTATGTTCTATAACGATTAGTAAATAAAGAATCTATATTTTCTTTTTGATAAACCCCAAATTCTTTTTGAGCACCCTTTACATATGGAATAAGCTCACTTAAATGAAGCAAATTATAGGATGCTGTTGTAGTTAATGAAACGGCAATATCTAAATATCCATCAAAAAAATTATATGTACGATTATAATTAATAGGTTGGTTTTCAATAACACCAGTTACTATTAATTTATTATTTATTTCATCCGGCATAGCTGTAAATCCTTCATACTTTTCCCAATATCGAAGACTTGAGGTGTCATTAGTAGTTGCCATAAGCCCATTATGAAAAGTCGGCGACCAATTTGTTGCCATAACAGAAGTCCCATAATCTTTATTCCAAAAAGTTGTTAATCCCCCCCCTAATATTGGGGTAGCATTATGAGGATCTAATTTAAAAAGCGTATCGTTTTCATTAATATTAGAAGGACGCAAGGATGCAAGTTTTTGATTAATATATCCATATGCCACATTTGGCTTACCTATATAAATACATGAAAAATATTCTTCTTTTTTTACAGCCAGCATCTCATTTGAAAAGTTCTTAAAAAATGGAGTTCTTAATGCTGGCCATTTATAAGTGGTATCTGAATCAACATAATACTTGTAATACCTGTAGGAGAAAATGCCAGCATCGCCATTTACAAAATTATTATTTAACCTATTATTAATACCTATCACTGCTGTGGTACTATCCTGATTTTTTTGTGCAGCTGTTTTTTTACTTCTAATACCAGTTTCGGGAATATTGTTTGCGATAATAGTAGCTCCGGTATATTGTTCTTCAAAACATCCTGCTCCTATTCGATGATTAAAATTAAACCCACCAATGGCAACATTTTCTTTTGTAGGCTCAGGACCTACAGTATGATTAAAAAACTCATATACTTTAGATAAAGAATTTTTAATTACTGTGTCGTTGCTTAATCGGTAATAATCTGCAAGGCAAAAATTAGTCATACCATTATAGCTTCCACAGGGTCCATAAGCTTCTTGATACCACCCTGCAGGATGCTGAGTAGATACAAATAGTTTTGCATAATTTCTCGATAAATTTTTATACAAACTATCATTACTGCCAATATAAAACTCTTCATTTCCAGATACGTAATGTGCTGATTGATTTCTTGTGGTAGTTACATAATCACATAAATGTCTATCAGCTATATGCCTTAATGCTTCAGTCCATATTTCTCTAATAGAATCTGGCATTTCTGGGGCTATTAATCCAAAATCAGGCATTAATTTCCCACCATAATGAAATGCAGCTGTTCCTCCAGGGTATGGATCAGAATCAGTTTCAGGAAATGATTCTGACTCCCCCATTTTTAATAGATCTAAAAAAATAGCTGCCGTTGCTCTATTTAATAGTTTAGTTCTATAATTATAATAAGGGTTAATAGTTGAATTTAATTTTGCTAAAACGCCTAAATTATAAGTTAGTCCACCAAAAATAGAGGCTCCTATTTTTGGGCTAATGAGATAAGTATCCCAAGTTCCTGTTGTATTTGAAAACATTGCCCCAGCCCAATGTGAGTTAATATTTAAATTTTGAGAAATTAAACTATCAAAAAGTAGTTTTGAAAAAGTTGGTTGATAAGAGTTTAATAAAAAATTATTTTTTATAGGTTCTGCCAACCAAGCACTTGCATATGGAGTTAAATTATTATTAATAAAAGAGGAGGCTACCCCAACATTTAATGGGTTAAGTAATTCCGATTTCATTGATAACAATCTTTTTTGAAATTTATGGCATATAGCTTCCCCATTTGGACCTGTTTCCACAGAGGCCTTAATAGCATCTGCTGCTACTATATTAGTACATAAAATAAATGGGAAGCCCCAGGCTCTAAAAGAGAAAGAGCTTGGTAAATTAATACTCCAAACAGTTCCCCATGCTGTTGATGGAATTGTTATAGTTGTTCCGCCTGTGCTGCCCGAAAATTGCAAATTATTATTATAGTCAGTTATTGAAATACTCCCACTAATTTGAGATAAATTTAGTTCTGTTGCTTTATTAGGAATATAAAAATACATGATAGTTGAATTTGTAGTCCAATTGGAAAATGTTCCATTTTGAAAAGATACACCATAATCTAATGGCTGCGATAAGATTAATTTAACATTAACGTTCTCTTGACGAGAAGTAACACGTATTTGATGAACACCATTTCCAACTAATGCAAATGAAGCATCATTGTAAATATTATAAGTAACGCTATTTACAAGTGGTAAAGGTGGCAGTGCAGTTACATAATTATCTTTAGGATAATAAATAGGATTACTATTATTATCTTTTTGATACTGCCAATGTATAATTCTTTCATCTGCATCAAATGCACGAATTAAAATGCGTTGGTCTGTGCTAGAATTTTTATATGCAAATACTCGTGCCCTAGCAAAAGTATCTATCGGTATGTAAAATGTAATATTTGGTTTAATTACAAATTCCCCAATTGTTGTAGGGTTTTCTATAGTTCCTAAAAAGTCTGGTGCTAAAGGTCTTGCAGGTAAATAAGAATAGGTGCCAATATAAGATTGAGCATTTAGTTGAACAAATACACCAAAAAGGATTATAAAAATAGTAAAAAGTATTTTTTTCATAGTTTTAAGTTTAAAAATTTAAAAATTATAGTCTATATAAATCGACAATTATTTTCAAGGTTATATTTTTATTAATATTTATTTGCTAACATAATATCAATACCATAAAATTAAAGAAAATTAATGAAAATATACAATTTAATACTTAATTTCAGTGTTCTATTTAATAATTGACATGTTTTATAAAAGGCCTTGTAACTTAATATTCTGGAGATAAAAAACAATCTATTTTCGCCATATTTCCTCAAATACCAATATTTACTATATTTGTACTCTTTAAAAAAATTAATGCATCTTTTTGTATGTGTATTTTTTAAAAAAATCACGACAGGTATTACATTACCAGATGTTTCTATTTATCAATAAAAAAAAGAACTACAATGCTGTAAATCCGCAGCAATAACATATTAAAAAAAAATATTTTTATGATTGAAGCAAACGATCCTTCCTTAAAATCATGGGTTGAAGTTCCTAAAGGCAGCGATTTCCCGATACAAAATTTACCATTTGGTATTTTCAAAACTCAAAGTTCCAGCGCGCGTGTTGGAGTTGCTATTGGTAATCAGGTATTAGATTTATTGATACTTAACAAACTTGGATTTTTTGATGATTTTAAAATTCATGATTCAGTTTTTAATAATCCATACTTAAATGATCTCATTGCCCTTGGTAAACCATTTTGTGGGGCGCTGCGACAAAGAATTTCGAAACTGTTAAATATCAATAATCCTGAATTGCGTGATAATAAGAATGCGCGCTTAAAAGTATTAAATTTTTCATATAATGTACAAATGCAAATGCCTATTAAAGTAGGAGATTATACTGATTTTTATTCCAGTATGGATCATGCAACAAATGTAGGAACTATGTTTCGCGATCCAGCAAATGCATTGCTACCAAATTGGAAACATCTTCCCGTTGGTTATCATGGGCGTGCCTCATCTATCATTGTTTCTGATACGCCTTTCCACCGACCTAAAGGACAGACAAAACCAGCCGATTCGGACTTACCAATTTTCGGGCCTAGTAAATTAATGGATTTTGAGTTAGAAGTAGCCTTCGTTATTGGTAAAGAAACGAAATTAGGAGAAACAATTTCGACGGAGGAGGCATCAAATTATATTTTTGGCTTAGCTTTATTTAATGATTGGAGTGCACGAGATATTCAAACGTGGGAATATGTACCTCTTGGTCCATTTTTAGCAAAAAACTTCGCTTCCACTATTTCTCCTTGGATAGTAACATTAGATGCATTAGAACCTTTTCGTACTGCCGGTTATAAGCAAGAACCGAAAGTATTGCCCTATCTTAAATATAAGGGTGAAAAAAATATTGATATACAGTTGGAGGTTTTTATTCAACCCGAAAATGGGGAGGATAATTTAATTTGCAAATCCAACTATAAATTCATGTATTGGACAATGGAACAACAATTAGCGCATCATACGTCTAATGGTTGTAATATTAATATTTGTGATTTGATGGCTTCGGGAACCATCAGTGGACCAACCCCTGATTCTTATGGGTCTATGCTTGAATTATCATGGAAAGGTACAAAACCTATCACATTAAAAGATGGCAGTGAGCGTAAATTTATTAATGACAATGATACCGTAATAATACGTGGCTTTTCGGAGAAAAATGGTGTAAGAATAGGCTTTGGTGAGGCGAAAGGGAAATTGCTGAAATCCTTGTAAAAAAAGATAAAAAAAAACATATTTTTCCTAAAAAAAATATGTTTTCCTATCCTATAAATAATAAAATATACCTTCTCAACAATATACTTATAAATTTTTCAGTAAAAAGTATTGTAAATTAACTTTTTATTTGCGCTTTTGCTTCTGCTGCTGCAATTTTATTTTTAATACCTTCTGTAGTAATAGATCCTGGTCTCTCAAGCGGGTGACGCAATGCACGATCCCAAATTAATGAAGCCAGCACCCCTAATGAACGGGAAACCCCAAATAAAACGGTATAAAACTCATGTTCTACTATTCCATAATGGGTAAGCAATACCCCTGAATGCGCATCCACATTTGGCCAAGGATTTTTTATTTTACCTGTATTTTCAAGAATTTGAGGCGCTACTTTATAAATCATCTGTACAATTTCACAAAGGTCGTCTTTTCCTTTAGGCTTTATATAACGGTTATAAAAATCTTGCTGCGCAACAAATCGCGGATCCGTTTTACGCAAAACAGCATGGCCATAACCTGGAACTACTTTGCCATCGGCAAGCGTTTTTTTGATATAATCTTCAATTTGTTTTTCGGTAGGTAAGCCACCCCCTAGTTCATTGCGCAATTCTAAAATCCAACTCAATACTTCCTGATTTGCTAAGCCATGCAATGGACCTGCTAGTCCGGCCATACCTGCTGCAAAAGCAAAGTAGGGATCACTTAATGCCGAACCAACGAGATGTGTGGCATGTGCCGAAACATTTCCTCCTTCATGGTCTACATGGATAGTCATGTATAAGCGCATCAAGCGTTTCACATCAAATTCTTCATAACCCAACATGTGTGCAAGATTTGCTGCCCAGTCTAATTTTGGATCAGGCTCGATGTGCACACTGTTTTTATATTTTCTACGGTATATATATGCTGCTACACGAGGCAAACGAGCTATTAGATTCATTGAATCCTCATAAACATAATCCCAATAATCTCTTTTATTAATACCTTTTTTATAGGCCGATGCAAATAATGATTCTGTTTGCATTGCCATGATAGCAATAACAAATTGAGTCATAGGATGGGTAGAAGCAGGTAGTTCATCCAATACATCAAACACATGTTTTGGAACAATAGCTCTTCGAGCCCATGTATTGCCAATACTCAATACTTCTGCCTGGGTTGGAAGTTCCCCCAACAACATTAAATAAAAAATACCTTCTGGCAATGGTTCCGTTCCTCCGGGTGCCTTCGGTAGTTTCTCTCTCAATTCGGGGATGGTAAAACCTCTAAAACGAATACCATCTTCTGGATCCAATTTTGAAGTTTCTGTAACCATTCCAATCATACCCTTCATACCTTGGTATACTTGAGATACAGTGTATTCACCTAATTTAAAATCTCCTTTTTCTTTAATTAGTACTTTTACTTCGGCTGCTAAAGGGCCTGCTTTAGCTGCAAATCGTTCTTTTAATGAATCCATAATTATAAAAAATAAAAATAACTTATTAATGGTTTTGTGCTAAAGGTAAAAGTATTTTATCAAATTTTTAAATAATAAGTTAAAAAAAATAAAAAACTGATAAAATACAATACTTAAATAAAACAATAATTGCATCTATAATTAAAGCCTATCTGAAGATTAATGTGAATTTCTAATATTTAAATAAAAAATATATAAACTAAATTAATGTTTTTTTAACAGGATAAACAGAGGCTCGCTAAGTGATAAATTAATAATATTGCAAATAAAGTAATTAAAAAAGTATATAATTGAATAGAGTACAAAATTATTCTAAAAATTAAAGTTCAGAAATTATCAAATGATGAACAATCAATAATAATAAATGAAATTTAACTAGCGAATTTTGCAATATAGATAAATTAAATTAAAAATTCCAGCTGAAATACCTACAAACTATACCCAATCAATGCCTTTTTTTAAAAAAGAAAGCGTTTTTTCTTCTGGGCTATCTGCAACAGGATAATAATTATAATGCCAACTTGCATTTTGAGGCAAACTCATTAAAATAGATTCCACTCTTCCATTTGTTTCCAGCCCAAATTTTGTACCTTTATCATATACTAAATTAAATTCTACGTAACGTCCCCTGCGAAGCAATTGCCATTGTTTATTTTCATTTGTAAAAACATTATTTTTATTTTTATTCATTAAGGATGTATAAATACCAGCAAATGAATTTCCTAAATCCTTAATAAAGTCGAATAATTGTTCTTTGGTAGCTAAAGCTTTGGATTCCAAGCCTCTTTTAGAATTAATGGAGTTCAGGTGATCAAAAAAAATACCACCGATGCCTCTTGTTTCCTTTCTGTGTGGTATATAAAAGTAATCATCGGCCCATTTTTTAAAATCGGTATAATAAGAGGTATTATGTTTATCGCAAGCAGTTTTTAATGTGGCATGAAAAAAAACAGCATCCAATTCATTCACATAATGAGGAGTTAAATCAATACCTCCACCAAACCACCAATCACCATTACTCATTTCAAAATAACGAACGTTCATGTGAATGATGGGAACCATTGGATTATGGGGGTGGATAACGACAGAAACGCCTGTAGCAAAAAAAGTATTTTTCGCTAATTTTGAGATCGCATTATCACGTAATAAAAAATCAGGGACATCACCATAAACTGCAGAAAAATTCACTCCACCTTTTTCTATAACATTACCATTTTGCAATATACGCGTTCTCCCTCCCCCTCCCTCTTCACGTAACCAATTATCTTCTAAAAATTTACCTACTCCGTCTTCCTTTTCAAAAGCATTACAAATAGAATCTTGTAAAGATTTAAACCAGTCGGAAATATGTTCTTTTGTGAGCATTTTAATGATATAATTTTAATAAAAAAAAATAGTTTTAGCTTATAAAAGCTCCTATCCTAAATAATTAGAGGCAGTCCATATAGCCGAGAGCATGAACTACAATGTATCCGTTCGAGGCTATAGTAGTTTTAAAAATCAGAAGTTTACATTGGTAAATAACTGGTTTTAAAAATATGAATATCGAAGACCCGATTGAAACGAACTCACGAATACCATTAAAAATAATATATCTATAAGTAAATCGGACATTAACGACAGCCTCTAATTATAAGGTAAAATATAAAAAGTGCGTGCATCTTTAGGATGCTGTTCTAGCTTAATAATTTTGTCTTTTTCAGCTTGTTTTAAAAAATCATTCCACATTTTATAACCATATTTTGTCTGGCTGAAGGAGGAATCGAGCTGTACAAGATGGGTTTTTATTCCTCCTGAATTTACTTTTTTATCTTTTTCACTAAAGAAATTAGCAGCTTCTTTAAGCAATTTATATGCGTATCGGATGTCATTTTCGTCGGTAATAACTTCCTCCTCTTCTTCTATTAAATCAGAGAAGTTCATTAACTCATCGCAATAACCTTTTAGTAATGCGCTTAAATTTTCTTTTCGGCCAATCACAATTACATATTTATTATGTGCCCTAAGCATGGATAAGAGAGGAGCAAAATCGCTATCACCAGAGATAATAACGAAAGTGTCAATATAATTTTTCGACAATGCTATTTCCAGAGCATCCACTGCTAATTTAATATCCGCCGAATTTTTCCCACTATATTGTGAGGGCACTTCGGTAAGTTCTATGGAGTCTTCAAGCATTTGCTTGCGATAGATGGCCAAAGGGCCAGCCCAATCGGCATATGCTTTTTTTACAATTAGTCGGCCGCGACTTTTTAAGTAATTAATAGCACTGCGCATTTCTGCTTTCACTTGTTTAGTAAAAACATCCACCTGCTTGGAATCTTTTTTGTTAGAATGCGATATATTCTGAAAGTCAATAAAGACTGCTAGGTTATGTGTTTTAAATTCTTCCATTTGTTAAAACCCTTCACTATTATTAATTGTTCAGTTTGAAAAATCAATATAAAAGAGTTTGGTATTTGTATAATATATATTTATAAAATAGCTTATCATCGTTCGCCTTAATACCTGATAACAGCAATAATAATAAACCTCAATTCGCTTTTACTAATTTATTATCTTGATATTTAAGTATAAACACATATTTATTCTCAAAACCACTATTTAAAGGAAATTGCGTAAAATTGAAATTGGTTTCAATCCCTGTAAATTTATTTTCAGTGATGTTTTTCAAAAACCCACTACCATATTTATGCAAGGAAGAAATAAAATAATACGATATGTCAAATCCTTGGTATGCATATAATTCAGGGTCCGTTTTAAATTTTTCATGATACAATTTTATGAAATTTTGTGTCGTAGAATCTTGAAAGTTTATAAAATTATTTGACGGAATATGAACAGCAAGGTTATTCAAATATTCAAAATCAAGGTTATCAAAATTTAACCAACTTTGAAGTCCAAATAATTTTATTTTATTTTTATCTATCAATGCCGAAAATTTGCTTATAAAATCTGTTACATAGGATTGATTGTTGGAGGGTAAAACAATTACATTTATTTTATCAGTCAGCAGCATACTTTCAACGATAGAGGAATTTTTTGCTTCTTTTAATGTATCTGCAACTTGATTGCCGACTAACCTTAATGCTTTATTGGCAGAATTTTTAAATGCATTATAAAACGATATTTCTTTTGAATTTCCATTATTAACTAAAATAATATTTTGAGTTTTAAATGTATCAATAACAAACTGGGCCATCTGTTCAACCTGCAAAATGTTTGATGGCAAAACTTTACATACATATGGATTATTAAATAAAATTTTATTGATTTGTGTAAATGGTGAAACAATTGGTATGCTATATTCTTTAGCAAACACAGCAACAGCAATAAAACTAGAACCATAAAGAGGTCCTATAATTAAATCCATTTTTTTTAATTCAGGCTTTTTTAATATGTTTATTATACTCAGTGAATCTCTGTCATCAATATCATAAATAAAAATTTTGGCATTTAATTTTTGCTTCTTTAATGAATCAATTGCTAATAAAGCACCCTCATAAAACTGAAGTGCTACTATGGTTTTATTCGGCAGCATAGCTTCACCATTTAGAACCAATTCCATATTAATTTTATTAGCAGTATCAGCATTAAAAGGGAGGAAAAATGCAATAGAATATTCATCCTTCAACTCTCCTTTATATTCAAATACATTTGATTTAACTGAATCTAAAGTATTTGGTTTATTTTTCAACAAATAAGTCGACAAACTATCCTGAGGTCCCATGATTTTAATAGTATCAGTATTAACTACCGGTATAACAGAAATATTTTTTATATTTTCAGTAGGCTTTATAATGCCAACTACCACAGGAGATAAAGTTGTATTTTTTTCTGATTTTGATGGCACGATTGAATTTAACGACTTATTAGTTTCGGTATTGTTAACTTTTTTTTCAACAAGATTAGAATTTGAAATCGTATTATTTTCTGATACCACTTTGGTCTTTAAGATAGGCATTCTCAAATTTTGCCCAGCTTTTAAACCTTCAACCAATTCGGGATTTAATATTTTTATAGTTTCAATAGATACATCAAATTGCCGGGCGATTGAATATAATGTTTGACCTGGCTCTACTTTATGTTCAATAAAATTTGATTTGTCGTTTAAGGGCTGGGAGGCTATTTTAATATTTATTTTTTTTTCGGGCACTTTAATTATTTGTCCAGGTTTTATACCATTAATAGCTTCAGGATTTTCAATTACAATATCGTTTAAATTAAGGTCGTAACATTTGGCAATAGCAAAAAGTGTTTGTCCTTTTTCAACAACATGCAAATAAAATTTCACACCGGAAATTGTTGTAATATTTTTACTTTTTTGAATCGTTCCCCCAAGGTTTTCTTGTGAAAAAGACAGTTGAGCAAAGACAATAAAAAGAAAAAAACAAAAATGCGGTTTAAGAAAATAAATAATGCGGAACTTTTTTTTCAATTGAAAAAAACTGAGTATTTGAAATAAAAATAAACCGAGCATCTGTTGATTAGTATTGTTATTTTTAAATTGCATTATCAAATAAAAATTAAATAAAATGAAAATTATATATAAATAAAAATATCAAGAGGGGTGCTATTCCCATTCAATTGTAGCAGGGGGTTTCGAACTAATATCGTAAACTACCCTGTTAATACCTTTTACATTGTTTATAATTTCGTTTGATACTTTCGACAAAAAATCATAGGGCAAATGGCACCAATCTGCGGTCATACCATCCGTTGAAGATACTGCTCTTAAAGCTACTACATTTTCATAAGTGCGTTCATCCCCCATAACACCTACTGTTTGAACGGGAAGAAATATCGCACCTGCTTGCCATACATCTTTATACAATCCGGCAGTTTTTAAATTTTCAATAAAAATATAATCCACCTCTTGTAATATTTTCACCTTTTCAATGGTAATATCGCCTATAATTCTAATGGCGAGACCAGGCCCTGGAAATGGGTGACGATTTAAAATAGCATCATCAATTAAAAGTGACTTACCTACCCTTCTAACTTCATCTTTAAAGAGCGTATTGAGAGGTTCCACAATTTTTAATTTCATAAAATCTGGCAAACCGCCTACATTATGATGAGATTTTATTGTTGCTGAAGCTCCTCCATTAACAGAAATAGATTCAATAATATCAGGATAAATTGTGCCCTGGGCCAGCCATTTTACATCTTCAATTTGTTTAGACTCATCATCAAAAACATCAATAAATTTTTTCCCAATAGCTTTTCTTTTTTTCTCCGGATCGCTAACATTAGCAAGCTCAGCATAAAAAAGATCTTTAGCATTCACGCCTTTTATGTTTAAGCCCATGTGTTTATATGACGCCAGAACACTCTCAAATTCATTTTTACGCAACAATCCATTATCTACAAAAATACAATACAGATTTTTTCCAATTGCTTTATTTAATAATACTGCTGCAACGCTAGAATCTACGCCACCGCTTAAACCCAATACTACCTTATCATTTCCTATTTTGTCTCTCAAACTATTAATGGTTGTATCCACAAATGAATCAGGAGTCCAACTTTGAGAACAAGCACAAATATGAACACAAAAATTCTTAAGCAAAATGCCGCCCTCTAAAGAATGAACTACTTCAGGATGAAATTGAATACCATATGTTTTTTCACCTTTTACCTGATAACCAGCATATTTTACATCTTTTGTGCTGCAAATAATTTCATAGCCATCAGGAATATTAGATATTGTATCGGCATGGCTCATCCACACTTGCGAATTATTTCCAATACCTCTAAATAAATCGTTATCATTTTTTACATATGATAAATTAGCCCTACCATATTCCCGATGGTTGGAAGATATAACTTCCCCGCCAAATTTTTGAGCTAAAAGTTGAGCTCCGTAGCATATTCCTAATAATGGAAATTTACCTTTAAAGGGTGCCAAATCAGGATTGGGCGACAGTGGATCCCGAACCGAAAATGGACTACCAGATAATATAACCCCCTTTATATTATTTAAATTTTCAGGGATTTTATTATAGGGATATATTTCACAAAATACATTCAGCTCTCTCACTCGCCGTGCAATAAGTTGAGTATATTGAGAGCCGAAATCTATGATTAAAATTTTTTCTTGCATGGATACAAATGTATAAAAAAAACCAATGTTAATACTTACAATCATTTGCCATTTGTAAATATAAATACTATAAAAAACCGAGTGTTTTTTTTATGAAAAACATTAATTAAATAGCCTTATAAGCTTCTCTTTTAGATAAAAAGTAGTATTACGATGCAATTAAAAGTATAGCGTTGTTTAACAAAATGTTTAAAAACTTGTTGGTAATTGAAAGTAATTTAATATTTTAATAGGAATAGTTTCATTAACCTTGAACTTTTTAAAAACACAAATGCTTTTTATTGGCTTTTTTATTTACTTTAATTTTAGGAGCTCTGAAAAAAAAATCGCATATTAAATTATTATTAAATAGCCTTTTAATATTAAGGATTAAAAAACAATTCCTCTAATTTGTATTTATGAAAGAGCAATTAACCGTATTTTTTAAAAAATATAATTTGCATGCTATTTTAGCCAATAGTTATATTGATATTAATAGTAAAACTGGATCAGTAATTGAAAGAATTACTTACCGAAATTATAGCCTGTACATGTTTTCTAAATTTTCAATTTTTATTTTATTAATAGTATCTTTTATTTCATGCACTTCTGTTAATAAAAAAGATAAAATAACCAGCACAGTATTTAAATACAATGAAATGACAGGCATTACTTCACTAGATCCTGCTGCAGCTCGTTCGTTTGAAAATATATGGATAATTAATCAGTTATATAATGGTTTGTTGCAACTGGATGATTCATTGCGAGTAGAAGCCTCCATTGCCAAATCATGGAATGTTTCAAAAGATGGCTTAACCTATACATTTAATTTAAAGAACAATGTATATTTTAATGAAAACAAATATTTACTAGATGGAAAAGCTCGTAAAGTAATAGCGTCCGATTTTGTTTATAGTTTTAATAGATTGTTAGACGCTAAAGTTTCTAGTGCCACATCTTTACTATTGAATTTAGATAATTCTAACAATAATGGATTTGAAGCTATTGACGACAGTACATTTACCATTCATTTATTAAAACCATTCACACCATTTTTAAGGATTCTAACGATGAAATATTTTTCCGTTGTTCCAAAAGAAGCGGTCATCTATTTTGGCGATGATTTCCGGAAAAATCCTGTTGGCACCGGCCCTTTCAATTTAAAAACATGGGACGAAGGTTCTAAAATTGTGCTAATAAAAAACGACAACTATTTTGAATTTGAAGGCGACAATCGTTTGCCATACTTAGATGCTATTTCAATATCTTTCATCCGAGATAAAGAAACATCATTTCTTGAATTCCTGCAAGGTAATATCGACATGGTATCGGGTATTGATGCTATTAATACGGACGAAGTATTGATGCCTGATGGTAAATTGAAGGAAAAGTATGCTACTAAATTTAATATGCAAACTACCCCGTATCTAAAAACAGATTATTTAGGCTTTTTAATTGATGAAAATCTGGAAATAGTGCAAAAATCGCCTATAAAAACAAAAGCCTTGCGGCAGGCTATAAACTATGGTTTTGACCGTAAAAAAATGATGAAATATTTACGTAGAAACCTTGGTGTTCCTGCTACTTCCGGATTTATCCCTTTCGGTTTACCATCCTTTGGCTTAGCTAATATAAAAGGTTATGATTATAATCCCGACAAAGTAAGGGACTTGCTTATTGTTGCTGGTTACCCAGAAGGGAAAGGGATGCCAGAGATCTCCCTTGCAACTACTGAACTTTATTTAGAATTAGCAGAATATATTCAATCCCAACTATCAGAATTTGGTATTAAAATAAAAATTGATGTTCAAAAAGCTTCCATACTATCGGAGGCTGTTGCTAATGGAAAAGTTAATTTTTTTCGTAAATCATGGGTAGCAGATTATCCCGATGAGGAAAATTTCTTTTCCTTATTTTACAGTAAAAATTTTAGCCCTATTGGATTTAACTATACGCATTATAATAATCCAAAATTTGATGCTATTTATGAAAAAGCACTATTTGAATTAAATGATTCTATTCGATATAGCTATTATAATCAAATGGATCAATTGTTAATAGATAACGCTCCAATAGTTCCACTTTATTACGATCAGGTAGTTAGGCTAGTAAATAATAACATAAGTGGCTTAACATCCAATCCCATGAATATACTTTCATTAAAAAAAGTAAAAAAAAATAGGTAGTATCACTATAAAATTATAAATTTAAATGCGCAAATAAAAAACAATAGAATAAATTCACTTTTCCAGCTTTAATTCAATTCGAATTCTATTTCGTTTATGATTGAAAATTCGCAAATCGAATCTTAAATTTATGAGTAATAAAATATCCGAATCAATAGTGCCCAGTGCCAATGCTAAACTTATTGATGTTGAAAAAGCTATAGCAAGTAAAAACCCTAAACTATTAAAATTTTTGCCTTCATTTGTTCTTAGCTATATTAAAAAAGTGCTTCATGAGGATGAATTAAATGATGCAAATAATAGAAATAGCAATAGTTTCGAGCTTGATTTTGTAGATGCCGCTATTAATGAATTTGGTGTTAATGTAAAGGTAATCGGAGAGGAAAATATCCCAAAAACAGGTGGGATAATAATTGTTGCTAACCATCCACTAGGAGCTTTGGATGGTATTGCTTTTATGAAGGCTGTTGGTAAACATCGAAAGGATATCAGATTTTTAGTGAATGATTTATTATTGGCAATCAAAAATTTTGGCCAACTATTTATACCTGTAAATAAACATGGTAAGAACTCAGAAGATTATATCGAAATGATTGATAAAGTTTATGCCTCCTCTAATTGTATATTATTATTCCCGGCAGGCTTGGTTTCCAGAATGCAAAAAGCTGGAGTAGTTGAAGATTTAATATGGAAAAAAAGCTTTATTTCTAAAGCAATAAAATACGAAAAAAATATTGTACCTGTTTATATTGATGGTTGCAATTCTAATTTTTTTTATAACTTGGCTTATTGGAGAAAAAAAATAGGTATCGGAGCTAATTTGGAAATGTTTTATCTTGTTGATGAAATGTATAAACAAAAAGGCAAAACAATTACCTTTACTTTTGGCGAAGAAATTAAATGGCAAACTTTTACCAATAATCAACGGGATGAGTATTGGTCAAAAAGGGTAAAAAGCCATGTTTACGGATTAAAAAATGGTGACAAGTCTAAAATGATAGAAAATATATAGTATTATTTATTGTAAAAATTAATATTTATAATTTTAATAGTTTTATTATGCAAGCGATAATTGAAGCAATACCAAAAAATATCCTAGTGAAGGAACTCTCAGGGGATAAATTTGTACGTATCACTAATAATGGAGAAAATGAAATTTATATTATTACACACCACGATTCACCAAACATAATGCTTGAAATTGGTCGTCTGCGTGAACTTACATTTCGTGATTCGGGTGGCGGCACTGGTAAAAGTATTGACATTGATGAATATGATACAGCGGATGCACCTTATAAACAATTAATTGTTTGGAGCCCTCTAGAAAAAGAAATTGTAGGTGGTTATCGTTTTATACAATGCAAAGATGCACCAATCAATAGTGATGGAATTGTTCAACTTGCAACTACTGAGTTATTTAAATTTTCAGCAAAATTTGAAAAAGATTATTTACCCTTTGTTATTGAATTAGGGCGTTCATTTGTTCAACCCAAATATCAACCTTCAGTTGATAATCGGAAAGGTTTATTTTCATTGGATAATTTATGGGATGGTTTGGGAGCGCTTATTGTAGATAATCCTAATATTAAATATTTTTATGGAAAGGTTACTATGTATACGCATTTTAATGTAAATGCACGCGATATGATATTATCCTTTATGAATTATTATTTTCCTGACCCCGAAAAATTAGTTGTCCCAATTGCTCCTTTACCTATTAAAACAGATGTTTCAGATTTTTTGAAATCAATCAATGGCTTAAATTATAAGGAAGGGTACCGCATTTTAAACCATCACGTAAGGGAACTTGGTGAACATATTCCTCCACTTGTAAATGCGTATATGAATTTGTCTGCTACCATGAAAACCCTTGGCACTTCTCTTAACACGCATTTTGGGGAAGTAGAAGAAACAGGAATTATGGTTACTATTGGTGACATATACGATTCGAAAACAGAGCGTCACATAAAAACTTATACTAAATAATGGAAATAAAAACTGCACAATTTGTAATTAGTAACACGGATGTGGCCAAATGCCCGGCGCCCACTCTTCCTGAATTCGCCTTCATTGGCAGATCCAATGTTGGTAAATCATCACTTATTAATATGTTATGCGAGAGAAAAGATATGGCAAAAACATCCTCTAAGCCAGGAAAAACGCAACTAATCAATCATTTTATAATTAATAAAGATTGGTATTTAGTTGATTTACCTGGTTATGGTTATGCTAAAGTTTCAAAAGATTTAAAGGAAAAATGGAATTCGTTTATAGAACAATACCTAGTAAACCGGCAAAATTTAATGTGCGTTATGGTATTGCTTGATTCCCGCATACCTCAACAAAAAATAGATTTGGAATTTATGGATTGGTTGGGAGAAAATGAAATCCCTTTTGTTATGGTTTTTACAAAAATTGATAAACTTTCTAAATTAAAAATTAGCGCGAACATAAATAGTTATAAAAATGAAATGGGCAAACATTGGGATGAATTGCCACAGTGTTTTTATACATCGGCCGAAAAAAAAGAAGGTAAGGACGAATTATTACAATTTATTGCTAAGGCAAATAAGTTATTCAAAAACTTATAGATATTGTATTCAGAGCCTGGATGAGTAAATAATATTGTTATTTTATTGCTCTTCCTATTTCATGTTTACAAATTGTAAAGGCAATTCATATTTCCCGGATCGTATGAGAGATATAATTTCTTGTAGATCATCAATTTTTTTTGCCGCTACTCTTACCTGATCATCCATTAATTGCGCCTGAACTTTAAGCTTGGAATCTTTAATATCTTTCATAATTTTCCTTGCAACATCTTTATCAATTCCTTCCCGAACTTTTATATCTTTTTTTACCATAAATCCGGAAGCATATTGCTCTTTTCCGAAATCAAGACACAATGGGTCTAGCTTTTGTTTTATCATCCTGTTACGAATAACATCAATAATAGAATCCATCCGCATGTCATTTTCAGTTAAAATATGAATTGACAATGATTTTTTATCTAATGTAATTTCACTTTTAGAACCATTAAAATCAAAACGATTAATAATTTCCTTGCGGGTTATATTTATTGCATTATCAAGCAATTGTGGGTCCACTTTATTTACGATATCAAATGAAGGCATAGGTTTTATAAATATTTAAAGGCATAAATGCTGCTTTACAAATTAACGAAAAAAAAACTAATTACTTATAATTATTAATGTCTTATTTTTGTAAACTGGAACTCCTTAAATGCTAAAAAGACAAAAATATTTTATTTTTAAAAAAATAAATACATCCTTTACAAGATTTTATATTCTGTTATTAGCATTGTTATTTTTAAATGCTTGTAATTATTTTAAAAAAAAAGAAAATTACAATAAAAATATTGCTAAATCCTCTATTCTTTTATTGCAAAAGAAACCTATTCCCGATTCAAGCACCACAAGTTCTCAGCCTCAATTCGAAGTTATTTTTTCGAAAGTTGAACAAGCTATGATCAGTAATGGCTGTGTCGACATTAATATTATTGATAGTTCAATTGTTGTAGATTTAAAATATTCAACTACTGATAATTTTTTAGGTTTTGATATTTACGGCGATTTAAATACTTGTTATTTACAAACCGACGTTGCAGAAAAGTTAAGCCATGCGCAACAAATTTTGAAATCAAAATTCCCTTTTTATAATTTGATTGTTTATGACGGCGCAAGACCAAGAATGGTTCAATATAAAATGTGGGATAGCATTGCTGTTCCTTATAACCAGCGCTCACTATATTTATCCAATCCATCTGAAGGATCCTTGCATAATTTTGGAGCTGCAGTCGATTTAAGTATTATTGATAAAAATGGGTGTGTTTTAGACATGGGCACTCCTTATGATTATTTTGGTGAACTTGCATATCCTAGAGAAGAAAAACGTATGATATTTGAAGGTAAACTATCGTACAAACAATTATTAAATAGGGAATTATTACGCAGTACTATGGAAATAGCTGGATTTACAGGTATCACCTCCGAATGGTGGCATTTTAACTCTTGCTCAAGGCGCGAAGCTTTTTTAAAGTATTTAATAATAAATTAATGGGAAATAAATGCTGAATAGAAAAAAAAATGCACTAATAAAAATTTAAGGATATAATACTTTTATTTATACCATTACTTAATATACATTAGTCCAATTTTTTGCGTAAAAAATATATAGTAAAAAAATTACTTACGTGACTTTTGCTCAGCTCGGCAAAGCTTAAGTTAACTTGGCTCTGCTCTCACCTTTCGCAAAAATTCGACCGCTTCGCGGTAAAAAAACAATGCAATCTGCTGAAAAAGCGTAATGGCATAGTTAAGTGTCAAATAAATCAAATCGCTGCGCTAATCAAAGTCTCATTCCTTGAGACAACGCACAGCGCCTCCGGCCGCTCTGTCGTCGTCGTAAATGTTGGCATTGATGCTATTGATTGCGAGGTAGCGCGAACTGGTGCCACTAACCTTACTGCTCCAATAGCTGGCGCTGCTACCGAGATTGCCGAGCGAACCATCGCTTCTGTCGCGGTAGCCCGCCATAGGCCACTTAAGAGCTGAAGCAAAAGCCCCTGCGCTATTGTTGCTACCCCAACTTAAGCGTTCTGTATCAAGTTCTGTGTCCGTAGGTAAACGGTAGCCAATTGGGCAAGGGTTGTTAACACCATTCACTCCTTGCCATAAACTGGTGTTTTGTGGGCTGCGCCAATCGTAATTTCCAGAGCTTATAGTGATAAAGTTTCCATGTGCGGGCTGGTCAATACTGCTTAAGGTAGCTGTGGTAGCTGAAGTACGGCACTGGTGCCCATCGGTCCTTCTTCCCCATTGGTATAAATCGCCGTAAGAATTTGCATCGCTGATGCTTGTGGCAACTTGCGCGGCACCCAAATTGCGGTCCATCCAAATTTTTCCGGTAGTTGAGTTGGTTACATCCACCACTGCTGTTACACCCGTACAATGAACCGTACCACTGGGGTATGCAGCTTCGCCCACACTTATGGTAAAAGAACAACTTTGGCCACCTACCGTAATTGCAAAACTTGCCGTTCCGCTTGTGCTTGGAGTACCTGAAATTGTATAAACTAAGTTTCCTGCGCCCAAAGCTAAAGTGCCTACTGATAAAGTGGCTGTTAATCCAAGAACAACACTAGAAGAAACAGCTTGGGTAGCATACGTTCCGCCATTGCTACCAGTGTAAGAAACAGTTGTTGAAACACCACTGGCTGCAGCTCCACTTGTTAAAGTACCGGCTGTATTGGCGCCACCGCAGTTGAGTGTAATTATAGTACCTACTACTAGTGTGCCACAAGTTTCATTCCAGCCACTTCCCATAAAAAAGTTCAAACAATTTGTAGTGATATTAAAAATGACCAAACCAATAGCAGGTGAAGCTATGGCATCGCGCTGTAAAGTCGTCATGCGGGGTGGTAGAAAACCTTGGGCGGTACTCGCAATTTCAACTTTTGCAGATGCATTTGGAGATGTTGTTCCAATACCTACTCCTGTACCATTGTTGTGAATGTTACTATTATTAACAACCCATTGCGAACCATTCCAATAAGGTGTGTTACCTGCGGCAGTTCCACTGCTTAATAAACCTGTAGCACCAGTTAAACCAGTTGCACCAACTGCTCCGTTAGTTCCATTAGTTCCGTTGGTTCCATTAGTTCCATTAGTTCCTATTGCTCCTGTTGCACCAACTGCTCCATTAGTTCCGTTGGTTCCATTAGTTCCTGTTGCTCCTGTTGCACCAACTGCTCCATTAGTTCCGTTGGTTCCATTAGTTCCGTTGGTTCCATTAGTTCCATTAGTTCCGTTGGTACCTGTTGCACCTGTTAAACCAGTTGCACCAACTGCTCCGTTAGTTCCGTTAGTTCCATTAGTTCCGTTGGTACCTGTTGCACCTGTTAAACCAGTTGCACCAACCGCTCCATTAGTTCCATTAGCTCCATTAGTTCCATTAGTTCCATTAGTTCCGTTGGTACCTGTTGCACCTGTTAAACCAGTTGCACCAACCGCTCCATTAGTTCC
>Ga0114966_10001142_pt1 | contig 24866 bp, 29 predicted proteins | sample M_130207_XF_Meta_FD_87029 | JGI IMG/M metagenome (GOLD analysis project Ga0114966, IMG submission 87029) | Freshwater microbial communities from Lake Montjoie, Canada to study carbon cycling - M_130207_XF_MetaG | ecosystem: Environmental > Aquatic > Freshwater > Lake | place: Lake Montjoie... | reverse complement strand
TGTTTAAAAAATCTTAATAAAATTGTTTAAAAAATCTTAATAAAATTGTTTAAAAAATATTAATAAAATTATATTATAAACTTAAATTATATATGGAACCTTGGCTTTATTATACGATTATAATAGCATTAATATATACAATATGGACAATTATGCAAGAATATATTATAAAAAAACATGATAATTGTTTTTGTATAAATTTAAAAATATATATAATCGCAGGAATAGTTGCTTTCTTATATTTATTATATCATGTTAATTCAGCCGAATGTAATCATTCTAAATCATTAAAAGACGTCTTAACTTATTCGGATAATAAAGTATGGTTAATAATATTAATTATAGGTATATTAATTATTGTTGCGACAAAATATTGGTTATTTGCAGTTGTTGGTAATGGAAATTCTGGCTATGTAAACGCAGTTTCTAATTTATCTATTATATTTATTGCATTATATTCATCCTATGCATATTCTAAACATTTTGATATGCAAAAAATTATTGGAATGATATTAATGTTAGCTGGTATAGGGTTAATATCGATAGAAAATAAAACAAAAAAGAGTTAAGTGATGACAACAGAAAACAAGAGATTCGATAGAAAAAGAACATGAACAAAAATCAAAACCTGAACAAAAATCAAAACCTGAACAAAAACCAAAACCTGAACAAAAATCAAAACCTGAACAAAAACCAAAACCTGAACAAAAACAAAAACCTAAACAAAAACCTAAACAAAAACCCCTCTCTGGGAAAAACTTACTTCCCATTCAAGGCTTTTTGGACTTGAGAAATTTTGACTCTCGCTTTGAGTCCAAATCCCAATTTCGCTAGAAGGCGTTGATGAGGGGACTTCAATCCTTTTACGCTCTTGGATTTCAGCACCTGGACAGGCGTTGTCTTGGTATCTGGATAGGTACATCCACTTGACCCGGTCGAAGTTATACCCAAACCCATTCTTATAGAGGTGGAGGGAAGATGATGTGAAGAGGTTGTGAAGAGGTTGTGAAGAGGTTGTGAAGAGGTTGTGAAGAGGTTGTGAAGAGGTTGTGAAGAGGTTGTGAACGCTGCAAATCGATATATAACCTCCAGTGATATATAGTAAAATTTAATAAGATATTGTGATATTTATTTTTTTCAATTTTTTACGTATTAAAATAAATAAAAAAAATTGAAATAATATAATATTTATATAATAAATATTATATTATAAAACATATTTCTAAACTACATCAAAAAATGGCTTCAATTGGAGATGCTGTGCCAATTATTCCTGATAATCCATTAGATTGGATTCCGAATGAAAATTTAAAAAAAATAATTCTTGGAGGATTAATACGGATTGGTAAATGTTCTGATTTGTATGATTATTTTACAACAAATCCCCATCCTTTAATTACCAAAGAATATTTTCTTAAGCTGTTGCATGAGAATTTAGCAAATTTACAAGATTCATTAAAAACCCCTGTTCTTTTACCGATGATGGATAGAATTGTTGCAACTGAATCAACATCCGCACAGTTTGATTCTAGACGTCGTTGTGAATATTCACCGGAAGTTCTTGCAGAGATGTTTGGTACGTTGAGTTTTGAGCATCAATTTATTTTGGCAGGTTCAATTCGTCTCAATCAGAAATTATTTTCACATGAATATTTTAAACAAAATCCACATCCAATGATTGGTCAAAATGTTTGCAAGACTTCATATATCGATGAATTTGAAGAGATTCAATATATTTTAAAAAATATTGATTCTAAATCTTTTCACGAAACAATGCAACGAGTTATCACTCATATTAAGAATAGATCTTAAGTTTGTAGTTTATTTTGTAATTCAATTAGTTTTTTCAATTGAATATATTTATTTTTATATTTTAAATATTTTTGTTTAATTTTAACTCTTTTTGCTGATGGGTTTTTACCATCCGCGGGTCTTTTCTCGAAGGGGTTTTCACCATCCGCGGGTCTTTTCTCGAAGGGTTTTTCTAATTCTTTCCATAGTGCGTTTTGCTCTTTTTTCTCTACCCTTAATCTTTCTTGCTCTACCCTTAATCTTTCTTGCTCTACCCTTAATCTTTCTTGCTCTCGTTTCTGCTCTTGTTTTTGCGTGAATATTTTTTTATAGTTTTGTGTATAGGTGTCTGACCATGTTTGGCTTATTGGTATTATTTGTACATCTATCCAATAATCTATTGGTGTATCCTGAGTTATTGTTGTTATATGTGTGTCAAGTATTTTTTTGATTCTTTCATCAGTATCATATAAGTTTATTTTTTTTAGCATTTCTTCTTGTATTTGAGTGAATAATTCATATTGTATGGTTCTTATGATTTTTCTTAATTCTGTAAAATTAATTAATTTTGAAGTAAAGGATGTTAAAGAATTAATTTCAGGGTTTGTATTCTTATTTGTATTAAAGTCTTTAATCATTATTTTATATTCATCACTATCTTGATCTATTAAAAAATATTTTGTAATAATTTCAGATAAATATTTAATTCTTTCTTTTTCGTCCTTCATTTCTGGTATATTAATCGTAAAAATTGGTATATCTAAATTACCAATAATGATATATTCATCTTCTATTCTGTTTTTGCCATATGTTGGATCTGAATATGTTTCGTGCTCCCCCTCACGATCTTTACTTGCGAACCCAACACGAGAACCTTCTAACTCTAATTTACTTATAAAAAAATATAAATCTTTTGGATACTTTCCTTGATATTTTTTTATAGAATCAATTTTTCCAATTTTATCAAAATTTCTACTATTATAAATAAAATTAGTATCAAGAACATATGGTATTCTATCTTTTCCAAAATCGTCTATTATTTTTTGATGATCTGCGAATCTATGAAAAAAACCAATAAATTGACATCCCTCCCCTCTATACGAACTATGATAATGTAATAAATTGCATGATTTGGGGTCTCCACTACTACTATCTGATTTTAATTTAAAATTAAAAATTTTTATTTGGAATGTTAAAATTTTAATATATAAATTTGGTATGTTTTTCTTCATTAAATCACAAGTTATTAATATAAAATTATTTCCAGCATTAGCATCTAGAATAGATGGTTTTTCAAATCTAAATAATCTTATTGGTTCCATATTATATATATAGATAGATTTTAAATAAAAATATTTTTTATGATTAAAAAAATTAAGACTCTATTAAATAATATGTATGGTTAGGTTGTATATGACTGAAATATATGAACATTATATCAAAAATATATCGAATTTTATGTATCTTGTATATTTTTTTCTAATATTGATTTATAAATCATATCTATATAGACATTAATTTATTTTATATTAATCATTAAAATAATCCATTTTTATATACTTTATATTGATAATTAATATATGATTAATAAAAGTTTAAGACTCTATTAAATAACATATATAAAAAATTGAATATTTGAACTAATTATAATACGTAATATATTTTAATTAATAATAAGGAGACAATAGACGATAAAACCTCCATTATTTCACCAAGGTTCCTAAAGAAATGACATCCAATCAAATGGCATCCCACGAATTGACATCCAATGAATTGCCACTGGACAACCCATTTGATTGGATTAAAGGTGGGATGCTATCAACCCAATACCTTTTAGCAGTATCTTTGCGAATTGCTTCTTATGTGGATGCCCACGACAAACTCCGAAAAAATCCATCATCTTTGATCGGGACAGACTTTTTTTTGGACCGAATTGTTTCGGAATTAACCACTTATGAAGCAGTGTCTAATTCCGAAACAAAAGATTTCGTTCTGATGGAAAAGATGGTTCTTTCTCAATCCGCCATGTTTTCCTCAGCAAAATTCTCTGAGTCTTCGTCTCAAACATTTGATTTCGCTCCGTCATTTCTTACAGAGATCATGGAGAATTTGACGGAGAAGCAGAAATTTTTGTTGGCTTCTGCCATCAGACTCAGCCGAAAGTTATATTGGCACGAGTTTAACAAACGGAACCCTCATCCGGGAGTTGGAAAAGATGCATTACTAACGGTATTTCTCGAGGAATTGCGAAATATCCGTCCCACGTTGGATAACTCGGACAAACGTGCAATGCAACGTGCAATTGATGATGTCTTGGAAGAAGATGACGAATAGAAAGTATTATTTTTGGTATTTATTTTTTTTATAAAAATAATAATTATATTATAATATTATAATATAGATATGTATAAATTAATTTTAATTTTATTTTTAATAATAATAATTTATTTTTTACAAATAAAAAATATTGATAAATTTACAAATAATAATCTATTCGTAGTAAATCCACCTGAATCAAATCGTTCTTATTCATCTCTTTCATCTTATATATTAAATGATATATCGCAAAATAATATTATATCAATGCTTGATTCTCGACCAAATGATATTATAAAAGGATGGATATGTAATATTATTGATACAGAACAATGGATGATAATAGATTTAACTCAAACTATGAATGTTGTTGGAGTAATAACACAAACAACGCCAAATAGTAATGATTATTTAATTTCACGTTATATGATTTATTATTCAATTGATAATATAAATTGGATTCAAATTACAACAAATAATACAGGTAATAATGTATTTATAGGTAATCCTACTTCTTCAATGAGTATGATTTCTTTAATGAGTCCTACTCCTTCAATAAGTCCTACTTCTTCAATAAGTCCTACTTCTTCAATAAGTCCTATTACTTCAATAAGTCCTACTTCTTCAATAAGTCCCACTTCTTCAATAAGTCCTATTACTTCAATAAGTCCTATTACTTCAATAAGTCCTACTGAAATAAAAGTTTCGAATATATTTCCAATACCTGTAATAGCTCGTTATATTAAAATACAGGTAATTGCGTGGAGAAAAAATGGCATAAGAGTTGGAATAATTGTAAATAGTATAGAATCGCCACCATATACATTAAATGTTTCGCAATATTTATAGTTTAGTCTTTATTTATTATAAAAAAATAGTATAATATTATAATATAATATTATAATATATATGTTATTTAATTTAACTCGTAAATATGATTCTATAATATTATTAGGTCATTGTAAAGATGAATTAGTATTTTTTTATGATTATCTTTCACATCAGTCATTAGTTGTTCTTATCTCACAGCCACCTTCAACTCAGGAAGATGAATTATTTAAACTTATTATGATTCATAAAGGTTGTGATTATATAATATTATCAGAAATTGATACATTTAATCCAAACTTTGTTCTTAGTGTTCATACAAAGATGGAAATAAATAATCTACTTGGAATGCAATATAATAAACTTATTACTCAAACAGCAATTGTTCCTGAATCAGACCCGATTACAGATAAAATTTATAAATATATTAAGTCTTTAAACTTACCAAAACATCAAACTTTACAAATTACAGAAGTAGACCCTCTTAAGGTAATCCCTCCGTCTTTTTTAGCATATTCTAAATTATATATCAAAATCTATATCCAAAATAAAGCCGAACAACAAAATCGATTACTAATGTATACAAATACATATAGATCGGTTAAAATTTTGGTCAGAAATATGAATAAAATATAACCTTAATATAAGATGAATAAAAGATGGACTCGAACTGAAGAAAAAGAATTAATAAAAAATATTAGAATAAATAAATCTTATAAAGATCTTAGTTCTAAATTTAATCGTTCCGCAAATGCTCTGGAATTACATATAAAAAAAATTATTTATACAAATATTAAAGGTGGTAAATCTATGGATAAAATATGTTCTAGCTTGAATATCCCCCAAGATATGGGTATGCAATATTTTTATTCATATAAAGATTTATTAGATAAAAAAGGGATAGCTACAAATGATATAAAATTACCTAATAAAATAACAGAGACTAAAACTAATATCGTACAAAGTGGTGGCAAACAATCTTATAAATCTAAACAATCTTCTAAATCTAAACAATCTTCTAAATCTAAACAATCCTCTAAACAATCCTCTAAACAATCCTCTAAACAATCCTCTAAACAATCCTCTAAACAATCCTCTAAACAATCCTCTAAAAAATCTTCTAAAAAATCTTCTAAAAAAGATTCTCTAAAAAAGATATCAAGACAAAATGCGATACTAGAATTAATAGTCAAGAATGTTGAATTAAAGAGACAAGTTGCAAAATTGATAAAAGAAAATAAAATAAAATCTAATATAAAAAAATATCTAAATAAAAATTAATCTCTACATAATCTCTAAATAAAAATTAATCTCTACATAATCTCTAAATAAAAATTAAAAATCTAAATAAAAATTGAAGTTTAAATATTTAATACATATTTATATAAATATTAGTTATATAAATATATTATTATTTAATTAAAAAATGAATCGAATCAATTTATATATGGGATGTATGTATTCGGGTAAGACATCTGAATTAATTAAAGAATGTCGAAAAGCCCAATTAATTAAAAAAAAAGTTTTAACAATTAATTATATTGGAGATAATAGATATTCTGAAAATTCATATGCAATGTCTCATAACTTAGATAAGATTGAATGTATCAAAGTAGAAAAATTAGCAGATATTGATGAAAATCATATTGTTCTAAGCGATTGTATATTTATTGATGAGGCTCAATTTTATCCAGATTTAAAAGAATATGTATTATATTGGGGTGAATTTTATAAAAAAAGTGTTTATGTATTTGGTATTAGTAGTGATTTTGAAAGGAAACCATTTGGACAAATATTAGATATAATTCCATATTGTGATAAAGTAATTAAATTAGATGCATTATGTATTAAATGCAATGATGGAACTGAAGCAATATTCTCTCATAGATTATCCGGCGAAGATAAACAAATTGTTATAGGATCGTCTAATTACATTGCTGTATGTAGGAAACATTATTTGGATTTAACAAATAAATAATAATTTTCTAAATAATTTATTATTTAGAAAATTATTATTATTTTTAAATTCAAAAAAGATTTTTTTATCAAATTTATCAAATTTATAAAAAAACATTATTTGGATTTAACAAAGAAATAAATAAATTATTTAGAAAATAATTCAGAATAAGATTTGTTGAAGAACGACGCATAATAAATAAAGACTAAAACTATTTCATTCAGGATCATCATTTTCAATCTCAATCGATGTAAAATCAGCCGGTGTCGCAACTCCCTCTGCATCTACCAAATACCAGCCGTCTTGAGCCTCAATGTCAGAATATGACTGAGTACGGCGCAGAACACCTGTTCGCAATGCAATATGCTGAACTGTATTGCTTGTCTTTGCTGCGACAGTCTCGACATATGGTACTGCAGCATGTAAAATATTGCCGGAAGCATCATAAAATGCACCTCCAGCAGCCTTCAGATGCGGAACTGTAGCTTTCACTAAAGCTCGAGTAATGCCAAACAGCCCACATCCTACGGCATATATTCCACCTCCGACCTGAGTCAAAGGTCCACCGTATGCTGGGGGAATATTTATATGAATGGCATGTTCCGTTGGAAATTGTTGAATATCCATTTTTCTTCGCAAAAAAAGAAAAAAATGCTATATATAATCTTATATATAGCAGATAATATAATTCTAAATAAATTGGCTTATATAGATATTTAGAAATTTCAATTTTTAAATATTATCCCAGACATATATATATGTTCTTATTTATTCATATGGAATGTAATTTCTATTGATTTGACGTGTAATTTCTATTAATTTTAACAATGTATTTTTTCTAGCAATATATTTTTCTTCATCAATACGCCGTGTAATTTCAGCACTAATCGCAGCCAAAAATATCAAAAAAATACAAAGATATATTAAAATCATATTCAACATTCTTCAATATTAGATATGATATTAGATATATTTAATATAAAAATTGATATATTTTTTCAATTTTTATTTAAGTTATCATATAAAGTTATCATAATACAGTCATAAATATATCTTCTTTATAAGATGTCGAATAAAATGCATCGTATAAAGTTAAATCCAGAACAACTATCTGTGATAAATGCTCCCCTAGAAAAACACATTAGAATATGTGCGGGGGCTGGATCTGGAAAAACTACAACAATCGTACATAGAGTTCAATACTTAATCAATTCAAATATCAATCCAAAAAGAATTTTAATAAGCACTTTTAATGTAGATGCGGCAAACGTTATTAAAAATAAAATAAATAATCTCCTAGGAAAATCACATAGTATTACTATTGGGACAATCGATTCGATTGCGTATAAATTTATTAAATCTTATCCGGATGAATCAGCTAGTATAGGTAGCACTGTTCGTTCCGTTCAAGAATATTCATCTGAATTTTTAAAATTATTAAATTCAGATGTCGCTGATAAAATTTTAGATTTGTACGACTATGTATTTTTTGATGAATTTCAAGATGCATCGACAATCCAATTTGAGTGTTTAAAACGATTTAGTTTAAAATCTTTTATAACGGTTATTGGTGATGATGCGCAGAATATATATCAATGGAGAGGTTCTCAGATAGAATATATTTTAAATTTTGATAAATATTTTCCAAATAGTTTAACCTTTGTCCTTCAATATTCGTATAGGTCGACACCTGAAATTATTTTATTTGCTCTTGATTCTATCGCAAATAATACAGAACAAATAAAAAAAACTTTACTCCCTACAAGACCTTCTCTAAGTCCTATTATTATAAAACCCCGTATAATTTATACACCTAAATCATCGCACAATGCGTATATAATAGATAGGATCAAATACTATTCATCAATTAAAGTCCCTCTCGAAGAGATATGTATAATTTCCAGAAATAATTATGTATTAGAATCATTGGAAGAAGACTTAATAAAAGCAGATATTAATTATATTAGTTTAATTAGCACTTCAAAATCTAAAACTATATTATCGCATATTGTGTTAAGTACGATTCACAAAGTAAAAGGTTTAGAATTTGATGTAGTATTATTAATAGGTTGCGATGACGCAATACTACCCTCTGCAATTGATTCGGTATCAATTCAAGAGGAAAGGAGGTTATTTTATGTAGGCGTCACAAGAGGACGGACTTATTTAGAGATAACATTTTCAACAAACTTTATCAGTAGATTTATTGGAGAAATTAATCCAAATCTATATCAAAATATAAACGTGGATAAAAAATTCTTTAATCATGCTCCTAGACAGTCCTATACATTTGACACATCTTTAGAAAAACTTATATCAAATACAGATATCGAAGAATTGCGATGTTTAAAGATATTACCTAATATTAAATCAACAACTGAAAAAGTCCATCCAAAGTCTCAAATAGATTCATATATCATCGAACACAATTTAATTTCAGATTACGAAGCATTCCTCAATGCGTATATCTTATCAAAATTGAACGTTGTTGACTACTTTCAACGTTCAATGTCAAATCTTGTTGAATTACCCCAACATGAATATTTAATCTTTAAGAAATATTCCCCACAGATCTATTTGAAAGTACATAATTTTTTACTCTCAAAAAAATCTTCAAATATAACTATTAGAGACATTGATAAAACTCCAACAGACCCTATATTTGTTATCCCAATCTCTTCGAAAGATACATCGCCGATTGTCAAATTAAGTACAACTATCATAAAACAATGTTTGAAATTAAAATCCAGTATATATGATCTGTACATAACACTGCAATCATATATCCCTGATTCATTTATAGAAAAACTAAAAAAAATTTCTCATCGCTCTACAAAATTAGAAGACGTATATGAGAGATCATTATGTAAGAATATTATTCAGAATAAACGTAGGTTATTATATAAAAATGTTATGCATTATTTTATTTCGAATAAAGATGTATTCGCACATATTGATAAATGGCTTCAATCTTATAAAAATAGTAAATATGATTTAACAATGATTAATATTATAAATTCTTCCTATAATATTCATTCATTGATAAAATTTTATCATGAATCGAGTAAAGCTTTAATAACAATAACTTTATCATCGACAGATAATTTCGATTTGGTATTGTATAATTTAGGTCAAATTAGTCTATTAAAGTTAGAACCTAAATATTCCCATCTAATCGTGGAACAAATTATAATATATAATCCAATTGAAGGGTCTCAAAAAATCTTTCATCTCGATCAGTGGGATTCATATAGAGAATTCTTAGCCCAAATAGGTTTGAATCGTACAAATCGTACAAATCGTACAAATCGTACAGATATAACTAAATGTGCATCTGGGTCTGAGCCTAAATCTGAGCATAAATCTAAGCCTAAGCCTAAATCTGAGCCTAAATCTAAACCCAAATTAGTTACTCAACTAGAATTATCTACAAACGCTGAAGAAAATGATGAAATTTATAATCTTTATGAAAAGTTTCAACAAAATAAAAAATTTCAAGAAAATAAAAAGTTTCAACAAAATAAAAAATTGAAAATCTAAATATACTATTACGTTTATATATGAAATTTATCTTAAAGCATTCCAATCTAAAAGATACAAACAGTGTTTTTTTTAATTTTTTTAGTGATTTTCTTTACAAAAAAACAAGATGTCTTTGTCTCTTTCAGCGTGTATTCTATCTCCTTCAGAACGTGATGAATTTCGTGTTAAGATACACAAAATTGCATTTGCACTAGCTCTTCGTAAGAAAACGAGCAATGTCTACGAGACAGCCTCTCAAATATATGCGAAGCGAATCGAAGATCAGACCAAAATTTGGCATACTCTTATCGAAGAATTCTTTTCCAAATGCAAAACCAAACCTTGGATTAAAGAACAAGATATTTGTGTAGAGGGGTTGACAAATCAATGCAAACTATCTCGCTGCAAGATGTGTTCGATCGGGCTAACTGTGGAAGAAAAGATTGAAATGGTGCAAATACTTATTTTGATAGGTTCTCAACCGAAACTGCAACGTTCAATACCAACGGCTGCCAAGAAATCTTTTCCAGCACTAGGTGAAATTGTAAGAAAAAAATGATTAAAATTAGTTTTATTTATTTATTTATTTAAAAAAATTGATTAAATTATAAGTTATATTTACCTTCATTTATAATCGAATTTAATTGAATTAAATCGAATTAAATCGAATTAAATCGAATTTAATTGAATTAAATCGAATTAAATCGAATTAAAACGATTATAATGTCTCTAATTAATTTTTTAAATAATAAAAAAGTATTTGTATTCGATACTGAAACTACTGGTTTACCTGAAAAGCATCCTAATGGTTATGGATGTTATTGGGATTATAAAAATAATTCTAAATATGATTCATCACGTTTAGTTAGTATTGCATGGGCATTTATTGATAATTTTAATAAAAATATAGAATTAAATAATATAGAACATTATTTGAGACATCCTGAAGGATTCACTGAAATACCTACCACACATATCCATGGAATTTCATATGAAAATGCATTTGAAAATGGTATTAAATTTAATGATATTTTAGAAAATTGTGGATTAGGAGAATTATTATTGAGTAGTGAATATCTAGTCGCTCATAACAGTAATTTTGATTTGCATATTTTACTTAACGAACTTTATAGATTAAATTCAAATCTAGCAAATGAATGTATTAGTCATTTATTAAAAATAAAAGATTCTGGACATATTATTTGTACTGCTATTTTAGGAACTGATATTTGTAAAATAAATTTCCCATCCGAACCAAAATATCAAGGAAAACGTTTGAAAAAATCATATAAAATGCCAAAATTATTAGAATTATATAAATTTTATTATGGTGTAGAACCCAAAAATCAACATTCGGCGGATGGGGATGTTTTAGCTTTATTAAAGATTTTAATTTATCTTTAGTAATCACATAGAGTATATCCAAACACCGTTTGATAACATGGTGTATAATAATAATCATTAAGATAAGGGGGATAAGGGGGATAGGTTAAGTTAGATGACGCATACATTGGATAATATCGATGATCGTATCTATGCCCGTATCGATGCCCGTATCTATTTCCATAATCCCATATTCTTCCAAAACCTTCTGACTTTTTATAAAATATTACAATAAATAATATTATTATACATATTAAGATTAACAATAAATTTGACATTTTTATATTATTATAAGATAAGATATTTTTATATTATTTTTTTAATATCATATAATCTTTATTCGAAAATTTTATTCTATCAAATCTATAAGAGTTTTTTTCATAATAATAAATCAAAATAAAATCATTAAATGCTGATCTATATATTTCATGAATACTTACATCTCGTCCAGCTAATTTATCATCTGAATTTGTTGCAAATACTTTAGGAATACCGAATTTTACCGTTCTAACATATTTTAAAGGATATTTGGTATTATTTAAAACAAAATATGATTTGTCTTGAGATACAAATAACCGAGTAGATTTATTTGTTCGAAAATCATAATCAACTGATCCATTTTGATTAATTAAACATTCTCTAAATTCTTGTTCAGACATATACGATATGTTAAGATAATAATATAAAAAATTGAATAAAATAAATCTCTATAATTTTCATTATAATTTATTTACTTATCAATGCTACTCTCTTATACTTATCAGACCTTGTGGCTTTTTTTTGTTTTTTGTTTTTTTGTTTTTGATTTTGTTTTTGATTTTGTAACAAAATGTCTAATCCAAACCTATACCATTTTCCTCCCAAAAATGCGTACGTCCACACCTCTCGTCATTATTACCATTGTTCCCTATGCGGATACAATACTGCACCCGCAGCATGTACTTTGTGCGATGTTTGCACAAAACAGAAGGAAGAGGCGGTAGCCAAACAAATTCTTTTTGAGCAGGATATATTGCCCGGAATCATGGCTCGTTTGGACGAAGCTGAACGCCTTCGGCAAGAGGCAATGAAGACCGCACCAAAAGGCAGCACTATTGGGGATATATACCATCTTTTATAGATTTTTATTTATGTATTATAGATTTTTATTTATTCCAATATAAAAAATTGAAAATGATAAATGTCTATAAAATTCAATATAATTTATTTATTTATCATCGGATCTATACACATCATTCATAGATCCCTGTTGCTTTTTATCAATTTATTGATTTTTTGCAACAGTGCTCGTACTCAGGCTCACATAGCACTTTTTTTTTGATTTTATAAAAGAAAGATGGAGTGTGCGACAGGACGTCGTTTGGAGTGTGCGACAGGACGTCGTTTGGTGAATGCTCAACGGGAACAACAGGCGGCGACATGCAAATTGAGCAAGTTTCCAGTTGGTTCTACTCCCCATGCCCAACTCTCTCAAAAGCTGAAGGCAGCGGAAGATCGTTTGGCATTGGCGGAGGAACATCATTTGGAGTTCATCCGATCCATTTTATCTGTGCGTCTCGGAGAGAAAATCTGGTATGCCGATTACAACGGATGTTGCATGGATTGTGTTCGAGGCGATGATTGCGACGAGGAGAATCGTTTCAAACATAACCCATCGGCAACTGATTGTATCGAAATTTTGGAACCAATTTTGGCAAAGTTTACGTCCGAATACATTGCACAATTCGAGATGGACACAGGGATTGTTCATGCGAAGGCACTTGTATCGGCTCCAGCTGTTGAGTTAGCTTCGGCTAAGGCAGTTGAGATTGCTCCAGTCAATGCAGTTGAGATAGCTTCGGCTGTTGAGTTAGCTCCAGTCAAGGCACTCGAGATGGCTCCAGTCAAGGCACTCGAGATGGCTCCAGTCAAGGCACTCGAGATGGCTCAAGTCAAGGCACTCGAGATGGCTCAAGTCAAGGCACTCGAGATGGCTCCGGCTCCGGCTAAGGCACTTGTATCGGACCCAGCCAATTCAGTTTCATCTGTACATGTCGAGCCAGTTAAACAGATTGTGCAGCCATCGCATACTCAGCGAATTGCGTGTGCATGTGGATTGATGCGGGAAGCACATTTTCCCCAATGCAAAGCTTGTTGGGAATCACGGCATATGAATCAGCATCCGCATCTTCAGCAGATGCGACAACATCACATGCAACAACATCACATGCAACACATGCAACAACTACATCTGATGCATCACATGCAACATATGCAACAACTGCATCAACTACATCAGATGTACCAGCATCAATTTCGACAGATGCAAGAGTCACATCAACAGATGCAAGAGTCACATCAACAGATGCAAGAGTCACATCAACAGATTTAATTGTTAGATAGTTATAGTTATTATTTTTTTTATATTTTGTATTTTGTATTTCTATAAAAATTGAATATATTTATATTTATTTATTAAGTTTATATTTATTTATTAAGTTTATTTTGTATATTAAATCGAATAAAAAATGTATAAATCAATTAATTTAATAGATGAATCTGTAGAAGATCCACTTTTAATTTCAATTAATCTTAATAAGATTAATCATCTTAATAAAATATCATTCTTAACAAAAATCATATTATGTTTCTTTTGTATATTGAGTATATCTCAGATTATAATTGGATGTATCGCATATTATTATCTAAATAATTCAAATTATTTAGATTATTGGTTAATCGGGAATGGACTAAATATGAGTTTAATATGTATTGAATATATCTTAATCAAAATAAAACAAATATTACATGTTTTTCACAAAGTTATTATATGTTGTATGATATTAAATATATTAATCTTAATTGGTAGTATTATTGTCGGATTATTTTTATATGCGTCTTATTCAAATATTATATCACCTACATTCGTTCAAGCATATGTATTGATAATTATATTATTTGAATTGTTTATTACATTTATTAGCAGTCGATTATTTTTTTAATTAAAAAAAATTGATTTTTAAACATTTTCAGATTTAAAGATTTATTTAATATATATATTCATATATTAATAAAATGTCTTCGACTCAAACTACTCAGACTTCTCAAGTCGCTATTGGTATTGATTTAGGAACGACCTACAGTTGTGTAGGTGTTTGGTTGAATGGTCAATGTGAGATTATTGCAAATGACCAAGGAGAAAGGACAACTCCATCATATGTAGCATTTACTCCTACTGAAAAGCTTGTAGGTATTGCAGCTAAAAATCAAGCCGCAATGAATACAGCTAATACTGTATACGATGCAAAGCGATTACTTGGACGTAAATTTTCTGATCCAGTTGTTCAAGCTGATATGAAACATTTCTCATTCAAAGTAGTTGCGGATGCCGATGATAAGCCAGTAATTGTTCTTGAAGACGGAACTCAATACTACCCGGAACAAATCTCTGCGATGGTGCTTACTGAGATGAAAAAAACCGCAGAAGCATATCTAGGTCATTCTGTTTCCAAGGCAGTTGTGACCGTTCCAGCATATTTCAATGATGCTCAACGTCAATCTACCAAAGATGCAGGACGTATTGCAGGACTTGATGTATTACGAATTATTAACGAGCCTACTGCAGCAGCTCTTGCATATGGTCTTGATAAGAATTTTGAAGGAGAACGTAATGTCTTAATTTTTGATTTAGGAGGAGGTACCTTTGATGTTAGTCTCCTAACACTAGATGACGGAATGTTCGAGGTTAAGGCAACCGCCGGAGATACACATCTTGGAGGGGAAGATTTTGATACACGAATGGTAAATCATTTTGTTGAGGAATTTAAACGTAAGGAAAAGCTTGATGTAAGTAAAAATCCTCGTTCTCTTCGTCGTTTACGCACGGCATGTGAGAAAGCGAAGCGAACACTTAGTTCTACAACTAGTGCAACTGTTGAAATTGATGCTTTAATGGATGGTAAAGATTTCTATTCGAGTATTACCCGAGCACGATTTGAGGAATTATGTGGAGATTTATTCCGAGGATGCTTAGATCCTGTTGAGAAGGTTCTTTGTGATGCAAAGATGGATAAATCATCAGTCCATGATATTGTATTAGTTGGAGGTTCTACACGTATTCCAAAGGTTCAGAAATTACTGTCTGACTTTTTCAATGGTAAGGAACTTTGCAAGAGTATTAATCAAGATGAAGCGGTTGCATATGGTGCAGCAGTTCAAGGTGCAATCTTATCCGGAGTGAAATCAGAGAGTCTTAACCAAATCTTATTAGTAGATGTTGCACCTCTTACAATTGGTATTGAAACTGCAGGTAATGTTATGACTGCAATGATTGAACGTAATACTTCGATTCCTTGTAAAAAGACTCAAACATTCTCAACGTACTCTGACAATCAACCAGCAGCAACTATCAGGGTATTTGAAGGAGAGCGTAAATTAACAAAGGATTGTAATCTATTAGGTCAATTTGACTTAACAGGTATTCCTCCTGCTCCTCGAGGAGTACCTCAATTAGAGGTAACATATGATGTTGATGCAAATGGTATCCTAAATGTTAGTGCCTGTGAAAAATCTTCAGGTGTTAAACAAAATATTGTTATTACTAACGATAAGGGTCGTCTAACAAAGGAACAGATTGAAGAGATGGTTAAAGAAGCAGAACGTCTAAAATCTGAAGACGAACTTCAATTAAAACGAATTGAAGCAAAGAATAGCTTAGAGTCTTATACTTACAATTGGAAGTCTCAAACAACTAATACTGAACTTATGGCTAAATTAGATCCAACTGAAGTAGAAACTCTTACCACCTGTGTAAGAACTACTCAGGAATGGTTAGATGCGAATACAACTGCAACTACTGAAGAATTCACTTCTAAGCAATCTGAAGTAGAAGCTCTATTAAAGCCAATTGTTACAAAGTTATACGGTGAAGGAGGACAACCTGCTCCTGGAGGAGCACCAGGAGGAATGCCAGGAGGCATGGATCCTAATATGATGGCTGAAATGATGAAAGGTATGGGAGGAGCAGCAGGAGCTGCAGGAGCTGAGGGAGGTGCTCCAGGTGGAATGGATCCTAATATGATGGCTAATATGATGAAGAATATGGATCCAAAAATGATGGAACAAATGATGAAGAGTATGGGAAATATGGGTGCTCCATCAACTGCATCTGAACCATCTCAACAAACTGAATCAGTTGATGAAGTTGATTGAGTCAGATTGAATCGAGTTAAATCGAGTTAAATTGATTAAGTCAGATTAAGTCCTTATAAAAATTTATTTATAAAAAATTTATTTTACTTAAAATATAAAATAAATTTATAATAATTACATATAATATTATAAAATGGAACAAAAATATATTATACTAATTGTGATTGTACTATTGATTATTATAGTCTTATACTATTCCTTTACAGAAAACTTTAAAGAAACCTTTACATCGGTATATGACCAAATCAGTGGTAATTGTAATTATTTAATTATACCTGATTCTACATCGAATGTTCCTTCAATGGACGGTACAAATTCGCGTAATATGTGTATAAATTGTGATGGATGCGGAGTATGTTCAAATCAATTAGGTAATAAAAATATTGCAGAATGTGTAAAAGGTTCTGAAACTGGACCAACTGATCCTCGTATATTTTGCCAATCATATCAATACAAATCAAATCAACCTGTTATAAGTTCATCACCTACACCAAGTAATAATTTTTTTTATGGAGATAAATCTAAGAGAATAAATAATTATTGTTCGAAATAAATATTGTTCGAAATAATTATTATTCAAAATAAATATTTTTTTATATATATACATATTATATAAAAATGAATCCAAAATATATCATAATAATTGGATTAATCTTAATAATATTTTTTTTAGCTTATAAAAATGAAAATTTTTCAGTGTGCGATGATATTAAACAAAATTGTGGTCTTATTACAATACCTCAATCTATGCAATCCCCCTCATCAGGTATAACAAATTCAAGGCGCGATGATTGTTTAAGTTGTTCTACTTGTGGAATATGTACAAGTAATTCTAAATCAGTATGTGTAAATGGTAATAAAGACGGTCCTTTATTTTATGATGATTGTAACAAATATGAATATGGAACAAACCCTCCTATAATAAATATAGCCGAAACTCCAATAACTGAAGACCTAAATTATTCCTATCAAGATATATTATCAGAAGAATTACATCAGACAAATTCTACTTCTAATTCAGATACATGTGATAAATTATGTAAAAATAAACCTATTTTGAATAAAGTTGATAGTATTCACTGTGAGAATTGTCCAAACTGTGCTACTTTAACTTTTGCAAATACTGATTACTGTGTTAATGTATCAGATGATGATTATAATAAGATTACTCAACAAGTATATACTCCAATTAAAACTACTTCAGATAAAATGAATTGTATAAGTACAGAAAATAATGCCGTATTAAAAGGGTTTAATAAAAATTCTAAATATGAAGTATGTTTACAAATGCAATCTTAAACAATAAACAATTTTATGCAAAATAATCAATTTAATATAATTTTAATTATAATATATGTATATATATTATAGATGTATAGAATAATTATAATCATCCTCCTAATAATCTTAATCATATATTTGTATGTAAAGATGACAAATAAAGAAGATTTTGATTATGATACCGATTGTAAATCATGTGAAACTAAGGGAACTTTTGAATGTAGAAATTGTGAAAATTGTGGAGTATGTGTAACAGAGATGGGGGATATGTACTGTGCAAAGGGTGATCTATCCGGTCCATCAGAACGCACTGATTGTTTTAAATGGGAATATGGTAATATATATCCACAATATGATACTCCTTATTACGGCGGGGAAGAATTTTCATTTAAAGATGAACCAAAACATTATCCTTATAACTTGTATCTTAATCTGAAATATAATACTGATGCATATGCAGATCGTAATGTATTCTATAAAAATTTTAATACCTTTATGAAACCTCGTCTTTATAAAAAATAAATCTAACATACACATATTAATTAATCGTTTGAAGAAAATCCAGATAAGCTTTATTTTTAATAATTTTATTTAATTTAATTGTTAATTTATTTTTAGATTGTCCTAATATCTTTTTTTTATCAAATGTATTCGATGAATGTGCAATACATATAATTGTTTTAAATGGATCTAATTGTGCCATTTTTTCTGAAAAATTATTTGTAAAGGATGGTTCTTCTTGCATATTTTTAAGTGGGTCATGTTGATGCGATTTAATATAAGTTTTTCTATAAGCAAATGTTCCATTCGTTCCATGATTTGATGCAAATGGTCCATATTGATGCATCTCTTTAAGGTCTGTATAATAAACATTAATAATAGTAGCCCCTGCAAGATTTGTTTTATTTGCATTTAATTTTACTATACTATGTGCGACTCTTTCTGGATAATGATAATCATCATCATCGAAACAAATAATAACATCACCCTTTGCAAGTTTATTAAGCATATTTCTTTTTTCACCTAAAGTAATCTTTACAGGTTCATAAATATATCTGATGTTTGTGTCTGATGGGATTAGATCAGCATTGGATGTAGGACTATCATCAAGTATAACAAGTTCCATTAAATTAGAGGGATATGTTTGAGCTTTAAATAATTGTATAAGCATTGGTAAGAATTTACGCCGATTATATGTAGGAGTAATTACCGAGACAAATGGTTGGGTATGAGTGGAATTAATTGTAGTTGCCATTATATAATTATATATATTTATTATTAATATTTATTTAAATCGTAATTAATCGTAATTAATTATTTTTAATCGTAATTAATCGTAATTAATTATTTTTAATCGTAATTAATCGTAATTAATTATTTTTAATCGTAATTAATCGTAATTACATATAAATAAATATCTTATATATAATATAAGAATTGTATTATGACTAAACGGAAAAATCCTCCTACGCATCCTACTTCTCCCACCCCTCCTAATAAAATTCCAAAAATGACATTTCATTTAATAAATCTTATAGATGATCTTACAAAAAATTTAAATGACGATGATTGCGACGACTGTAATAATAATACTAATTCAAATAAACCTCCTCAAACAATCTTATCTGATGATCTTTGCAGGAACCCTCTATGTGATCATCTCTTTTCAAATTATGTAGAAGATATCCCTCATATCGATATTAAATCAATTGATGATCTTATAACTTATGGCAAATATTATCACTGTATGAATAGACCAGAATATATGGGGATTAATTTAAAGATTGTTTTTAATCTTATTGAACCATTAACCGAATTAAAAAAATTAATTGGAATGACGACGATAAAGGAAACAATGGTTGACCAAATTTTATTTTTCTTACAAAAACTTAATAAAAGTGAACGTTGTAATAATTGTATTAGATGTTCATTAAATTTAGAATGTCAAAATGATATTATGTTAAATTATGATATGTTGCATACAATTGTAACAGGACCACCCGGTGTAGGAAAAACAGAACTGGGAAAAATCTTAGGTAAAGTCTACAAAGCAATGGGCGTCTTATCAAAAGGTCATTTTAATGTTGCTAAACGTTCTGATTTAATTGCAAAATATCTTGGACAGACCGCAATAAAAACTCAAGAATTTATCGATAAATGTAAGGGTGGAGTAATGTTTATAGATGAAGCTTACTCTTTAGGAAATCCAGAAGGCAGGGATTCTTTTTCAAAGGAATGCTTAGATACACTAAATCAGAATTTATCAGAACGAAGAGATTTCTTATGTATTATTGCTGGGTATGAGAATGCATTGGATAGTTCTTTTTTTTCATATAATGAAGGATTAAAAAGACGGTTTAGTTTTAAATATGCAATTGAAGGGTACGATTACAAAGAATTATGTGAGATGTTCAAACTCAAGGTTCGAAACGAGGGATGGGAGTTTGAGGAGAATCTTAATGAGTCAGCATTAGAAAACTTTTTTCAACGTTCTCATAAAGAATTTCCAAGATTTGGAGGGGATATTGAAACGTTATTTTTAAAGGCAAAAATTATGCACTCTAGGAGAATCATATTTAAATCAGTTGAATCGCGTAAAAAAATAAATATGGATGATATTGAAAAGGGGTTTAAAAATTTTTCATCACATCGTAAGGAAAAAGATAATTCTAACGAAGATATTATTCAATCAATGTATAGTTAACAAAATATATAAAAAATATATAAAAAATATAAATAATATTATATATAATATAATATAATATAATATATATAATATATAATGTTTAGTAAGAATACAATAAAATGGATTTTAATAATTGTATTAATAATCGTAATTGCATATCTTAATAATCTGAATGAAAATTTTTCAATTTCTTCACCTACTTCTTCACCTACTTCTTCACCTACTTCTTTACCTACTTCTTCACCTACTTCTTCACCTAAATCCTCACCTCCTACTTATACTCCTCCTACGACTTCTACTACGACTACTACTGTTCCATCGACAGAATCTATAGCAAATATTTCTTCAATGTATAATAATGGGACTTTAACTGCGACACATATTGTTGCTAGTAATGTTACAAGTGATCTTACGGGTACTGTTACGGGTGATGTTATGGGTAATGTTTTAGGTAATGTTACGGGTAATGTTACAGGTGATGTTACGGGTGATGTTTATGGTGGTTTACATACCCCTGGTGGTAAATATCGTCTAAGTATCGATATGAATGGACGTTTAATAATGAATGATACGAGTGTTACCCCATGGAAATTGGTACCTATTAATGTAGATAGTGCAACTACAGCAACTACAGCAACTACAGCAACTACAGCAACTACTGCGACCAATGCAGTCGCAGCGACCTATGCAAACAGTGCAGCCTATGCAACCTCTGCAGCCGATGCATCGAGCATAAAGAATGCTGCTGGAAATCATGCAGGATTACAGGCTTTTGGAAGTTGGGCTTATTGGTAATCAGAGTTCTGATAAAACACATTTTGCAGGATTAACTAATGATAAAGAAGAATATGCATATTGGCATTAATTCTGATGTTTTAGTATAAAATTATTAAATAATTTTATATTAAATAATATATATAATAAAAATTTATTTTATATGCGTATAATATAAAAATGAGTACTTTACAGAAATTTATGGAAACTGAAAAAAAACTTATCCACGGTGATAAAGGGTTAACTGTCAAATTTTTTGAAAGGGATGGTAAAAACGTAACAAAAATTTTAATTATTAAAAAACCAGAAGGATTCTTACTAAAAGTAACAACCAATGGTGAAACCACCGAACAAACCTTGACAAAAGAACAATTATTAAAAGAACTTAAAAAATATAAAGATCTCGATTTTGCATCTGATTATATTAAGACTGCAACCATTGCAAGATCCACCGTTTCAAAAGTTAAAAAAACTTCTCGAAAGGGTTCTCGTAAGGGTTCGCGTAAAAGTTCGCGAAAGGGTTCTCGTAAAGCTGGTCCTAAAAAGACTTCCAGAAAGACTTCTAGAAAGACTTCCAGAAAGACTTCTAGAAAATCTTCGAAAAAATCTTCGAAAAAATCTTCTAGAAAATAAATTAAATTTTCATATTAAGACTTTAATAAAAGTTTATTTTTATATTTAATATACATCATTATTTGTTGTTTTTTTATTTGTTTTTTTATTATTGCATTGTTTTTCTAATTTCAATGTATGTACTTTTGATATGACACCATTCGCATAAATTAATCTATAATGCACATGTTTTGGTAAGGTTTTTTTATAAAGATGGTCAACTTGATATGCAGTAGGGCATTTAAGTTTTAATACAGCTTTATGATTTGAAACAGCAGCAATCCCAACATTCTCATATGCACCATATGCATCTGTTGGATTCTCCTCAACTAATTGTGTATCTGCATGTGCAGCCCAATACATTACTTTAACTGCATGATGTGCATTTATTGTAACTTGAGTATTAGTATCTGCTTGTTCAGATAATAATAATAAAGATGGTGGCATAACAGTGCGATCTAAGAATGGTAAAAATGTATGGAATTTTGTAAAAAATATTAGATATATCGCACAGATACCAAATATTATATACAGTCCTCGTAAAGTTCTACTGGCATTAACTGGATTTATTAATTTGGATAAAAACATCTCAAAAGGATTATTATTTAAAATACCTATTATACCCATATATACTGCATTAATTAAGACAATTATAAGAGCAGCTATATATGTACGATTTAGAGGGGATGGTGATTCGGGAGCAGTCATATTTAGTTATTAATATTATAAAACAAAATAATATTATTAAAAATTAATTTTTATATAAAAAATTTAAAATTTTAGTACAATTTCGTTTACCAATCTGAACTAAAATTACCAATGTGAACTGAAATTACCAATTAAAAATCATAATTAACCGACATCAACATATAGAACATATACAATTTTGTTTACCAATCTGAACTGAAATTACCAGCATCAACATATAGAACATATACTGCAGATAAACCTACCAATAGATATACAATTTTAGTGATTAAAGATTGTCCAAGCATTTTTTCTACTAAATTAAAATCAGCAGCTCCAACTAACCCCCAATTTAAAGCTCCTATCAAAACTAAAACTAAAGCAATAACATATAATTTACCCTTATTCATAATATATATATACGTACAGAAAAAAAATATAAAATTAAATTTATATATTTAATTTTATTTTATGTTTTTAAATTTTTAATTTTATTATATATTTTTTTTTTAAATTTTCAATTAAACAACAGTTTTTTCTAAACAACAGTTTTTTTCTACTATATCAGGTTTGATAAGAATATTTGTATTAAAATATTTTTTTACGAAAAACAACAGTTTTTTCTACTATATCAGGTTTAGTAGAAGGTTTAGTCTCTGACTCTGTCTCTGTCTCTGACTCTGTCTCTGACTCTGTCTCTGTCTCTGACTCTGTCTCTGCCTCTGTTTCAGACTCTGCCTCTGTCTCTGTATCAGTTTCTGAATTTGATTTAATTGGTTGTTTTCTAGTTTGGATGGTATTTTTTAAATTATTTAATATTAATTTATGATCTACATTATAATTATTAATTAAATTTAATATCTCATCTATTGTAGATTTTGGTACGAGATGTGATATTTTATTAAGTCTGTCAATATTTTCAAAAAATGAAATATATGGTTCTAATATCATATTAATTTGTCCAATTGTATTCGAATTTGATAAATTTGTTGCGATAGGTGTTGCGATAGGTGTTGCGATAGGTGTTGCGATAGGATTTGATTTAATCTCAATTTTAGAAACTTTTGCAGCAGTTTTTGTAGGTTTATCAGTTTTATTCGAATCTTTTTTAGCATTATCTTTTAAACGTTGTGTTTGTGCTTGATAAAATTCTTTTAATCGAGTTATATTTATTCCAAATTCTTTTTCGAGATTTTCATATGATAAACCATTATTAATTTTATCATATACATATGCTTCAAATTTACATTTAATTGCATTTGCACTACGTTCAATACGTGAACTAATATATTCAAATGTTTTCTTTTTTTTTAAACATTCTAACATCATATCAATTTCTAATGCAGACCATCTTTTAAAAGTAGTTGCCATATTTAATTTATATAAATATAAATATCTTTATATATTTAATTTTATTATTTCAATTTTTAATTTTATTATTTTAATCTAATTTTTCTGGTGTTGATATTCCTGGTGATGCTGATACAGATGAAATATTAGTTCCACTAGTTATATTACTTTTCTTTTTCATCATAAAATATATTCCGATAACAATAAGTATAATTACAATTATTATAACAACTATTGAAATATAAAACATTGTAGAACTCATTCCTAAAATTGTATCTGAACTTGTATCCGAGCTTGTATCCGAGCTTGATGTTTTTGGTGTTGGCGATGAGGTTAGGGAACGAGATGCGGATGTTATTGATGGTGGTCTTGAAGAGGGACTTGGAGAGGGACTTGGAGAGGGACTTGGAGAGGGACTTGGAGAGGGACTTGGAGAGGGACTTGAAGAGGGACTTGGAGAGGGACTTGGAGAGGGACTTGGAGATGGGG
>Ga0114966_10001141_pt1 | contig 24868 bp, 21 predicted proteins | sample M_130207_XF_Meta_FD_87029 | JGI IMG/M metagenome (GOLD analysis project Ga0114966, IMG submission 87029) | Freshwater microbial communities from Lake Montjoie, Canada to study carbon cycling - M_130207_XF_MetaG | ecosystem: Environmental > Aquatic > Freshwater > Lake | place: Lake Montjoie... | reverse complement strand
TATAAACCAGATGGCAAGCCGTTTTACCCTGCCGGGATTATTCTCGATGGTGGCATTAGGAATCCCGGCGATATCGTAAAGGCCCTTGCAGTCGGAGCCCAGGCCGTCATGATGGGCAGTATGTTTGCCGGAACAGACGAGTCACCCGGTCGCCGGATCTCGGTAGACGGGAAAGAGAAAATCGTATTTCGTGGTATGGCCAGTGCTGAAAGCCAGCTCGAGTGGCGAGGTTATGTAGGTAGTGATGAGGGCACTTCTCACTATGTGGATCCAAAAGGACCGGCTCAGACCGTTATCGACAAGATCACCAACGGAGTACGATCAGGATTGTCCTATTCTGGCGCTCGCTCTATAGAAGACTTTCACAACAAGGCCAAGTTTGTGCAGCAGACAGTAGCAGGCCTAATCGAAGGCAAGCCTCATATCAGGCTTTGATCACTTATGAATATGAATCAGCATTATACAGATGGTTATTACAACCCGTATACTATGGACGGCTACTATAGTGTTCCGACTAACATCGTAGCCAAGAAGACCGACGGCGCAAGGGCAGTGGCTGAAGCCAGCTGGCAGGTTCCTGCTACTACAACTCAACTTAGCAAGATAAATCAGGGTGCCGCGGGCTCTTCTCCCGAGCTCATAGAACAACAGCTGGTAGGACTGAGGGGCGATGCAGGAACAAGTCTCTATAAAGTAGATTTTATCAGCAATCACAAGCCTGATCACGACTCGGTATATCGGGTCGATATGCTGGTGCTCTCAAGCCTTCTGACAAAAGAAGTTCGCACGCTTACGTATTGGACTGATTTTGACGCAGAAATCCTGCTGCCAAAAGCACCAGCGTCCAGCAAGCTTTTTGTAGAAGATCTGCTAAGCCCTAAGGTCCTCGTTGTCGGAGGAAATACAGAGATAAGTTCCTCTACCATAGGCTCGGCAAATGTTTCAGTGCATGCGAAACATTCCTGGCCAGCTGTGAAGAAAGACCATGATGATCTTGTAAGAATGGAGGCAACGGAAGATGGTGAGTGGAAGTTCTGGTCAATCTGGAAGTCTGGAAACAAGGTTTTCTACTACCACGGCCGTATAGGCGATCCATCTGGAAACGAAGGGGCCTATGTCAGTAGCTCAGTCCGGGCAGCCGGAGGAGTTGCGCAATTTATGCAGCAGAAGGTTGCAGAAAAGATGCGCAAAGGGTATGTAAAAGTATGACATTGCCGTACAGGCAGAAACGAGAATGATAAGTGGAAGATAATAAGGGACGGCGCTTCTTCCGCCGTCGAAGCCGCAACGAGGATGACTCGTTCGAGATAAAGGTGGTTCTTCGCGATGGCGAGAACGCCGACAGCCTGGTTAAACGTTTCAAATGGGCCGTTGAGGCCAGTGGCATTTTGAAGGAGGTGAGAGATCGTGAATATGCCATGACGCCGTCAGAAAAAGCAAAATTCAAGCAGCGCCGCGCTGCAAAGCGCCGTAAAAAGGCTAGGCAAGATCACTCAGACCGATAACAATTAGCAAAAACGGCCGGCCCTCCCGGCCGTTTTTGCTATCAAAGAAGGTGTATGCCTGTGTCTGCCCATAACCCTGGGCGCGATCAGATGAATACCGGCGTTTGAATGTGTAAGCGCAGATGTGAGGTTATTTCAGTGGCAAGACCAAAGAAAGTACAAGCGCCCCCGCCGCCTCCTCCGGGGAGAGATCGCATACCGCCCCATGACCCGCGTCGCAGTATCTATCTGTTCGGCGAAGTAGATACGGACATGACCAAGCATCTCGCTGAGCAGATGGCGCGTCTGTTAAAAGAAGATGGCAAATCCCCCATTTGCGCAGTTGTCAATACCGAAGGTGGTGGAGTGTATGAGTCATTCGCCATGCACGACCTCATTCGCGCCTCTCCTGCTCCTGTTCACACCTATGGCCTTGGCACGGTGATGAGCGCCGGCACCATCATCCTTGCAGCCGGTCGCAAGCGATATGCCTATCCTAATTGCTGGCTGATGGCTCACGAGCCGTGGTTTGCTGGCAGTGACTTGCGTGCAGGCGAACTAAAGGCAGACATGCTTCACAACGAGCAGTTGAGTTCGGTTTTCTACGGACTTTATAGTAAGTACTGCCAGAAACCAATAAATATCATCGAAAGCGACTTGAATGGCCGAACAATCTACTTCAGCGCGACCGAGGCGAAGAAGTACGGATTCATAGATGATATAGTCGACATCGACTGACTGCGTCTGTGGCAAACTTCAGACGCACTCGTGGCCTGTGTGTAAGCAAAGGATTGCCTAGCAGTGAAGCAAGCAGATCTCATCCTAGGTTGTCACGGGCGCGAGGAGCACGGCATCTGCCTGTGCGGCGGCACGTCCTCGGCAATATTAGATTTGCTAAGCGTGCATCCAACAGATAAAAAGTTTCATGATTACATGTACAAGCTCATGCGATTAGATCAGAGGCCAATCACCGATCACAATGCAGTAATAAGCACTCTGCAATTTCTAAGGGAAACTTATTTACCAGATAAGCAATTCGAGGTAATCGGAGAGTGGCTCAGATTTCACAAGAGATGTGGGGTCTATATGTACAGGAGTACGCTTGACTAAGCAAATTAGTACCACTAAGCTCGCAGCGGCGTTTAGAAAACTACAAGACGCCCAGGAGCGGATGACTAAACTCGCCAAGAGTTATTGGGCGTATTTTAAATCTGATCCTGCTGGATTTGAGATGCTGCCGCTTAATGCTGCCGCTGCGGAGCTAAATTCGATTTCTTCAGCAGAGGGCGCACAGACCAGCGCAACGCTGGCCCTAAACGGTCTGATGCATTTAGCGTCCAGGGTCAGGGATCTTGAAGCCGAGAATAAAAGTCTGCGACGTCGTCTGGAGAGGTTAGAGTCAGATGCAGAACGGAAGAGTCAAGTTTCAGCAGAGCAATACTCAGCTGAAGTCACTGCTGAGTGAGCGCGCCGCCGAGAGCGCGTACAGCATGCTCGCCGCTCGCAAGACGCTGCAGTCTGGCAGCGGCAAATTTACACACAAGTGCAGCTGCCCAAGTCCGGCTCATAAAGGTGGCGGTGAAAAAACCGCCAGCTTTTACTTTAGCCGGGCGACAGGGCAGTTCTTTTGCTTTGGATGCAGTATCTATGGCAATGCCTTCGACCTTATCGCAATGCTTGGAGGCAGCAGCGAGACCGCACTTGAGTCTGCAATCCAGCAGGGGCCTATAGTCATCCCCGATACTCCGAATATGCAAAAGCTAATCGGAGATCACAGCAGAAGGCTTATTAAGAAATGCCGGCAGAAGCTGGCTGCAAGCTACGGCACCGCCTCGTGGGAAGCTGACTTCAAGTGGATGCAGAGTTTCTACGAGAAGCTTGATAAGATACTCCCAGAGATGGAATCCGAATCTGCAGAGCAAGTGCATGGCAGATTTCTTCAGTTTAATATGGAACTAAATAGGAGATTAAAGTGATAGGAATAATTGGAGACTGCCACCTTGGCGCCAGCCTGAAGGCTGGTACCAAAGACCCGGTAACCGGCGTCCCAAGCCGACTCGTGGACTATCATAATACGCTGCTTTTTGCAATTGAGGAGATTGCAAAGACGTGCGACACCATTGTGTTCACTGGTGATATCTTTGAGCACAGATATCCGCACATGATTCAGCAGCAGATGTTTAGTAATGCCCTGCGACGAGCACTTGAGTTTGGAGTAAAGCAGATTCATATTCTCATCGGCAATCACGATCAGCAGCGCACCGCAAGCACCACCACGCTTGCGTATCTATCTGAGCTAAAGCTAGGCAACATTATCATTCATGATGAGCCCGGCACCGTTAGAATTGGAAACGACGCCCTGCACTTCTTCCCATACAGAGATCGCAAATATCTTGCAGCGCCGACTTACGCAGAGGGCATTGTCGCCGCTGACGCTATCATTGCCGGCCTGGCTGCTAATCTTGCTCCTGGCTCGAACGTACTCATTGGGCACATGGCAATCGAAGGCACATTCTTTGCTGAGGAAGAGGCAGAGTTGTATACAGATAACGAGCTAATGCTGCCAAAAGCCAGTTTTGCTCCATTTGATCTCACCATTATGGGGCATGTTCACACTCCGGGTGTAGTTAGCACAAATCCGCAGATATATTATGTCGGTTCTCTCGAGAAGCGCGGGGCGTTTGAATCACACAAGAAGCAGTACTGCGTTGTTGATCTTCAGAATCGCAGTGCTGACTGGAAGACCCTGCCATGTAAGGACTTTTACGAATTCGGCATCGGGCTGCCGAAGACAGGTGTAGATCTCATGACCGGGCTGCTTGCCCAGCTTGTAAAGCAGATCGACTCAACAGATCTCGATGGGAATATTGCAAAGGTAGAGATATCTGTTTCTTCCGAAGACATCGGACACCTGAACCCAGATGCAATTCGTGCAGAGCTGCTGCGACGTGGGTGCTCCTTTGTGTATCCGCCGTCGGTCTCCGTCAAAACTGAGCGCGCTTGTCGCAATGACGTGAAGGAGCTCGGCTCAGATACGGAAACCTGGTCGCAATATATTCAGGGCTTTGTAACAGACAAGGATTTCGCTGCGCAGCTTATTGCAGTTGGCAACAACATCATTGCCGAGGAGGAAGCTTGATCCCACTTAAAATGCACATGGTTAACTTTGGGCCATATGATGATTCCATGGTAGACTTCAACTTCAAGTCCGCTCTGATCGTCGGAGAAAATCTAAGTGTATCGGGAGCCAGCAACGGCACCGGCAAAAGCACGATCTTCCAGGCGCTGACATGGGTGCTCACTGGCAGCTCACGCTATAAGAACTCCAACTCAATTATTCGCGACGGAACCGATGCTGCAAAAGTAACCCTGCTATTCGAAGCCGGTGGCGAGAAGTACCAGATTATTCGGGGAAGAAATCGCACTAATAAGCAAACACTGGACTTTAATCGCATTCTGCCTGATGGCAAGGTAGAGCCGGTAAAGGCAGATACTAACTCAAAGCTAGATGAGAAGATTGCCGAAGTCACGCGCGTGCGCTACGACTCGTTTGTCAATACGGCGTACTTCGCACAGAATACTATTTCAGAATTCATGTACGGCACCAGCTCCGTTCGGCAAAAGCTCATTGCAGAAATCCTTGCCATGGATCGCTGGAACGCCTATGCAAAAAATGCCGCAGCCAAGTTATCGGAGACTGAAAAAGAACTCGACATCTCCCGATACAAACTTTCAATTTTTGGTAATTTGCCCGATCAGCGTTCGAAGCTGCAGATCGAGTATGCCGCACTAAGTGAGCGAGGCGAGCGTATTTCTTCAGAGATTGCGGCTCTAGAGGTAGAGGAGGAAGCTCTACGGGCGGTGGCTGCTGAGGAAGCAACTGCTTCCCAGGCAGCTGCAACCAGAGCTGCTACGCAGCAACTTGTAGAGAACATTAGGAAGTCCCTTGCAGATGCGGAGGGCCGCGCAGCGACGCTGGCCGCTCGTCTTGCCGCAGTCCGGTCCGCTATTGAGGCGACGGGCGCGCAGGTTCGCGAGATCGGGCCCCGACCCGACACTTCCTCGTCGATTCTCCAGAAACTCGCCGAGCGCCGCGGTGAATTGGCGCTCAGTGGTCGCCGCATTTCTGCCATGGAAAAGGGGCGTTGCGAAACCTGCGGCTCTTCCTGGCAGCACGATCACTCAGAAGAGCTGGAGCAGTTGCGCGCACAGGTCGAGGAGATGAAGTCCAGGATTTCTATTGGCGAGAGCAAGCTGGCCGAGGCCCGCGCTGCCGAGGCCCAGTGGGATGCCGAAAACTCAAAAGTCTCTGGTGCTAAGACGAGGCTTTCTTCGCTAGAGGCGGATGCCGCTTCTCTCGCGCCCGAGGGCTCAGATGCCGGCGACAGTATTGTCCGGCTTGCAGCAGAGCTGCAATCTGCAGAGCAAAAACTAGCGGCAATCCCGGCGTTTAGATGCGCCTCTGACGCAGCCGGTCGCTTGCGCGAGGCACAGGGGCGGCTATCTGCAGTCAGGAACCAGTATTCTGGAGTCGTTACAGGCCTAAGCCAGTTGCAAGCAAAGCTAGACGTCATTGCAGCTCAGGAGTCCGAATCGAGTGTAATGGGAGCCCGCGCCCAAGAGCTAGAGAAGGATGTTAACATGTACTCTGCTCTTGCAAAGCATTTCTCAAAAACAGGAATCCAGGCATCAATCTTGGACACTGTAGTTTCAGAGATCGAGACCCTGAGCAACTCTTTTCTCAGCAGACTAAGCCACAAGCCATTTAGCATTAAATTTGTCACCCAGCGACCAGACACAAAGGGGCAGATCAAAGAAACTCTCGATATCGAAGTAATTAGCCCGACGTCTACGAAGTATATCGAGGACCTCAGTGGTGGCGAGCAATTCCGCGTTGGATTCAGCGTTCGACTTGCTCTCGCTGCAGTTCAGGCCCGCCGCCAGGGCGGGGAGCTGTCGCTCCTGCTGCTGGACGAAGTGTCCAGCAGCCTAGACAAAGTAGGAGTAGAGACGTTTGTCAGCATTGTAAAGGAGCTGCAAAAGACAATGATTGTCATGCTAATTACTCATGACGACTCCCTTAAGGAGCATTTTGACAATGTCTTAAGGGTGCGCAATGACGGGCAAGTGGCGAAGATTATTCAGTAAACCGGGCCGGCTATTAATGCCGGCCTTTTACTGTGTAATTGAAGATTGTCAAGGAGCGCTACGTGGATTTGCTCGCATTTATGCAGCCAGAGACGACAAACAGTTTGGCGGCGATTGGCACCCTGGGGTTTGACGGAGCCCTGGGAGCAGCATTGACGCGGGCGATGGCTCATTCTGATCCCCGGTCAGAGGCACTCAGATGCCTAAAGCTCGCTCGCTCGTATTTAAAAGATGCAAGGGCGTTCAATTTTTCTCCAGGGTTGCACAGCAGGTATTTGCTTCTTGCGCGCTTCTACAGGGTACTTGCTCACAGGGTTTACTGGAAAGCGGGCTTCCGCAATGAGCAGGCAAGGCACGGATTTCTGAGGGTCATTGAATGAGCATCTCAAGCCTTATCTTTCTAGAATCCGAAAACCAGCTGATTGCAGGATTTCCAGAGACAGTAGAAATCCTGTCCTCAAACCCCGCAGCTGTCATATATTTTACGACTGACGGCAGCATTCCAGACCCGTTAGCCCAGGTGTATATAGAGGCAATTCGCCTGCCAACGGACAGCCAGCCATTTACCCTTAGTGCAGTCGCCTATGCAGACGTAGATGGCTACATAGTCCCAGGCAGCGTCCTGACGTATACCTGGTCACTTGACAATACAGCATACTTTGAGCAAAGAAAAAGTCACAAGGCCGGCATTGCATACATATATCCAGGCGGCGCCGACATACCGTACTGGTACGATTTCGAAGGAAACACTGCCACTTATCTAGATATTGATCCTAGCGAGATACAATTCCTGTTCTCAGATCGGGATTCGCAGGGCTTTCCACAGCCCAGTGATTATCATAATGAAATTAGCGGAATTTCAAACACGGATACGTCGTACCTCAGTACGCTTGCGGCAGACAACTTCAATCCAGATGCCCAGATAATAATTATCGATACCAGGCCAGAGTCCACCCGCAAGCCAGCCGTGACCGTAATCAACGGCCCATACATGACTCTCAGGAATCCGGAAAAGTATTACCGAGGCATCGACTACCGTGCAGTTGATGGCTCAAACCATACGTCCGGTCAGCATATCCAGAGCTATTATAACCGCAAGACCGGGACGCACGTGGCCTATTACTTTGACACCGTCGACGCAAAATGGATTAAGTCGATTAGCTACGTACCAGTAGAGCCTGACAAGGTCAGGCCGCTGCCTGTCTATCAGAATCCACTAGTTTTCCAGTGGAATCTGTTTGGTAGATACAACACTTTCTAAGCCCGCCGTCTGCCGCAAATGCTGGGGGCCCTCCTGTCTGGACAGGGACTCATCCCAAAGATTGGCGGTTAATTTTGACACTAAAAGTATCAGTAAGCAGCCTGGATACCTACGAAAGCTGTCCCAGGAAATATAAGTTTCAGCAGATCGACAAGCTCCCGCGTAAAACCTGGGAGCACCTGGACGTAGGCAACTACGTCCATGAAGTCCTAGAGCACTTTCACAAGCAACTGAATGCTGACGCCAGTCAACAGCCAGAAGAGCTGCTGAAGCAGCTGGCCAAGAATACCTGGAACAAGTTTTCTACCAAGATCAGCGCTGAGGGCATGGAGAAGAGCAAGGGCCTCCTCAAGTCATATCTTGCGTACGTTTCTTCCGAGGGCTGGCCAGATGTTCTTGCCACAGAAGATCGTTTTAGCATTCAGATTAACAATGACCTGCTAATCCGTGGCGTTGTAGACAGGATTGATCGTACGCCGACGGGCTACAGAATCTTAGATTATAAAGGACTAGCTCTCGATACTCCCATTCCAACGCCAACCGGCTGGACCACTATGGGCGACCTAAAGGTGGGCGACAAGGTGTTTGGTTCAGATGGCAGGCCTACGAATGTCATCATTAAGTCCCAGATTCACAACAGACCGTGCTATAAGCTGACGTTCAGTGATGGTTCTGAGGTCGTATGCGACAATGTTCATCTGTGGCAGGCTGCCGTTATAGGGATAGGCGTAAGCGACAATCGCGAAAAAACATTCAATGCGGACCAGCTCTTTGAGATTTTTAATTTCTTGCAAAAAGATCAAGCAGGCTCAATCGTCATAAAGAATCCCAAGCCGATTCAGTATCCGGAGCAGGACCTTCCGATTGATCCGCGGACGCTAGGAGCTTTTCTAGGGGCCGCCCACTCTGGTGCTGCTCCTAATGCGGATGATTGCAATCAGACGGCATCTCTGGAGAGCCTGCTAAAAGAAAATGGTTTTCTTGACAGCGCGTGTATTCCGGACTTGTACCTCAACTCTTCCGTAGCTCAGAGGCTGGAGTTACTGCGTGGACTGATGGATGCTGCGGGGGATTTCTCCGAGCAAGCAGTTTGCTGTGAATTTACCTCTGTCAGCAAGGAGTTTGCTGATAGCGCCAGGCAGCTGATGAGGAGCATGGGTATTTCTACACAGCTGCACAGCGGAGCAGACGAAGATGGTCGGGCCTCACATGTTATTGCCTTCTATCTGTCTGATTTTAACCCCTTTAGACTAAAATCAAAGGCCGATAAGGCTAGCCCGCATCTTCTCGATTTTGCCAAAGTCGAGTCACTTAGGAGTATTTCTTCAATTGAGAAGGTCGACAGCGTGCCTACACAATGCATTCAGGTTGATGCGCCGGATTCCCTATATGTTTGTGGCAGCGGTTTCAATGTAACGCACAATACCGGCAAGTCTAAGAACCTCGACAAATTTCAGCTCCAGGTCTATGGAATGCACCTTAAAAACCTCTTTCCTGACATCCAGGAGTACGATGGTGTCTACTTAGTACTACCAGAGGGTCCTAAGGAGCTCAGCTACCGCTTTACTCTTGGCGACATCGAGGAGGCAAAGGAGGACGTCATTAAAACTGCAGAAAGCATCGCCACTGACAAGACTTGGGAGCCGAAGCCAACGTTCTTGTGCAACTACTGCGATTATTATGATGCTTGCCCGGATGCTTGGGGCAAGGGCAAGAGTGGCGGATCGGATCTGGTTAAAATCTCGGGTAGAAAGAAATTCTGAGGGTAGCATGAACATCGACGGAACATACAAGGTTGGCAATAACAAGTACCTATACCTAAATAGCAAAACGGGGCAGGGTTTTAGCAAGCTCATTAGTCTAATGCGCGGCTTTCTAAATCACCAGCTTAATACCATGGAGTTTCCCAGTTTTGGTCGTGATGATCTCGAGCAGGAGATGCTGACTCTTGCAATGGAGGCGCTGCCACGGTACGATGAGACAAAACCTGCAAATCTACTGACGTTCCTCCAGAACCACATCAAAAACCGTCTGATCAATATGTGCAAGTTCTTCTCACAGAAGAGGCGATGCGCGACCTATATTTCTGCCGATTCCCAGAAGGTGCGCTGCAATTCCTGCAGGACTTTTTTCCGCGCAAAGCAGAGCCTTGAGGTACTAACCTGCTCAAAATGTGGTGAATCTGCCGAGAAGCATAGCGGCATGTGGAAATTCTACAACCTTATTGCGATCCCTGGTCAGATCGCCGTAGATGACAGCGATGCTCAGCTAGAGCAGGAGATCGATCCAGATCATGCTCAATTTACCGCGATAGGATGCGCCGGCGGGACTCTCACCACGGATCACGGGCTTGATATTTCGAAGCTCCTGGGGCAGGAAGACGACGTAAATAGATCAATAATCAATCTAGTTTATCAGGGATACAACCGCCAGGAAATAGCGGTAAAGCTTGGGTTGACATCGGCCGCAGTAAGTAAAAACCTAGCCGAAGTTTGTAATAGGCTTAAGAATAAGATAACCGAGGACAGTAATGAATTTTCAGCTTTTTAAGACTGCAGAGATGAGCATTAAGGTTGCTGCGCCGCGAATTGGAGAGCTGGTTGCTGCACTGAGGTACGTGGTCGCTCCATCTTACATTGCAAACGAACCCGAGCACCCTGAATTGCACATGCTAGCAGAGGCCCTGGCAGATCATTTCATGCGTATGCCAGAGGATGCAAAGCTATTCTCAAGCTTTCGGTCAAGGAACCCGCTCGATGTCGTTAATCGCGACATCGTTCGCTTTAAGTCTTCGGAAATCAGAGCAATTACAGAGTCAATCACTGAATCGAGTGTAGAGCTTAACGACGGCAATGTGCGAGCTCTAATTGATATCGTAATGCAGGCCGCGCTCTATTCAGCCTGGATTTCATTTACATCAGGGAGCCTCCAGGCCTTGCTCCTTGGAGAGGCCGAAGGTCTTGCCTTTGATGAGCTAGTTAAGGTGGCCGCCGAAGAAGATGATCTTCCCGCAGGTTCTGATGATCTACAGCGCGGCGGCAAAGTCCGCATGGACCGCGGGCGCAACAAGGTCAGGCATGCAAACCTAAACGTAGATCCGGAGAATGCTTCCGCATCGCAAGGCCTGGCCGAGGCCGCGCGTCTTGCGTATAACTGTGCTTTTCATGCGCTGACTACGAGCGCTGGCATGCCACTGGACGGCTTTCACAAGCCAAGGCGGGCAGGAGAGAGGTCCCAGAGTCAGATTTTGCGCGAGAATGCCTTGGGCATGATGGTTCACCGAATGGACTACTGCGACTTCCTTTCGCAATGCATTCGGAATCACGGGGACACCCTTGCTTCCGGCCGCCGGCCCATTGTGGCCGGCAGTCCCATTACGCCAAACCCTGTGTACGCCGCACTGATCGGCACGGTTGACCACAGTCGCCATCGCCGAACTTCGGACTCTGATCGAGCCTCTCCGTCCGCCGCTTTCGTATTGACCTCGCTCGGCCAGTCTGAAGATGCCCGCTCAGCGCTGCGCGACCGGGACATGCAAAAGCGCACCCAGGTCTTCGGCAAAGAAGCCAAGGCTTCTAAGATCTACGGCGTCGAGCTTAGCATTATCGGCGCTCACAAGCGCGCCGGCTCGCTATTCAATCGAGACCCCGATGCCCTGAAGAGCTCCTATGAACAATTCCTGGTAAAGGGCATGCAGCAAAACCTGCTTGCTACTAAGGCGAATGGCATCTATTTCTCTAGGTACGAAGAGCTAATCCCCTCGCTGGCTAAGCCAGAGGTTCAGGCAAGGGTGCGCGCAGCGATGGCCCGTATTGTCAGCGGCATGCCTGCCGAGGCTGCGTCGCTTGCAGCCATCTCACAGGCGGCCCAGGCACTGGTCGATAAAGAAGCTCCAGGACTGGCAGATCTTGACAAAGAGGTCCCTGCATACTCCACGGGTGTCGCCAAGAACTTTGCCGAGTTTGCAGCTCAGATGCTGCTCAAGCTGCCACTACACATGGCTTCACAGTGGACCGAACTAGATGTCAGAGAGGCGCTGAGCCCAATTCCTGATATTAATGCGGCGAGGAATATCCAGCTAGGCGGACGAGCTGTCTCGCTGGAAGACGCGCTACCTCATCTTATGAATAATCCTGATCGTCAGATCAGGGCAGAGGAGACTATCTACAATCTGTTCGATCTCGCTCCGACACTCTCTAACACCAAGAACTTGTTTATCGTGGCGCGGCGAGTAGTTGACGGTGATCCGGCCGCCCCTGACTTAAAGGAATTGCTGCGAACCGTCTATTCAAAGATCTCGCAGCGCGTTGGTATTGCAGTTGCAGAGGCTTCCAAGAAGGTTGCCGCGATCTCTGACAAGGCACAGGCCCTGCAGGCCGCGGGAGATACAGATGGTTTGGCGAAGTTCGTTGCGGAAAATCAGAAGAAGTTCGACGTACTAGAGGGCATCGTCAACTCTTCTCCTGCTGAGATGGGGCGGGTTCTTTTCAAAGAGGCGCTGCTCAGCATTGGCCATGCCACATCTGTTGGCGAGGCCGAAATAGGCGAAGCTGCCACTGATTTTGTCGCTGGTAATTATGATAAGTCTGTGCCAGTGCTTGCACGAGCTCTGGCCGAGAGCTTTCCCGCTGGTAAGTACAACAGCTCTTCTATCGCCCAAGTAGACTCGGACTACAACTCCTTTTCTACATACGAATCTAGCAAGCTAGGCGAGAAGTACAGGATGGGACCGGGAGCTGGCAAGTACGACCATTTCGGAAACAGTGGTGCGCCGATCCCGCCTGCGCCGGGCGCGGCCACGGTATCACTCATGTATGAGTGCTCCGAACACTTTAAGCTCGATCAGCTAGAGCGCGAGCACGTCACTACGGAGTATGCCAACAACAAAAAGGCTCACGAAGACTACGTTGCTCGGAACTACCCAGTTAATCCTGACACCTCTGCCGATCCCGCCCGCGTCGAAGATATCGAAAAGAAATGCGACGAGCTACTTGGCGCATCAAAGAAAGGTCCGATCAAGGCTGATAACATACTTAATAAGCTGGGCCTCGGGGTACTGCTAACTCCTCCAAAAGAGCTTTTCTTTGCCAAAGACATAGAAGAGCGCGGCGCTGTGGCCACCAAGAACAAATCAGAGTACGAAGCACAGACTGCCGCCCTCAACAAGGCCAAGAAGGACATGCTGAACAAGGTCCAGGACTTCTTCAAGGCGCACTCCAAATCCTCGATTGTCGAGCTGCTGAAGCAGACTCCAAATCCATCGGGTGGTAATTTCGACGAATTCCATTACGACGCCCTGATGGTTGCTATCTCTAGAAAAGTATCGATCATCTTCGATTCCGATTTCGAAGAGACTATCATCAATCGGTACGGGCGGAAAGAGATCGGCTCTTCTGCAGAGAGCGCGGAAACTGAGAGGGCAGGCGAAGAGGCCCCTCCTGGCGCAGAAATGCTTGAGGAAGGCGAGGCCGTTCCCGGTGCAGTGGGCCGCGGCGTTGACATCGGAGAAAGCTCACAGTTCCAGAGGATGGAAGAAGCCGCGGAACACTCTGCGATAGCTGGCAGCCGGATGATGGCACAGGCAGACATTGCCATGGCAAAAGACTATGTCTCAAGGTGGTCAAAAGATATTTCTTTTGCCCGCTCCGGCGGACTAGCGTCGCACAGCCTGCCGGGCTTCATTGCAGAAGTACTTGGCAAAAAGGACGCGCTTAGCGATGAAAGCCTTGCGCCAGAAGAGCGCAAGAGCATCGAATCTCATCTTAGGAAGCTGCGCCTGTTTGAGTCGGCTGATGCTCCGATGCGCCCCATGAGCGACAAGCTCTCGTACAAGTATGTCCCCATGTTTGCTCATATGAAGCACAGGGTAAGGCTCAGCATTGGCAACCAGCTGTTCTACAAGAAGTCGAATAGCTCGCTTTCAAGGCTGTTACAAAACAACAAAGAGTCCGGTGACCCAACTCTCCCTCTAGACAGAAAAGGCGCTGTCGGCCGCCTAATGCAAAAGGCTGGTATTAACTTTATAGACCCCGTACGCATGGCTCGCAAGCTTGCAGAAGGGGATCGCCTTGGTGATAGCCTTGAGCTTGCTTTCAGCCGAATGCTGACGTCAATGGGCGACCTCATGATTGACGAGGACTACAATGCCTGGGAACGCGCGGCACTGGAGTATGTTGGCAAGGTTTATCGGCGCAAGCTTGAGAGCAAGATAGATTCGCTTGCTGTTCAGATCTCTGATAGAAAGTTTATGAAAGATCTGATGACCAAGGTTCCAGCGACTGTCGACTTCAGCGCCCCGGCTTTCTCGGCAGAGGAGCGTGCGCGTCTATCCAGCATTGGAGCTGGGATTGGCAAGCCCAAGGGGTCAGTAAGCGCCACTGCATTTTTCAACGCCACTCGGTCACCGGACTTTGGTCGTATTATGACCAAGCTTGGAATCGCAGCAGCTGGACATGAAGACGCTCGCAAACTTGTTGAATCAAGCCCGGAGTACAGGCAGGCCTTTGAGTTCGAGGCCTCCACTGGCGCACCGGTTATGGAAGCACTGGAGACCGCTCTGACGATGCTGGGTGGACCAGCACTAAAGAAGGGAATAAACAAGGCCTATCTTCGCTCAACCGCTCCGCGGTCCAAGTATACCCTTGATAGGCTCCTTGCCATGCCAGTGGTCCTCGATAGCCTTGAGACATGGAAGAAGGGAAAGGAAAACAGCAAGAAGAGCGCGCTGAGCAAGACTATGGCTACTATGTCCATGGCGCAATTCGTTGCAAAAATTAAGCAGAGTAGCGACGCGCTAAATGCCATGGAAACAGCTCTTCAAGAGACCTATGGAGATGACGGCGATCCAGACTTCAATTCTCCTTCCGAGATGAGGTCGATGACAGAGGATCTAATGGCTGCGATAGACGGCGTATTTGATCCAGCGGGCGACGCCGGCGAATTCGTCGCTAGCATGAACTCTGCTCATTCCGACATTGTTGATGTTGCCGAGGCAGATGAGAACGATCAGCACGCCGAGCCTCTCCTGTCTTATGCCGTTGGAACAGCTCTCGGCTCACTAATCGGCCAGGAGTGCGCGGACAATACCCAGGTGGCGATGCTTATGCAGGCAGTCATTCCATCTGACGTACTTGCGAAAACATTTACGGCAAATGATGTCGCAGCGGTCAGGGCTCTTGCCGGGGAGTTTAAGTTGGATCATCCGCGCATTAATGAGATGATTGAAGGCGCCACGGACGTCAAGCTTTCGCGCCCAGAGACCGTCTTGTCAGAGCGGTTTAAGAAGCAGTTGCTAAGTGAAGGCGTTACTCCAACCCTGCGTAGAAGCATCAGGAGCACGGAGGTAGCTCCGATGTACAACTCGCTCCTAAGTACTGCCAAGGCGAAAATAGAGGAGATCGCACAGCAATTGGTATTCGCTTCGGCAAATGCCACTGCTCTTAACAAGATTAAAGCGGTTTCTGCCCGTACCGTTGCCGATGGCGGAGTATCCGACCTACTGGGCAAGGGGTACGCCATTGTCTCAACTCGGATGGTACTTGACTCCATTCGAGCGGACAATAAGACAATGTACCAATCATTTGCCGACAATCTCGACCGCAAGATTGCGGAATGGACGGCTGGGTTCTCATCTAAGTTCCAAAAGCTCGAGCAGGTCGCAGCCCTTGCTATTCGCAAGGGGGCTTACTATGGCGGACTTAGCTCAAGCGAGATCTCCAGCGCCGCGGGAGTCGCAGCTCTTCAAGAGCCACTGCAGAAGCTTGTCGATGTTCGCGTTGACGTAGAGAAGAAGAAGAAGCTTACTTCCGAGCTGCGCGAGCGCATTTCTGCCGCCCCTCTTCCCGGCACGATTGACATGTTGTCATGGAAGATTGAGCTAAAGAAGATTGAAGAGTCGGCTCAAAAAGAGATCGTTTCCTCGTTCCCCATGAGCGCTGCGCGTATTGTCACGGAGCAAATGGAAGAGGCCAGTGTTGAGCAGGATGACGACAAGTCCGTTGATCAGGATGAGATCCGCCGCCGCGAGACTGCTCTTGATAAGATCAAGATCTCGATTGACCGCATGCGAAGCCGAGCTCTCAAGGCTGAAAGGGTTCCTGAGAGCACTCGTGCCGACGCAGCGAATGCCGCGACCATGCTCTTTAAGACGCTAATTGCTGGGAGAAAAACCGCGGTAGATGCCTATGATTCTCAGAAGCTTGAGGAAATCAATTCCGCAATCGGGAGGGCTTCATCAGATCTCGATTCAATGGACAAGGTCCTGATCGGAACTGGTAGCTCTTCGGTTGTTGCCCGTCTAGTTGCAGCAATAGATGACGATTCAGTCATCGATGCGTCGGCGTATGGTGCGAAGGTCGAGCCAAAGGCAAAGGTTGAGCCCAAGAAGCCTGACATGGCCTCTTTTGCAAAAGAAATTGCAAGGGCGAAATCTGGGATCGACATGGCGCTGGCCAAAGCCGACACGGACAAAGACACTGCCAAGGAAGCCTCTGCCTCAAATGCTATGGCTTTCGTATCTATGTTTGACCAGGCGTCGGAGCTAGTGGTCAGTAATACGGCTGCCATAGAGAGCGCAAGCCGCGTCATCTCCGATCTCTTGCGAGACCTCGATAACGGTAGAGAGATCAGCGAAGACTATCTTCGTGGCGCTCTGGAGGGTATTGCGCAAAGTGGCATCACAAGCAAGCGACGCTTGCCTGATTATATTGAAATCGCCAGAGAAGTAATTTCGCCAGAAGATCCTGGTGAGCAAGAGGGTATCGCTGTACGGGAGTCGCCGCTAATGGAGGTAGAGCCAGACTGGCTGTATGAAGAGACTCCGGCAGGAACTGAGCCTACGGCATCTCCAGGTGAAGTGGCGGCCGATGAAGGAAGCGTCGAACCCCCTGCTGACGGTATTGTTGAAATATCAGAAGAAGACTTCGAAGAAATTCCAGATACAGAAGATACAGAAATTGAGGAGATCCCAGCTGAAGAAGTGGAAGAGGTACCGACACCATTGCCAGCGCCCGAACCAGCTGCGCAGTCAGCTGAGCCGCTGATGGAGGTTCAGCCAGGAAGTCTGACTCCGGCCCCAGCCGGTCCAGCGCCTGTTTCAAAGGAGGCGACTATCCTTCTGAATAGGATTGTAGAGGAGGTTGATACTGCTAATAGCGCCTTAGCTGCCGCGGGAGTGGCGGGCCCAGTGCACGAGTCACTGACCGGCATCAAGAGCAGACTGACCGCTGCGATGGCCTCCGGCACGATCTCTGGTGACTTGAACAAGCTAGCAGAGGTTCTTCAGCAAGCGATTGCCCTGACAGGCGAAGTAAGTGCAGGTGATCCAAGCGCGTACTCTACGATTGCTCCACCTGCAATGGCGGATTTGCTAGAGGGCTTAAGCCAGGTCATTATGCCCAAGAAGGCCAGCTCACGCCACCCGGCGTTTATACGAGATGGCGATAGCTGGACAGTGTTAATGTGAAGAGGGCGCCCTTCGGGGCGCTTTTTTCATGTCCGCACATTATTCGCCCGGGTGTAATTGCAGGCATGACTAACATCCAACACTCGCTCCTTGAAAAAGACGGAAAGTATATCGTCGACATTACGGTTCCAGGGCCTCTTGTAGAGACGGCCATGAATGCAGCCGCACAGGCTATTGCAGGCAAGGCAGAGGTCCCAGGCTTCCGACCTGGAGCAGCTCCTCTTGCAATCGTGCGGCAGCATTATGCCCCTCAGCTAAAGGCCCAGGTTTCTTCCAGGCTTGTACAGGAGGCTACCCGAGATGCGCTGCGAACTCTGCAAATCTCTGCTGGGGCCAGGCCTATGGTGCTACCAGAATTCAGGCCCGCTGGTATTCGTAAGTGGGTAGGGCGATTCGAGCTCAATGGCGCCTTTAAATTCGCAGTCGCAACGGATGTACCTCCGGCAGTTACCACTGTGGATATCGATGGCATCACTGTGACGCCTCATACCGATGACCCGAGCGCGGTCGTTGACGAACAACTGCACCACTTGCGCCACGATCTTGCGATCAAGTCCCCTTCTAACCAGCCATCAACAGAGCTAGACGAAATCATTTGCTCTATTGTTGCGCTTGACGAGAACGGGCAGGCTCTGCCAGAGATGTCGCTGGCCAGCTTTCCGCTATCTCTTGATCTACAGAAGGAAGCCCTGCTGAGCCGCACAATGGCGGCTCAGCTAATCGACAAGCGCCCTGGCGATCAGGTGGAGTTTTCAGAAGATGGCCTCACTTATAGAATTTCTATCGAAGCAGTCAACACGAAGACCCTGCCAGTTCTAAATGATGCGCTTGCTCAGCAGTGTGGAGTTGCTTCACTGCAGGAGCTTCGTGATCGAATCCACGAGGAGTGGCTGCTGCGGAATGCCGCCCGAATCAGGCGAGATCTCCACATGCAAGTACGCGAGCAGCTTGTGGCCAAGAACCCGTTCCAAATCCCGGAAAGCTGGGCAGCAGATTATCGAGAGAAAGTTCAGAGTCTGGCAGATTTTTCGGAAGCGCTCCAGGAGAATGAAGAACGAGCCGCTCGGTTTGCCCAGATCTGTGCCGCGTCAGATTACCTATTAGAGATTCTCGAAGAGAAATTTGCAAGCGAAGTGCAGCTATCAGACGCAGATTTGCTTAATTACGCCAAAGAAGAGCTGGGCGTGTCTGGAGTAAAACCGCAAGATTATATCAAGGTTATGCTGGCGAAGGGCCAGTACGACTCCTGGGTTCTTCAGCAGAAGAAGACGAAAACGCTCGATTGGCTTATCACAAGGGCCAAGTGATCTAAACAGCCGGTAGATGAAAGATAAGGAAACACAATGAATAAGAAGACTGTCTCATGCACTGTTAGTGGTTTTGCCATCCGCAAGTACACCTCGACCGAGGGCAAGAAGGAAGAGGATCCCGGCACCGTAACGCTTGCGCTCATCGGCAGCAAGGCCGACATTCGCCCGAACGAAGCGCTCGGCCAGCTCACGGTCTCCGATGTACTCGCTGCTCTCAATATTCATCAAGAATCACGGGAGCAGGTAGAGATCACGCTCAACTTCTCTGTACCAGAAGAGGTTGCAAAGCAGATCGAAGCCGCCCGGCGGCACTGAGCAAGACCCGCCGTAAGGCGGGTTTTTTGTTTTTTTTGGAGAATACCATGAGCGAAGAGAAGAAATCAATACGAGTAGCAAAGGCAACCCTTTGCCCGCGATGCAACTCTTTTATATATCACTTGCCGGTAGTACTGGACGCAACTGTTGCTGAGAGTCTTGCCCTTTTTGGGAATCCGGTCTATCCGCTTGACAAGTTCAAGATTCTTAAAATAGAATCCGAGGGGATCGCGATCAACTCCGCGCTTGGCAAAAAAGAAGTGCGTGTAAAGTTCAAGAAGAACGCAGTGTCGATGTCTGCGCTCTTTCGAGCTTCGCTCCTAAGCTGGGTAGAGAGCAAAGTCGGCCCCACGGATTATATTGGAACGCCATAGGAATTAAGCATGACCAAGTTCGTAAACCTGCACGGCCACACCTACGGATCCGTACTTGATGCCATTGTCCGACCAAGCGAGCTTTTCCGCCGGGCCAAGGAGCTCGGCCAGAAAGCCGTGGCAATCACTGATCACGGCAATATGTCGCAGATTTACCCCGCATATAAAGAATCCAAGAAGCACGGCGTCAAGCTTATTCCAGGTAATGAGATCTACTTCGTCGAGGATCTCGCCAACCCAAAGTCGAAGCGGCGACACCTCGTGCTCCTGGCCGCAAACCACCAGGGCTACAAGAATCTTTGCCGGATTACGTACGAGGGCTTCAAGAACTCGGTCACAGTAATGGGCAAGGAGTTTCCTCGTGTAACGGCAGAGATTCTTAGCAAGTACAACGAAGGCCTTTTTGCAACATCCGCTTGTGGCGGCAGCATCATTGCCGCCCATCTTTATGAAGGCGACAATGACGGCGCCGACCGCCATGCTCGTACGTTTGCTGATATTTTTGGCAATCGTTTCTTTATCGAGCTGCAGCCACATACCCTTAAGCGCGGCAACTTCGATCAAGTCGCTCTAAACAACATGCTCAAGGGCGTGGCTGACCGGCTCGGCGTCCAGATGGTTGCGACGTGCGACTCTCACTATCTCGTGCCCGAGGACGAAAAGTTTCATGACATGGTTCTTGCCATTAGCGACAAGAAGTCGCTTTCCGACCTGACGCGGCACCGTTACGTCAGCAGCATTCCCTGTGCAGTCTGCTCCGGATCTGGATGCGAAGAGTGCGGCAATACAGGTATCGGCGAGATTATCCCTTGTCCAGAATTCTACCTAAAGCATGAGGATGAGATCCGCGCCTTCTTTTCGAAGCAGTACTCGCCCGAGTTTGCTGAACAGCTGATCTCCAATACCTCGCTGATCGCAGATCAGTGCGAAGAGCCGAAGTACCTGGAGCCCACTGGCGAGAGAATTCCAAAATATGATATGCGCATGATCTCTGGCTGCCCGGACAGCGAAGAGTTCCAGGCATGGCTAGCAGAGAAGCCCGCCCGCAGTTCCATTCCGGTGGACAACGCCTATTTGCGCTTTCGAGTTGCGAAGCGCTACCGGGAGTATACGAAGGCTTTTGACCGCGCTCGCCAGAAGCAATACTGGGAGCGGCTAGAGGCAGAGCTAGAAATTCTTGAAACGCGTGGTTTTTGCAGCTACATGCTCATTGTTGCTGACGCTATCCAGTGGGCAGAGTCACAGGACGTGTGGACCGGGATTGCTCGCGGCTCAGCGGGTTCAAGCCTTATTGCATACTTCCTCGGAATTCACAAGCTTGACCCAATTCCGTATGGTCTTCTGTTCGAGCGTTTCCAGAACAAGGAGCGCGCGCAGTGCCCCGACATCGACACGGACATCCTGTCATCGGGACGTGATCGCCTTATCAAGTATATGTCTGAGCGCTGGGGAGCGGAGTACGTCGCTCAGATCACCAACGTGAATCGCATTACGCCCAAGGTTGCGATCAAGGATATTGCAAAGTCCCTGGAGGTTGGCGGCACTCGCCAGGCCTCGTTCTCAATTGCGGAGAAGATCACAAAAGAGATTCCCCTCAAGGTTACGAAGCCAGATGGCAAGGTTATCGAGATTAATACCGTCGCTCTTGCGAAAGAATACAGCCCCACTCTTGTTGATTTCTTTAGGCAATATCCAGAGGTCGAGGCCCATGCAGAAAAAGTCGTGGGCCTGCCACGTAGCTGGGGCGTGCATGCCGGTGGTGTTATCGTCAGCGATGTGTCGCTGCCCGACAACTTCCCGCTGCGACGGGACTCTGATGGCACCGTAAGCGTTCACTACGACAAGTACGTGTCAGAAGAAGTAGGCCTTATCAAGATCGACATGCTTGGCCTGGATACGCTCGATGTGCTGCGGGAGGCCTATCTGACTGCTCGCAAGATGGGCATCAATCTGCCTAAGCCATGGGAAGTTCCAGAAGACGACCAGCAGGTCTATAAGATGATCTCCGCCGGCGATGTGCTTGGCCTTTTCCAGCTAGAGGGCGGCACTCTTGCACAGCTATGCAAGCCAATGCAGCCCAAAAACATTGAAGATATTTCTCTCATCAATGCTCTTGGCCGCCCTGGAGTTGACAAGGCAAAGCGCAAGCAGTTTATCGACCGTCGTTTCGGACGGCAAAAGGTAGATTACGCCCACCCCGAGCTCGAGCACATCTCGAAGTCAACTCTTGGCATCTCTGTTTACGACGAAGATCTACTGAAGATCGCCAGCCATATTGCCGGATGGAGCCTTTCCGAGGCCGATGGTCTGCGCAAGCTAACAAAGCTGAAGGAAAAGGGTGCAGATCTTGCGGCCAAGCTAGAGAAGAAGTTCGTTGACGACGCTGAGAAGCTCGGTCGCGTGGCGCGCAAGGATGCGCAATACATCTGGGACAACGTTATTGCCGATTATGCAAAATACGGATTCTGCAAAGCCCACAGCGTTGCCTACGCCAGGATGGGTTATGCGACGGCATACTATAAGTATCACGCCCGAGCAGCCTTCCTATGCTCTTACTTAAACCAGGAGATCGCAAAGAAGACGCCGGACACTGCTGCGTACATCGAGCAGGTCAAGAAAGAAATCCTCTCTTCCAAGATTGCAATCCGTGCCTGCGACATCAACCTGAGCGGCGACAGGTATCGGGCGATTGATCGCAAGACTATTGTTACGGGCCTGAACGCTGTCAACGAAGTTGGTGACGTAGCAATCTCGCATATTTTTGCGGGTCAGCCATATACGGCATTTGCCGACTTTGTTTATCGCAGCCCCTCTTCTGTCAACCGCAAGACTATTATCTCGCTGGCTAAAGCTGGTGCATTTGATGGCTTCGGTATTTCACGCAAGTGGATCTGTGACACCTTCTCTGAAGAGAAAGCCGCTAAGCGCCTGCGCATGAAGATTAACAGCCTCGGTGATGCGGCCACTCAGGATGGCGCCGTAGAGGCCAAAGATATCAACTGGAGCAGCTTTGATTACCTCTCTACAAAAGAAGAAATGACCCGGGAGTGGGGCCGGAAAGAGATCCTTCTTGCCGAGAAAGAAGCTCTCGGAGAGTTTATCTCCGGCTCTGCCGAAGAGGTATTTGGTGGCTTCTTCAAGAACATCAATAACCCACTTACGCGCGCTCAGCTGCAGGCCCTGCCTAATTATCACAAGGTCATGCTGGAAGGCGTTATACTTGGAATAGACCAGATTCCGGTTCGGACTGGCAAGAACGCAGGCAGAATGCAGGGCAAGGTTAAAATCGAGTCGCTCAAGAAAGAGGATTTTGAAGTGTCGGTTTGGCCGGACGACTGGGAGAGTACAAAGCCCCGTCTGGAAGTAGGGTCTCCGGTGATCCTACGCTGCACTGTAAAAGAGTGGAACGAGGCAAAGTCTCTCAGCCTAGAGGACGTAGTTTCAATTTGGAAGGAGCCCAAGTGAATTGTATCAACTGTAGCCTAGAAATATCGCCAAGCTTTGTAGCGTCCATTCGAGACAACAAGTGCCCTGCCTGTGGCAAAGCCTGTTTATCAGATGCCGACCATGGCGCGATATTCTCGGTTGTTTCGCTAATCACTTCTTCTGTCACCGACATGGCCGAAGACACTACTATTAAGCTAGCTACCGCGCTCCACGGCAAATTCGACATCTTTCCCAAGGGTGTTGTGGTCGATGGACAGGCAACAAAGGAAATCGTCTATGTCACGGCGGGCTCCTCCTCGCATCCGGCCGGTGGCATGCGCCGCCCTGCGCCACTTCCAGTCCGCAAGGCTCGCGTAGCCCCCGAGCAGTCGACTCTTGAGCTGCCAGGCGAGCAACTTACTCATGCTCAGTTAGCCAAGCTGCGAGAATTCCAGCAGCGGCAGGAGCAAACCGTAGACGTTGAAGAAGACGAATCAGTTACTTTTGATGGGCCGCTTAGCGAAGACCTGCGCGATGCAGAGGCGGTACGACTCGCAAAACAGAAGATTGCCAAAATGCGAGCTGAGCATGCTGGCGTTAAAGGCTGAATCAAATGGACTGGAAGAAAAGAAACATAAGGAATGTGCACCTGCTTTGCACAGATATTGACGAATCAAACATAAATAAAATGCTTGACGAGGCGCGCGTTCATGACGCGCGCTCTATTCTTACGTGCGATTTTGATGGCAGGATCACCCGCTTCAACCCCTCTAAGGCAATGACATGGGGCACGGTCTGGTACGTGCAAAATCTCATGATCATGCAGCGCCTGCACCAGGTAGACGCCGCCATGAGCGCACTTAAGAGCCGCGGTGTCATTTGAAAATAAAAGAGTACATACTGGCATGCAGCGATCTGCAGTCAGAAAACGATCTGGACATTGTGTTTCAGTCGATACCGTGGGCCCGGGGCGCTGGCGGCATGTGGAGTTCTGCTCGTAATTACTTCTCTTCTTTTTCAGATGACATGAACGGCATCACCATGACGGCTGATACCCCTACTCAGTTCTGGAGAGCCTGGTTTACTCCTGCGGGGCAGCTGCACTTGCTTGAGAACAATCAGCCCGCCACGGTGTCAGCTATTGGTCTGCTGACTATTCGCGTAAGCATAAGAGCAAGCACTTGTAGCAAGCACCGGAACTACCTAGAGACCGCAGGTTTTCTTGAAGACGGGCCAGGTTACTGGTCGTATAATTTTTGGAGCGAATAATGTCAGAAGAACAAAAAGCCGATTCTATCATGGCTCAGCTGGAGGAGCAAATCAGGCTCGCCACTGGCTATCCAAATATTCGCATGATGATGCGCACTATTTCAGACTACGTAGGTCAGATTCCTGATACCGTTGCCACGGTAGATGGTCACACGGCCCGGGAGTTGGCCGCTCGATTCCTGAAGGGCCAGTCGCTGTGCGCCGACCTTGTTGCGATTGCAGAGTTCTACGAGGGCAAGATGGCTCGCAAGCAAAAGGCTGCTTACTCAGAAGCCTTTATTGGCGCGAGCGATAAGTTCAAGACCCAGAAAGAGAAGGAATCGTACGCCGAGATCTCCACCCCTCATGTTGAAGCAGCTGAGGAGTACATGCGGGCAAAAATGTTTCGCCTGCTTATCGAGAACAAGCGCGAGGACTTGGAAAAAGCCCATTACTTCATGCGAAAGATTGCAGAGGGCGACACAATGGCCCCGCCAGATCTGCCGTCTGTTGGAAATACGGCCGGAACTCAGGTAGCGCGAAGGAACGAAAACGGGCGCGTCACATTCTGAGGCGCTACGGATAAAACAAGATTCTTTGCCACTATGTGGCAGTCAAGTGCAAACAACAGTCTGTAGGCGCAAGCCGGGATAATGGTATCCTCACTACAAGTGCAGACAAACCAAGAGGTAAAAAAATGACTACAGTAAATGGACGTATTGCGTGGGGCGAGAAGGCTGGCGGCAGTGTGGGCGGCTCGCGTCTAGATCAGAAGAACGACTTTCTGCGCCTTACGGCAGATGGCGACTACATCATCCAGCTCATGAGCGAGGCGCCTA
>Ga0114966_10001139_pt1 | contig 24896 bp, 20 predicted proteins | sample M_130207_XF_Meta_FD_87029 | JGI IMG/M metagenome (GOLD analysis project Ga0114966, IMG submission 87029) | Freshwater microbial communities from Lake Montjoie, Canada to study carbon cycling - M_130207_XF_MetaG | ecosystem: Environmental > Aquatic > Freshwater > Lake | place: Lake Montjoie... | reverse complement strand
CGTTCTATCGAAAAAATGTGCGAGAGTTTAACGTATCGCCAATTTATTTACGTGACCAGTAGAATGGATTATTTGTCGTCTCAGATCAATAATTTAGGTTGCGCTTTACTAGTTGAAAAAGGCATGGCCATTGAAGTACCTGATCGCGCCAAATACGTGCGTGTAATTTTAAGTGAATTAACCCGTATTGCCTCACATGAATTGTGGTTAGGTGCTATGGCAATGGACTTAGGTGCTTTTACTCCTTTTTTCTACGCCTTTAGAGAAAGAGAAATGATTACTGATATCATGGAAGACACTTGCGGTGCAAGATTAACCATGAACTATATTGTTCCAGGTGGATTAATGTATGATATTCATCCCGATTTTCAAAAAAAGGTAAAAGCATTTATCACTCAATTCAAATCTAAAGTAAATGAGTACGAGGATTTAGTAACGAACAATGTTATTTTTCAAAGCAGAACCAAGGGCGTGGGTATTTTAAGTGCCGAAGACGCTATTTCTTATGGTTGTACTGGGCCTGTTGCTCGTGCGAGTGGCGTTAGTTGTGATATCAGAAAAGTTTATCCTTACGAAGTATACGATAAAGTGGAGTTTGATGAAGTACTAGAAACGGCAGGCGATTCATTTGCCCGCTACATGGTGCGCGTGAAAGAGATGAATCAATCAATCCGCATTATCGAACAATTAATTGACAATATTCCAGAAGGTGATTTTGTAGGCAAAACAAAAAATGTTTTAAAATTACCTAAAGGAGAATTTTATACTAGAGTAGAAACGGCAAGAGGTGAATTGGGTGTATTTGTTGTAAGCGAAGGCGGTACTACCCCCCACAGAATTAAATTTAGATCTCCAGGATTTTCTAACCTTTCGGTATTAAATCATATTGCTGCAGGAAGTAAGATTGGAGATTTAATGGCGAGCATGGGTACCTTGGATTTAGTGATACCCGATATTGATAGATAAGGAGGAGTTGATAAATGGATTTTAGTTAGACCTATATATAAATAGATTAAGCATGTTTAGTTTAGAAGGAATTACAACCAATGTTCAAGATTGGTTATTTATGAAGTTCAATCCCACATTGGCTTTGGCGATAGAATGTGTTATTGTTATTTTATTAGCCATTAGTTTATTTGCCATATTAGGTTTGGTATTGGTACTCATGGAAAGAAAAGTAGCAGCGCATATTCAAATTCGCTTAGGGCCTAATCGTGTTGGGCCAGGTGGTATGTTTCAAACCGTAGCCGATACTTTAAAATTAATTATGAAAGAAGGCTTGGTGCCTGACATGGCAGATAAGTTTTTATTTAACTTGGCTCCTTTTGTAGTAATGATGGTGGGTATGTTATTATTGGCTCCTATCGCATTTGCTAAGAATTTTCAAATTTGGGATATTAATATTGGAGTATTATATATCTCTTCTGTTTCTTCTTTATCCGTAATTGGTATTTTAATGGCGGGCTGGGCTAGTAATAATAAATATTCTTTATTAGGCGCTATGCGCAGTGGTGCTCAAATAGTAAGCTATGAATTGTCTGCAGGCTTTGCAGTATTAACCATTGTAGTACTTACAGGTAGTTTACAACTTTCTGAAATTGTTAATGCACAACAAAATGGATGGTGGATTTTTAAAGGACATATTCCAGCTGTTATTGCATTTGTATTGTACATTATTGCAGTTACGGCCGAAACCAATCGTGCCCCTTTTGACTTGGCCGAAGCAGAGTCGGAATTAACCGCTGGTTTCCACACCGAATATTCTGGAATGCGTTTTGCGTTATTCTTTTTAGCAGAATACATCAACATCTTTATTGTATGTGCTATTGGTGCTACTTTGTTTTTTGGCGGATGGATGCCATTGCATATTGGCAACTGGGAAGCTTTTAATCATATCATGGATTATATCCCTTCTTCGGTTTGGTTTATGGGAAAAACTTTCTTCCTTATCTTTTTAATCATGTGGTTTAGATGGACTTTCCCAAGATTGCGTGTGGATCAATTATTGAATTTAGAATGGAAATATTTATTACCGATAAGCTTGTTTAACCTTTTATTGGTAGCAGTGATTGCTATACTAGGTTGGCATTTTTAAAATTAAATGAATTAGAAACATGTTTTTGAAAGATTATATAACAGATGTAGTTAATGGCGTTAGTTCCTTATTTAAAGGAATGCGTAAAACAGGCTATTACTTTGCACATCCCAAAGAAATAATTACAGAGCAATATCCCGATAATCGTGCGACTTTATTAATGTCGGAAAGATTCAAGGGAGAAGTAGTGATGCCGCATGACGAAAACAATGAACACGCTTGCACAGGTTGCACTGCCTGTGAATTGGCATGTCCTAATGGCACCATTAAAGTAGTTACGAAATTCGAAGTATCTCCAGAAGGAAAAAAGAAAAAAGCAATTGATGCTTTAGTATACCGACTAGAATTATGTACCATGTGCAACTTATGTATAGTGGCATGCCCTAGTGATGCTATTAAGATGGCGCCTAATTTCGAGCACAGTGTATTTGATAGAACAAAACTAACTAAGGTATTAAATCAAACAGGATCTAAAATAAGGGAGGGAATAGAATAATGAATACATCAGCCATCATATTTTACGCCATTGCTACACTTATATTAGGTGCAGCATTGCTAGCCGTAACCACACTCAAAATATTTCGATCAGCCATTTGGTTATTATTTTCTTTAGTAGGCATTGCCGCACTTTACTTTTGGATGCAAGTAGAATTTATTGCTGCCATTCAAATAGTGGTATATGTGGGTGGCATTGTGGTGTTAATCATCTTCTCCATTTTCTTAACACAACAATCCGGAAAGGAAATGGCCAAGCCTGCTACCAGTAAAATTATTTTTTCTGCATTGGCAGCATTACTCGGAACTGCTTTTACATTTAATTTAATCAATCATTACGGATTCAATACTATTTCTGCACAACCATTTAATACCAATGTGAGTGAAATAGGTACTCAAATGCTTAGCACTACCTCACATGGTTTTATTTTACCTTTTGAGGTAGTGAGTATGTTGTTATTGGCGGCAATGGTAGGTTGTATTGTTATAGCCATGAAGCCAACAGCTGCGAATATTGTTCACCTAAATAACAAGGAGGATTAATACCATGAACGAAATACCCTTAACCCATATTCTTTTTGTAAGCACGGCCTTGTTTTTCATAGGTATGTATGGATTGTTTACCAGAAGAAATATTATAACCATGCTCATGTCCATTGAGCTCATGTTAAATAGCGTGAATATTAATTTTGTTGCTTTTAATAAATATTTATTCCCCGATAAATTAGACGGATTGTTTTTTTCTTTATTCATTATCACCATTGCAGCGGCAGAAGCAGCCGTGGCCATTGCCATTATTATTAATTTATATCGCAGTCATCAATCCATTGATGTAGACGATGCAACAGAAATGAAATTTTAATTATTATGTCAAACTACTTATATATACTTTGGATTCCTTTATTGCCTCTTGCCACTTTTGTGGTACTAGGTTTATTCGGCCGCAAATACTTTGCTAAAACCGCAGGAATAATAGGAACCGCTTCTTTATTAACTTCTACCTTACTTTCTTTTGTTGCCGCGAAGCAATACTTTTTCGTGGATGGTAAAGTAAACGGGGTGTACCAAAAAATTATCGCTTTAAAATATACTTGGTTACAATTTAGCCCGAATGTCTCTATAGATATGGGTGTGATTGTAGATCCTATTTCTGTCATGATGCTCATTGTGGTTACTTCTGTTTCCCTAATGGTGAATGTATTTAGTTTAGGCTATATGAAAGGAGAGGAACGCTTTGCTACTTATTATGCGTTCCTGTCTTTATTTACTTTCTCTATGTTGGGCCTTATTTTATCGGTGAATATTTTCCAAGTATATATGTTCTGGGAGCTAGTGGGGGTATCTAGTTTCTTATTAATTGGTTACTACTTTAACAAACCCTCTGCAGTGGCCGCTTCTAAAAAAGCATTTATTGTAACACGCTTTGCCGATTTAGGTTTCTTGATTGGAATTTTAATCATTGGCTTTTACGGAGGCACTTTAGACATTGGATTATTAATAGAAAAATTCACATCAGTTCAATCACCTGAGTTTATAAGTATTACCACCGCTAGTTTCTTAGGTGCAAGTATGCTAACCTGGGGATTGGTTTTAATATTTATGGGTGGTGCAGGAAAATCGGCTATGTTCCCCTTGCATATTTGGCTGCCTGATGCTATGGAAGGACCTACTCCAGTATCCGCTTTAATTCACGCAGCCACCATGGTGGTAGCGGGTGTTTATTTAGTAGCTAGATTATTCCCCGTGTTTTCTATGGACGAAGCCGCACTAACTATAGTAACTTATGTAGGTGCTTTTTCAGCCTTATTAGCTGCAGTGATTGCCTGTACACAAACGGATATCAAACGTGTACTAGCCTACTCTACTATGTCGCAAATTGGCTACATGATGTTTGCATTAGGTGTTTCCAAAAATGGTGGAGAAAGTGGGTTAGGTTTTATGGCTTCTATGTTTCATTTATTTACCCACGCTTTCTTTAAGAGTTTATTATTCTTAGGCGCGGGCGCGGTAATACATATGGTGCATAGTAATGAAATGAAAGACATGGGTGGCTTAAGAAAATTAATGCCTATCACACATGCTGCTTTTTTAATTGCTTGTTTGGCCATTGCAGGTATCCCTCCTTTCGCAGGATTTTTTAGTAAGGAAGAAATTTTAACCGCCGCATTCCATGAGAATAAATTAATTTATGGTGTGGCTTTATTTACAGCTGCCCTTACAAGTTTTTATATGTTCCGATTGTACTTTGCTATTTTTTGGAGCAAAGATGCCGCTGCAAAAATACATCATAGCGCAGGTCATGATGAATCGCATGACCATGGCGAAGGTACTTGGACCATGAAATTACCATTGCTTATTTTAGCTGCTTGTGCAGTGGGTGTAGGTTTCATCCCCTTCTCTCAATTTATCACTTCCGATGGTGCGCCTTTAGAAACACATATCGATATGGTGTTTTCTATTGCGCCTGTGGCACTTTCAATTATAGCCATCTTACTTTCAGCTAGTTTCTATAAATCACAAAATGCAAAATCAGACAAAGCAGTAGCCTTCTTTGGTGGTTTTTACAGAGCAGCTTATAAAAAGTTTTATGTGGATGAATTGTATTTATTTATCACTAAAAAAATAGTCTTCCCATTCATTGGTCAACCGATTGCTTGGGCAGACAGAAATATAGTAGATGGTTTTATGTTGTTACTAGCCAATACTACTGCAAAAATTTCAACCGCAATTAAAGGATTACAATCGGGCAAGGTTCAAAATTATGCCTTGTATTTCTTTGGAGGCGTATTGGCTTTATCGGTATTATTTATTTATATCTGGAAATAAAATATTTATATGAATTTATCATTGTTAATCTTATTACCCCTGCTAACTGCCTTACTCATTTTACTGAGTAAACAATTAGCACAAATAAGAGTTATTGGATTAGTGGGATCATTGGCCCAGCTGGGCACAGCAGGTTGGTTGTTGAAAATGTATATGGATCAAAGAGCTGCAGGCAACACTGCTACGCATTTATTTGAATCCAATACTGTTTGGTTTAAAGCATTAAATATTAATTACCATATTGGAATAGACGGCATTTCACTGGCAATGATATTATTAACCTCGCTTATTGTAGTAGCTGGCATTTTGGTTTCCTGGACCATGGAAAAATTGAGTAAAGAATATTTTTTCTTGCTAGTTTTATTAAGCATGGGCGCTTATGGTTTCTTTATCTCTTTAGATTTATTTACTTTATTTTTCTTTTTAGAAGTAGCCGTTATTCCTAAATTCTTATTAATCGGCATTTGGGGAAGTGGTAAAAAAGAAAACAGTGCTATGAAGTTGGCTTTAATGTTGATGGCAGGATCGGCATTGGTATTTGTTGGATTAATGGGTATCTATTACAACACGCACACATTTGATATGGTGGAAATAGGCAGAATGGGCATTTCATTAGGCGTACAAAAATTCTTCTTTCCTTTTGTATTCTTAGGCTTTGGCATATTCGCAGCTTTATTTCCTTTTCATACCTGGGTACCCGATGGTCACGCTTCTGCTCCTACTGCAGCTTCTATGTTTTTAGCTGGCATTTCTATGAAACTAGGGGGTTACGGTTGTTTACGCATGGCTGCTTTAATGCCCGATGCTGCACATAGTTATTCATGGATCATTATTTTACTAGCCACTATTGCAATTATATATGGTGCCTTCGCCACCATGATGCAAACCGATTTAAAATACATCAATGCTTATTCTTCTATCAGCCACTGTGGTTTTGTTATATTAGGAATTGGCATGTTAAATAAAACTTCTATTAATGGTGCTGTCATTCAAATGGTTTCTCACGGTTTAATGACAGCCTTATTTTTCGCCGCTATTGGCATGATTTATTCCAGAACACATACCAGAATGGTGGCACAATTAGGGGGTTTGTTAAAAGCAATGCCTTTTATTTCTACAGTGTTTGTAATAGCAGGTTTATGTTCATTAGGCTTACCTGGCTTTAGTGGATTTGTAGCAGAGTTGACTGTATTTATGGGCTCCTGGCAAAATCCAGATGGCGTGTATCGCATAGCCACTGTAATTTCTGCAGCTTCTATTGTAGTGACTGCAGTATATATATTAAGAGCCACAGGCAAAACTATTATGGGCACTATTTCTGACGAGCATGCCTTATTACCTGATGCTACTTGGAATGAAAAATTAGCTGCAGGTTTATTAATAGTAGGTATTCTAATTATTGGATTAGCCCCATTTTTAATCAATCAATTAATTATGCCTACCACCGATTTTTTAATGGTCAACATTGATAAAGCCCTTACCCTTAAATAATTTAGCATAATGTCATCTACTATTTTTATATTACTGAGACAAGAGCTTTTATTAAGCTTACTTATTTTCTTATTGCTATTTATTAAAATTGGCAAAGAAAGAAGCAACGAAAGCATTTTAAACATCATCAATGTTCTATTATTTGTAAACTTAGCTGCAGGCTTATTTGGCATGAGCGAAGGCGGGGCTTTTAATGGCATGTTTACAACCAATGCCTTTATTGTACTAGAAAAAAATATATTAAACCTTGCGATGCTTCTTATCTCTATGCAATCTTACGCATGGCTAAAGAATCATAAGCAGTTGGCTGAATTTTACTTACTGTTATTTACTTCCTTGCTAGGGATGTTCTTTATGATTTCGAGCGGTAACTTATTGATGTTTTATTTAGGACTCGAAATGAGTACTATTCCTTTGGCCGCAGCAGCTAATTTCGATTTAGCTAAAAGAAAATCATCCGAAGCTGCTATGAAATTAATATTGTCCTCTGCTTTTTCTTCAGGCATTTTATTAATGGGTATTTCTTTTTTATATGGAACTAGTGGCACACTTAGCTTTGATATCTTAACAGCACATATAAGTAATAACCCTATGCAACTATTTGGATTCATCTTATTAGTGTCTGGATTTGCTTTTAAAATATCAGCAGTTCCTTTTCACTTATGGACAGCCGATGTGTACGAAGGTTCTCCAGTTGCCGTAACCGCTTTTTTATCAGTGGTGTCAAAAGCCGCAGTACTATTTACATTTACTTCTATCTTGTATAAAGTATTCACTCCTATTGCCACTGTATGGTATGGTGTATTGGTAGTATTATCCGTGGCTACTATTTTAATTGGAAATTTATTTGCCTTAAGACAAGACAATTTTAAACGTTTCTTGGCTTTCTCTTCTATTGCGCAGGTAGGTTTTATCTTAATTGGTATTTCAGGAAGTTCTCAAACAGGCTCTGCCTCTTTAGTATACTTTGTATTAATTTATGTGTTCTCTAATTTAGCTGCTTTTGGAGTCGTATCGGTAGTGAGCGCCTTAACGGGAAAAGAAAATATCTCAGACTTTAAAGGATTTTACAAAACCAACCCCTTTCTTTCTTGGGTATTAACCATTGCTTTATTTTCATTAGCAGGTGTACCTCCTACGGCTGGATTTTTTGGTAAATTATTTTTAATGATGGCAGGTGCTGCTAAAGAAAATTATGGCTTGATAACTTTTGCTGCTTTAAATATGGTAATTTCTTTTTATTATTATTTAAAAGTAGTAAAAGCGGTTTTCATGGATGAGAATGAACAACCTATTCAACAACTAAGCGTTCCTGCTATTACTAAACTAGCCATGTATATCTGTATTGCAGGTATCATCATTACTGGATTAGCAAGTATGGTATACGATTATATTTATTCACTAAGTATTGGCATGTAAAAATAGTATTATGGCGATTAATAAGAACCACGAATTTGAAGATTTAGATAGCATTAAATGTGCTATTGTAGAAAAAAATGCAAGTGCTGAAAGAGTTGCCTTTTTAAAAAAAATATTGGAGTTGAATAAATTTCAAGTAGTAGTGGTGGACAGCCCCGCCCCTAAAGCCGCGCCCGCTGCGCCTGTCGCAGCCGCTCCTGTAACCGAAGGTGATACAACACCTGCTCCTGTTCCCGTTCCAGCTGCGCCTGCAGCCCCAACCACCTTTACCGTGGGTGTGACCGATTTAACTTTTAATGCCACTAACGCCATTTTTAGCCGTCAATTAAAAACTGCTGATGGTCATATTGTAACACTTGCTTATTGGCAAGAAAAGGAAGCGGTATCTAATGACGAAGTGCCTTATTTTGACAATGTGAAATAATACAAAACTCTTTAACGCAAGACTGCCAGTACCGATGCTCGGTACTGGCTTCTACCGTATTGGACTTACCCAAACCTTTTCAACAGTACCGAGCATCGGTACTGTTGGGATTTTTTATTTCATCGTAAATTCAAGCGAGCTTAATTTACTCCTCAATAAAAAATCCTTTCAACTTCGTTGAAAGGATTTGTAGCCTCGCCAAGAATCGAACTTGGATTTGGAGTTTCGGAAACTCATGTACTATCCATTATACTACAAGGCTATTGGACAAATTTAGGAAAAATTAATTAGAAGTAAATTCTTAGGCCCGCCTCAACAATACGCTGATAGCAGCTGGTAAGAATATATGCGTAGGAAGAGAACGCATAATTTGAATATCTTCAAAAATACTGGAAGTATTAGAAAGGAATTTGAACACGGTGGATGCTTTATTTTTAGCAAAAATGCGTTTGAATATTGCTGCTCCTTCCATTTTATGATGGTAAAGAACATACAACAGTACGGCATCGTAAAATTGATGCCTGCTAGTATGAACATGCGTTTGAATAGGTTGCCCATTTTCCAATTGTTGCACTATATTTTTACATTGCTGCTGTATAAACTGAAAAGCATAGCCCGTGCTTGCTTTGATGGCTGCTCCTAAAGCACCAATGGTATAAATTGGAGCCTGCGTAGAAGCCAATGAAATCTGAGTCATAGGAATGGCGCCAATTTCTTCATGAGTAGTGGTATAGGTTAATCCTGGAAACTCTTTGGCCAAATAAGTATCTAACACTTTATCATATTCTGCAATGCTCAATACATTTTCGGAAAATATAGTATACTCCACTAAAGCCTCCTTCTCACTTAAGGGCAATTGATACATAAAGGCAGTGGCTCCTTGCTGAGGAACATTAAAATCCATCAATTTAGCAATAGAAACATTGAATACTTCTTTTTCAAATTGCACTACCCTCCCTTTAAAATGTTGCCATAAAAAAGGCGCTTTCTTAGTACTAGAATCATTGTTTTGTAATGATTTAGAATAAGCAGCAGCCGTTGCTAATTGATTCATTTGAAAAGGCAATAAACTAGAAAAAACAAAATTTCCAGTAGCAGCACCACCTTCCCATTCAACCCTAGCGCATTTACTGGTAGTTGATGCACCAAGGACTGTGATATCTTGTATAATGGCTTCTTGAAAACGAATATTAGATTTGGATTTTGCTTTACTAAGTATGGCATTGTAAAAATCAATCCCCTGAATCATTTTATAGGTAAATGGAGCTGTAGAAAGGACTTTATTAAAACTATCCGCATGAATTGAAATAGTGTCCCATCGATTATTTACTAATGCTTCAAATGCACCTTTTTCTTTTTCCCAAAAACACCAAGTTCGATCATTTGTTTTTTGGAAAGATTTATCTATTACTAAAATTGATTTAGTACTTAAAATGGACGAACCCATTAAATAATGTAATAATGATAAACCAGCACCACCAGCTCCTGCGATGATATAGTCGTAGCTGTCATTGGAAGTAGTGGAAGCTATAGAATTACTCATTATTTTGCAAGGCTTCGTCTCTGCGCACTTTGTCCCAATATTTTTTGGCCACCAATAACATGCCAAAACTTTCTCCCTCTTCTTTGTATAAATGCTTGTGATGCATTTTATGTGCCCAACGAATGGCTTTAATATAACGACTATTAGATTTAGTAAACCACTTAATTCTTTGATGAATGATTACTTCATGCACTAAAAAATAAGCAAAACCATACATAGCTACCCCTGTACCTATGCCGGCAACCCATAATGGACCTACAAAATTACCATAAAATATACAGGCCATACTAGGAATGGCAAAAATCAAAAAGAAAGCATCATTCTTTTCAAAAAAATGACCCGTAGGTTGATGATGGTCTTCGTGCAAATACCATAAAAATCCATGCATAACAAAACGATGGGTCAACCAGGTAATGCCCTCCATTATACAAAAGGTCAAAAGCATAACAAGTATAAAAATCATAACAAACTATTTAATAATAATGCAAAGTTACTACAACAAATTCAACTGACTACGCAAACCTGCTTTGGCTACTATAAAAATTTTACCAGGTGTAGGTATGCGTATTCTCGTTTTTAAAATTGCATGCGGTTTAGTTTTCTTTATTTTCTTAAATAAAGAATAATAATATTTAAAAGCCACATATACACCAAACCTAGCTTTTAGCGGCAGCATTTTAATCCCTTTTAAGGCTTCCTCAAAATCAGCCTGTATATCTGCTTCAATAATTTCTTTATCCGATTGCGTAAAATTGGAAAAATCGCAATCAGGAAAGTACATCCTATCCAATCCTTCAAAATCGGCTTTAATGTCTCTTAAAAAATTAACTTTTTGAAAGGCAGCTCCTAAGTGCTTAGCCGATGGTTTAAGTTTTTCAAATTGTTCCATATTGCCTTCGCAGAATATATGTAAACACATTAAACCTACTACTTCTGCACTACCATAGATATAAGTTTGATAAGTAGTTAAATCATATTTTTGTTTACTTAAATCCATTTCCATACTCACTAAGAAAGCTTCTAATAAGGCTGGATCAATTTTAAATTGATTGTAGGTTAATTGAAAACGATGTAATATTGGATTTAAACTGATGCCTTGTTCTAAAGCTAAATAAGTGTCTTTTTTAAACTGCGCCAATAAAGTAGGCTTATCATAACCATGAAAAGTATCCACTATTTCATCCGCAAAACGAACAAATCCATAAATATCATAAATAGGTTGACGTAAATCGGCATGCAATAACTTAATAGCCGAAGAAAAACTGGAACTATACAATAGCGTAGTTGTCTTACTGCTTAATCCAGTTACTTCGTTGTATAATTTTAAATCAGACATGTAGCTTAATTCGTTTTATAATTTTTATCAATCAATTCGGCCACCACTTCGCCACTTATTAAACTTGGTGGCACTCCTGGCCCTGGAACCGTTAATTGACCGGTGTAATATAAGTTTTTTACCTTTTTACTTTTACAAGAGGGCTTTAAAATAGCAGTTTGTAATAAAGTATTGGCTAAGCCATAGGCATTCCCTTTAAAAGAATGATAGTCACTCTTAAAATCGGCAATAGCATAGGACTTTTTATAAACAATTGAATCTGAAATAGTTTGACCCCATCTTTGCTCTAATCGGGCGATGAGTTCATTAAAATATTTGTCACGTACCTCCTCTGTATCTCCTTCTAAGCCTGCCGCTACTGGTATTAATAAAAATAAATTTTCACAACCAGCAGGAGCTACTGTTGAATCGGTAACAGAAGGTACACTTGCATAAAATAAAGGTTTGCTTGGCCAAGAGGGGTCGGTATAAATTTCTTTTCCGTGCAATTGAAAATCAGTATCAAAAAATAATGAATGATGCGTAACCCCAGATAATTTTTTATTTAATCCAACATAATATAATAATGAACTTGGTGCCATCGTACGCGTATCCCAATAACTAGCAGTGTAAGACTGGTATTTATTGATTAATAATTTTGTTTCTATATGATGATAATCGCCTGCGCCTATAATCACTTCAAATTCATAATGCTTTTGTGCTCCTGTTAAATTAGATTTAGTCAAACAAGATTTTGCCGTCCCGTTAACTACTTCAATTTGTAAGGCGTCCTCACTAAAATTAAATTCAACACCTTCTGCTTTGGCAGTATCATACATGGCTTGCACTATACTGTACATGCCAAATTCAGGATACCAAGTACCTCCCTTGATATCGGCATAATTCATCAAACTATATAAAGCTGGTGTATTTTGAGGAAGTGCACCTAAAAACAAAACAGGAAATTCCATTAAGGTTTGAATGTAGGGATGCTTAAAAAAACGAGCCACGTGTTTTTTCATAGATTGAAATACATCTAATTTAAAGACACCTTTAATTAAATCTATGTCTATAAATTCTTTAAAAGAAATACCTGGCTGATGTACTAGTTTACCTACGCCTACCTCATATTTAAATTTAGCTTCTTCCATGAATTGATCCAAAGCCTTGGCAGCACCAGGTTCTACGCTTTCTAACAACGCCCCTAAGGCGGTATAATTAGCAGGCATATCCCAATGGTTTTCATCAAAATAGACACGATAAGAGGGATCTAATCTTTTTAAATTATAAAAATCGGAAACTTTTTTTCCAAAAGAATTAAAATATCTTTCAAAAACATCAGGCATCCAATACCAACTTGGACCCATATCAAAAGTAAAGCCTTCTGCTTCAAATTTTCTAGCCCTTCCTCCTGGTAAATTATGTTTTTCAACAACTGTTACACTCCATCCTTTTTTTGCTAAAAAAGTAGCTACAGACATGCCGGCAAAGCCAGCACCTATCACCAATGCTTTTTTATTAGGGGATTGCATGTAATTAGTATCGTTGAATTTTCTGCTTTAATATTTTTCTAGCAAAGTGAATACGACTTTTTATGGTGCCCAGTGGTTCATTTAAAGCTTCTGAAATTTCATTGTATTTATAGCCTTCAAAATATAAATTAAAGGGCGTTCTAAATAATTCAGGTAAATCATGTATCATCTGTTTCACTTCTCTCAAATTTAAGTTAGTCACTCCATCATTCAAAACTTTTGTGCGCGTTTGATCTATTAAAAAATCATTCGGAGAATTGTCTAAAACCACTGATTGCTTAGCACGCTTGCGGTAATCATTGATAAAAATATTACGCATGATGGTATACAACCAAGCTTTTATATTGGTACCTACATTGTACTTGTCTTTATTGGACAAAGCTCTGTACAATGTTTCCTGAAATAAGTCCTTGGCAGATTCATGGTCCTTGGTCAAATTAATGGCAAAAGGCTTTAAAAAATCAGCATTTTCAGTGAGTAATAGGGTGAATTCTGCGGTTGACATATAATTCTGTTTAACTTTTAGAGTATAAAATTAAACAAAATATTTTCATGGTGCCTAATTTTTGTTTAAAATTTTAAGTTAATTGTTAAACATTCTGGAATTAGTAAGTCATTTGATAACCAATAAACATGGGTCTTTTGGCTAAAATATTCCAGATTTAAGGACAAGGAATTAAAAACCATTAAATTTTGTATTATTATTATTTTATATATAAAATAAATATATAAGATTAGTGACACCAAATTAAATTGGGTCCAAAACCTGTAAAAGTAAAAGCAGGGAGGCTAAATAGTATGTATAAACTGAATGGTTTCGCTTAAACTTCTTTTGATGTGAATAGCGGAAGCCAATGGACCTTCAAAACCATGAATAAGTTGCCCAGACAATAAGATCGTAATGTCTTTATCAATTTTCCCCAATTGATCTAAAAATTTATTTAATTTAAATCCTTTAGCAGGGGAAGTTATATGACAGAAAATATAGTTTGGTTTTTTTATAGAAATGTAATATTCAAGATCAGCCATCGGCAAATTAGCTCCTAAATAATCTACATAAATTCCATTTTGTTTTAGTAAAAAATGAATAAACAAAAGGCCCGTTTCATGGTGCTCTCCCTCTGGCATAAATAACAAAACCCTTTTACCTTGTTGCTTTATAGGAGCTAACTTTTCAATCCCTAAAATTAATTTTTGTCTTATAACATTTATTACCAAATGCTCTTGTGCTGGATTCATATGATTGGTCATCCAAAGTATGCCTACCCTTTCTAAAAAAGAAAATAGGATCTCAGTGACCGTTTTTTCAATACCTTTTTGTGCAATGTATAAATCTAATTGTTGCTCAAATGCAAATATGTTTAAGGAAACGGTTTCCTTGATCAAATTATTCACGACCCTTTCCTTCTGTGCATCCAACTGATTAATGGAAAGAATTTTTTCTTCCATTTGCTCAGTGCTCATCTTATCTATATGAGAAATCTTAAAACCATACTTATTTAAAAGTGATACGTTCAATATGGTCTTTAATTCTTCAGAGGAATAAGTCCTAATATTGGTTAAAGTACGACTAGGCTGTATAAATTTATAGCGCTGCTCCCATATACGTATAGTATGGGCTTTGATGCCTGAAATATGCTCTAAATCTTTGATGGAATACGTTGACATACCTAAAGAACAATCATTTTTTAAAATTGTTCAGCATTTTAGAAAAAAAAGGGATTGTCTACTACAAATAATAGGGGGCAATGGGGTAAAACCTACTTCTTTAAGGTTCGTAGGTATTCACCATAACCACTTTTGGCATATTTATCGGCTAGTACCAATAACTGAGTTTTATCTATAAAGCCCATTCTGTAGGCGACCTCTTCAATGCAGCCAACTTTTTGGCTTTGTCTCTTTTCTATCACTCTTACAAATTCACAGGCATCTGCATAAGAATCAAAGGTGCCGGTATCCAACCAGGCCGTTCCACGATTCATAATTCCTACTTGCAATTGCTTTTTTTGTAAATACACTTTATTGACATCCGTGATTTCAAATTCTCCTCTTGGTGATGCTGGGATATTTTTTGCTATTTCTACCACCTGGTTGTCATAAAAATACAAACCAGGTACTGCATAATTGGATTTAGGTTGTTTAGGTTTTTCTTCTAAGGAGATGGCATTATTATTTGCGTCAAATGCTACCACCCCATAACGCTCTGGATCATTTACTTCATAAGCAAACACCGCAGCCCCTGTTACATCATTAAAGGATTGCACCAACTTACTAAAGCCTGCGCCATAAAATATATTGTCGCCTAATATTAAGGCTACTTTATCCTTGCCAATAAAATCGGCACCAATCACAAATGCTTGAGCGAGTCCGTTAGGAACCGCTTGAACTGCATAATGAAAAGAGCAACCTATTTCAGAACCATCTCCCAATAATCTTTTAAATTGATCATTGTCTTCGGGGGTAGTAATTATTAAAATTTCTTTAATCCCTGCTAATAATAGAACAGACAAAGGATAATAAATCATCGGTTTATCATAAATTGGCATCAATTGCTTACTGATTCCTTTTGTAATAGGATACAATCTAGTACCTGATCCGCCTGCTAATATGATTCCTTTCATTTTAATAATTTATAATTTTTTAACCAATACTTTTTTTGTAGGTCGCGAATGATTGTAAAACTTTATCCTTTGCTGATAATAACAATTCTGCGGTTGGCACCCTCCAATCTATATTTAAATCTGCATCATTGTAAATAATACCTACTTCTTTGGATGGATCATAAAATTCATCGCATTTGTAAAAAAAAGTAGCTGCTTCACTTAATACCACAAAACCATGTGCAAAGCCTTTGGGCACAAAAAATTGCTTATGATTATCGGCGGTTAATTCAATACTATAGTGTTGTCCAAAAGTGGGTGACCCAACTCTTAAATCAAGGGCTACATCTAAAACAGCTCCTTCCAAAACCCTTACCAGTTTTGATTGTGCAGCATTACCTGATTGCATATGCAAACCTCTTAGTACCCCTTTTTGTGATCTAGATTGATTGTCCTGCACAAAATTAATTTGTAACCCTGTGGCATCAGCAAATTGCTTTTGATGATAGGATTCAAAAAAATAACCACGCGCATCTCCATGCACTGTATCGTGAATTATAAAACAATCTTTTAAGGGGGTTGCTTCTATTTTCATTTATCTAATTATCATTATCTGTTATCGTACATTGAATTGTAATATTGTTGATAGGCGCCACTGGTTAGATTTTCCAACCAAGGACCATTGCTTAAATACCAATCGATGGTGGCAGCCAATCCCTGTTCAAAGGTAACCGATGGACTCCATCCTAACTTCTTATTTAATTTAGTCGCATCTATGGCATACCTGCGATCATGCCCTGGCCTATCTTTTACATAGGTAATTAAAGTTTCACTTTCTCCTTTGGCTCTTCCAAGCTTCACATCCATTTGAGCACACATCACTTTTACCAAATCAATATTCGTCCATTCGTTAAAGCCCCCAATATTATAAGTATCGCCATTTTTTCCTTGATGAAATATTAAATCAATCGCACGCGCATGATCAATAACATACAACCAATCCCGCGTGTACAAACCATCACCATATACGGGCAATGCTTTTTTATTGATGATATTATGTATAAATAAAGGAATTAATTTTTCCGGAAAATGATTGGGCCCATAATTATTAGAACAATTTGAAACCACATAAGGCAAATGATAAGTTTCCCCATAAGCACGCACAAAATGATCACTCGCTGCTTTACTTGCAGAATAAGGTGAGTTAGGATCATAAGCAGTAGTTTCCTTAAACAAACCTTCCTTGCCCAAACTTCCATACACTTCATCTGTGGAAATATGATAAAATAAATGATCCCTATTTTTATCCCATCCACCCTCATGCGCTTTCTCATAACTTAAATCGCCCTTCCAATATTCCTTAGCAGTATTTAATAAATTCACTGTGCCAATGACATTGGTATATACAAAATCTAAAGGCGAAACAATGGATCTATCTACATGAGATTCAGCTGCCAAATGAATGACATCGGTAATAGCATGTTTTTCAAAAATTGCTTTAAGTGCATCAGCCTCTAAAATATTGGCTTTTACAAAATGATAATTAGTTGCTTTTTCGATATCCTTCAAATTTTCCAAATTACCTGCATAGGTCAATGCATCTAAATTAAAGATTTGATACTGAGGATATTTGGTCACCATTAAGCGCACCACATGTGACCCTATAAAGCCTGCTCCACCTGTAATTAATATGTTTTTTTGCATCTGAATTTGTATCTTACAAAGATATTAAAAGACAATGAGCCAGCAAAGATATTATTCCTTAGATGTATTTAGAGGCGCTACGGTAGCATTAATGATTTTAGTGAACAATCCTGGCTCTTGGGCGCATATATACAGCCCATTGGAACATGCCAGTTGGCATGGATGTACCCCCACTGATCTAGTTTTTCCTTTCTTTTTATTTGCAGTAGGCAACGCTTTATCCTTTGTGATGCCAAAACTACAAAATGCAAGTACCGCCGAATTTTGGAATAAAATAATTAAACGCACTATTTTAATTTTTGCGATTGGTTTGTTTTTAAATTGGAGCCCTTTTGTAAAATGGTCTGACGCTGGTTTAATTTTTAAACCTTGGGAAAATGTGCGCATATTTGGCGTATTGCAAAGAATTGCACTTTGTTACTTTTTCGCTTCCATTATTATTTATTATGGTAAATCTAGAATCGCCCTTTTTGTAGGAATGATGATTTTAGTAATTTATTGGGTACTCTGTTATGCATTAGGCGCCGCAGCACATCCATTTAGTTTATCTGGTTATTTTGGCAATACCATTGATCAAGCCATTTTAGGCATTAACCATTTGTATAAAGGAGAAGGCGTTCCTTTTGATCCGGAAGGGTTAACAAGTACCCTCCCCGCCATTGTTCAAGTAATCCTTGGATTTTTAGTAGGCGAGTATATTCAACTCAAAGGAAAAAATTATGAGATGTTGGCACAATTGCTATTAACAGGAGTGCTACTTGTATTGGTTGGTTATATCTGGGATTTTAGTTTTCCCATTAATAAAAAAATATGGACCAGTAGTTATGTATTGTATACTTCGGGTCTAGCAATGATTACACTGGGTATGTTAATTTATTTGCTAGAATTTAAAAATGCCAAAGGAAAATGGAGTCAATTTTTTGATCTGTTTGGGAAGAATCCATTATTTGTTTTTGTGTTGAGCGGATTTTTACCTCGTATTTTAGCTTTGTGGAGATGGGTGGATCATTTAGATGCAGAAGGCAAGCCAGTGTATACCAGCGCCCTACCATGGTTTTACGAACATATTTGCAAAAATGTAGCAAGCGATTTGCGCATTGGTTCTTTCCTCTATGCCTTATGCATCATTACATTTTTTGGCATCCTATCTTATTACTTAGATAAAAAGAAGATTTACATTAAAGTGTAATTAAAGTAAAACGGAGTGTAAATTTTTACTTAAACAGCTCCTCCGCTTTGGTAATATTTTCTGGTTTACCCACATCCAATAATAACCCATCACTATGATCATAAAAACCAATAGTGTTGGAAGATGCTATTTGCAAATAAGCATCAATCAATGAAAATTTTCCAGTTAAAGTCAATGCTTTATAAAAAGGTGTATGTATAATTTGAATGCCGCTAAAGGCTTTGGCTACAATGGTTTCAGTGGATATTGTTGTGCTAGAACCATTAGCCCATTTTTCTTCCCCAGAACTATTATTTTTCCAACCTACTAATTTTTCAGCCTTATTAAATAATAAATTTCTACTGGAAGTTCTATTCGTTACCGCCAAAGTTGCGATATAATTTTTAGCACCTTCGGATAAAACTTTATCGGCAGCCATCAGTTTATCTAATTCTAAATTAGTTAAGATATCTGCGTTCATTACCAACCAAGAAGCTTCTTGTTCAAAAAATGATTTTGCCAATAAAACACCTCCTCCCGTTTCTACAACTTCGTTGCTTTCATCAGAAATAAAAATAGTACTCCCCCAGCCTTTATTAGCTTCCACCGCTTCTATAATTTGATGGGCAAAATGATGCACATTCACCACCACTTCATTAATACCATACTGTTGTAAGTATTCAATATTTCTTTGCAACAAGGATTTCCCATTCACTTGCGCCAATGCCTTGGGATGGCTATTGGTAAAGGGCTTTAACCTAGTACCTAGACCTGCTGCTAAAATCATTGCGCGCATAAAATAATTATTTAACCCAGTTATCTTTATTGGTATGTGTTATCACCGTTGTAAGATGATACTTATTTCTTAAATGTCTTGCGGTTTGCTCGGCAGCAAATACACTACGATGCTGCCCACCTGTGCATCCAAAATTAATATGCAAAGATTCAAATCCTCGATTTAAATAGTTTTCTACTGTGATATCAATTAAATCCCAAACACTATTTAAAAATCCATTCATTTTGGTTCTTTGTTCTAAAAAATCCTGGACCGGCTTGTCTAACCCAGATTGTTTTTTATACTCCTCGACTCTGCCTGGATTTAATATCCCACGCATATCAAATACAAAGCCACCGCCATTTTCAGAACTATCCTTCGGTATCCCTTTTTTATAACTAAAGCTATTAATGGTAATAACCAATGGTGTATTTTCATTCGCCTTGGGAGGCGTAAAACGCTCAATTACTTCTTCACTCACCATCCATTTTAACACAGAAGCAAATACAGGTGTATCCTTATCTAAAGTATAAACTTGTAAAAAGTTTTTTAAATTTTTTAAACCTAAAGGGATACTTGTTAAAAAATGCGCCTTTCTTTCAAACAACCCTCTAAATCCATAAGCACCTAATACCTGCAATAACCTTAACAACACAAAGCCATGGTATTGTTTTTTAAACTCAGCTTCATTCAATGATGTTGGAAGTAATTTTTGTAATTCCTTAATATAATGATTCAATAATTTTTCTTTCCATTCATTAGAGAGCTCGGCTTTGGCTTGCCACAACAAAGAAGCTACATCATAAGGCAATCCTCCTTGCATACCACCTTGGAAGTCGATAAAAAATACTTCTCCATTTTTGACCATAATATTTCTACTCTGAAAATCGCGGAACATGAAATTATCAAACTGACTTACTGCCAATTGATCGCTCAATATTTCAAACTCATCTATCAAAGCTTGTTTGTCATAGGGATATTGTAAAGTATCCAAGAAATAATATTTGTAATACAATAAATCGGTGAGTATGGAATGTTTGCCAAAATACTTTGAGGTTAAACATCTATCATAATCTATACCTTTTGCTCCATCTATTTGCAATTGAGCTAAGGCTGTTAAACTTTTTTGAAACAATAAAAATACTGCTTCTGTTTTTCCTTCTTTTTCCAATACATCTAATAAAGAAATGCTTCCAAGGTCTTCTTGCAGATAAACTGTATACTGTTCGTTCACTGCCAAGACTTTTGGAACAGGCATCCCCTTGTCATAAAAATGATTCGCAAAATAAATAAAGGCTTGAGTTTCTTTGCTATTCAAATTGTAGGTGGCTATCCAAGATTCCCTTCCTTGAGTAATTCTAAAATACATCCGATCTCCTCCACTTTGGGGGATTTTTTGGATAGCATCCCACGGCTGGGTTGCTATAGTATTAAATAGATTTTCAATATGTTGTAAAATAAGCTCCATGGAGTAAAAAAATTGCTGCTTTATGGTCAATAAAAGTAATTAATTATAATGTATAAATCATAAAAGATGAAAAAGTTGTAAATTGTTATCAAATCTTATACTTATGCGTACTAAACTAACCCCCCTTTTTATTGTAGTAGCAACCCTTTTATCTTTTGGTGTTTTTGCACAAAAAGAAGCCGTAAAAGGTTTAGTGCGTGATGCAAAAGGAAACGCTTTAGAAGGCGTTACAATAAAAATAGCTAATTCAAAAGTAGTGACTACTTCTAATAAAAGTGGCGCTTACAGTATCAATGCCAATGCAAATGATGTTTTAGAATTTAGCTTCATTGGTTTTGAGACCAAAAAACAAATTGCAGTTGGCAATAATATTAATATCGTCTTAACCCCTAGCACTTCCGATTTACAAGATGTGATATTAGTAGGTAGCAGAGGTTTAGGCAGAGTTAAAACCGAATCTCCTGTTCCTGTGGATGTAATTAAATTAACGGATGTTGGAATGAACACTGCAAGAATGGACTTAACCTCTACTTTAAATTTTGTAGCACCTTCATTTAACTACAACAAACAATCTGGAGCTGATGGAGCCGATCACGTTGATATAGGAACCTTAAGAGGTTTAGGACCAGATCAAACTTTGGTATTAATTAATGGCAAGCGTAGACATAGCATTGCTTTGGTAGGCTTGTTTGGAACAAGGGGACGTGGTGGTTCGGGTGTAGATTTAAATGGCTTTCCAATGTCTGCCGTAGATAGAATTGAAATATTAAGAGACGGAGCATCTGCACAATATGGTTCTGATGCAATTGCAGGTGTAATGAATATTGTGCTAAGAAAAAATACAGGCGAATGGAATATATCTACTGGCGTAGCGGGCTATTATGATAAAAAATTCAATACTTATCAATTTAAAGATAATAAAGATTATTTGACATCCAACCCAATTGACGGTATTACAAAATCAATTTCTGCCAATAGAGGATTTGATCTTGGAAAGAAAGGAGGCTTTATAAATTTATCTTTTGACTTATTAGATCAAGGAAAAACTTTCCGTCAAGCTGCTTCTTCTGATATCAAAGATAAAGATGGTTTACCTACTAATACTTGGAGACAAGGTTTTGGTGATGGTTCCATGAATTCGGTGGGAGCCATGTTTAATATGGAATTACCTATTGATGCTAAATCAAAGTTTTATGCATTTGGAAGTTTTAATAATAAAAACTCAGATGCTTATGCGTACACGAGAAACTGGCCTAGAAAAACCGCTCGTTTCCCAGTAAAAAAAGATGGTTCTTTAATTTATGTGCCTAGCATTATGTTTGCTTCAGGATCAGGGGACACTAGTTATAATCCTCATATCCAAACCAATATTCAGGATTTCTCCATTGCTGCTGGCTATAGCACCGTTACTGGAGGAGGTTGGGATTTAGACTTTAGCAATACATTGGGGCGTAATAACTTTCATTATTATGGGGATGGCACTTTTAATGCCTCCATCATTGGCGATGCAAGTAAAACACATTTTGATGATGGTGGATTTAATTTCTTACAAAACACCACTAACTTAGATATAACAAAACAGTTTGGTAAAGTCAATAACGGTGGCGTAAAAGTATCTTATGGTGCAGAATTACGTTATGAAGCCTATGGTATTTTTGCTGGCGAAGTAGATTCTTATAAAGGATATGCCAACCCTTTTGATCAAGCACCTGGTTCACAAGGTTTTCCTGGTTTTAGTCCAGACGATAAATTAAGTAAAAATAGAACTGTTGGTGGTGCTTATGGAGATTTTGAATACACGCCTAATGCAGCATTATTATTAACAGGCGCCATTAGATTAGAAAATTATTCGGATTTTGGAGCCGTGAGTACTTTTAAAACTTCTTTCCGATATAAAGTAGCTGAGAACTTTAATTTCAGAGGATCTTTTAGTACAGGATACCGTGCGCCTTCCTTACAACAAAAATATTTCAGCAATACTTTAACCTCTTTCTCTAATGGAGAATTGGTTCAATCACGTATAGCCAATAATGACGACCCTATTACTGCTTTAGCAGGCATTCCAAAATTAAAACAAGAAACCTCTACCAATATGAGTTTAGGCTTTTCTTGGAAACCAGCTAAAGGATTAACAGTGACAGTGGATGGTTATTCCATCAAAATGAAAGACAGAGTTGTTCTTTCAGGATTATTTGGTGCAAGTGACGAATCGTTACCAAAAGCATTAACTGATAAACTAAATGGATTAGGGGTGCAAACCGCACAATTTTTTGCCAATGCGGTTAACACCACTAATACTGGAGTAGATGTAGTGGCTGATTACCAAGTTAAAATTTCTAATAAAGAAAGATTCAAAATTTTATTGGTAGCTAACTTCCAAGACATATCTATTGATGCGATACATGTTCCAGCTGCATTAAGTACTACCGATTATAATGCAAACACTTTCTTTAGCGATAGAGAGAAGTATTTCTTAAAAGGCTCTGCTCCTAAATCTAAATTCTCTATGAACTTTGATTATACTAAAAATAAAATAAGCATTGGAGCCAGAGTTACTTATTTTGGTGATGTAACGCTTTCTGGATTTGGCTGGAATGGAGATGGAGTAAATCCAAGGGTACCAACTGATGCTAATCCTGATAACGAGGACCTAAGCACAATGATTCCTGAAATTTTCAAATACAAAGGAAAATTTAGTACGGATGTGTATTTAAATGTTCAATTGAATAAGAAAATTTCTTGGATAGCAGGTGCTGATAATATTTTTAATATACACCCCGACTTTGCAGTGAATCCTCTAGCTAAAGGATGGGCTGGTGACAATGAAACTGGCGGACCATGGGATGGGGTTCAAATGGGGTATAATGGTTTGAGAATATTTAGCAAATTGGTCTTCAAGTTTTAATTACCGTTTTTTTAAATAACTTTAAAGCCTTCTCGGTCACTCGAGAAGGCTTTTTTATTTAATAATATTCGTAAATAAATAGCTTTATTCACTTTTAAATTTTAGATAAAAAGCAATAATACTTTTTCGTGGCGAATATTGTGAGTGAAGCGATCTGAGCGCATAGAAAAAGGTATTTTGTGTTTTATACAATGGACAGCTATTTATTTGCAACGTGGAAGTTATAAAAAAATTAAACCGGACAATATGAAAAAAATAATTACAACTTGGGCCATTCTATTATTGACAATAATAAGCGCAACTGCGCAAAACGGCATTGTTGTTTTTCAAACAGATTTTGGCACCAAAGACGGTGCGGTGTCGGCCATGAAAGGTGTAGCTAGTTCGGTGGATGCCAATTTAAAATTATACGATCTTACCCATGATATACCCGCTTATAATATTTGGGAAGCCGCTTACCGCTTAGATCAAACTGTCGCTTATTGGCCAGTGGGTACGGTATTTGTTTCGGTGGTAGATCCTGGCGTAGGCACGCAAAGAAAATCGGTGGTGGTTAAAACAAAATCGGGTCACTATATTGTTAGCCCCGACAATGGAACGCTTACTTTAATAGCTGCTTCTTTAGGTATTGATTCGGTGAGAGAAATTGACGAAGTTATTAATAGAAGAAAAAATTCAGGCGCTTCTTATACTTTTCATGGAAGAGATGTGTATGCCTATACGGCTGCTCGCTTAGCTGCTCATAAAATTAGTTACGACCAAGTAGGAAAAATAAGTACGGCTCCCATTACTGCATTGACTTTTCAGAAAGCACAGTTAGCTGGCGAAAAATTAATGGGCACTATTGACATCTTAGACATTCAATACGGAAATATTTGGACCAATATTAATCAAGAAAATTGGAAAAAATTTAACGGCCTTGCACATGCTAAAAATGAATTACAGGTACAAGTTTTTCATGATAAAAAATTAATCTATACTGGCAACATGCCGTTTGAAAATACATTTGGAGGCGTCGCCGTGGGCAAACCATTGGCTTATTTAAATAGTTTAATGAATGTTTCTTTTGCTTTGAATCAAGGAAGCTTTTCTGAAAAGTATCATGTATATGCAGGCAGCAGTTGGACGGTAGCCAT
>Ga0114966_10001137_pt1 | contig 24919 bp, 27 predicted proteins | sample M_130207_XF_Meta_FD_87029 | JGI IMG/M metagenome (GOLD analysis project Ga0114966, IMG submission 87029) | Freshwater microbial communities from Lake Montjoie, Canada to study carbon cycling - M_130207_XF_MetaG | ecosystem: Environmental > Aquatic > Freshwater > Lake | place: Lake Montjoie... | reverse complement strand
CTTCCTCTTCCGCTCAATCCGTTCGCCCATCTGGGTCCGGGGCCGAGGAGGAAGAGATGGCCGCGCTGGTTGGGTTACTTTTCTTTGAGGAGTTTGCGGATGTCGCGGATGAGGTCGTTCACGCCGGCTTCGTTGGTGGCTTCGTAGAAGCCGCGGATGGCGCCGAGGCGGTCGATGAGAATGAGGCGGGTGCTGTGGATGATTTGGCCACCGGGGGTTTCGGGCTCGGCGATGGGGAGTTTGAAACCGTCGCGGGCGAGGGCGTAGATGCCGGCCTTGGGACCGGTGAGGAAGAGCCAGCGGTCGGTGGCTTGGAATTTCTCGGCGTAGAGCTTGAGGACATCGGGGGTGTCTTTTTCCGGGTCGATGGAGATGGAGACGAGGCGAAGGTTGGGCTCGGTGCCGAGTTGCTTCTGCACTTCGCTGAGGCGGCTGCTCATCATCGGGCAGGGGCCGGGGCAGGTGGTGTAGAAGAAATCGGCGACCCACACTTTGCCGGAGAAGTCGGCGAGGATCACGGTCCCACCAGTGCGCTCGGTGAGGGCGAATTCGGGAACGTTCCAGTGCTTGGGCAGCACGGCTGGGACGGGCGGTGTGAAGATTTCAAAGGCGGCGTCCTTTTTCCCACAACCCACAAGCACGACGGCGAGACCGCAGCCGATGAGGGCGATGAGGCGAGTGGATCGAAGCGCGCGCATCCACCAATCCAATTGCCAAATCGCCAAATCGCCAAATCGCCAAATCATACCCGTGTGAAGATCATCAGGCCGAGGATCAGCGGGAGGAAGAAGATCGAGGCGAGGAAGAGGGTGCGGGCGGTGGCGCGGGAACGCTCGAAGAGAAAACGGAGGGCGCAGACGAGCAGGACGGCATCGAGGAGCAGGCCGAGGACGAGGTAAAGCGGGCCGCTAAGGCCGGCGAAGTACGGGACCGCGGTGATGACGAGGAGCGCGAGGGTGTAGAGCAGGCTTTGCGTGGCGGTGGCGGAGCCGGTGGTGTCGTCGCGGCGGATCATGACGAAACCGGCTTGCGCGTATTCGTGGCGATACATCCAGGCGATGGCGAGAAAGTGGGGCATCTGCCAGGTGAAAAGGATGCCAAAGAGCACCCACGCGCCGAGGTCGAGCGACGGCTGCACGGCGGTCCAGCCGATGACCGGCGGGATGGCGCCGGAGACCGCGCCGACGACGGTGCAGAGCGAGGTGCTGCGCTTCAGCGGGGTGTAGAAAGCGATATAGATGACGATGGTCGCGGCGGCGAGGCTGGCGGCGAGGGGGTTCGTGGTGAGCCAGAGCCAGGCGACGCCGATGACGCCGAGCGCGACGCCGAGCGCGAGGGCGACGGACGGTTTCATGCGGCCGGCGGGGAGCGGGCGGTCGCGGGTGCGCTCCATGAGGCGATCGACCTTGGTTTCGATGCGCTGATTGAGCACGGCGGCGGACGCTGCGGCGAGGGTGGTGCCGAGGATGGCGTGGACGAGCTTCAGCCAGTCGAGCGCGCCGGTGGAGGCCATGCAGAAGCCGACGAAGGTGGTGACGATGACGAGCAGGCTGAGGCGCGCTTTGGTCAGCGTCATCAGGTCGGTGAGCAGGCCCGGCTCGGCGAGATCCGGCGCGGCGGCGAGCGTGGCGGCGGCTTCGGTTTTCATGCGCGAACCTCCCCGGCCCCGGCGGTGAAGCGGCTGGCGCGCAAGGCCAGCAGCAGGCTGAGCGCGAGCACGGCGGCACCGTTCACGACGTGGAAGGTCGTGAGCGTGATCGGTTTCAAGTGAAGAATGACGGCCATGCCGAGGGAAAGCTGCACGAAGAGGAGCCCGAGCAGGCCGGTGGCCGGGCCGGTCAGACGCCGCTCGCCTCGGGCGCGACGGAGGACGACGCCGACGAGCGTGAGGATGAGCAGCGTCAGCACGAGCGCGCCAACGCGGCTGTGGGAGAAATGGAGATCGACGAAAAGGTTGTGCTCGTCGGGCAGGAAGCCGCCGTGGGGATCGGCTTCGGGGAAAGTGGGGATAGCGAGGCCGGCCCCGAGGTGCCGCAGCGTGGCGCCGAGGATGAGCTGGCCGTAAATGGCGAGGACGGTCAGCCAGGCGAGGAACCGGACGGCAGAGAGGCGGACTCCGGGGAGTTTCCACGCGCCTTTGATCCAGCTCCGGGAAAGCAGTGCGGCGACGGCCACGAGCAGGCACAGTTCCGCCTGGGCCACGCAGCCGTGGACGATCCGCAGAATGAGCGCGGCGCGCAGGTTGTTGGCGGTTTCCAAAGTCACGCGCAGCCCGCCAAAGGTGGCCTGCAGGCAGACGCCGAGGAAGGCGGCGAACACCACCCAGCGCACCGCGCGCGAGGTGGCGGGAGCACGGCTTCCTGCCATCCAGAGCAGGGCGATCGCGAAGACGCCCGCGAAGGACCAGATGCCGACGTGCATGATGACGGCGGCGGGCAGGCCCGCGAGCTTCGCCACGGGCGTGAGCCCGGCGGCGGCGACGAGGGCGATGAGCAGCGGCCAGCCGTTGCGCCAAACCCAGGCGCAGAGAATCGTCGTGAGCAAGCCGAGCCCGGCGGCGAAAAGACGGTGCCCGTGTTCGAGGCGGACGGGCAGATCGCCCCACCAACCCTCGGGGTTGAGCGTCCCAAAACTCAGCGGCCAGTCCGGCACGGCCATGCCGGCGTTGTGCGAGGTGACGAGGCCGCCGATGAAGATCAGCACGAAGGTCGCCGCCACGACACCCTTCGCGTAGAGCGCGAGAGCGGGGTTGAAGGTGGTGGTGGCGTTCACGGTGCGGCGGGCGCTTTGCCGGGGCGTTGAGTGTTCAGTTTTCAGTCCCGAAGCGGAGTCTGAAAACTGACTACTGCTCCGCTCTAGTGCGCGGCAGGAGCCGCAGCCGGGGCCGGCGCAGGCGCAGGAGTGGCCGGCCTCAAACTCGCCTGCTCTTTCATCCACGCGTCGAACTCCGCCTGTGTCTCGACTTTCATGATGGCGCGCATGGCGTAATGGCCGGCACCGCAGAGCTGGGCGCAAATGATGTCATACTCGCCAGCGACGATGGGCCGGAACCACATCGGGATCATTGTTCCAGGAATGGCGTCCTGGCACATGCGCATGTGCTGGAGCGAGAAGCTGTGGATGACGTCCTTCGAGGAGAGGTCGATGACGACGGGCTTGCCGTTGACGAGATGCATTTCGTTTTTGGAAATGACATCGTCCTTGCCGGCGGGATCGTTGGGATCAAGGCCGAGAGGGTTCGAGCCATTGAGGAAGCTGGTGTGAACGCGGCCGAAAATGCCGTCTGCTCCGGCGTAGTGGAAATTCCACGCAAACTGCTCGCCGACGGCGCGGACGCGCACGGCATCGGTCTCGGGTGGAAATTGGTCGCCGGTCACGCGTTTTCCCCAAAGCGGGAGGCCGAAACCGAGGAGGAGCACGGCCTCGACGAGCACGACGCTGAATTCGAGGTGGGCGGCGGCTTTGCTCTGCACGCCGTGGTAGTCGGCTTTCGGGTTCCGCGATTTGTGAAAGCGGAAGATGGTGTAAAAGAAATAGCAGATCCAGCCAACGAAAAGGAAGGCCATGAACCAGTGGCAGAGCTCGAGCAGGTGATCGACGGTGCTGCCGTGCTCGGAGGCGTTCGGCAGGATTCCGAGGGCTTTGTTGATGCTGAACATAAAGTTACGAGTGGGCTCCGGTTTGCGCTTCGGACTGGGAAAATTCGGCGTGCGGCGGGAGTGGCGAGTTGGCGCGCTTCATGAGCGTGACGCCGAAGGCCACGAGGAGCGCGAGGACCGTGCCAATGAAGCCCAGCAGGAGGAAGACGGCCGCGTTGCTGGCGCCGGCGAATCTGGAATTGGGATCGCCCATGCAAACCGTGCAGGCGGCGGCCGTGGACGGGAACTGCGTCAGCGCGAGGGCGGCGGCGAGCGCAAAGAAGCGGGTGCAGGCGGAGCGCGTCATAGGATCAGCTTGCGGGATTTTTTGAGAAAGAAGATCCCGTAGAGCAGCAGCGCGGCGGCGAGCGCGGAACAGGTGATGCCGAAGGCTGGAGGCAACTCGTTCACAAATCCCCACGTTGCACAGCCCGCGGCGAGCAGGATGGCGATGGCGATGAAGAAGATGTGGAAGCCTTTGAGGGACATGCCTAGTGGTGGGCGTGGGTGGTCCCGAAAATCGGGTCCACGTAGTGGAGTAACGTCAGGAAAAAAAGGCCGGCGACGAAGAACAGGGTGAAATAGAGAAACTTCCAGACCAACGGCTTCTCGCCTTTCAAGTGCATGAAAATCGCACCGACCAGGCAGACCTTAAACGTGGCGACGATCATACCAATGATGATGTTCCACCCGTGGCCGGCGAACATTTTGTCGAAGTCCACATAGGACAACCAAACCGTGATGGCCGTGAAGGCGACCAAAACGCCGCCGATTCCCCAGTAGAGCCCGAGGTGCATGTCGTGATGCGCATGGTCGGCGGGCGCACCATTATCGTGGGACGCTCCGTGCGCGACTTCTTTGCCGTGATCGTGGGATTGGCTCATGGGTTGACTTAGAGGAGGTAGAAAATCGGGAAGACGAAGATCCAGACGAGATCGACGAAGTGCCAGAACAGGCCGACGACCTCGACGCGGTTGGCGAGGTGCTCGGGGTTGCGCTTAAACATGTTCGCCCCGCCCTCGATTGGCAGCCAGAAGTAGAGCATGATGAGCACCCCCGCGAGGACGTGCAAACCGTGCAGGCCGGTGATGGTGAAATAGACGGCAAAGTAAGGGCTGTGCTTCGGGGCAAAGGCGCTCCACGACTCCACGTCTTGGCGTTGGATCTTGCCAATCTTCTCCGTGGCACCCTTGTACCAGAAATGCGGCTTGTCGCTCTCGGGGTTGGTCGGATCTGCATTGACGGGATCAAGCGCGACTTCAAAGGCGATAAGTTTCACGCCCGGCACTTTCTCCAGGTGTTCCACCACTCCGGGTGTGAGGTGATGACCCTTCACCAGTTGGAGCTTCGCGTCATGGGCGTCGGGTGCGGACGTCAGGTCGTGCTCTTTCAAAAAGACGTCCAACTTCTCCTTGTCAGCGGCCGTCGCATCAATCTCGACCTCGTGGAGGTGACCGGAGATCTCCACGCGCGGGGCGAGTTTCTTTTCCTTGAGGTGGGCGTTGCCGAGATACGGCTCATATTTCGCGATCGCGTCCTTTTTAATGAACGCGCCGAAGTGCTCGAACTTCTGGGGCCACTCGTAGGCCAGCTTGACGATGAGGAAGAGCGCTCCACAGAGGATCGAGATGCCCATCCAGAGTTTGTACTGCGAGAACTTCCGCATCTTCAGCGAAGCCCACGCCAGCACCACCGTGACCGAGGAAAGGATGAGAACGACGGTATTCGCCGCGCCGACGGGAACGTTCAGCAGACCGTGCGGCCAGTAGCCGTCCTCGGCACCCATGCGGAGGAAGATATAGGCGGAGAAAAGGCCGCCGAAGAGCATGACTTCCGAGGCCAGGAAGAGCCAGATGCCGAGCTTGGCGTTGTAAAGCCCGGTATCGGGACGGGCGGTGACTTCGTGCGGGATTTGCATGAGCGAAACTTAGTGGGCAGGCGCCGCGGCGGGCGGCGTGGGACTGTGGGGTTTGTCGGCTTTCGGCGCTTCGGTCTGCGGGGTGAAGTCCTTGTCCGCACCGGGGACGCTGTATTCGTACGGTCCGCGGTAGACGGTGATTTCCTTGGTGAAATTCCCGTGCGGCGGCGGGGTGGGCGTGTCCCATTCCACGGTCGTGGAATCCCACGGGTTGTCGCTGGCCTTGCGTCCGTACCAAATGCTCCAGCAGAAATTGATGATGAAAGGAATCTGCGCCAGCCCGAGGAGGAAGGCGGAGACCGACATGAAGTTATTCCAGTGGATGACCGGCTTGATGATCTGCTCGTAGGCTGCGCCGCCGTCGTACCAGCGGCGATGCACGCCCGCCATACCTTGCAGGAACATCGGGAAAAAGATGCCGTTGATGAAGATCAGCGAGCCCCAGAAATGCATACGCCCGAGGAACTCGTTGAGCATCCGCCCGGTGGCTTTCGGGTACCAGTAATAGACGCCCGCGAAGATCGCGAAAATCGTGCCCGGCGCGACGACGTAGTGGAAGTGACCGATGACGTAGTAGGTGTCGTGCAGGTAGAGATCGACGGCATTGAAGGCCAGCGGGATGCCGGTCAGACCGCCGATACCGAACATCGGCAGGAACGCCGTGGCGAAGAGCATCGGCATGGTAAAGCGGATCGAACCACCCCAGAGGGAGAGCATCAGTGCAGTCACGAGGATGACCGACGGCACCGAGATCATAACTGTGGTGACCTGGAAAAAGGCGGACACTTTCGCGCCCATGCCCGTCATGTACATGTGGTGCGCCCAGACGACGAAAGAGAGGAAGCCTAGAACGAAGATCGCACCGACCATGGCTTTGTAGCCGTAAAGCGGCTTGCGGGTGTTATTCGCGATGATCTCCGCGACCATGCCGATGCCGGGCAGGATGAGCACATACACCTCCGGGTGCGCGAGGAACCAAAAAAGATGCTGCCACAGAATCGGGCTGCCGCCACCGGACCACTGGGTGGTCGCCCCGTTCACGATCAGGCCAGTCGGCATGAAGAAGCTGGTGTCAAACGCGCGATCCATGAGCTGCATGACGCCCGCGGCTTCGAGCGGCGGGAAGGCGAGCAGGAGCAGGAAGGCGGTGACGAACTGCGCCCAGACGAAAAATGGCAGGCGCATCCACGTCATGCCCGGCGCGCGGAGCTGGATGATCGTGGCGATGAAATTCACCGAGCCGAGGAGCGAGGCGGTGATGTTGAAAACCATGCCGGTGACCCAAAGGGTCTGGCCGTTCATAAAGACGTGGTTGAGCGGGCCGAGGTCGGCGATGCCAGAGAGCGGCGGATAGGAGGTCCAACCAGATTTGGCTGCGCCGCCCGGCACGACGAACGAGACCAACATGAAGATGCAACTAATGAAGAAGCACCAGAAGCTCGCCATGTTGATGCGCGGGAAGGTCATGTCGATCGCGCCGATCTGGAGCGGCACGACGAAATTGCCGAACGCCGCGAACGCCACGGGTACGATGCCGAAGAACACCATGATCGTGCCGTGCATCGCGCCGAAGGAATTGTAGCCGTTGGCGGTGAGGACGCCGGGGATACCCTTGGCATCTGACTGGAACGCGCTCGAACCGAAAAGTGTCCGGAGCAGTCCGCCGATGTAGGGCACTGCCTCGCCGGGATGTGCGAGCTGCCAGCGCATGACCATCATCAGGCAAAAGCCAAACATGAGGAACGCCAGTCCGGTCACCCCATACTGGACGCCGATCATCTTGTGATCGGTGGAGAAGACCCATTTCCGCCAAAAGCCGGGATCGTAATGATGGTCGTCGTGCGCGAGGGCATCGTGCGCGTGCGTGAGGGCGGCGGTGGACATGGTGCGGAAAGGTTTTTAGTGGTTACGAATGGCGGCTCCGGGGCAGTGACGGATCGGCAAAAAGGTTACGCTCGGGCGCACGGCGCAGATACGGAAAAGGGCCGCATCGGATGGTTACTTGGCGGGCGCGTCGTCTTTCCAGGCATCGAGCTCGGCCTGAGTCCATGGCGTTTTGCGCTCGGCGACTTTTTTCCGCGCGGCGGCCACGACCTCGGCGGTGACGGGTGCTGCGGTGTTGCCAAAGTTCGCGCGGACAAAGGTCATGATGGCGGCGATCTTGTCATCGGTCAGCGTGGCCTCCTGCGGCGGCATGATCTGGTTGTAGGGCTTGCCCTCGATGGTGAAAGGGCCGGCGTTGCCTTTGAGGATGATGGACGCGAACCGCTCCGCCGAGCCGTTAACATAAGGCGACTTGGCGATCGGAGGAAATACTGCGGGCAGGCCCAAGCCGGTCGGCTGATGGCAGGCCACGCAGATCAGCATGTAATGCTTTTTGCCTTCGGCGAGCTGGTCCGCGGCGGCGTCCTGGGCGATCGAGACGGTGGCGAGCGTGGCGGTGGCGGCAAGGATGGCGAGGGTTTGCTTAGTCATAGGTTGGTGAGGTGTTTCGGTGAACAATTTATGGTTGGGCGGCGGGAGCGGCCCCGCCAAAGGCTTTGAGTTCGGCCTCGGTCCACGGCGCGGTGCGGGCGGCGTGTTCTTTGCGGGCTTCCGCGACCACTTCGGGTGCGACAGCCGCGCTGGTGTTGCCAAAGTTGGCCCGGACGTAGGTCAGAATCGACGCGATTTTCGTGTCGCTCAACATCGCTTCCTGGGCGGGCATAGCGTTGTTGTAAATCTTGCCATCCACGGTGATCGGCCCGGCCACGCCCTTGAGGATCATTGCGGCAAAGCGCTTGGGATCACCGGTCACGTACTCCGTCTTGGCCAGCGTGGGGAAAACACCGGGCAGCCCCAGGCCCGTCGGCTGATGGCAGGCGATACAGATGGCCATGTAGTTCTTTTTGCCCTCGGCCATGAGATCGGGAGTGCCGGCCGTGGGTGCTGCGGCCGGGGCGGCACCGGCTGTGGGAGCTGCGCCTCCGCCCTCGTCGGGGAAGTTGGCGTCAGCGGGAATCTTGAGCAGTTCAGCCTCGGTCCACGGGGCGGTTTGCGTCGCGAATTCCTTCTTCGCGGCGAGCACCTTGGCCTCGGAAATTTCCCCGCCGGTGTTGCCCCATTCTTTACGGATATACGAGGCCACGGCGGCGATCTTCTTCGGTGAAAGCTGCACCTCCCAAGTCGGCATCGCGCCGTTGAACGGCTTGCCGTCCACGGTCATCGGGCCTTGGGCACCCTTGAGCAGGATGGCGATCAACCGCTTTTCCCCGCCGTTCACGTACTCGGATTTGGCGAGATGCGGGAACTGCCCGGCGACGCCCAGGCCGTTCGGTTGGTGGCACGCCACGCACTGGCCGTAAACCGCCTTGCCCAATTGCGCGAGCGACTGCGGGGCCTCGGCTGCGCCACTTTTCGCGCCGGCTTTCGCAGGCTGCGGGAAGAGGACCGCCGGTGAGCTTTCAAACTCGTTATAGACGTTGGCGCTGAGGCCGCCGTGGAAGACGCCAAAGTAGGTGCCAGCCCAGACCATCGCGCCGGCGCAGATGGCAGTGAGCCAGAGCGGCATCGGGGTGACCTCGGCGGAGGGCTCGGGCTTTTCGCGCTGCACGGAGGCGTGGACTTCTGTGATGTCCGCGCTTTCGCGGTAATCCACGCGGTCAGGGTTTTCCTTCATGGGTGAGGGATCGTTGGGCTGGCTCACTTGGCGGCGACCTCCGGTGCGGACCCCTTCACTTCCTTGAGCGGGTGGCTTTTATCGAGCGATAGCAGATAGGCGACGAGCTTCGTGGCCTCGGGTTTGGGCACGACTTCGTAGCCGGGCTCCGGGGCGTCCGGGCCGGTCAGGTCGAGGGCGTCCACGGAGCGCTGGCCGCTGATCTTTTTGGTCTCAAAAAGGTAGCGGTAGGGCGGCATGTTCGAGCTTTTGATGACCGTGCGCGGCGCGTAGAGGTGGAGCAGATGCCACGAGGCATCGCGCTTCTTCGGCTTATAGGTCGCGTATTCGCCCTCGTTTTCGTTCCGCCATTTCGGGGAGCCGACATTCGCGAGATCGGGGCCGATGCGCATGCTGCCGAGGACCGGGGTTTTCTCGAAGATGTAATCGCGCGCCACGGTGCGGCGCACCCCCCAGCCACGCGCAAGGTCGGTGCCGTTCTGCTCGTCGCGCACCTGTTGCGAGTGGCAGTAGAAGCAGCCTTCCGACTGATAGATGGCGCGCCCCTCTTCATGGCTCACGTTTTTCACCGGATAGATGTCCACGATTTTCCCCTCGTCTTCCGCGATCTGCGGCTGGAGCCCGCCGAGCTGCTGCTGCGGGAGCAGGACCAGCGCGTAGCAGGAAAGGGCGAATGACCCGATGATCCCGGCGAACAAATGGAGCGAGCGATTCATTTAGTGTTTCTCCTCCCCGATGGGTGCGAAGAGCGTGGGTTCCCCGCCTGGCTGGCCGATGCGGAAAAGCATGAGCAGGAAATGGAAGGCAAAGATCACGTGGCCCAGCGCGAGCATGACCCACCCGAGGGTTGCGCCGATATGATACCGCACGCCGTCCTCGATGACCTGCGAGAAGATCATCCCCGGATCAGCCAGCGCCGCGCCGCTGGCGATACCGCCAACAGCGAGGGAGACGATCAAAGTTCCCGCGCCGTAGGCCACAGCGAGAAAGTGCCAGCGGATCATCGTGGAGGAGAGCCACTCGCACCCGACGAGGCGCGGCAGGATGTAGTAGATCGCGCCAAACATCACCATGCTGAAGAACGCGTAAAGCAGCAGGTGCGTCTGGGCGGACTGGAAAAAAGTGAAGTGGAGCAGGCGATCAAACGACCGCAGCGAGGCGAGCACCCCGACGACGCTGGCGATGGTGAAAGAGAGCACGCCAAAGACGGTGAAGCGGATGGTCGGCGAGTGATAGACCATGTGGTATTGGCCATCCATGGTGAGCAGCAGATTGGCTGAAACCGTGGCGATCTGAACGATGAGCAGAATGGTGGCGGCGATGCTCAGCGTGACCAGCCAGACGGGCAGCGGCCCGCCGCTCAGGCGCACCGCGCCGGTCAGCCCGGAGAAAAGGATGAAGGCCCAAAATCCCGTGGAGGCGAGGTGATAGCTATGCACCGGGCGATTGATGACTTTCGGGATGAGGTAATACGCGGTGGCGAGGCCGATGGCGGTGATGAAGACGTGGAGGAAATTCTGCGTGGCCCACGCGGCGACGAGACTTTGCACCACCCCCGTGACGCCGGGGAGCTGGATGGAGAGATGCGCGAGGCCAAACGTCCACGGGAACCAAAACAGCGCGGCCACCACATACCACACCGAGATGTAGGCCGGAGCCTGGCGGCGGTAGCCAAAGAGCAGCGCGCCCCACAGCCCGACGAGCATGTAGCCGACGAGCATGAGCACCGCGGCACTGCCGGGGATTTCCAGACCTTCGACGCCGGTCGTCTTGCCCGCGAGAATCTGCCCGATTCCGAGGGTCAGCCCGGCCTGCCAGAAGATCGCGCCGGTGACGAGGACGGCGGGTATTTTGATCTGCACGCGGCAAAGACGTGCGAGCAGCCAGATGGCGACGCCCATGCCGGAGAGCGTGGCCCAGCCGTAGGCGAGCGCGTTGTTGTAGGCGGGCAGGATGCGGCCGTAGGTGAAAATGGGGCAGTCAGCGAGAAAGCCAGGGCTGTGGAGCTGGACGGACGAGATGAAGCCGAGAACCGTGGCAAGGAGCAGCCAGAGGATCGCGCTGCCGAAGAAAAAGAGCACCGGGCCGGACGCGGAGGCGTCGATGGCGGCGCGCTCGGCAGCCTGCACCTGCACGGCGCTGGGCGCGGCGGGTGCCGGGGCGGTCGTCGGAGTGGGAGCGAGGGCGGCGGCGGTCATTTCGTTGGCTCGGGATTATCGGTCGGATTGGCCGGCGGGGCGGCGGGTGGTTCCGGGGCGGGCGCGGGCGGCGGAACAGTGGGCGCGGGTTCGGCGGGTTTCTCGGGAGCAGTCGGGACGGGCTCGGGCTCGGCGGGCTTCGCCGGGGCCGGGGCCGGGGGGGCGGGTGCGACCGGAGCGGGCGCTGCTGGTGTTTCCGCAGCGGCCGGCTGGGCAAAGCGCACGGTGTCCGCGCCCTGCGGAGCGGATGGAAGCGCCGCGGGCGGCGGCTCGGCGGACTTCGGGTCGGCGACCGGCATGGGCAGCGGGGCTTCGACTTTGACCGACGACGGCGCGGGTTTTTTCGCCCTCAGGTCGGCGACGACCAGCTTCATCGCATCGGCGATCGGGACGTGGACGGTGCCCTTCGCTTTGTCCACCCACCCCAGCGAATCGAGTTTGGCCTGCGCTTCGGTGTCGAGTTTCGTGCGCGCCTCCAGCCGCTGGGCGGCGCGCTTCGTTTCGACCTCATCGACCGGCTTGTGCGAGGCCAGGCGGCCGCCAAAGACGAGGGCGACGACGCCAAACGCAGCGGCCGTGCCGAGGAAGACGACGAAGGCGTTGGGCGTGCGGTGAGAGGTTTCGGACGCCATATCAGTTGCTGAGTTTGATCGAGCCGAGCAGGCGGGGATCGCGCATCGGGAAGAGGTTCGATTTCACAAGATTCCGCAGGAAGAGCCAGCCCATGAGACCGCCGATCCCGATGAAGGAAAACAAGTCGAACATGCTCGGGCTGAAGCCCGTGGGATGCAGCGCCGGCAGGACGATGACATACACGTCGAGGAGCTGCATGAGCAGGATCCAAACGGCCACATAGTTGATGTACTTCGTCTTTTTTGTCGCCTGCATGAGCAGCACCGGGAAGGGCAGGAAGAAGCGCCCGATGACGAGGAACTGCGAGAAATACCACCACGACTCGGTGTTGCGGATGCGGAAGTAGATCGTCTCCTCCGGGATGTTCGCATACCAGATGAGCATGTATTGGGAGAAGCCGATGTAGGCCCAGAAAATCGTGAAGGCCAACATGAACTTACCCATGATGTGGTAGTGCTCGTTGTTGACCGTCTTGAGGTAGCCTTTCGACTTCAACCAAGTAATGACCAGCACGAGCAACGACATGGAACTGCCCGCGGCTCCGGCGAAAATATAGACGCCCCACATGGTCGAGAACCAGTGGTAGTCGAGACCCATCAGCCAGTCGAAACCGGCGAACGAAATCGCGAGCGCGACCACGACGATGCCGCCGATGCCGAACTTCCGCATGACGTAGGTGTGCTTCGCCGCGCCGTCGGCGTCCTGGGCGATGGAGCGCTTCGCGAGGGTGGACGAAACCCACCAGAGGAAGAAAAAGTAGCCCGCCGCCCGGCAGTAAAAGAAGGTCTGGTTCAGATAGCCGGACTTTGCGTCGAGGAGGGGATCGTCACCGGGTTGGAGGTTCCACCATTTCCAAAGGAACGGCGCGCAGACGAGGAGCGGCAGGAAAAGGAGCGCGAACCACGGCAGCACCCGCGTGAGGTTTTCCATCTGCCGGCGAACGAGCACCGACCACTCGGAATCCGTGGCGTGCTGGAGGCTGGTCCAAAAAAGCGCCCCACAGGCAATCGTGAAGAAGTAAGCGAAGGCGAAGAGCCAGGAAAACGCGAACTGCTGCCGCGCGACAAAGAAGCCAATCGCGCTGACGCCGATGCCGCCGACGGCCGCGCCCAGCAGGATCTGCTGCAGGCCGCCGAGGTGCTTGGCGTCGAACTTCTCCGGTTCGGGCGGCGTGATTTCGTGAGAGTGGTCGCTCATGGCTTGGCTTGAAGTTCCTGCTGTTGCGCCTCGGGCAGGTCCGCGAGCTTCACGCCCTGGCTTTTCTGCAGCGCCCGGAGGTAGGCGACGATCGCCCAGCGGTCCTCGATGGCGATCTGCGGTCCGTAGGCCCCCATGGTGTTCTTGCCGTTGGTGATCGTGGAGAAAAGCTGGCCGTCGGGCATCGCGCGGATGCGGTCATCCTGGAGGTTCGCGATGGCTGCGACGCCATACTGGCCGAGGATGCCGTTCGCGAGGCCGACTTTACCGTGGCAAACCGCGCAGTTGATATTATAGCGCTCCTGTCCGCGCGGGATGAGCTTCTCGAGCTTAACCGTGAGTTCCACCGGGAAGCCGTCGCCGTAGCTGTCACCAAATTTTCCGGTGTTGTAATAGTCCGGCTGGTTGGCAAAGCCCGCAGGTTCAAACTCTCCGTTTTTCGCCCCGGCCTGGAGATAGCCGCCCTTCAGCGCGTAGCCCAACGGGACGGTGCCCTCGACAGGCTTCCGCGCGGAATTTCCATCCGCGAAGAAGCGACTCGGCGCCTGCGGCTGGTATTTCGGCTGGTGATCCATGTCCCGGAAAATCTCAATCGGTGGCCGCGGGCTGGGCGCGCCGCCGTGATCGAAGCGCAGACCCGCCAGCGCGATGACTGCGACCGCGCCGAGAATGAAGGCGATGAAGAAGTAGCGGAGCATGGTCAGTCGTGAATGAGGGTGACGTGACTGCCGCCGAGTTCCTCGAGCAGCGCGCGGGTCTTGGTCTCGGAAAACTTCGCGTCACGCGCTTCGACGACGATGAAGAAGCCGTCGTCTGTCACGCGCGAGAAACGCTCCCAGTTAAAGACCGGGTGATACCACTTCGGGAGCTGGTTCATGATGAGCAGCGCGAAGACCGTGGTGAACGCCGAGAAGAGCACGGTCAGCTCGAACATGATCGGGAAAAACGCCGGCACCGTGGCCCAGTTGAAGGGCTTGCCGTGAACGATCATCGGGTAAATTCCCCACGATGGGATGAAGGTCAGAAGCGCCGCCGTGAGCGTGCCGGTGGCTCCGCCGATGAGCACCGGCGTGCTCAGCCAGGACTTGCCGAGGCCCATCGCCTTGTCCATGCCGTGCACAGGGAAAGGCGTGTGCACATCCCATTTTGAGAAACCGGCGTCGCGGATTTTCTCCGCCGCTTTCATCAGCGCCGCAGCGCTCTCAAACTGCGCGCCGAGTCCGTAAATCTTGCGGTATTCAGCCATATCAGTGCTGGCCCTCCTTTTTCGGTTCGTGATGCGGATCGGCCTCCGGCGTGACGAGCTTGACCTCGAACATGCAGATCATCGGCAGGAAGCGCATGAAGAGCAGGAAGAGCGAAAGGAAGATGCCGAACGTCCCGACGAACGTCCAAATTTCCACCCACGACGGCGAGTAGTGCCGCCAGGACGACGGGAGAAAGTCCTGCGCCAGCGAAGTAACGATGATGACGAAGCGCTCGAACCACATGCCGACGTTGACGAACATGCAGACGGTCATGACGGCGATGTAGTTCGTCCGCATGGATTTGATCCAGAAGAGCTGCGGCGAGATGACGTTGCAGAACATCATCACGTAGTAGGCCCAGGCGTACCACCCGGGGTTGTCGATCCCCATGCGGGCGCTGAAAAAGGTGAACTTCTCGAACGGATTGCCCGAGTAATAGGCCATGAACAGCTCGGTGAGGTAGGCGTAGCCGACGATCGTGCCGGTGAGCAGGATGATCTTCGACATCTTGTCCACATGCTGACGCGTGACGAGGTCGTCGAGCTGCGGATAAAGCAGCCGCGCCGGCAGCAGGATGGTCAGCACCATGGCGAAGCCGCCGAAGATCGCGCCCGCGACGAAATAGGGCGGGAAGATGGTGGTGTGCCAGCCGGGGACGATGGACGTGGCGAAGTCGAAGGAGACGACGGAGTGGACCGAGAGCACCAGCGGCGTGGAGAGGCCGGCGAGGAGCAGATACGCCATTTCGTAATGCCGCCACTGGCGGTTCGAGCCGCGCCAGCCGAGGGCGAAAATCCCGTAGAGATATTTCGCGACGCGGGACTTCGCCCGGTCGCGCAGGGTGGCGAGATCGGGCACGAGGCCGGTGTACCAAAACAGCACCGACACCGTGAAATACGTCGAGACCGCGAACACGTCCCAGAGCAGCGGCGAACGGAAGTTCGGCCAGATGCCGTTGGCGTTCGGAATCGGCGCGAGGAACCACGCCATCCACACGCGGCCGACGTGGATGCCGGGGAAAATGCCGGCGCAAACGACGGCGAAAAGCGTCATGGCCTCGGCGGCGCGATTGATGGACGTGCGCCACTTTTGCCGGGTGAGGAAAAGGATTGCCGAGATCAGCGTGCCGGCGTGGCCGATGCCGATCCAGAAAACGAAGTTCGTGATGTCCCACGCCCAGCCGACGGTTTTGTTTTCTCCCCAAACGCCGACGCCGTTCGAGATCTGGTAGCCGATGCAGAACAGGCCGATCATGGCGATCAGCGAGCAGGGCAGGAACGCCACCCACCACCACAACGGGGTGCGTTCTTCGACGATGCTCGAGACCTTGTCGGTGATCCACGTGTGCTTGCGGTCGTTCGTGACGAGCGGCACGCGCTCGAGTTCCTTCGGCGTGGTCAAAGTGACGGCGGATTCAGCCATTAGTGTTTCCCTCCGGTTTCATGCCCCGCCTTTTTGTGGCCTTGCTTCGGCCGCACGGCCTTGCCGATATCCTTCGCGCCGGGCATCTCGGTATTAGGGTTGCGGATGCGCGCGAGGTAGGTCACGCGTGAACCGACGTTGAGGTATTCGAGGAGCCGGTAGCCGCGCTCGCTGGCCTTGAGCTTGGAGACGGCGCTTTCGGGATTGTTGATGTCGCCGAAGGTGATCGCGTCCGCCGGGCAGGCCTGCGCGCACGCCGTGGTGAAGGCGTCTGTCGGGATGCGCACGTCGCCGGAATCGCGCACCGCGACTTTGGTCGCGATCTTCGCCTCCTGGATGCGCTGCACGCAGAAGGTGCATTTCTCCATCACGCCGCGCATGCGCACGGTGACGTTCGGATTCTTCGACATCTTCGTCACGTCCTCCGCGCCGCGTTCCGAGGTGAGGTTCCACTCGTAAAGGCCGGTGAAGAGCTTGCGGTCGTCCGGGTTTTTCGCCCGGCCGTGGACGTTGCGCTCGTTGTAGTCGAAAAAGTTGAACCGCCGCACTTTGAACGGGCAGTTGTTCGCGCAGTAGCGGGTGCCGATGCAGCGGTTGTAAGCCATCACGTTCAGGCCGTCCTCGCTGTGGACCGTGGCATTGACCGGGCAGACGGTTTCGCACGGCGCGTTTTCGCAGTGCTGGCACATCATTGGTTGCGAGACCATCTCGGGGTCGGCGTCGTTTTTGTCCGTGCTGGCAAAGTAACGGTCGGTGCGAATCCAGTGCATTTCGCGCCCCTCGGCGACCTGCTCCTTGCCGACGATCGGGATGTTATTCTCCGACTGGCACGCGACCATGCACGCCGAGCAGCCGATGCAGGTATTGAGATCGACCACCATGCCCCACGCGTGCGGGTCCAGGCTCTCCGGCTTGTTCAGCGGCGGGTTGGTGTAAAGCGAGACGTTCGGCGGGATGTGGGCGTCCATGCCCATCTTCTTCGCGAAGTCCGGCTTCGCTTTGTATTCCTCGAGCGTGGCCTCGCGGGTGAGGTCGCTGCCGCGGCCTTCGAGCGCCCAGTGCTCCTGCGTGAGCGCGAGCTTGTAGGATTTGCCGGTGGCTTTGGCCGTCGCGCCGGTCACGAAATATGGGCTGGTGGTGGTCCGCAGCGGGTAGGCGTTGAAGCCAGTATGGGCGCCGACCTGGCCGACCACGGTGCGACCGTAACCGAGCGCGATGGAGATCGAATTCTCCGCGTGGCCGGGCGCAAGGATCGCCGCGACGGTCAGGGTATTGTTGCCGACGGTGATCGCGATGAGTCCGTTGTCCTCGACGCCGAGTTTCTTCGCCGTAGCCGGGCTGATCAGCGCCGCGTTGTCCCAAGCGATCTTGGTGATCGGATCGGGGATTTCCTGGAGCCAGCCGTTGTTGGTGAAACGTCCGTCGTCCACTTTCGCGCAGCCGGTGAAGACGACTTCGTAAGCGCCCTCGGCGAGCGCCGCCAGGGATTTGCCGGTGACCGCCTTCGCCGCCGCCGCACCGTCAAACTTCAGCGCCTCGGGCTTCGCGGCGCTGTCGGCGAGGAAGCCGTCGTGCAAAAACTTCGCCCACGCACCGACGAACTCCGTTGGCTTCGCGAGCGCCTTGAAAGTTTCCTGAATCAGCTCCGGCCCCGTCGGCTTCAGCAGGCCCGCAAACTTCGCCAGCAGGTCCAGTTCACTCCAACCGCCGAAGAGCGGGAGGATCATCGGCTGCACCGACACGTAGCTGCCGTCCGCCGCCAGACCGTCGCCCCAGCTTTCGAGATAATGCGTGAGCGGTGCATTCCAGTGCGCGTGCGCCGCCGTTTCGTCCTCGTAGTAGCCGAGGCGCACGACCATCTCCACCGACTTCTGCCGGTCCGCCCATTTCAGGTCTTCGGGTGCGTTGTAAACCGGGTTGCCGCCCACGATGACGAGCGTTTTGACCTTCTTGTCATCAATGTCTTTCGAGAGTTCCGCGATCGACTGCGCGGGCTTCTCGGTGAGCTTCCGCCCGACGATTGTCTTGCCGATGTTGCCCAGCGCCGCGTTGATCGCCGCCACCAGCACCTGCACCGCCGCCGGTTGCCGCGACCCGACCAGCACGAGGCTCGCGCCTTTGTTCTTCAGCAAATCTTCCGCGGAAACCTTGACCCACTCGGCATTGAACTGCATCGCCGGAGTGCCAAATGCCGTCGCCGTTTGCACGAGCGCAGCGTCCTTGGTGGCCGTGGCGATTTCCGCCGCCAAGGCGAGTGCGAAGGCCCCGATCTGGCTCGCCGGCACGCGCACCCGGTGGTCCGCGATGCCGCCCGTCACTGTATAGCGATTCTCGGCCACGTAGAGCCGGTTCATCTTCGAGCCTGGCCCCGTCACTTTCCGCCGCGCGGAAAACTCCCGGATCGTGTTCACGTCGCCCTCGACGCCGAGGAAATCGCAGTCCAGCGACATGATGACGTCCGCCTTGTCGATCACCGGCACCGCCGCCACGCCGCCGCCAAACGCCGCCGCCGCCGCCTCGTCGGCGAGTTCGGTGCCGAGCGGTTCATAGACGGTCCACGACGCCTTCGGAAATTTCTTCGCGATCTCGCCGTGCAACCGCTCGCGGGTCGGCGAGTTGTTTTTCTCGAGCAGGAACGCCAGCCCCGCGCCATCCCCCGCCGCGCCGATGAGCCCGTCGAGCGCCTTCTCAAACGCCGCCGCGTCGGACTTTTCGCCCTTTTTCACAAAAAAGCGCGCGCGATCCGTGTCGTAAAGATCAAGCACCGACGACTGCGAGTGCATGTCGGTCGCGCCCTTGCTCACCGGATGCTGCGGATTGCCCTCGATCTTCGTCGGGCGACCATCATGCGTCACCGCCACCAGCGGCGCGTAGCCCCGGCGCGACGGCCGCGCCGTGGTGTAAAAGATCGGCTTACCCGGGATCGACCACTCCACGCCGCGCGTGAATGGCACCAGATGCTTCTCCGGCCGGCGGCACCCCGCGAAACTCAGCCCCGCCAGCGCCATCGAGGCACCCATGAGCTGGAGGAAATTGCGGCGCGAAACCTCGCCGCCCTGCATCTCCGCCGCGCCCTGCGGAAACTCCCGCGTCAGCCAGCCGCGGAACTCCGGCGTATCGCCGAGCTGCCCGAGCGAGCGCCAGTACTTGCGGCCCGTCGCGGGCTCCGTGGGATGTTGGAGGATTCGTTTGCTCATCGGTGACAGCCTGCGCAGTTTTTATCCGGCGGATTGATGTGCCATTTCTTCTTCAGCCCCAGCCCGAGTTCGAGTTGCGCCTCCTTTGGCGTCTGATCCTTCGCCAGCGGCGCCTGCCAGCCGAGATCCGTGATTTTGTCCAAAGGCCGCAGCGCATTCTCCGGCGCCCGGTGGCAGTCCAGACACCACGACATCGAGTGCGACTCCGCGTGATAGACGACATCCATTTTGTCCACCCGCCCGTGGCAGCTCACGCACGAGACGCCGCGGTTCACGTGCGCCGCATGGTTGAAATACACGTAGTCCGGCGTCTTGTGGATCTGCACCCACTCGATCGGCTTACCCGTCCGCCACGACTCATGGAGCGGCGCGAGCTTCGGGTTTTCCTTTTGCACCCCCTGGTGGCAGTTCATGCAGACCTGCGTCGTCGGCAAATTTGAATGCGCCGCCACCTCCACAAAACTGTGGCAATACCGGCAATCCATCCCGAGCTGCGACACATGCACATCATGCGGAAACGGGATCGGCTGCGCCGGCTTATACCCTACGCGCGTATAAAGCGGCGTGAAATAATACGGCACCGCCAACGACACCGCCCCACCCGCGATCAGGCCGCACAGCACGATTTTGAACGGGAGAATATTGCTCCCACGTGGAAAAATATTCGCCATTTACCGGTTGAGGATCGGGGTTTGGAAGTTCAAGGAGACGCAAAATTGTCGCGAACCCGCCAGCGTTGCAAGAAACTTTGTGAAATAATTCACAAGCGGGCGGTTTGGACGGAAACTCCGGGAAGGTGAGGGCATGACCTCGCCGGTGTCACGCGCAAAGTGCGGACGCGAGCCCGCTGCCGAGCGTTTCCAAAAATGTGGCTTGGCCCCGCGGCGCGGACGACCATGCTCGCGTTTAACGCTTGAGCGCGAGAGCCCACCCCGACCGACGCTGACTCCCGTTCCGCGCGTCCCCGGCACGGTCGCGGCGCCGCTCAGCGCGGGGTGCGGTAGGCGGGGAAGTAGGCGCTTTGCAGCCGGGTTTCCAGGGGGACAGCGGCCGCGCTCGCGCTGAGGGCGGTGAGGGTGCGGTATTTCTCCGGGTCGGTGATGAGGCGGAGGGTAAAGACGGGGAACGTCATCGGGGAGAAGCCGCGCTTGAAGGAGAGCAGGCGGTCGTCCGTGCCGCCGACTCCGCCGCCGAGGTGGAGGTAGCGGTTGCCGCGGGCTTTGGCCCATTCAGCGGCGTGGAAGAGTGCGAGATGGAAGGGCGATTTCGAGAGGAAGGAGGACTTGGTGCCGCCGAGTTCCACAAAGCAGCAATGGACCTGCTCGCGCAGCTCGGCGAGGCGGATAAAGTAGTCGCGGCCAAAGTAGGAGGAGTCGCGGGCATGGACGCGATCCATGGTTTCGCGATAGACCTCCATGAAGGCGTCGGTGTGCTCGTGGAGGGGAACCATCCGCGCCTCGAAGCCGAGCCGCTTGCATTTGCGGATCGTCCACTGGTGACCGTCGCGAATGTTTTTCCACATCCCGGCTTCATCGAGAGACAAGTCCATGGCCACGGTTTCCGCCGGGGCGGTGAAATAGTCCGCGGTCGCCTTCCCCGGCCCAAAAGGCCCCGGTTTCCGCCTGCTGCGGCTCACCGTCGAGCCGGCAATACTCCGGGCGGTGGTAAAAATCGTGGGTCAAGCGCCCGAGGATGGCCAGCCACTCGGGTTCGTCAGCGGTCAGGTGCCGATGTTCCATCACGCATTTTCCGACCACACGGTGGGAAACACGGCGGGGTCGCTGAAGTCGGGGTCACTGTTGGGCAGGGTGCGGCAGAGCTTTTCGTCAAAAATGTGGATCTCGCGGCCCTGCGCGGTGCGGAACGGGCGGTGGTGATTCGGCCCGTCCTGCAAATGCACGGCGTAAGAAAATCGGGGCAGTCCGCTGGTCTTCGCGGAGCTGCCGTGAATGCTCCACGCGTGGTGAAAGCTGACCTGCCCTTTTTTCAGCGTCATCAGGACGACGCGGACTTCCTTGCCCGCGTCGCGGAACTGCTCTTCGAGTTCGGCGAGATTCGTGTGGTTGAAAAAGCGCACGTCCTGGGTGCCTTCCCAGCGGTGGCTGCCGGCCATGATGACGAGCGGGCTGCGGTCGAGCGCCACGGCGTGCAGCGGATACGTGGCGAGAGCGTAGAGTTCCTTCCTTTGCAGCGAAACGAACTCGTTATTGCGCTGGCCGTCGCCGCGCCCGAGCCGCGCCGCTTTTTCCCCCTGAAAAACAACGCCCCACCCCCTCGGCCGCAAAAACTGCGACTCCCGCGCGGTTGCGTGTTGCGCGCCGTGCGACCCGCCGCTAATACTCCCGCGCAGCCTGAGCCGACACTATGGACACAGCCACCAAATCCACCGCCCACGCACTCGCCCCGATCAACAAAAGCCTCACCCCGGAGGCCAAAATCCAGCTCCTCCGCGAAATGCTTCGCATCCGGCGCTTCGAGCAGCGGGCGCTCAACGAATACACCAGGGGCAAAATGGGCGGATTCATGCACCTCTACATCGGGCAGGAAAGCGTCGCCGTCGGCGCCTGCTCGCTGATGGGCGACGACGACCACGTCATCACTGCCTACCGCTGCCACGGCCACGCCCTCGCGGTCGGGATGAATATGAACGAATGCATGGCCGAGCTTTACGGCAAAGCCACCGGCTGCTCGAAAGGCAAAGGCGGCTCGATGCACTTCTTTGCGCCGGACAAAAACTACTGGGGCGGCCACGGCATCGTCGGCGGCCAGACGCCACTCGGGCTCGGGCTGGCCTATGGGTTGAAATACAAGGGGCTGAAAGGTGCCGCGATGTGCTTTCTCGGCGATGGCGCGGTCAACCAGGGCTGCTTTTACGAATCGCTGAACATGGCCGCGCTCTTTGAACTGCCGGTCATCTACATTATTGAAAACAACGGCTACTCGATGGGGACCAGCCTCGAGCGGTCGTCGGTGGTCAAGGATTGCCTCGCCCAACGCGGCGAGGCTTTTTGTGTCGAGTGGGCGCAGGCGAATGGCGAGGACATCTACGAAGTCCGGGCCGTTACGCAGAGGGCGATCGAACGCGCGCACAAGGAATCCAAGCCGACCATCCTCGAATTCGATACCTACCGTTACTACGGCCACTCCGTCGCGGACTCGAAGCACAAGGGCGGCTACCGTTCCGAGGAGGAAATCGAGACCTACAAGCGCGATCACGATCCCATTCAGCTCTTCAAGAAGCGGCTGATCGAAGAGGGTGTCCTGACGGAAGCGCAGTTCGAGGAGATCAGCGACGCCGCCAAGGCTGAGGCCGAGGCCAGCGCGCAGTTTGCCGAGGAAAGCCCGCTCCCGAGCGACGCCAGCATTTTCGAGGACGTGTACTTTGAGGTCGATCGCCAGACGGAAGCCGGGCGCACGGGGAAACACTTCTTCAACGACTAACTGGAAAGTAAATCAGCAACATTCCGCTTACGGCACTTAGGCGGCGAGGCTCTCAGCTTCTTCACTTTAAACCCTCAATTTTTCCATGCCACTCATCGAATACCGCGACGCCCTGAACCAAGCCTTTTCCGAGGAAATCGAGCGCGATCCCAACGTCGTCCTCATGGGTGAGGAAGTCGCCCAATACGACGGGGCCTACAAAGTCACCAAAGGTCTGTGGAAGAAGTTTGGCGACAAACGTGTGGTCGATACACCCATCTCGGAAGCGGCCTTTATCGGTATGGGTATCGGAGCCAGCATGCTGGGTTTGCGCCCGGTCATGGAACTTATGTTCTGGAGCTTTGCCACCGTGACTTGGGATCAGATCATCAATAACGCCGCTCAGATCCGTTATATGTCCGGCGGACTCATTAACTGTCCCATCGTCATCCGCGGTCCCGCCAACGGCGGCACCAATGTGGGTGCGACCCATAGCCACACGCCCGAAAACATGCTGGCCAACATCCCCGGCCTCAAGGTCGTCAGCGCCGCCACCGCCTATGACGCCAAGGGTCTAATGAAGACCGCCATCCGCGACAATGACCCCGTCATGTTCATGGAAAACACCCTCCTTTATGGCGAAAAGGGTGAAGTTCCCGAAGAGGAATACCTCATCCCGCTCGGCAAGGCCGACATCAAGCGCGAAGGCACCGACATCACCCTCATCGCCCATGGACGCGCGGCGCTCACCGCTTTGCGCGCCGCCGAACTCCTCGCCGCCGAGCACGACATCTCGGCCGAAGTCATCGACCTCCGCAGCATCCGCCCGCTCGACGAGGACGCCATCCTCGCCAGCGTCCGCAAGACCCACCGCGCCGTGCTCGTTGATGAAAACAAACCCTTCTGCGGCGTCAGCGCGCAGATCGCCTCCATGCTTCAGGAGAAATGCTTCGACGACCTCGATGCCCCGATCCTCCGCGTCACCGCGCTCGACGCGCCCGCGATTTACAGCCCGCGAGTCGAGTCCAAGCAACTCCCAAATCCGCAGGACGTAATCCGGAAAGTGCTAAGCATCTGCTAGCCACGCTGGGCCTGCCCTGCGGCCGGTAAATATCCGCGCCCGTCCCGAATGTCATGAGCCAGCCCCTGCCGAGCATCCTCTACTGCCATTGCCAGTATGCCCAAGTGGTGCCGAAGGAGGTGAAGGACGCCGTCCTGCGTCGGCTGTGTGAAAGCGGGGTCGCCTTCGAGGCCGTGGCCGATCTATGCGAGATGTCCGCCCGCCGCGACCCCGCGCTCGCGCGGTTGGCCAGCAGTGGGGCGGTGAAGATCGCGGCGTGTTTTCCTCGGGCGGTAAAGGGGCTCTTTCATCAAAGCGGGGCCGATCTGCCGCTGGACGGAGCGGAGGTTCTGAACATGCGCGTGCAGTCCGCTGAGGAGGTCGGCGCAGCACTGCTCGATGGCGTGGTGCGGCCGAATCTCCCCTCGAAGCACACCGCTCCGTCAGTCGCCACGCCACCGTCCGTCTGAGGCCCGATCCGCGAGGAGTGCAGAGATCGTGCGACAGGGCGACGATTCCGTGCGAAAGTCGGCCTCTATGTCCACTCCAACGATCCTCCAAATGCAGCGCGCCCTGTCCGACGACTTGAAAAAGCTCGGCACCGAAACCTTGGTCTCCAACGCTCTGCGCAAGACCTTCAACACGCGCATGCACGGGGCCGTCCTCGAGTTCGCGCATAAGCAGGCCGACCCGGATTTCTGGAGCGGAGTAAAGCATTACGGCAGCGGGCCGCGCAGCCGCATCCGCATCCGCCGGACAGCCGTCGAGACGGTTGCGGTCGTCAAGCCAAAAGCCCGGCGCAAGGCGAAGGCGGAGCCCGTAGCCGCGACGCCGCAGGAGTAGCCTCGCGGTCGGGTTGGCACTTGCGCGCGACGCCTGCCCGCTCAATTCTCCCGCCATGTCGCTCGCTCCCGCTCTTCACGTCGTCCTCTACGAAGGTTCCGGTGCCGAACCGCTCTCCGCGGATGAGCGCTTCGGAGCCCTGAGCACCCTGCTCGAGCAGGGCTACGCCATCTCCCGCACCAGCGTCAGCACGGTCGAAAAGCCGGAGCAAGGCGCGCTGCTCGTGCTCGGAAAATTCCGCGCCACACCCCCCGCCACCGACACCGGCGTGCGCTTTCACAACCTCGCCAACCTGGCCCCCGCCCAGCTCGCCGATCTCGTCGAAACCGCGCGCGCGGAAGCCGACGCCCCCCGGCACGGCGCATGGAAGCCGTGGTTCCCCGTCATCGACTACGACCGCTGCACGAACTGCATGCAGTGCCTCAGCTTCTGCCTCTTCGGCGTCTATGGCGTGGACGGCGAGAAACGCATCCAGGTCCAAAACAACG
>Ga0114966_10001136_pt1 | contig 24925 bp, 26 predicted proteins | sample M_130207_XF_Meta_FD_87029 | JGI IMG/M metagenome (GOLD analysis project Ga0114966, IMG submission 87029) | Freshwater microbial communities from Lake Montjoie, Canada to study carbon cycling - M_130207_XF_MetaG | ecosystem: Environmental > Aquatic > Freshwater > Lake | place: Lake Montjoie... | reverse complement strand
GAGGTTCCAAAATCAACCACAATTGCAGGTCCTCCAAAGAGAGTGTGGGCTGCCAAAGTATTAACAATGCGGTCGGCCCCAATTTCTTTAGGGTTATCTACTAGTAGCGGTACGCCAGTTTTTATCCCTGGTTCAACAATTGTGACTCTAATGTCAGAAAAGTAATCATCAATCATGCTACGGAGTTCACGCAAAGTTGCTGGCACTGTTGAACACACAGACAGACCTGTAATTTCAAAGCCATCAACTAGTGATCGATATTGCAACCATAATTCATCAGCAGTGCTACGGGGATCAGTCTTTACTCGCCAAGAGCGGACCAAATCATTTCCATTAAATATTCCAAGCACTGTGTTGGTGTTTCCAACATCAATTGTTAGCAACATTTATCGCCCCTATCCCATAGTCATATTGTCAATTAAGCGAACTCCATCAATCCAACCGGCAATAATCCCTCTTTTATGCTTAGTTTCATCGCTAGCTAATTCAAAAGAATTCTCATCGATTATTGCCGCATAGTCACATTTAAAAGCGGGTTCGGTTGAAAGCGTTGAGTCAATAATTTCTTGAGCAATTGCAACAGTTGGAGCTAAATGTGCAGCGGCTAAGGCACGATGAATTACGTTAGCGCTCACTCGCCCGTCTTGTGTTAATCGGATGTTGCGAGAAGACAAGGCCAGACCATCAAATTCTCGAACTGTTGGTACCCCAATTATTTCAACTTTACTTTTCATAGCCTTAATAATCGCTAACTGCTGGAAATCTTTTTCGCCAAATACAGCTGCCGTCGGTTTAACAATCTCAAAAAGACGATTCACAACAGTAACTACCCCGTCAAAATGTTCTGGGCGTGATTGTCCTTCAAACTTTTTGCCCAGCGGCCCGGCGGTTAAGTGCGTGATTTCGCCTGGATAAATCTCTTCATAATCAGGCATCCACACTTCAGTTGCGCCAGCAAGAGTTGCAAGCTGAATATCTCTTTCAGGGCTACGTGGATATTTTTCTAGATCATCTTTGTTTTCAAACTGCAGAGGATTAACGAAAATGCTGACAACAACCTCTTTGCTCATACTGCGCGCACGCTTAATCAACGCTTGGTGACCCTTGTGCAGGGCACCCATAGTGGGAACTAATACAGTCATCGTTAAGGCTCCAGTCCTTTCAGGTACCGGGCAAGATGTAGATAAGTTTAGGACTACTCAGTCAATTGCGCCAAAAGCTGGCTGATTTTGCCGTGCGTAAGCAGTATGGCTTCGGGTTCAATCTCATGCCAAGGCTCTAAAACAAATCGCCGCTCGTGCGCTCTTGGATGAGGCAACGCAAGTTCCTGACTATTGCTTAAGAGCGATCCATACTGGATTAAATCTAAATCAATTGTGCGAGGGCCCCAATGTTCGATGCGCTCTCTGCCAAGAGTTTTTTCAATACCATGTAGAAGTGAAAGTAAATCAACTGCAGGTAATTCGCTTTCAATAATACAAACAGCGTTTAGGTAATCGGGTTGTTCTGGCCCACCTACTGGCGCAGTTGAGTAGTACTTTGAAACTGAAACTAAATCGGTTGCTTCACGCAAGAGGGTTATGGCTAAATCCAAATTTTGTTTCGGGTTTCCGATATTTGCACCAAGTGCAATTACTGCTTTCATCGCTTTCTGGAAACCTGCACCGCAATATCTTTTAATTGTGCGGCAACTGGTGCTTGGGGTTTATGAACTGTAACGGTCACTTGTGAAACTTTTATATGGTCTCGCAAAATGCGCTCTGCAATTCTTCCAGCTAACTTTTCAATGAGGTTTACAGGTTCTGATGTAATTTCAGCGACAACTAAATCAGTTATCTCTGCGTAGTTAACCGTGTCATCAATTGAATCACTTTGTGCTGCAACCGATAAGTCAACATTTAAGGAAAGATCTACAAAGAAATCTTGACCGTCCCGACGTTCGTGTTCAAAGAGGCCGTGATATCCGAAGCCTTGAATTCCAGTCAGGATTATTTGATCGCTCATGCGCTCAAGACCTCCTTATGTGGTTTCACAGAATGAACTCTAACTCCCCAAATGCCAGAACCTGAAAGCCTTTTAGTCAGTGCGACTGTTGCATTTTCGCGTTGGTCTGGATTATCGCCACCTAAGAAACGCTTGCGCGAAGCTCCAACTAAAACTGGGTAACCCATCGCCACAAATTGATCAATGGAATCAATGATTTCCCAGTTGTGGTGTACATCTTTAGCAAAACCAATGCCTGGATCAATTATTAAATTATTTTGGCTTATTCCAGCATCAAGTGCGGCACTTATACGTTCTTGAAGTTCAGAAATCACATCTGTTACTACATCGCCATATACCGCCCGAGAATTCATATCCTTTGAATGCCCTCGCCAGTGCATTGCAATAAAGGGAACATTTAATTGTGCTGCCGTTGCTAGCATCAGTTCATCTGCTAACCCGCCACTGACATCGTTAATTAATTGTGCGCCAGCTTCGATTGCAGCTTTTGCCGTTGATGCCCGCATAGTGTCAATACTCATTGTTGCACCATGCTTTGCTAAGGCTTCTATGACAGGTATTACACGTGCTAACTCTTCAGTTTCCGGAACACGCTCTGCTCCAGGTTTGGTTGATTCACCGCCAATATCAATAATGTCAACGCCTTCGGCAATCATTTCTAGGCCACGTTTAACTGCAGCATCAAAATCGTTATGGCGGCCACCATCTGCGAAAGAATCAGGCGTGACATTTAAAATGCCCATAACAATCATGAGTGCTACCGATTAGTTATTAGGCTGACAGCTTCGGCGCGAGTTGCAGTATTTTGTAACACACCACGCACTGCACTTGTAGTTGTACGTGCATTTGATTTTTTAACTCCACGCATTGACATGCACAAGTGTTCGCAATCAATTATTACAATCACGCCAAGCGGCTTTAAAATTTCTACCATTGCATCTGCAATTTGAGTTGTTAAGCGTTCTTGGACTTGTGGACGTCGTGAGTACAAATCTACTAAGCGCGCAATCTTTGATAGACCAGTGATTTTTCCGCTAGGGATATAGCCAACATGGGCCACTCCATGGAAAGGAGTTAAGTGGTGTTCACAGTGTGAAAAAACCTCGATATCACGCACAATTACTAACTCTTCATGACCGATGTCAAAAGTTGTAGTCAAAACATCTTCTGGTGATTGCCACAAGCCTTCAAAGTTTTCTTTCATTGCGCGCGCCACACGTGCAGGTGTTTCTTTGAGTCCTTCTCGATCTGGATCTTCACCCAGCGCTAAAAGAAGTTCGCGAACAGCTTTTTCTGCACGAACTTGGTCATACGGTGCTAAAGCACGGCCATCAGTGACTGAAACTTTACTTATCGTCACTGGTTGCCTTCTTTCGACGTGTTGGTTTCTTAGGCTCGATTACTTCCACCACACGTTCAGGTACATCAACAGGTGGCTGCTCGGATGGAATTCGAGTTGGTGAACCTGTCCAAGCCGGACGTGGCGTTACTGCTCGCACTCTCTTAAAGATTTCAGAAATCTCTTCTTTATTAAGAGTTTCTTTGTCTAGAAGTTCTAGGACCATCTCATCAAGAATCTTGCGATTTGCAACCAAGATATCAAATGCCTCTTGGTGGGCGTTCTCGATGAGTACACGAATTTCGCGATCTACTACCGCAGCGATATTTTCAGAGTAATCGCGTTGATGGCCGTAGTCACGACCAAGGAATGGCTCAGAACTTACGCCACCTAATTTGATTGCACCAATTGCTTCAGTCATTCCATATTGAGTCACCATTGCGCGGGCAAGTGCGGTGGCTTTCTCAATATCATTTGAAGCACCAGTTGATGGATCGTGGAAGATTAATTCTTCTGCAGCACGACCACCTAATGAGTATGCCAATTGATCTAGTAATTCATTTCTAGTTGTCGAATATTTATCTTCATCTGGCAACACCATCGTGTAACCAAGTGCACGACCACGAGGCATGATTGTAATTTTGTGAACTGGATCTGTGTGTGGCAATGCATGTGCAACGAGTGCGTGACCAGCTTCGTGATAGGCCGTAACTCGACGCTCTGAATCGCTCATAATCCTTGATTTACGCTGTGGTCCGGCCATTACGCGGTCAATAGATTCATCTAGCTCTTTGTTTGTAATTACTTTCTTTTCTTCGCGGGCAGTGAGCAATGCAGCTTCATTAAGCACATTTGCCAGATCTGCACCAGTAAATCCAGGTGTACGTCGTGCGTAGTCCAAGAGTTTTACGTCATCGCTTAGAGGCTTATTTTTTGCGTGCACAGCAAGAATTGCTTCGCGACCCTTTAGGTCTGGGCGATCAACTGCTATTTGACGATCAAATCTTCCTGGACGCAAAAGCGCTGGATCCAAAACATCTGGGCGGTTAGTTGCGGCAATTAAAATTACTTTCGTATTTTCTTCGAAACCATCCATTTCAACCAATAGCTGATTAAGAGTTTGCTCGCGTTCATCATGTCCGCCGCCCATACCCGCACCACGTTGGCGACCTACAGCATCGATTTCATCCACAAAGACAATTGCGGGTGCATTTTCTTTAGCTTGATTAAACAAATCGCGTACGCGTGCAGCACCAACTCCTACAAACATTTCTACGAAGTCAGAACCTGAAATTGAGTAGAACGGAACATTTGCTTCACCTGCAACTGCGCGGGCAAGGAGAGTCTTACCGGTTCCTGGAGGACCAAATAGCAAAACTCCTTTTGGAATCTTTGCCCCTAGTACACCGTATTTATCTGGATTAGCTAAGAAATCTTTTATCTCATCAAGTTCGGCAATAGCTTCATCAGCGCCGGCAACATCTTTAAAAGTTGTCTTTGGAACATCGTTGCTTTGAAGTTTGGCGCGAGATCTACCAAATTGAAATACCTTGTTTCCGCCTTGAGCTTGGCCCATCATCCAGAAGAAAAGGAAACCGATGAGCAGGAATGGAACAATGGAGAGCAAGAATGAAACCAAAAGTGACTGCGAAGGAACTCTTACATTCCAACCCTTTGATGGCGGATTTCCCGTTAAAGCATCGACAATTGTGGGTTCCTGACGGGCAACATAGGAGGCTTCAACTTTCGTAGCACCTTTAATAGTTGTTCCCGGTTTCAATACAAGGCGGAGTTTTTGATCTTTATCAACTATTTCAGCTGATTCAACATTTGATTGCGATATTGCATCAAGAGCTTGAGAAGTTTCTATCTGGGTATAACGGTTTCCTGCAGCTGAAATTTGTCCGAAGATAGAGACCGCAAAAATTGCAACCAAAATCCAGAAAAGTGGCCCCCGGAAAATTTTTCCTGTCCGAGTAGTCGGCTTTTTAGGATTGGTCTTACCTGAGAAACTCTTTTTGATGGGAGTTTTCTTTGTTGGCTTTTTTGCGTCAGTCATGTTCTTTATAACTCGTTTCGTAGGGGAAATATTTCTTAGGAGTACATGTGCTTGGCAAGCACTGCAATAAATGGCAGATTTCGATATTTTTCATCAAAATCTAAGCCATAACCGATTACAAAATCTGGTGGAATTTCAAAACCAACATACTTCACATCAACGTGAACCTTTGCTGCCTCTGGTTTGCGAAGAATAGAAAGAATTTCAACACTACCAACTCCGCGAGATTCAAGATTGGATTTGAGCCAAGAAAGAGTTAAACCTGAATCAACAATGTCTTCAACAATTAAAACATTTCGGCCAGTAATATCGCGATCAAGGTCTTTGAGAATACGTACGACACCACTTGATTTAGTACCGGATCCGTATGAACTAACTGCCATCCAATCCATCTCAACATGGCGTTGAAGTGCGCGTGAAAGATCGGCAACTGCCATTACTGCACCTTTAAGTACGCCGATAAGCAAAAGATCTTTGCCTTCGTAATCCTTATCAATCTGGGCTGCTAACTCTTTGATGCGAGCTTGCAAAGCTTCTTCGGTGACAATGACGCGTTCGATATCGCCTGATATGGCTTCTAAATCCACGGTGCTCCCTATGGTTGGTGACGTGAGAGCGAAAGTCTGCCCGAAAAACGCTCAACCTTCACACCGCCGGGCAAATGCGCTGGGCCCTGGCCATTCCACGCACAAATCAGCGCCTCAATCGCGGCCACATGCTCGGATGAGACAGATCCTGAGGGTGCACCACAGGCGTATATAGCTCGACGGATGATTCTAGATCGGATGGCTCTGGGCAATCCGGCAAGATAGGCGCAATCTAAATCATCAAGTGCTAACCCAAGAATTTCTTGTTCGGCCCATTGATCTAACGCATCGGCATCATCTCTTAGTAACGCAGCACTGCGAACGAGTGCATCGGAAATTCCAGGACCAATTGTTTTTTCTAAAGTTGGCAAAGCTTCGGTGCGAACGCGCACTCGGGCAAACTGTGAATCTTTGTTGTGTGGGTCATTCCAGGGAATCAAACCAATTTCTTTGCAAGCATCTTCAGTTTGTTCACGGGTGATATTTAGAAATGCGCGAATGTATTTTCCATTTACTTCGGCCATGCCTGAAAGTGATCTAGTACCTGAGCCACGTGATAAACCAAGTAAAACTGTTTCTGCTTGATCGTTATGTGTGTGACCTAAGAAAACCGCATCAGTATCTAAACTATCAAAAGCTTCATATCTTGCTTTTCGAGCAGATGCTTCTAAGCCTTCAGTGATTTCAAACTTAACTTTCTTGATTTCACATTCGAGTCCAATAGATTTCATCTGTTCAACAACTAATTCTGCTTGTTTGTTTGATCCATCCTGAAGTTGATGATCAATTGTTACCGCACTTAATTGAAGTGCAAGTTTTGAAGCTTCCTTTGAGAGTGCATAGGCAAGAGCTAATGAATCTGCGCCACCAGAGACTGCAACAACAATTCGATCCCCGGCTTCTAACTTTTCCAGAAATGTGCGGACAGCACTACGGATGGCAGGCAGCTGTGAGCTCATGCGATAAGACTAGACCCGACCACCAAATGGCATTAAACCTTTAATGCTGTAGATATTTGAGAACAAAAGGCCTCTATTTCTTGAGTTGGCTTCCCACATCATGCCGTTTCCAGCATAAATTGTTATGTGGTGGATTGTAGAAATTGTGCCCTTATATGAATAGAAAAGAAGATCGCCGGGTACAAGTTCCTTGAGTGAAACATGCTTTGTGTAGCCTGAATAAAGGGCTGAATTGAGACGATCCCAATCCGGCCAACTTAGACCGGCGGCTTTATATGCTGAATAAACTAAACCAGAGCAGTCAAAAGATTTAGGGCCTTGAGTTCCCCAAATATAAGGTTTGCGGGCAAGTACTTGCGCCCTTGCATACGCAACAGCCTTATCGCGCTGTGCTTGTGTGGTGCGAATTGTTGATCGCCCCTTGAAGCCGATATCTGGCCAAACATTTTTTTGCCCAGGTGTTAATTCCGCTTGGTTTGCTTGTGACTCTTCAAGCAAAGCCAGCTGTCGTTGTTGTTCAAGAGTAGTACGCACTTTTCGCGCACTCATGAGTTCGCGCATTAATGCATCTTGAACTTTCTGCAACTTCGCAACTTCTTTTGCTTGTTCAGCTTTTGCATCGTCTGCAACTTTCTTAGCTGCAGCAACTTTATCTGTTGCTTTTTGTTGTTCAACTTTAGCTGTATCAGCTGCCGCTTTAGCAGCTCTTGCAACCACTTCTGCGGCTTTAAACCGTTCTAGTGCAATTGTATTTTTCACACCCAAAGTACTAAGCGTGCTTAATTGATCAATTAAATCCTGCGGTCCATTTGCACTTAATAACGGCTCGATGTCCGTCATGCTGCCACCCATAATGTATGCATTTGCAGCAAGCCGTCCAATAACTCTGTGGGCTTCCTCTACTGCTGCTGCAGTCTCAGCTGCATATTGCGCCGCAGCACGTGCTGCTGCATTAGCAATTGCTAACTCTTTTTGTGCTTTTACGTAGAGCGCTGTTGCGGCATTTGCTTTTGCAGTTAATGTTCTAAGAGTTTGATTAGCCGCCACTAATTTTGCAGCTTGTGCATCTGCCGCTTTTTTCTTTGCAGCTTCAACTTTCTTTGCAGCTTCAATTTCAGCCAAAGTTGGTTTTGGGGTCTTTGCCAGAGCCGGCGCTGTTGTAAGCGTCAGACCAAGGACGAGAGCGAATGAAATCGCCCGATATTTTTTCAACGTAAGACCTCCGAGGGAAGGCCTCAAGAATAATTGGCCTACCTTGGAAAACCTTGTGTTTGGAGGTTGGTGTCTCTAATTAGCTACGTCACGACGCAGAAAAAGCAAACTTGCTATAGATGCACCAATGGCTACATAAATTCCACCAACTAAAAGTGCATGTGAATATTCAATTCCCGATGTGTTTCCAGTTGGTGCCCCGCCACTAGCAATTGCGGCTAACTGTGCTCCTGGTAACCAACTCTGCCAAGAGTTTTTCACTGCTACAAGTAGGTTCTCAACTATCAATAACCATAAAACGCCAAAAGATATTGCACTAATTGGGGAACGAAGAAGTAAACCAAGAACCATGCCGATGGTTCCAAAGCCTATAACTGAGATTGTGACGTTAATAAAAGTAGTAAAGATTGCATGTCGACCATCTGGACCAAACCACAGATCTGTCGAAACCTTTGCTCCTGGTGCCAAGATCACAGAAGCGCTAATACTTACAATCGCCGACAAAACAATCATCACTAAGGCAAATAACTTCATGGCAATAAACTTGCCAATCAAAATCCTCATGCGGCTAGGTTGGCGAACTAATAAATTGCGCAGTGTTCCGTAGGTATATTCCTGCGCAGTCTGTGCTGCAAAAACACACAGTGCGATAATTCCTAAGAAGCCGCCAACGCTGCTAAAGCCTTGAACCCCACCAGTTGCTAGGCCAAGTACTTCGCGTCCAACCATGCGGCCACGATCTGAGTTTCCTTGTGGTGAATCGATTAATAAAAATAACAATGATGAAAATAGGGCACTAAAGAATGTGACTGCGCCCATGGTTCCTAGAAACAAAGTCGGGCGTCGAAGTTTGCGAAGTTCAGCAAAGGCAACATTCCACATTATTTTCCACCTGTCATTTCAAAGAAAGTTTCTTCAAGATTTGGAAGTTGGGGAGTTAGCTGCGACAAAGTAATTCCAGCATCAAATGCTGCCCGGTTGAGTTCAATGGCCCAATTTGCTGGGCCTTGCACGTGCAAAGCACCATCACGAATAGTTGCATGATGTCCTGCTTTTTCAGCAATCCCTTGTAAAACTACTAAATCACTTTCATTTAAACTCTTTGCAATGATTATTGGTTGCTGCGCCAACATTAAATCGGTCATCTTTCCTGTGAATACAACTTCACCTTTTCGAAGCATCACCAAGTAATCACTTATTAATTCAAGTTCTGAAAGCAAGTGTGAGGACACAAAGACCGAAGTTCCATTATTAGCAAGAGATCGAAGAAGTGCGCGAACTTCTTGGATGCCCTCAGGGTCTAAACCGTTTGTTGGTTCATCCAGCATCAATAGCTTTGGATCCGGTAGCAAGGCCGCCGCAATTCCTAGACGTTGCTTCATGCCTAATGAATAAGTTTTAAATTTTGATTTACCTCTGTCACCAAGTCCAACTTGTTCAAGTAATCCCTGGACCCGATCTGTAGAAAATCCTCCAAGTGAGGCGAGTACATTTAAATTTTCTTTTCCACTCAATGCGGGATAAAAAGCTGGGCCTTCAATCATGGCGCCAACGCGTGGCAAGTATTTCTCAGGGTGTTTGATTGATTCACCCAAAATCTCACCCGTGCCACCAGTTGGTGTGATCAGTCCTAAAAGCATCCGCATTGTTGTAGTTTTTCCGGAACCGTTAGGGCCGACGAAGCCGCAAATCGTGCCGAGCGGGACTTCAAATGTGGCGTGAGAAACCGCTACTTGTTCGCCATATTTCTTGCTCAGATCTGTAACCGATATCGCAGTGTTGGACATGGGAGTAACTCTGCCACAATTAGCCCATGAGCAAACGACCTTGGGGCCATCGACCACTCAATGAGCGCGATGAACCGCAGTGGGAACTCCATCCTCAAACACATTCCGTACGTGCAGGTTTAGCGCGTTCAGGTTTTGGGGAAACTTCAGAAGCTTTGTATCTCAATAGTGGTTTCACATATTCATCTGCCGAAGAAGCTTTTTCATCATTTGCTGAAGAAACTGATCACTTTTTATATAGCCGATTTCACAATCCAACTATTGCAATGTTTGAACAACGCTTGGCTGCAATTGAAGGTGCTGAATTATGCGTTGCCACCGGTTCAGGTATGTCGGCAATGTTTGCATCCCTTGCTTGCATAGTTGAACAAGGTGATCATGTAGTTGCATCAGCGGCAATGTTTTCATCGTGCCACGTTGTAATTACAGAGTTCTTACCAAAGTGGGGCGTTACTTTTGAATTAGTCAAAGGAAACGATCCAGCGGCCTGGGCAAAAGCTTTGAGTAAGCCAACGAAAGCTGTTTTTATTGAAACACCAAGTAATCCACTTCTTGAAATTGTAGATATTCAAATGGTTAGCGATCTTGCACATAAAGTTGGTGCAACCGTAATTGTTGACAATGTTATGGCTTCCCCGATTTTGCAAAAACCATTACAACTTGGTGCCGATGTAGTTATGTACTCAGCAACAAAACATATTGATGGTCAAGGTCGAGTCCTTGCGGGCGCGCTTCTAGGATCACGCGATTACATCGTTGAGAAACTCTTGCCATTTGTTCGCCATACAGGTCCAGCGCTAAGTGCATTTAATGCATGGGTTCTAGTTAAGTCATTAGAAACTATGGAGATGCGCGTACAGCGCATGACACAAAATGCCCAAGAAGTCGCAGAATTCTTAGAAGGACATAAGAAAATTAAATCTGTCCGCTTCCCTGGGCTTAAGTCTCACCCCGGGTATGAACTTGCCAAGAAACAAATGGCTGGCGGCGGAACAACTATCGGAATCGAATTCGCTGGAAGCCAAGCAGCAGTCTTTGGTTTTATGAACAAACTGCGAGTAATCGATATTTCCAACAACCTAGGTGATAGCAAATCTTTGATAACTCACCCCGCTTCAAGTACGCATCGCCGTTTATCTCCTGAAGTACAGGCGGAGATGGGTATCACCGAGTCTGTATTGCGTTTATCTGTTGGCCTAGAACACGCAAGCGATTTACTTAAAGATTTAGATCAAGCGCTTAGCTGAGCAACTACAAGCACAACCGAGAGCAGACTCAAGTAAGTAATCGACCATTGAAAGATTTTGCCAGCAACTTTGCCATAGTTCTCTGATCCTTCTTTCAATGCAATTAGCTCGCGTGCAAAAACAAGTCCTAGCAAAATAGTTATAACTAAAGACCACACAGGTAATGAAGCTGAAAGAATCAACCAGATTGAAGACGCGATCATCATTATTGTGTGAAACCACATCTGCCTATGAACTCGCGCCTTAGTGGCAACAACTGGGAGCATTGGAATTCCGGCAGCTGAATAATCATCTTTGTATTTGATTGCGAGCGCCCAAAAGTGTGGTGGTGTCCAGAAAAATATCACCATGAAAAACGCGAGCGCAGTTAATGAAAGTGAGTTTGTCACTGCTGCCCAACCAATTAATACTGGCATACAACCTGCTGCACCTCCCCACACAATATTCTGAGAAGTTCGACGTTTTAAGGCTAATGTGTAGATAAGAACATAAAAAGCAATTGCAATAAAAGCTAAAGTAGCTGCAAGCAGAGTTGTGAATAACCAAAAAATTATTAATGAAATCAAGCCAATTGTTGTGGCAAAGATAGTTGCGTTTTGCTTGCTTATTGCACCTGAAACAATTGGACGATTTGAAGTCCGCGCCATTAACTTGTCGATGTCACTTTCAATCACCATGTTAAAAGCATTTGCACTTCCAGCAGCAAGTGTTCCGGCCAATATTGTGGTCACTGCCAGCGAGAGTGATGGCAGACCCTTGGCAGCTAAAACCATTGCCGGCAAAGTCGAGACCAAGAGCAGTTCAACCACCCGAAGCTTCATCAGATCCAGATATCCCCGCATAGGTGTGCTCACTGGCTTAGATTACCCAGCATCCTCGTGCACGGTTCCCAGGTTCTTCTAAGGCTAATGGGCTACTTTTCCAACTAACGAAAGGAACACCTCATGGCTCCAGAGCAAAAACCAGAATGGTTCACATTGGCCGAAGCAGATAATGCAGCATCTCCTCGCAAAATCTCTAAAGGCTTGCCAGTTCTTGCCTTAGTAGTCGCTGGCGCCATTTTAGGAATTGGCGCAGTAGTTGCCCAAACTCAAGAGGAACCTCAAGCTAATGCAACTGAGACAGTTTCTTCAGTTGCATCACCATCAGATTCACCTGCACCAATAACATCTGCGGCAAATGAATCAGTAGCACCAGCAAAAACCACAGCCGTTTCTGCCAATACACAATCGAGTGCACCAAAAGCTGATCCCGTTGCACCAAAAAATCCAACTACTTCTAGCATCCAGAACCCGCTTAATAATAAGCCAACTGGGGGCGAACACGAAGGTCGAGAAGGTCATAATGGCAACGAACACGAAGATGACGGTGAATATGAAGGCGACGAGGGCGACGACTAATTTGTAGCCGTTACAGTTAGGCCATGCGCCGTAACTTTCTTATATTTGTCTTAGCAATTTCACTCTGCGCAATAGCTACACCGGCTCGGAGTGAAACCGTATCTGCCGATACAAAAATGGTTTTAGTAAAGACAATTTATGGAGACATTTCCCCTAAATCTGTGCGCTCTTCAGGCCATGGCATAGTTAGTGCGCATAACATGATGTATCGACATAGTGTGACAATTTATGATTCTCAAACTTTTGAACTAATTAAGACTGTGCCCGATTCTGTCCAACTTTCTAAATTTGGACTATCAAAGTTCACATCTATCTTTAGAGGTGCTCCTGTCGAAGGTGCTTATTCACCAGATGGAAAATATCTTTACGTGACGAATTACGCCATGTATGGCAAAGGGTTTAATCGTGAGGGTCACGACACATGTTCTCCAGCTTCCAAATATGACAAGAGTTTTCTGTACAGAATTAATCTCGAAAACTACATGATTGATAATGTTTATCCCGTTGGGTCTGTACCAAAAGTCGTCGAAGTAACCCCGGATAATAAATACATTCTTGTCTCTAATTGGTGCTCGTATGATCTGAAGGTAATTTCAGTTGCCAGCCAAAAGGTAGTCAAAACCATCAAAATCGGGCGCTATCCCCGAGGCATTGCAATCAGCAACGACTCAAAGGTGGCCTATGTTGCCGAAATGGGTGGCAGCAGAATTCATGTTGTAAATCTTGAGGATTTTTCTATTTCATATATTCCAATTGGAGTTACTCCACGAGCAATTGTTTTATCCCCTGATAATTCGATGCTGTACGTGTCTCTTAATCTCTCAGGCAGAGTTGCCTCTTGGAATTTATTAACAAATAAGGCAGGTAGAACTGTGACCACTGGAAAAGCTGCTCGGAGTCTGGCTATTTCAAACGATGGAACTGCGCTCTTCGTAGTCAATTTTACTAGCGACACAATCTCTAAAGTACGAACTAGCGATATGAAAACATTGCAGACAATCAAAGCTTGCAACGAGCCAATCGGAATTACCTATGATGTTCCGACTTCTCGCACTTGGGTGGCTTGTTACGGCGGCTCAATAAAAATCTTTGACAATATTTAGAGGTGAGTTTCGGGAACCTCTGAAATTTCTGCAGGGATATTTGGCGCAGCGATTCGACCAAGTAAGCGATCAATTGCTGCACGTGCTCGATCGCTTGCTTTCATTCCATTAGAAATCTGATCCGCTAAGGTCACAAAGATATATTCGCGATCAGAAGATTGCACCACTCCTGCCAAAGTTACGGTTCCATTCAGCGTTCCAGTCTTGGCACGAACTAGGCCTACCGCACCTGGCGCGGTAGTTAGAAAACGCGAACGCAATGTTCCAGATACCCCGCCAACAGGTAGCGAATCAAAAAGAATTTTATATTTTTCATCCTCATGTAGCTGATACAAGAGTTGGCCAATCATTTGTGCAGTGACTCGATTTTCTTTTGATAACCCACTCGCATCTTTTATAACCAATTTACTCGGGTCAATTCCAAGCTCAATGAGCATATTTATGTAGAGAATGGTGACTCCATCTATGTTGAAAGGCAGACCAGCAGCTTTTGCAGAAAGCCGGGCAAGTCTTTCTGCCAAGTTGTTATCACTCCACAAGAGCGTCCATTTGAGAATTTCTGAAACCTTAGGAGAAATTTCCGATGTTATTAACTCGGCAGAATTTAAAGTGGCTTCCTCTGAATTAACTGCGATAAATTGTGGTTTAAATTTCTTCTTAGACCAAAAATCTTTTAGATTTGTAATATCTTGTGGATACAGCCCTGAATAAAGAATTTTAAAATTTGAAACTGAACCATTTGATCTTTGCTTCGCTCGATACAGCGAAAGCGTTGCAATGTGCGAAAGTGATGCCCTTTGCATTTTTCGTGCTACTTCATGGCTTGTGCTTATCCATGGGTCATAGCTTCCCTGAATTACCAAAGTTTTAGCTTCGGTGCCGAAGGAGATGTTGGTTGTGAACTGCGAATTTAGATCTAAATTTCTGATTACTGATGCTCCAGCAAATAACTTCATGACCGACGCGGGTTTGCGTTGGGCAAAAGGATTTTTCTCATAGATTATTTCCCCAGTTGCGCCATCCATTAATACAACGGCGGGGTTGGCAAGTGCAGGCTGATTGAGAAGTTGTTCAAAAACTGCAGGAATTGCTTCAGGAAGTAAGTTTGCTTGAGCTGGCCAAATAACTAATTGTGCAGCTACAAGTAGAACAGAAAGAAAACGAAGGCGCATCTACCGATTAGTGCCAGAGCGAAGCGATAAGAATGTTTGTGACTGTTAAAGCAATCAAAGCTAGCCAAACATTTTTCTTGAGCTCTGGTTTTTTAACATTTTTGTAGCCAAGACCAAGAATGCCTACAAGGATTAAAAGTTTAATTCCAATTTTTGTGTGATTGAGCGGTTCGTCAGGCTTAACACTGTCGTGCACTCCCACCATTACTAACCCAGCTAAAAGCGCAGTTAATCCAGCATGCAATACTCCAGGATTTAACGTGCGCGGAGATTTATTCCACTGATGGATGAGTAAGGAAAGAATCCCGATAATTGAGAGAATATGAATGACATAGGCAATTGTGTTGATAGCTGACATAAGTACAGTTTAGAGTGCCTACATGTCGAATCCAACAACCCCGGCCTCGATTGGCCCCGGTGAATTTTTCCCGGTAGTAGGTGTTGGACCACATGATCAGCCTTGGCCCGAAGGTCCGCAATATGACCCCGAACTCTTACTCAATGGTGACCGTAGAAATGTTTTAGACCACTACCGATATTGGACCGTTGAAGCGATTGTCGCGGATTTAGATTTGAAACGGCACAAGCTACAAATTGCAATTGAAAATTGGCAGCATGATTTAAATATCGGTTCGATTGTTCGTACCGCAAATGCTTTTAATGTTTCTGGCGTGCATATCGTGGGCAAGCGAGACTGGAACAAACGTGGCGCCATGGTGACCGATAGATATCTCAGCGTGCATCACCATCCGACAATTGAAGATTTTGCTGCATGGTGCAAAGAAAATGATTTACCGATTATAGGAATCGATAACGTTCCGGGCTCAAAGCAGTTGGAGTCGGCTCAGCTTCCTGAAAAATGCGTACTTTTATTTGGTCAAGAAGGTGCTGGAATGTCAGATGAAGGCATTGCGGTTTGTGAAGTTCTCTATGAAATCAATCAATATGGTTCTACCCGTTCAATGAACGCATCTGCTGCGGGGGCAATTGCCATGTACCACTGGGCTTTGCAGAATCTGCCCCGATGAAGAAAATTTGGTTAACCCGAAACTTAATTCTTTTGACATTAGTTTCACTTGCTCAAGATGCTGCGAGTGAACTTTTATACCCGCTCTTGCCAATACTTTTAACGGGAGTTATCGGGGCAGCACCGCTTGCACTTGGTTTAATCGAAGGATGCGCAGAGGCTGCCGCGGGGTTTACTAAGTTAATAAGTGGAAAAAGTAGCGATCGTCTTGGGCGTAAACCCTTTGTTGTTGCGGGTTACTCTTTAGCTGGTTTTGGTAAAGCTTTAGTTGTCACTGCCTCTTCTTGGCCATTAGTTTTTCTTGGGCGCGTAACTGATCGAATCGGTAAAGGGATGCGTAGTGCTCCACGTGATGCCTTAATTTCTGATTCAGTAGATAAGGCCCATTTAGGTAAAGCTTTTGGTTTCCATCGAACTGGCGACAACATCGGCGCCGTCATTGGACCTGGTTTAGCACTAATTGGTCTAGCGATGCTCGATGGCGATGTTCGAGCAGTTGCCAAGTGGGCATTAATTCCAGCAATTGTTTCTGGACTACTTACATTGCTAGTAAAAGAAAAGTTTGTACGAGTAAAAGAAGCTGAGCCAAAGAAAATTAAGGTCAAAAATCCGCCGCTACCTATTAACCTAAAAAGAGCAATAGCGATTTTGGTGCTAATTCAATTAACAAATATTCCTGATGTATTACTTCTTTTACGCTTGCACGACATCGGATTTTCTACTCAAGGCGTCGTGCTTTCATACATGCTATTTAGCGGAGTAACTGTGCTGGCTGCTTTTCCCGGCGGTGTGATAGCGGACAAATTTTCACCTCGCGTTGTTTATGCAATTGGCCTAGTTGCATTTGCAACCGCATATTCGGTTCTGGGTTTTACAAATAATCACACCGTTGCACTTTTTGCCCTTGCAATTTATGGCTTATTTCCCGCACTTACAGATGGGGTTGGCAAAGCTTGGATCGCTGGGATCAGCGAAGCCTCACACCGTGGCCATGCACAAGGGGTGTATCAAGCGTCTATGAACTTTGCCGTGCTTGGCGCCGGAATCTGGGGCGGTGCGTTATGGAGCAAGGGATTAATTCAGTGGCCGTTAGTTATTGCCGCAATCGGAGCTCTGCTTGGCGCAGTGTTTTTAGCTTTCAATCAAACTTCTGGTTCATCCTCTAAAGCTTCTTGAACCGCCTTTAATCGCCGCTCGATTTCATCTGCTTCTTCACCGCGACCTTGCATGCGAATAATTTTTGCAATTCTTGTTTCTAGGTCGACGATAAATTCGAAATCTTTTGGGTCGTCTTCACTTACAACCGATAGGACTTCTTCAAGAGTGCCAAGCGCATCATCATATTTTTCTAACAGAATCTGGGCTTTGCCAACCTCAAACTGAGCAAAGACTTCACGGTGATGATCGTGGCCTGTTTCAAAAACATCAACGGCTCGGCGCGCAGTTTCAAGGGCTAAGTCACCTTCGCCCAATTCAATTAAACACGAAGCTATTTTTTGATCACAACGCGCAACATGAATAACCTCTTTGTTGCGCTTAAAGAGCGCGCGAGCTTCTTTAAATGCATCAATTGCTTTTTCGTAATTCTTAAGTTCGCGTTCGGCGCATCCAATTAAATGTAAATCATTTGCAGCGCCGATTTCATTTCCATCAACTAAATGTTCTTGCGCGCAATCATTCATTGTTTCAACAACTTTGTCGTACTTCTTAGACGTGTACCACCACTCACCCAAGGTGCAGGCAAGTTCTAGTGCAATAGGTGATTTGTTTTCGCGTAAAATCTCAACTGCTTTACTCATTGCAGATGCAGCTTCATCCATACGCTTTAATTGGTTTAAGTTATAACCAATTGCCGAATACGCCTGAGCTAAACCTTCGCTAGGCGCGCTATCTCCTAAGGTTGAATAAATATCTCGCGCGGTTTCAGCCAACGCCAGTGCCTCGTCATATTGACCTCTGGCATAAATACGAGCGCTTAATTCGTAATACGTGCTCGCACGTTCTTCACCATCAACTTCCGGGATGCGATCCCACAGCATCTCTTCAGTGATGATCTCTTCCATGCCATCGTCTTCACTCACGAGCGTGACTCTATCCCCAAGAACTGGGAAGAGCTGGTCACCGCTGGGCCGCCACACAGGGGTGCTCCATGGCGGTTTATTTCAAATAGACATCGTTCTGAGCGTGCTTTACCCTTTTTACTTGCAAATGGTTTGCATCTAGGAGGCCCATGAACGTCATCGTTAAGCAGGTCGAGCGCACCCCGCTTCGCCAATTGCTGACCCGAAATGAGTGGCGCCGAATGGGTGCGATGTTTGGGTTCATCCTCTTCTTGCATGTCTCTGGTGCGCTCTTAATGTGGAAAGCCACAACTGGTAACTACGAATTAAGTGACGGATCCCTTTTTGGTTGGGGAACTGCTGCCCTGGCTTACACCTTAGGTATGCGGCATGCATTCGATGCCGACCACATCAGCGCAATTGATAACACAACACGAAAATTGATGTCTGAAGGAAAGCGCCCACTGGCAGTTGGGTTTTTCTTTTCTTTAGGTCACTCATCTGTTGTTGCGGTTTTAGCCATTTTGTTAAACTTTGGAATTAAAGCGCTTGGATCACAGTTAAAAGACGATAATTCTCAGTTGCACCATTACACGGGATTAATTGGAACAACCGTCAGTGGAGTTTTCTTGATGCTGATTGCCATTCTCAATTTAATAATTTTAGTTTCAATAGTTGGTGTCTTTATTCAAATGCGAAAAGGCGCTTATAACGAAGATGAGTTAGAAAAACACTTGAACTCTCGTGGTTTACTCATGCGCTTCTTTGGGCCAATTGCACGACGAATTGATACATCTTGGAAAATGTATCCTCTCGGAATTCTTTTCGGGTTAGGTTTTGATACCGCAACGGAAATCGGTCTCCTTGTTCTGGCAGGATCTTCTGTAATTGCAGGGTTGCCTTGGTGGGCGATTATTTCACTACCTCTATTTTTTGCCGGTGGAATGAGTTTGCTTGACACAATCGATGGTTCATTTATGAACTTTGCATATGGTTGGGCGTTTTCAAAGCCAGTGCGCAAGGTTTATTACAACATAATCATAACCGGACTCTCAGTTGCAGTTGCACTCTTTGTTGGTGGTCTCGAGCTGTGCCAAGTATTTGCGCGACAACTTAACTTAAGCGGCGGCTTTTGGGATTATGCGTTGGCTTTTGATTTAAACAGTGCTGGATACTTCATTGTTGGTGCATTTGTAGTGATCTGGACCATCGCTTTACTATTGTGGAAATACGGGAAGATTGAACAACGTTGGCACGATAAAGCCCACGCCGCCCAATTGTCTCGTGGTGAAAAAACAAATCACACAGCAGCAGGAATTGATTTAGGTCCTATTACTGATGGATTTAAGATCGATTAAAAATCTTTATGCGCTGCTGACCAATTGCCGCACCGAGCAAGACAATCAATGCACCAACTGGTTCGTTCCAGACAACTGATTCGCCCAAAAAGATGATTCCTACAATCACAGCAACTACCGGCGTCACATAAGTAACTGTGCTGGCAACTGCGCTTCCAGCTGCTTCCATAATTTTAAAGTTCCAGATGTAAGCAAATCCGCTACCAAAAACTCCAAGTGCAATCATCGCAAGAACAGGACCTGGGCGATATTCATCTTTCGCAATTCCATCAATTAAATAAAAGGGCAGCAGTGTGATGGCACCTGTTGATACTTGCGCGGCTGCAATTGCTTCGGGCTTTAATTTATGTGGCAAAACAAATTTACGTGAATACGGAAATGACACGCCATAACATGACACTGCCAGGAGCAAAGCAAGAACTGCCCCGATGGGATTAGCGCCTAATCCCTGCCAAGCACCTAAAACAGTTAGGACGCCAATAAAGCCTAGAACCAATCCAACGACTTGGAAGTTCTTAGGTTTTTCTTCCCTGAATGCAATCATTATTGCCAGCAGCGTCATTAGTGGTGTTACTGCATTGATGATTCCAGCCAAAATAGAAGTCACTTTTGTTTCAGCAAAAGCAAAAAGAAATCCTGGGATTACGTTTAACAATAAAGCTACTACCCACAAGTGCAGCCACAGTTTTTTATCTTTGGGGAGTTCGATACCTTTATAGCGCGCCCAAAAAACTAATGTGAGCGCACCTAATGAAACACGTCCAAAAGCCACGCCTATGGGGGTTAAAAACTCCAGCCCTAGCTTTATGAAGATAAAGGAACAGCCCCAGACAACGCCTAAGGCGATGTAGAGGCTGATCCAGTTGGAAGGTTTTTTATGGGTAACTGAGGCTGAATGCACCGAGTAATGATGACACAACCATCCAGATCCACCATATCCTGACGATATCAACGTGCCAGAAATTTTCGATGTACAAGCCCAAGCGAGCACGGTTCCAATTTCCAAACGAGATAAATAAGGTAAGGAGTAAATGCACCATATTGAGAAATGCAAACATGTAGAAGCAAGAAACATAGGCACCATCTGAAAAAGTAAATGGCGCAGAGGAAATTGTGTTGTACTGGTATCCGATTGCAATTAGAGATACGACAAGAGCAACAAATGATCCTAACTTTAGTTGTGTCTGGTTCTTTGATCGCGCACCCTTCAATCCGTACATGTGTGCAAGTAATCCGAATGCTGCAATTGCAGTGACTGTCCAACCCGGACCAGCTGATAATGGCTCGATAGCTGGATGATCGGCAGTTGCGGCTGGTAGCCACATGTCGTTTACATTTTGGCCACGCAAGTAGAAATAAACGAAGACCATGCTGAGTGCAAATGCGATATCTGCAACAAGAAGCAAAATCACGCCAAGGCGATTACGACTTCCAACTACATCTGGATGTTCGTGGTGTGCATGTGTCTCTACGCTCATGACTTTGCCTTTCCATAACCGTAAGGATCTGTTGTAACTACAGGTAGAACATCAAAGTTCTCTAGCGGAATTGGATAATCAACGGTCCATTCCAATGTCTTTGCCTGCCATGGGTTTTTAGGAGCTTTCACGCCATTGCGAGCTGATGAAATCACACCATGCAGCAGAACTAACATTCCGATCATGATTGTGTATGCACCAATTGTTGTTACTAGGTTGGCAGTATTAAATGTTGGCGCGTATGACTCAACACGTCGAGGTTGACCCGCAAGCCCCACCAAAAACATCCCAACAAAAGCCACGTTGAAGCCGATTTGAACCATCCAAAACGCAATCCAGCTCAGCGTCTTGTCAAACATGCGACCTGTCATTTTGGGGAACCAGTACACAAGTGATGCAAGCGCTCCAGTTAAACCAGCGCCCATTAATGTGTAGTGGAAGTGCGCGGTTACATACATTGAACCGTGCAAGAAAGCATCAGCAGGAACATCTGATAGGTAAATTCCTGTAACTCCTCCGATCATAAAGTTCCATAGCAAAGCAAAAATTGACATTAATGGCATAGTCATCCAAATCCGACCACGCCATAGAGTTCCGATTAAAACCAAGAACAACATTCCAGTTGGAATTGAAATTAATTCGGTCGTTAACATAAATGGTGCGTTAAGTAGTGGTGCCCATCCTGAGATGTACATATGGTGAGCCCAAACCAATACTGAAAGACCAGAGATACCAGCGATACCAAGAACGGCAATGTTGAAAGAAAATAGTGGGCGACGAGTAAAGACAGGTGCCATTTCCATTAACGCTGCAACTGCAGGGATCAAGATTACATAGACCTCAGGGTGGCCCATGATCCAGAATAAGTTTTCATACAACCAACCACTGCCACCACCTGCGGTGTTATAGAAGGATGTATCTAAGGCACGGTCAAGTGCTGAGAGGATTTGTGACAAGAAAAATACTGGGAAAGCTGGCAGTGCAAGTGCAACTGAAGCAACGACGCCGTAAATAAAGATCGGTGTTCGATTCCAAGTCATTCCCTTTGCGCGCATCTTCACAACAGTTGTAGTGATATTTGCACCGGCGACCATTGTTGAAATTGCAAAGATACAGATGTACATGATGTAACCATCCATACCTAACGGTGCTTGGCCAGCTAGCGGGTTATAAGCCGACCAGCCTGTTGTTATTCCACCGATGAACTGTCCCCAGATAAGCGGAACGGCTGCCGCGACAATCAGCCAGAAACTCAAGGCATTAAGGCGTGGGAATGCCATATCTCTGGCACCGATCATGATTGGCATGATGAAGTTACCAAATGGCCCAGTAATCATGATGATTGTGCCTACAATCATCAAAATTCCGTGCGTACCAACAATTGAGTTGTACGCCTGCGCGTGTAACCAGCCACCTTCAGGGGTTCCGAGGTTTGTACGAATGAGCATCGCTAAACCACCACCCAAGAAGAAAATCAAAATTGTGATGAAGAGATACTGAATACCGACAACTTTGTGATCTGTTGTGTATCGGAAATATCTTTTAGGCCCCATATTTTCACCGGCTAAAAACATATTCTCATCGTGTGCTAAATCTTTTCCCATAGCCCAGCGGAATGGTCCAACAAGTGCGCCAATACCAGTCATGAATCCCAAAAACCATGCACACATTGAAAGCAATGTAATTTTATCTTCACGTGAAAATAGTCGTGCCTCTTCACTATCTTGTGGCAAAAACGCGAGTGATAATCGCCAAACAACGACAGCGCTGATTACTCCAAGTGCAAGAGCTGTAAGGACATTGAGTTTCTCAATGATTGATTTCCCAGGTGCAGTTGATGTGTGTTGAGTAAGAGTTGTCATTATGCGCCTGCCTCCATTGCTGCATGAGCACTAAGCCATGCGTCATAATCTGCCTGACTTACTACGTGAACTTTCGTTTGCATATATGCATGAAGTAGTCCGCACAGTTCTGCGCACCGAACATCAAATACACCAATCTTGTTGGGTGTTACCGCAGTCTCGGTTGTATAACCTGGGTTTGCATCCATCTTGATGCCCATTTGAACTACCCAAAAAGAGTGCTTCACATCCACGCTAGTGATATGAAAAACAACGGGCTTATTCACTGGAAGATATAGATCTTCACTTCGAGCACCATTGGCATAATCAAAGTTCCAGAGCCATTGCTGGCCAGTTACATTGACTTGAATTGCTTGAGTATTAAGTACACCTTCATTCTCTTGTTCTAGAACAACTAATCCGCCGATGAGTGCAAATAAACACAAAAGCCCAGAAACTACTAGCCATACTGCCGCTGTCCTTGGAGAGTTACGAATTTCGTGGTCAGCTTCAGCCGGTGGATTATCTCCGTAGTGGCGCTTAGAAGTTAGGACGGTGAGGCTCATCGCAGTTACAAGTCCGGCCACTGGGGCTGCTGCCCAAGTAAACATGCGCATCAAGGAAATAATGCTAGACATATTTTCTGATGCAGGTTCAACAATATTTCTAACATGAAATTCCACACCAACATAACCAATAACTGCGGTGCAGATTATCCAGAGGATAAAGGTTTTCTTAATATCAGGTTTCTTCCACCATTGCGGAGTTTTGGGTGTCATTAAGTCAGTCATTGCGCGTTATCCCTTCACCGTAAAGTGGCCGGACATGTAACCCATTGTTGACATCGCTGCGCCAAACTTAGCAATCGTTCCATCACCACATGGGTATTCGCAGTTCCATATATATTCACCAGGGCCCCCGGTAACAAAAGTAAATACTGTGACATTTGGCTTGGATGTGTAACCCTCTTCAGGCATGTCTTCTTCAGCAACCGCCTTCATTGGCACACTTACAAAAAATTCATCTTGGCCAACAGCCAGACCGTGAATAGTAAAAGTATGACCAACCGCATCGGGAGAAATTTGTGTCATACGTTCGCCATTAAGAAGTGCAGATCCATCTATGGTTCCGCGAACATGTGCAAAGTAATCGTTATTTAAACTTTCACCACCGTCGTAATTGGTAACGGTCATAGTAATTACTGAGTGCGCTGGAACTTCAAAATTAGTTACTGGTCCATAAGAAACGTAACCAGGGTGTGCGCCACCATTTTCTCCATGCATGCCTGCCATGCTGTCTGGATAGACAGAAATATTTAATGTTGCGTGCGGCAAAGTTCCCTGTGGCGTTTCCATCGTTCCTGCCGGAGTTGCCACCAAAACCCTTGAATCGTTTTTAGCGCTTGCAACATAGGTACCAACACCAGCAATTACTGCCGCGCCTAAGATCACAGTTCCAAGTGCAGCCAATACCCGCTTATTCATCCATACCCCTCCCGTTAGGGATTAAGAGAATTCACATCAAACTGTGAGCCCATTCACAGCAGGGTACGGCAATGTTTCGCGATTAGTAAGTCTCTTGTAGGGCGATTTTTATAGTCACTACGCCCGAAGCGCATTAGCCTTCCTCGTTATGGAGATGCACCATCATGAAGTTGGAATCTGGGGGTCGTGGCAGCTGGCTCCAGAAATCCTTTTACCTCTCCTTTTGCTTTCATATCTTTATATACGTCAACCAGAAGGCGTGGCCTCAATTCGTCAAAAAGCCTTTTTCTTCAGTGGTATCGCCAGCGCACTAGCAGTTATCGTGACACCAATCGGTGCACGTGCAATGGATTATTTCTCATTGCACATGGTTCAACACATTACGTTAATGATGGTTACTGGACCTCTATTGGTATTGGGAACACCTGGCTCACTCCACCCAACAAATAGAAGTTTTGCTGCCCTGACAAATCCGTTCTTTAGCTGGTTTGCGTATGCCGCGTTAATGATTGGTGTGCACTTGCCCGCTCCACATCAATTCATAATGGAGAATCCTTGGGCCCACACGTATCTTGAAGTTGGCTTATATATGGTCTTGCCTTATTTATTTTATTTTAATTTGCTAGATCGTAATTTAGTGGGGCGTCGAGTAACTCCGGCAATGGCTGTAATTGCATTATTTCTCATGATGCTTCCAGAAACTTTAACTGGTTTCTTTATTTATACCGCCCCTGGTTCGTTATATGACAACATGTATTCGCTCAGCGATCAGCGCCAAGGTGGATCATTTATGTGGGCGGGCTCAATG
>Ga0114966_10001135_pt1 | contig 24936 bp, 15 predicted proteins | sample M_130207_XF_Meta_FD_87029 | JGI IMG/M metagenome (GOLD analysis project Ga0114966, IMG submission 87029) | Freshwater microbial communities from Lake Montjoie, Canada to study carbon cycling - M_130207_XF_MetaG | ecosystem: Environmental > Aquatic > Freshwater > Lake | place: Lake Montjoie... | reverse complement strand
TTTTTTTCAAATTCAATACCAATACTTTTAAAACCAGTAATATTTAATGTAAAATATTTAAATATTACATTATATGCGATTATTAACTCAGAATTAGAATTATCATTCTTATCTAATTTTTTTAAAAAAGTTATTCTACTGAATTTATGAAAATAATCTTTAAATATTGGTTTAAAAAATAATATAAAATTATTATTAATATTTTGTTTTAATGAGTCTTCTAATCCAAAATAATAATTATCATCTTTACAACCTTTATTTTTTGTAAAAGCATGACTACTAAATATAATTTTACATAATTCATCATAAATTATTTTAATTAATTTAATTAATTTTTCAGATAAATCTTTTTGGTTAATATTTAAAGCTTCAAGTATTTTATCATTATTAGATTTAATTTGAACATCTTTTGATTTAATTTCAATTTCATCTTTATCTTTTTGACTACTATTAACTCTACTATTAACGGTATTGAATATTTCTTTACCTAACATTATTACTTTAATATTTACTGTATTTTCTGTTCCTGGCATATCAAATAAAACTAATTGACCTCCTCTTTGTCCTTCTTCTCCTTCTCCTTTTAATTTTATAGTAATTTGTAAAAAACTACGGCTACTATTAGGATTATTTGGTGTTGGTAAAATTCTCATTTTTTTTATTCTATGGTTTTCAATATCTTTAAGTGTATTATTTACATTTACTTCTGTAATATCTGAAATAGAATTATATTTTTCATCTTTATTAAATTGTAAATTTGTATAAGTATTTTCATTAAAGATACCGCCAGAGTTTTTTGAAATTATTATCTCATCATTACCAGTATATATAGTATTATTTTCTGGATATATTTCTACAAATTCAATTGATGCTATTCGTTTTTTATATTTTTTTATAAATTGTATAAGTAAAGATTCATCTGTATTTGGAGTACCCTCAATAAGAGTATAAGTTTTACCAGAACCTGAAAATCCAAATCCAAATATAACAACACTTTTACCATTATTTAATGTGTTCATTAAATTTTGATTTGGAATTGGACCGTATTTATATTTTTCAATTTTTTCTTTTTCTTCTGCTTCTCCTTCTCCTGCTTCTGCTTCTCCTGCTTCTGCTTCTTCTGCTTCTTCTGTTTCTTCTTCTGTTTCTTCTTTTGCTTGTTTTTTTTTTGCAAATAATGATTTAAAAATATATTTATTTTTATTTATAACTTCTGGATATACAATTGTAAATGGCCCATATTTTGTATCTGAATTAAACTTGTCATTATCTTTGTCGCTACATCCTCCTCCTGCATTAAAATTAAAAGTATTATTCTTTATATCTAATAATTTTGTGTCTTGTTTTTCATCATCATTTCTAACATTAATAAATATTCTAGCTGAACCTAAAATTATTTCTGATAATTTATCATAATATTTTTCTACACAATTTATTAATTTATTATTCTCTTCACTAACATTATTTTTACATTTTGATATATCTTCACTATATTCTTTTAATAAATTTTCCATTAATATTTTTAGATTTTCGTAATCTGAAAATTCTGATGTATCTAATTTTTCTTTTTCTAATTCAGCATTTATAAATGTATTAGTTTTTTTAAGATTGTAATTATCAATAAGAATTTGAATTTTATCACAAATTTTAGTAACTCTTTCTTTTCTTTTTCTTTCTGCTTCTTCGCGTTTTAAAGTAGATAATTGTTCTTCTTCACGTTTTAAAGTAGCCAATCTTTCTTCTTCGCGTTTTAAAGCAGCTAATTGTTCTTCTTCGCGTTTTAAAGTAGCCAATCTTTCTTCTTCACGTTTTAAAGCAGCCAATCTTTCTTCTTCACGTTTTAAAGCAGTAAGTCGTTCTTCTTCGCGTTTTAAAGTAGCCAATTGTTCTTCTTCACGTTTTAAAGTAGCCAATCTTTCTTCTTCGCGTTTTAAAGTAGCAATTCTTTCTTCTTCACGTTTTAAAGCTGCAATTCTTTCTTCTTCACGTTTTAAAGCAGCTAATTGTTCTTCTTCACGTTTTAAAGCTGCAATTCTTTCTTCTTCACGTTTTAAAGCCTCAACCTTTTTATTATTCAAATCATCATAAGATTTTTTCAATTCATCATAAGCTTGTTTTGTAATAAATATTAATTTATTGTCTTTATATTCTATAGTATTTTTGGAATCTTTATAATTTACTTGATCAATAAGATTTTTAAGTAATTCGATTTCTTTATATGCATTTTTAAAATTTAATAAGTTTTCAGATAAATATATACTATGAATTAATTGTAGAAAGCTTAATTTATTCATTTTAGTTGATGTTTGTTGTAAAGTAGGAAGATTAGGTATATCATTATCACTAAATTTTTTATTAGCTTCAATAGCTTTTTTTATATATTCTAAATTTAAATTATCATTACCAAAAATTGCTTTATATACATTTGATAAATTATTAATTTCTTCATTAATTTTATCATTAGGTGATCCTGTTTTTGTAAGTTGTTGTATTTTTGTCTTAATACTTAATATTCTATTATTGAATTCTGGATATTTAGAAGCAAATAAATTTTTTTTTTCAGTATTAGTATTAGTATTATTATTATTATTAGTTAATTCCAAATCCCTTTCTATATCTTTTTTATAATTGTCTTTAAATGTTTTGTGAAAATCTTTAAGCATTTTATCAACAAGTAATAAATCATCTTTACTAAATTGCCCTATTTTTGGAAGTCCATATAAAGAACGCTTTTTTTTAATATTACTAAGGCTTATTTCTATATCTACATTATATTCTTCAATATCATGGTATATATTTTTTAATAAATCAAATGATTTTTTATTATTTTCTTTTACATTATTTCTTGATATCAACATAATAACTAATAAATATTTTTTTAATATTTCAAATAACAATTTATCAATATAATTATATTTTTTGTTATCATCACTAATAGATACTGTTTTGTCATAATTTTGTTTTAATTTTTTGAAATAAGTTAATAATATATTAAAAACTTGTGTTACTTCTGGTTGTTTATATTCATTTTTTTTTACTTCTTCTTCAACTTCATCATCATCATATAGTTCTTCATTATTTTGTTGTTCTTGTTCTGGTTCTTGTTCTTGTTCTTGTTCTTGTTCTTGTTTTTGTTCTTGTTCTATTGGTACTAATTTTTTTAATTCATCAGTAGCAATTTGTGTTTCTTCTGATAGTTTGTAATTATTTTTAAATTTTAAATCTTTAATTTTTTTCATATTTTCAATAAGTTTATCATATGCTTTTGACTTTGCTTTATCTAATAAGGTTTTATAATTTGTGTTTGTTAAAGAACCACCGCTCATTTCTCCTTTTACTGTATCACTAGTTTTTGCACTTGCTGTTAATTTTGAAGGCAATTCTTTTAATATTGATGTAAGTTTTATTTCTTTAATAATATCTTTTACATTGTATTTATATCTTTTATATAATGATAAAATTAAACATAATACACCTATTTTTTTAATTACCATATCATAAAAATAAAATACCATTTTTGACATTTCAATAATTTCTAAATGTTTTATTAAATATAATATTTGTAAATCATAACAATTATAAATAACTTTTTGTATAAAATCTACATCATCTGATTGTGTTTTAGTAATTTTTTCATTATTTATTGTATTTATATTAAAAAAATTAGCTTTATTATTATTAATATCAAAATTATTCCACGTTTCATTAGTTTTATTTTCTTCTATTTTATTTACATTTTCATAATCATTAACAGTTTTTTCATAATCTTCTATTATTTTATCTAATGGTTTATTACTTGTTAGTTCTTCGCCAATTATTGATTTTAATGACGAATCGTTAATTAATTGTATTCTTTTAATTGCTTGTAAAATTTCATAAGAGTTTATATCAACTGTATAATCAACAAATTCTATTATAATTTTAGAAGAATCTACTGTTGAAATTTTATCAAATATTCTATTTTTTTTTTCAGTTACTTTTTCTATTCCTTCTCCTCCTTCTCCTGCTTCTCCTTCTTTTACTAATAAATTATTAAATGAGTAATTAGTTTTATCATTTTCATTATCATTTCTTGTCATCATTATTTTATCTTCATTCTCTTCATCCTCTTCACCCTCTTCATCTCCTTTTTTTATTGTAACATATATTGTTTGTTTATCTTTAAAATTATTTGGGTCAATACCATTTTTTTGTAATATAACATCAAAATTGTTTTTACTTATAGTTTTTGTTTTTGTTTCAGAAACTATATTATGTTCATTTGAACCTCCATTAAAAAAAGTATTATCTACTATAATATTATTTTCTTCAACAGGTTTTTTAAGTTTAACTTCTTCAACTGCTATTTTAACAGGTGTTTCAACAGGTAGTTCAAAAGTTCTTTCACCAATATTTTCACTATTTAATTCTTTAGATGCCATAGTACTTAAGTCATTAGTTATTTGTATTTTTAAATCTTTTAAATTTAAAAGTGGGTTAGGTATTGTAAGTGTTTTATCATTTTTTTTTTTATTAACATTAAATTTTTCTGGGTCTAGTAATTTTTTTATAATCTCATTAATTTTAACATTTAATTCTATATATATTTTCATATTTTTAAAAACTTTAAATAATTCAATATGTTTTTTTATATAAAATACTTGTAAATCATTGCATTTATCCATATATTTATTTATTTTTACTACATTATCAGTTTCAGAAAGAGATAATTTTTTACTATTATTAATATTAGCTGGTATATCACCATTAAAACCATAATGATTTCGTTTTGTATTATTTAATATATTTTCCCATCCATTAATAAAAGTTTCTCTAATTTGTTGTGTAGTTCTTAATTCTTTTAAATTTTTTATATTCATTATAGATTTAGAACCTCCTCCTCCAACTAAATTAGGTTCACCTTCCGAAGATTTATTTAGTAATTTTGGTATATACATTTCCATATATTCATATTTACTATCAATCTTAGGTAAATCTGGATTCTTATTATTATTATTAACTTCTTTAACTGTAATTAAATTACTAATAAAAGAAAACTTATTACGTAATTTTTTAATATTTGTATTAATATGATTCAAAAAAATATTAGAATTATCCTTATCAGAATTACTAAAACCATTTTCATTAGTATTGCTTTCAATATATGTTTTTAAATAATTTTGAATATTATATAGATACAAATTATATTTAAAAATAGCTACAGTATTTCTTTTTTCTATATTAATTTGGTCTCTAATTGTATCAGCATAATTTAATTCTAATCTTGAAGAGTTTTCAGTTAATTGATCATTTAATGGATTATTCTTAGATATTTGGTTTACAAATTCATTAAATAATTTTAATAAATTTATATCACTACCTTCTATACCAGTAAAATTTATTGTATTGATATTAAATTCATCACTATTTACATTTTTATTAAAGTTAACTATCTTTTCATCTTTATAAAATTTATCTATTTCTTTTTTATTATCATTTCTAAATTTAGGTTCATAATTAGATGATACAATTGGTTTATTTGATACTGGTTCATTTGGTACTCGTTTATTTGATACTGGAACATTTGGTACTGGAACATTTGGTACTGGAACATTTGGTACTGGAACATTTGGTACTGGTTTATTTGATTTCTTGATGTTTGGTGAAATTTCATCTTCTTCATTTGATCCTAAACCTGATTCTGATTCTGCTCCTGATTTATTCATATTTTATATTTTATAAATTATTAATTATTAATTTTAATATTAATTATTAATTATAATATTTATTATCTCTTTATAAATTACAAATATAAAATTTCTAAAAAATAACTTAATTTATATACAAAATGTAAAAAAATATAAAAAAATATAAAAAAATATAAAAAACTATAAAATATATAAAAATTATTTATTATTTATTCATTAAAACGTTTATCAGCCCAAGCAATAGTTGTTTCTGGGTTAAACATTTGATATGCATTTCCTGCAATAGCATTAGGAAGGTGAATAGCAAATGGCATTTGAAGAGGATCAATACGATTATATTTAGTAATATTAGTTGTAACTGAGTTATCACCTTTAACTTCATGTATTACAATATTACCATATCCACGATTATAATTAATTTTCTGTGTTGTGTATGGAAGGTCACAAACACTTGCATATTTACCAAGATTAGGAATATTCATTTTTAATTTTAAGAGTTATAATTTTAAGAGTTATAATAGTTATAAGATTTATAATATTTATAAGTTATAAAATATTTATAATTTATATTTATATTTATATTATACTTAATCTAGATATTTTTTAGATTTTTTAAATTTAATATTATTTGATATTATTATATATATTTTAAAAATTAATAAAAAAATAAAATAAAAAATAAAAATAAAATAAAATAAAATAAAATAAAATAAAAAATAAAATAAAATAAAATAAAATAAAATATAAAATATAAAATAAAAAATTAAAATAATTGTAACTCTAAATATCAACATAAAATAAAACATAATTTCCATTATTTGCTAATCCTAAACCACTTTCTAAAAAATATCCTGCCTTAATATAATCAACCGTTGGTTCTTGATTTACATTACAAAAGATTCCTCCATCTTTACCAACAATACCTGGTATACCAACAGAAGGTATTTCCGTTGATGTAAAAAAACCACTAGCAATATTACTTGTACATAATACAGTTGTAATTCCTTTAGTACAAACAGAACAAGTATTACTTCCATCACCAAATGCACTTTGAGTAGCAATTCCTAGAATATTAAAAAAATTACTATTAAATTTATTTACACCAACTAATGTTGTATATGTAATTGGAGTAATAACAATATTACTAGAACTTAATGAATCTCTATCCAATCTAACAGCTTGACCTTTTGTAACTGTAACTCCTGTTTTTACTATCCAATTAGAAGTTTCTCCCCATCCATAATATTGTGAATCACTAGTTGAATTTTTTAAGTATGATAAAGTATTGTGTGTGTTTGTAAAATTCCATTGATATGGTAATGGTTGAGAAGTCAATGAAATTATATTACTATTCTGGCTCAAAACCATACTATTAACTGATAAATTACTATTTACTTCATAGGAACCACCTTCTAAACTTCTAATATTAACATTACTTATTGATGCTGCAACATTAGAATATGTAGTAGCAAATATTGATGCTAGAGGAACTATACTTCCTACTGCAGTATTAGAGCCTAAATTATTAAAATTTACAGCATTTGTAAAATCTTGTCCTGGTGGTCCAGTTGGTCCTTGAGTAGCATTAAAATCTACCCAAGCAGAACCATTACAACCTTGAAAAACATTAGGTAAGACACTAGTATTTAATCTTATTTCACCACTCAAACCAATATTAGAATAACTTGTACGAAGCGCAAGATTACTTGAATTAGGTAATACTTGATACCAACCTGCTTGTCGTGTATCTGAACTTATTCCATTAGTAGCATAGTTTGGATTAACTAATACTGAAGGTCTATATTGTGACATTTTTAAATTATTATTTATTTTTATGTTTTATATTTTATGTTTTAGTTATTTTATGTTTTAGTTATTTTATGTTTTATTATTCTATTTGTTATTATTTATTAATATTTTTTTATATTACATTTATTTCCTTATTATCATTATCTTCTAGAATAACTTTATCTATAACTTCTTCTTTAACTTCTCCAATTTTATTATCTTCTAGAATAACTTTATCTATAACTTCTTCTAGAATGACTTCTTCTTCAATCTCATTTTCTTCTAAATTTTTTACACGGCTATTACTTATATCCTGCTGTTTGCGCGCGGGATTTTCTAAATCCTGCTTTCCTAAATCCTGCTTTCCTAAATCCTGCTTTCTTAAATCCTGCTTTTCTAAAAAGCCGTACATAAATTCTGCATCTTCTATAATAGAAGCATCAAATCCCTTCTTTTTCAATAGTTTCAGAGCCATATGTTTTTTACTAACACCATCTCTTATTTTATAATCACCTTTAATATTATCATTTTCATCTATTTCAATATCAAAGTATTTCTTAGATACACTGATTTCATCCATACCCGCCATAACATCAAAATGTGTAGTAATAATATTTATACATTTACTCATTTTACACATATTCTTAATAATAGCGTATGCTCCACTCATACCTTCTTGATAATTAGTTGAAACAAATATCTCATCCATAATATTAAAACTAAACTCGCCCTTTTTCTCGGCATCATTTAATACTTGTAATTGTTGATAACATCGATTCATTTCAGCTTGGAATAAACTTTCTTTACCTTGACAGTCTGGAATATTCAAATATGTAGCAATATTTGTAAATGGAGTAAAAGAAAATTCTTTTGCAGGAACAACTCCGACAGTTTGACCTAATAAAATACACTCAATTACCGATTTAATATAGGTCGATTTACCTGAACCATTGGGCCCAGTTATTAAAAGATTCGAAAAATTAGATTTATTATTAATATTATCAATATTATCCCCAGTTACCTTTACAGGTAAACTTGAAATGGGTTCAGAGCATCCTAGTAATACGTCATTATAAACTGGTACTTTACAACATATATTCCATACATCAGAACCTTTTACTATAGGTATATCGCTTTCAGTTATAAAATTACAAATACTTCTAGATTCACCTTCTTTTAACCATTTACCAACACTACTCCAGACATCAATATGTGCCATATATTTACTAAATGGTTCTAGAAGCTTTTTCATATCTAGAAACTCTTTAAAAGTCTTTATAATAATACCTTTATTTGAAAATAAACTAGGTTCGTTATTGAATGTATTATGATTCAACAAACTAATGATAGTAGTATTTGTCATTAATACTTTTATTTGCTCTATTACTGTCTTTAATTCTGGAAATTCTAAACCCAAACCCATATTATAAAAACCTACAGCACTTTTTACCCATTTTGACATTATATTTAGACGACTATGAAACATATTTATTATTTTATTATAAGTAATACTTACTTGTGCACTATTATAGATACCATAAAGATAAGTAATTACGAGAAAGCCTATGTATATATATGTACCAGCAGAACTATTCATAAAAGCTACAAACCATTTTACTAGTAAAATGATGATTTTTTTAATACTAAAACCATTACTTTCACCTCCACCAACCATAGTTTCAGCAACTTTACCAAAACTACTATTTAAAATTTTATCAAGATTGGAAAAAATACCAGTACCTCCAAGAATCATATTTTTTGTTATAGTCCAGAAAGAATCAAATGATAATGGTAACTTTAATACATATTTCATAAAAAAGAATGGTGCGAACATAAATATAAATGGTGCTACAGCTCCATATATTGGACTAAATATAATTATGAAATAATAGAATAATTTAAGAAATACTTCATTGTAATTAAGTTTTTGTAATGGTAAGAATTGAAAGAAAACTACTTTATATACTTCCTGCATTTCTGGGTTATCATCCATTTGAAGAACTAATATATCTTTTTCTAATTTAGAACATATTTCTAATGTTTTACATATTTCTTCTAGCTTTACATTATTCATAAAACTTACTGCAAACTTTTGTCTATGTTTAATTAAATTACCTAGTTCATTCATATTTTTTACATTTGACCTAATAGGTGATTCTAGAATAAGAGATTGTAAAAGTGTCTTACCTAGTTTTGTTTGAGTACGATTAAACTTTTCAAATAATGCATTTGAATTAGTTTTAGTATTATTTGAACTATTACTATCTTGATTAGACTGAAAAAATTCTAATTCATTATATTTATGCCCTTCTTTAGAATTAAGAATAATATGAGGAAATTCAATATGTAAATTAAGAATTGTTTTAATTATATTGGTTACATCTATAGTATCGCTAGAAAAGGTTTTTTGGATATCTATTACGTTTTCATCTGATGATGATTTTGGTAATAAAGATAAAATTTTATTGAAAATATCTGTAAATTTATTTGCCATTTTTAATAAATTATATTTGATATGATATTACAATATTTGATATGATATTACAATAATAATATAAATGATAAAAAATAATAAAACGAAATTAAAATAACAATAATTTAATAACTTAAATAATAATTATTTTAATATAACTTAAATTTTAATATAACTTAAATAATTTATCATCATTAAAACAGTTGATATTATAACTAAAATTACTCCAGATTTATAATTTACAGTGCTATTTTCTTCTGAAGTAATAAATTTAGTTACATCTGAATTATGAATTAACATAATTAAAACAATCATCATACTTATTGCATATCTGAATAATATTTCACTAATAAAATTTTTTCCAAATAAAGAAAGTATTATACCAATTAAAATTAGTCCACTTATAGAAATATAAAACCACATTAAAAGTTTTAATGTACTAGGTATACCATGAATTGATGAATCATTATAATTAATACTACTGTTTTCTTTATCATTTATTGCTGATGTATAACTATTAAAATATAATGTAAAATTAAACTTTAAATTACTATCATCTTCTGGATTTTTTATATTAATTGTACTTGAAATTAAAGGTAATGTAGCATAACCTACTGTAAATAGAATACCTATAATTGTAAATATAATAATACAATTTGTTTTGTACATTTTATATTTATTTTATATTTATTTTATATTTATTTAGTAATTTAATTTATATAAATATTTTTTTATATTTATTTAGTAACTTAATTTATATAAATATTTTTTTATTTTTATTTAGTAACTTAATTTATATAAATTAAGTTACTAAATAAAAACAAATATTATTAACTGCTAAAAGCAATACCTCCCATACCACTGTAAATACGTAATATATTATAATTCATACCATACACTCTTAGTTTTTGAGAACCAGTATTTGGAACAATATTTAAAAATAATTCTTTAGTATCAATCTTTGAAAAATTACTGCATCCGCTTGGTTGATGTTCCTCAGGTTTTACACTAAACGAATAAACATAAATGAATCCATTAGGACTTCTAGTATGTTTTTGATAAGGCTGTATAAGTCGAAAATAATTACCATTTCTAATACTGAAACGCTCAATACCATTAATATATATTTGAGCGGTATCAACAATATTATTTTGAGGTACAATTGGATTTACTGTATTAGAAAAATTAAATAAATCATTAGTTAAATATATTGTATCAAGTTGATTTACCCAAAATAACTCTTTTATTGGAAGATTAAAATTTAATTTAAATTTATTAGTTTTACTATTTGCAGGAATTGACTCAGAACCACTATATTGTATTTGTTCTATAAGATAACGATGTTTTGCAGTTGCAAATTCTTTTTGTTCTATTGTGTCAAGATATATATAATCAACATAAAGACGTGATTCTATAATTTTTGTATTTTTTGTAGTATCAACTATACCATTGGGTTTAATATAAATAGTAGAATTTGTATATCCGATAGGTATTGATCTTACCATTTGTAGCAAATACGGCGATCCTATTTGTCCTGTTTGACCTATACCACCAATAGTTGCAGTTGGATTAATAAAATACTCATCTCCATCTGGAAATACTACTATTTGTGCTTGAAATGCTTCATCTAAGTCTGGAGTCTTAGAAAATAATTTATAAACAGAAAGAATATCAGAACCATTACTAGTAGCAGAATAATAACTATTTGGACCAAATGTATACATCTGTTCAAATGGTCTAAAATTAACTTCGAGTTGTACTTCGTGATATTGAAGAGCTACTAATGGTAAAGCTAAACCAATATTACGACAAAACCAAAATTGCAATGGTATATAAGTTGTAAGAGGTCCTGAATTTATTTCTAAATTATTATTACGATTTAACATTAAATCTAGACCTCTTTTTTTTGATTCACTTTGACTTAATTGAGTCCATATTTCCATCCATTCACTATATTGTCTATCTATTAATTGTTTTCCAATTGTTAAATCATAATATAATACAAGAGCATGACCCGTATTATTTACCCAACTAATATTACCTTTACCTTTATCAAAATCACTGGGTGAAACACCACCATTCCATAGTGGATCACTTGTTGCAGAAGAATATAATTGTGGAAGGTCTGTTTCGAATATCATAGTATAAATTAAATCAGCATAATGTGTTATTGAAAATGTTGTTTTTTGACCCCACGTAGGTGTAGCATCATAACTAAGTTGATATGCTTCCATTGAAAAATTTGTATGCCTTTTATAAACTGTTTTAAAAAATGTTATTTGTGGATTTCCGATTAAATAAATATCTTGTATACCGTGAGCTACTAACTCTAATAAACCTGCTTGTGGCATTTTTTATTTTTATTATTATTTTTAATATTTAAATTTAATTTAATTTAATATTTAAATTTAATTTAATTTTTATATTTACTATATTAAATTAATATTTTTTATAATTTTAATGAACTAGAATAAAAATAGAATAAAAATAGAATAAATTATTCAGTTTAAAACTATATAGAAAATTCTATATATATAATAACTAATAAGTTAAATAGTTAATAATAAATAATAATAATTATTATAAATAGTTATAAATAATTATAAATAGTTATAAATTATTATAAATAGTTATTATAAATAGTTATAAATAATTATAAATAATTATAAATAATAAATAATTAATAAATAATTATTATAAAAAATGTCTACAATTCCTATAATAAATGACTCTGGTTCTTTAAAATTTGATAGTATATCAAATTATAATTGTGTTGCAACTTCATATAAAATTAATACAAAAAAGGATTATTCTCTAATAACAGGTAATGATATTATTACACGTACAGAAACTGGTAATTTAGATATAATTTCAGACAAAGGAATAATTACACTTACAAGTAAAGGAAACTATAATAATTCTATCACAATTGAAGCAATTAATACAAATGGTGGTATAGTACAAACTGCAGGTACAGGAGGTATAAATATGACAACTTCTAATGGTGAAATTAATTTACTTTCACAAGGATCTAACATTAATATAGGAGTATCGCCTATTGGTATACCTGATTATCTACACACACAAAATCTAAGTCTAGAATCAGTTAATAATTTTAATGTTAATTCTGGAGATATGTATTTTGTAAGTAGTGATGTAATTAGTTTTGTTTCTAATACAGGTGATATTCAATTTGGTACAACTTCTAATGGAGCACCAATAATTAAATTCGAAAATGGTAATGTACTTATTAATCAAAATAATAGTTATCTTGATTATCAACTAGATGTTGGAGTAACCCATCCTAGTGATGTAAAAGATGGATATAATGGTATCGTAGTAAATACATTAGTTAGTAATGTTTCTGCAGATTTAACATTACAAACCAGTAATGCTTTGGGAGATGGTACTCAATGTATATTATCTATGGGTTCTTTTGGTTCAGATAATAAAAAATCCGTTTTTCAAAAATATTTGGCATATCAATCAAGTAATGTTGTTATAAGATTAGATGGTCCGGCTTATAGTCCAAACGCTATAGATTCTGGTTTCGGTCATGATTTTATTTATTCTGATATAGGACGTCAAATTTATTGGCCTTCTGTTGATAGATTAGATACTATTACAGGACTTAGTTCATTAGTGACTGGTACAAATGATACCGCAAATATTACTATTCAAGGAACTTATACTGGTAATACCTCGCGTGTATATTTACTTCAAATAGATTGTTTAGCTAGTTTAACTAAACCTAATACTTTTATGTGGTCAAATAACGGAGGTGTATCATTTCAAAAAATTTATGTTCCTATTATTAATACAATTACTCCAATACCACTTGATAATGGATTATCAGTTTTATTTTCAACAACAACAGGATTTTATTATAGACAACAATTTACATTTCAAACTAAAATAACAGCTTTGGTTACAAATCCAGTTTCCATACTTATTCCAGAAACAATGTATTCCCTTCAACCATTTTATTCATATATTGAAACTACTACTCCAAGTGATATTGTAATAAAAACCAATAATAATGAAAAAATGAGAATTACAGGTGATGGAGCTATTGGTATTCAGAAAAAAATACCAACAGCATCCCTCGATTTAGATTGTAATTATAATAAAGTATTAATGGTTAATGAAACTATAGCTGGATACCAATTAAATCCTTCAATTTCATATCTAGAATCAGGGGGTTATATAACTGTTTGGAATAGTCAGGATACTGTTGGATCAATATATAACTTTAATGTATACGGTCAAAGATATATGTCTGATGGTTCTAGATACGGTAATAATTTTATAATTAATAATATTACTGCAAATAATCAATCATTTCCATCAGTAGCTGGTAATAAGTTACAAAATTCAAATCATTATATAGTAGCTTGGGGTAGTAATCACGAGGTTACAGGATTATATAATGTTTATTGTCAAATATTTCACAATAATAAACCTATACTTACTACTGATAAAATTGTAGATACTACATTACCATTACCATTACCTTCTACAAATAAAATGTATCCTAAATGCGCGGGTCTATATAATGGAAATTATGCTATTGCATGGACAGCAGATACAAGCAATAGTGGTATATATTCTATATATTGTTCTATAATTGAAGATAATAGTAATATTATTAGAAATAAATATAAAATTAGTTTAGATAGTCCTTATTCTAGAAATTATCCTTATATAGCTGGATTACCTTCAGATGATATTTATTATCCAAATGGATTTGTTGTTGGATATATGACTGCTATTGATTCTAATCCAGACCCGAGATACACAATTGCAATACGTGTATTTAATTCTAATGGTGATTATGTTATCAATCCTGAATCGGCATCAGAAATACCAATAACATCAGTTGGTAGTGTAGCATATTCAAGCATTAGTGATGGTTTATTATCAATTTCTGAAATAAATAAGCATATTGTAAATGGTAATACTAGACCGGAAAACTTGAATCTAGGTAGTTTTGTGTTATCATTTTATAGAAGTTATCAAGCAGATGCTACTCTTTATAATGTGAATGATAGTCTTAGTGGTCTTACGAGTGGTTCTACAGCAAGTATTTTATCACTATATCCATCCGAACGTAAAATAACTATTCAAAATATTTCAAATACATTTTTAGTATCTGAAGAAATTAATATTGTTTCCAGTAATTCAAGTGTTGGAAATATTATAGAAAAAATTGCTGAAATTACATATTTAACAGATACTACTGCAAATATAACTCTAGACATAGGAAGCAAAGATGTTATGGCATATTGTTATAAATCGAATATAACACAGGCTTCCGATGCTATCTGGAGTACTCAAGTTAATACAACACAACTATATAATGATTTAGACCGTTATACTGGTAATTCATCAATATTTTCTTATAAACGACCTCTTTCTGCAGTTACTGTAGATAATAATGGAACTGCCTTAGTTACTTGGAGTAATGGTAGTATTCCTAGTGTTTATTATCAACTTATTAATACTGATACTGGTAACCTTATTTCAACAGAACAACGTCTTACATCACAATATGATGGATTGAAACAAAGGGACCAAGTAACAACACATTTACAAAGTATTGAAGGAAATGATTATGGGTTTATAATTTCTTGGGATAATCAAAGTCTAGATTTACAAGATACTGGAATATATCAACAATTAATTGGTTATAATCATTCATTATTTAGTCTAGAAGATGGTAATTGTAGTCTTAATTATAATCATCAAAATCAATTAGGCGTTGGTATTAATGAACCAGAATCTACATTACATATTAAAAGTCAATTAAGTAATAGTTATAAAGACCCAGTAAATACTTGTACTCTTACAATTCAAAATACTTCACAACATATAATAACTAAGGAGCCTCTTCAAAGTATTAATTTTATTGATGGTTCTAATAATACTCTAAATAAAATTCAAAGTTGCAATTCATTAAGATATGATGATTTATATCCACAACCAACAAATTTAGTAGGATTTTATAAATTCGACCATTCAGAAGGGACACAAGTTATCGATTACTCATCTTCTAGTACAAATCTAGATACCAATAACTTGCCAGTATATATAAATACTAATGGTATTTTATATAATTTTGATATTGAAAAATGCTGGGTCTCTGGTATTGTAAATAATTCTCTCCTATTTAATGGTAATAATAATTATGTAAGTGTAAATAGTAAATCTTTAAATGGTTTAAATAAACTTATTGAATTAACACCTCGTTGTTTGTCTTTATCAGTTTGGGTTAATGTACCATCTAATATTGTAGTTAATTCTAAATATGATATTGTTTCAAATGGCGGTAATATGTCATTAGCTGGAACATATTTATTAGGCTTAAGTGATTTAACTAGTAATGGTAATATGGTAGTTACATCTAATGTAATTGTAAATGGTCCAAATAATATTAGTGTTGTAGGGCATACAAAAATTAATGATTCTAAATGGCATAATATTATTGAAACTGTAGATCTTTCTTCTGGAAGTAACTGCATAGTAAATCTTTATGTTGATGGTGTATTAGAAAATACTGTAAATACTTCTGGAGTAGTTAATTCAACACAACACACAACACAAAACACATATTTTGGTTCAAGAGATGGAATAAGTAATTACTTTCGAGGTAATATGGATGAATTACGTTTTTACAAAAGTATTCTATCTTCTTCAGAAATAGCACAATTATATAGATATGGTAATCCGAATCAACCTGCAAATGCATCTATGATATTAAGTCCAAATGCGAATGCTACATACAATCAAGCAATTGTAATTGATGATGATGGTAAAATTAATAATCTAAATAGTCGTCCATTGCCGTATTCTATTCTTAGTGGTGAAGTAACAGCATATCGTGATAATGCAAATATTACTGGTATTAATACTAATTTCATTAATGAATTAACAGTTGGTGATATTATTATATTAGGAAATATTGTATTAGGAAATACACAAAATATTGAATTGACAATAATTAGTATAATAGATAATACAAATGCTACAATTGATAGAAGAGGATATCCTGGAACAGAGGTTAGTAAGTCATTTCAATCAGTATTGAGGCTACCTAGTATATATACATTCTTTGATAATGCCGATTCAATAAGAGGACATATAGATAATTATGGTAATATGAATATTGGTCCTTCTAAACCTTCAACTATGATGGAAATAAGTGGTTTTTCAAATAATACTAAAAATGTTCCTGAATTATCTATTAGTAATCTATCACAAGAAAATGTAGAAAATAGTAGAAAAACAGCTATAAATTTTAAGTGTTATGATACATCTAATCCTTTAAATTTACCCATCCAATTAGGTCGTATTGAAACATCACATCAAGGTATTAATACAGATTTAAAAGGTATTATGAAATTATCTGTAAATAATGGAACCACACTTAATACACTGATGTCATTAACATCAAATGGTAATATTGGTATTGGAGGTGGTAATGATGGTCTAAATAATCCATTAACATTGATTCATGCACAAACTCAAAGCACTACTTCAGAATGTGAATTATTATTACAAAGCAATTATAATCAATCAGGATATAGTGTTTTTGATGAAAGAAGTGATTTATATTTTGGAGGTTTAAGTAGTATTACCGAATCTATTAATCCTAATATAAAAAATAGAGTTTTATCAGCAATTAGTGGTTCTAATGATAGCAATACTAAAATTCTTGATGGGCGTCTAGATTTATTAACTAATAATGATACTACAGATAATGGAATTGAAAGCCGTATGTCAATTACACATATAGGAAATGTAGGTGTATCAATTTTACAACCCGCAACATTATTTCAAGTTGCTCCAGAACTACGTTTGACATCATATCAATTAAATACTATAAGTTCAACTGAATCTGGAGGTACAGTTATTACTTTAAATAATAATATATTTAGTAGTTTATCTCAAGCAGAACGTAATCTATATATTGGAGGTTGTGTAGTTGTTGAAAATACAACGTTATCTAGAGCAACTATAGTAAGTGTATCTCCTAATCCAGTTAGTAATAAACTTACTGTCAATATAGATTTATCTTCCTATGTAGGAAGTGTTATTCATATTCATTCTGCAGGTCTTAATGTAATCAGTGCAGGTACAAGTACTAGTAATTCTAGTTGTTTTACAGGTATTAATACAATTACACCAACATCAGTTCTTAGTGTAAATGGTTCTTTATCATTGCCAATTATAGGAACTTCTACAAATATTACTCTAGATTTAAATAATTATACAGTTATATCTAATACAAGCGCAAATCCAGTTACAGTTTCTTTACCATCAAATAGTAGTTTTATTGCTGGTCGCATATATATTATTAAAAAAACTAGCCCAAATTTTTCTTGTACTATTGATACAATTGGTAGTGCTTTAATAGATGGAGCTAGTTCTCAAACAGTAACTAATTTTATGAAAGTACAAAGTGATGGTACAAATTGGTGGGTAATTGGATAAGTAAATATAGAAATATTTTGTAAATAAAAAATTTAAAGAATTATAATAAAAAATTGAAATAAAAATGAAAATATACATAATTATAAAATAACATAAAATATTGTATAAAATATTGTATAAAAATGGATAAACTAGAAAATAATATTTGTGAAAAGCATCCTGAATGTTATGAATATAGAGATTCAATATGTCTTTCGTGTTGGTTTGAGGAACAACCAAAATGTATAAAGCATCCTGAATGTGTAAAATTAAATTGTTACCTTTGTTTAAGTGACAATCAACCAAGATGTTTAATACATCCTGAATGTTTAAAATCGCATTGTTCCAAATGTTGGTTTGAAAAGCAAAAAAAATGTATAGTTCATCCTGAATTTATAGAGGCAGAATGTATTAAATGTTTGATTGATAATTAAAAATAGTTTGAAAAATAAAAGAGTTTTGTTTAATTAGAATTATAACTATAACTATAATTATAATTATTTTTTTAATTTTTTAATTTTTTTAATTTTTTATTTTTTTATGCTAGATACTTAGGTTCAATATTATAAATATTGTGATGATTAGGAGTTGCTTTTCTAGATGTATTATTATTAAATAATCTCTGTGCGGGAAAATGAATACATTTAGTATCTTCAAAAAATTTATAGTATTCATGATTGATACCCGAGTTAATAGTACTTAATAATTCGGTTTCTCTTTTAATTATAGGATTATTAGGATATTTATCTAGATTATCAATTTTAAAAATAGGTGTTGTTTTAAATTTAACTCTTTCAGCTGGTTTTACACAAGATTCTGTTTTAAATTTATTATGTGAAAAATCATATCTTTTTTTAATGTCAGTTTCACAATTTAAATCAGTTGGAGGTGTATTATAACAAGTAGCAGAACTATTACTAGCACAAGGTCCATTTCCAATACAATCTCCATAATGACGTCCAACAGGAGTATAATCTGGAACAAGCACTTTTTCATTACGTTTTAAACCATTACAAGGTTCTTTAATAGCTTTTGGTTCCATTTTCCAATTATCATAAAAACATTTATCATTATAAAAATTAATGTTTTTTAAATGGCTATCTAGATCAATATTTTTAGAATATCCAGCTTGTAAAATACCTGCAGAATCACGTAAATTTCTAATATTAAATCTATTACCACATTCATCTACTATTATATCTGAATATTTTTGATATACATCTACATTAACATTAATACGTTTTGAATCATCACAAATTATTAATGGGGGAAACTTATTTGGAGATACTTGATTAAAATAATAATCAACACCGCTACTATCTCCTGTTATGTTTGTATTACCATCACATTTAGTTAAGAGAAAGTCTGGGTCATTTTGCATTGAATTAAAAACTGGATTTGATTGATAACGTGGATTAGATAATTTACTAGACATTTTATTATTTTATTATTATTTTTATTATTGTTATATTATTGTTCTATTATTGTTATATTATTGTTCTATTATTTATATAGATATATTTTATTATTTATTATTTATTATTATTGTTTCTAGATATATTTATTTCTAGATATTTTGTCTATATATTTTTTAATATATTTTATATGTTTTTTTTTGAAAAAGGGAAAAAGGTTTGAAAAATGGAAAAAGGAAAAAAAGGAAAAAAAACAAAACTCACAAAAATTGATTTGTTTATTTGAAATTATTTTTATTACATTTGAGAGGACAAAAAGCACGCACGTATTCTCTCTTCTATCTGTTATCGGATATTTTTGCCTTTCAAAGATGGAGCTTGTTACTGTTGAAACTGTTGTAGTTGTGGCTGATTTAGTTGAAAGTAAAGAACCGGTGGTTACTGTTCCTGATGAGGTTCCAAAACCTCATACGAAAAATATTTTGCCTTGGGTAATGTACCTAATCTCGATAGGATTAATTATTGGTACAGTGGTGTCCTTCATTGAAGGATACAAAACTCAAAAGTGGGATGAAGCCCAGTTAAAAATTGCTTCCATAAATGCTGTTGCCACCGCAATGGTGTCTGGTCAGTCTGTAATGGAATGGATCATAGAACTTTGCATCCGACCTATCTTTCCAACTTTTGCAACTTCCTTAATTGGAGAGAATGAACCCTTTAAACTTGGAGTGTTTAAACGGTTTGTCATTTTGGCGTTCTGTATTGCCTTCGGAGTCAGCTCGCTGGTTGGTTGGAAGACGGGCTTCTTAAAACCCATTGTACCCATTCTGGCGTTAGGACTAGACGCGCTTCTGGCGCTCATTGTCTTTATGATAGAAGTCTTTAAAACGGGAAATCTTGGTAAAACCAAGATGGAGTACACCCTAATGTTTACCGTGTCGAACATTTTGTCAGCATACACTTGTGTGTGTATGTTGTCAGTGTTTGATCTTACAGACTCAAACCTTTTACAATGGGAGGCACTCTTTGGTGTCTCCTTCGGCTCCATATTAGTGATCGTATTTTTACTTAACTCTAACCTTGAGTTTTACAAATCAACATTCCAGATATGGAAACAATATCGCTCGAACGACAAGGAAAAAACCCTAAACACGATTATGGGTTTGTTTATGGCACCCGTTGCCTTAAATCAATTCCTCATTCTACCAGCAGTGGCGATGGGGTTACTTTACGTCTGTAACTCCAATCCAAACACATACGACGTTCGCGGACCAGGTATTTGGTGTTTTGTAATGAATCTGGTATCGGCACTGCCAAACTTACTTTATTTAATATGTGTCTACTTTGACCTTTATGTGCTGGTTAAATTAAGAAAGGAAAGGTTATCAACTAGTTTATCTTTCCTTCTTGGTGGATTTCCTGTTCGTGATAATCTCTTTGTTGAAAATTCTGAAGAATCAGTTGTTTAATAATCCTTATTTAACAGGATTTTTTTTATCTAATAATAAACTTTAACAAACTTTAATAAAGTCTATTAAACTCTAATAAACTCTAATAAAGTCTATTAAACTCTAATAAAGTCTAATATAAAATAAATAAATATATAAATAGTATTACAACATTACAACATTACAACATTACAACATATATACATATACACACATATACATTACAACACATATACAAATATACACATATACATTACAAGATATATACACAATGACATATCTACTAGACAAACCTCAAAATAAAACTATATCATTATGGTTTTACATTAAATCTGGATTAACATTTCGTTATATTTCAAATTTATCAATAATAGTATGTATTCTAGCATATTATATGGAAGCCTTTGATATTTTTTTTATATTTGCACCATTAGTATTTGTAAATTTGTTTTTAATAGCATTAATTCTTATAAATGATTTTGATGCTCTTATAACAAAGGTACTTAGTAAAATATTACCAGATAAAAAAGATAGAGATAACCAATCATATTTATTTGGACTATTTATTATTTTATGGCATATAATACCTGTTTTCTGGATAATGTATATTTTACAGTCACAAGATATAGTTAAAATATTTCATCCTAATTTTATGACTATATTCTTAAAAAGTTCAATAGTACCAATAATATATTATTATTTTGAAATTGATTTAAAAGTTTATGGTAATATTAATTATTTATTTTATTTAATTATTTATTTCATAATGCTTCTAGCTACATCTTTTTATTTATACAAATAATATTTATTTTTTAATTTATTTAATTTATTTTATTTTGTTTGTAATAAGTAATTACAAATACTTCAAAATTAAAATGTCAAAGCTAAAAAATGTAAAAAGTGAAAAAACCAAAAATACCAAAAATAAAAAAGCTATAAAAAGTAAAAAAGCTATAAAAAGTAAAAAAGCTATAAAAAGTAAAAAAGCTATAAAAAGTAAAAAAGCTATAAAAAAAACTAAAAATAGTATTATTTATAATGAAAATGATAAATTTATAAGTGGTTTAAGCTTAGAAGACCGCTCTTTGTTAGATTTTAAAAAAACAAAAACATTTTCATCTGCAACTACATTATCTCAATATAAATCAAGAAGTTATATTGGTGAAATATATGATTCTAAACCATTACACGATAAAATTAATAATTTATGTGTAAAAAAAATTACTATTAAAGAACCATCTCTTACTAAAAAAATTAGTAAACAATTATGTGAATGCATTTTTGATAAAAACAAAGATTTAACTATTAAAGACTTAGAGTCTAGTGTTATGAAAAAAATAGGTACTCCTAGTTCTAATTGTATTACTATTTATGATAAATTTATAAATAGTAAAAAATCTATTTCTAAGAGTAAGAGTAAAAGTAAGAGCAAATAAATATTTATTTTATTATCATTTTATTATCTATATCTATCATTATGTATCTGGATCACTACCACAACCTGAATCTGGATCAAAACATGTATCATCATTAGGATTATATACTACGGTTTCATCAGGATCTAAAATTTCATCACTTCCATAAATTTTTTTCATTTTCTCACGTTTTGAGTTATTACTTGAAAATAATTCTTTGTTATTTTGTGTTGTTTTATTAATTAATTTTATAATTACCGTGTATATCCAATATAGTAAATAACATATTAATATACTAATTATACAAGCTAGAATAATAATTGATTCTTTTTTATTTTCTATCATTTTTATTTTAATCTATTTTATAATAATCTAATTTTTTTAATTTATATATTAGATATATATTAGATATATATTAGATATATTATATATATTAGAAAAAAATGACTTCTAATTTTCGTAAAAATTTATTACCAACCTTAGCTAGAACTTCACCTGTTATTTTTCCAATATTTTTAGTATTAAATTGTGTATTATATCCATCATTTAATTCATATTACATTTTTATAATGTATTTTGTAATAAATTTAACAAATTTTTTGTTAAAAAATATTATATTTAAACCAATATACACAATATTTGAAAAAATAAATATACCTATTTTAGGTAGAGGAATAAGACCAGATGGAGCTAATAGTTGTCATTTTATATTAGATAATATAGATTCGAAAACATTTGGAATGCCTAGCGGTCATAGTCAAATTGCTTGGGCTATGGCTACTTATTTTATATTAAAAATTATATTTAATTATAAAAATAAAAATAATTCAAATAATTCAAATAATTCAAATAATTCAAATAATTCAACTAATCCTATATTAAAATTAAATTATTTATGGATTATTATATCGTGTATATTAATTTATATTTGTGCTGTATATATTTCTTATAGCAGAGTATATATAGAAGGATGTCATACAATTCAACAAGTAATTTTTGGTAGTTTATTTGGTATTATAAGTGGGGGTTTAGTATATTATTATGAAAATGATATTAAAATATTATTGAAATTATAAACAAATTATAAATATAATTTATATTTAATTTAAAATTGAATTTAAAAATATATATTTATATATATAATTAAACATTAAACAAATATTATAAAGTTACATAATTTCAATTACATAATTTCAAATTACATAATTTCAATTACATAATTTCAAATAAAATGCCTCCAAAAAAAAATAAAATTGTAGAAAAAATAGAAAAAGAAATAGTAACAGTTGATTCTGATAATGTAGATATTCCAGAAACAAAAAAAACTAATAAACAAATTATTTTAAAGACAAAATCATCAATACCAGAACCTATTATAAATGAATCTATTGAAATAGAAAAACCAAAAATAAAAAAACAAGTTAAAATACCTAAAGAAACTTCAAAAGAGATAAATATTAAAATAGAAAATGATGAAATTAAAGATGAAGAAAAATATGGTGAAGAAAAAGATGGTGAAGACAAAGATGGTGAAGACAAAGATGGAAAAAAAGAAAAACTTGTAGAACAACATATTAAAAAACCATACGAAGAAAAAAAGAAAGAAGAATCAACTAAATCAAAAGATACAAATCAAATTTCAAATACAAAAACAAATACAATTTTAAAACAAACAACATCATCATTTGATATGTTTGGTGATGATAATGTTGATTATCGTTTTATTATGAGTAATTATGATTGTAAAAAAAATAAAACTTTACCAAAAATAACAAAATATGAAAGAGCACTATTAGTAGGTAAACGCGCAAAACAAATAGAAGAAGGTGCTAATGCAAATATAAAAGTGATGCCAGGTCAAAGTTCTATTGAAATTGCAGAAGAAGAACTAAGACAGAGAAAAATACCATTCTTTTTAAAACGACCTATTGGTAATAAATTTGAATATTGGAAACCTGCTGATATGGAAGTATTGATGGATTGAATATGTAAATATGTTTTTATATTTTATATTTTATTTTATGTTTTTATATTTTATGTTTTATATATTTAATATGTAAATTTGTTTTTATTTTTTATATTTTATTTTATTTTTTTATATTTTATTTTTTATATTTTTTTTTTTTTTTATTTTTTTTTTTTTAAAATATAAAATAAATATAAAATAAACTATTATAATTAAGATGTCAATCAGTCATTCGAAATACACATATACACAAATAAAATCATCTGAAAATG
>Ga0114966_10001133_pt1 | contig 24958 bp, 18 predicted proteins | sample M_130207_XF_Meta_FD_87029 | JGI IMG/M metagenome (GOLD analysis project Ga0114966, IMG submission 87029) | Freshwater microbial communities from Lake Montjoie, Canada to study carbon cycling - M_130207_XF_MetaG | ecosystem: Environmental > Aquatic > Freshwater > Lake | place: Lake Montjoie... | reverse complement strand
ACCGAACAATATACTTCTTGAGCATCAGACACCTCCTTGTGTCCATGAGGTCTCCCACAAATCCGAAGTTCTTCCAATCCCAACTTTTTGCGTGGTGGACGCACTAGGTTTCCACGCAGTCGTTTCTTGGCAACGGACGACCCCGTTCACGCGAGCCATCACGATGTGAATGGGGCTTGGGTCATTCAGAATCATTCGCCACCGGAGCTACACTTTCGTTTTGAAATCCGACCCCGCTTGCCGGGGTGGTCCTTAGGTCTCTGCACTACTTCCTACTCCGGTCGTCATCGAGTAGTGCAAAAAACCTGATTCCACCGGGACAAGCCCGGTGGGGTGAGTTTTAAAACCAAGCTCAGTCCAGGTTGGTGATTCAGTCCCACGGCTTTTCGACTTTCACACTCCACGATTTCAGGGGCACACGACGTGACAACGTATTTGGTAACAGGCGGCGCAGGATTTATTGGGTCTCACCTTGCCACGCGGCTGGTTCAAGACGGGCATGTTGTCCGCGTGCTGGACAACCTTTCGACAGGGTCGCTTGGCAACCTCGCGCACCTCGAAGGGCGAGTGGACTTCATGCAGGCCGACCTCTGCGACTTGAACGCGGTGACGCGGGCGGTGCAAGGTGTGGAAGTCGTCTTTCACCAGGCCGCGCTCGCGTCGGTTCCGCGCAGCGTCGAGACACCGCTGGAGACTCATGCCGCCTGCGCCACGGGGACGATCAATTTGCTCGACGCCTGCCGTAAGAATGGCGTCCGTCGCGTGGTCTACGCCGGTTCGAGCAGCGCGTATGGCAATCAACGGACGATGCCCAAGCACGAGGGACAAGTCCCGCAAGTCTTGTCGCCGTATGCCGCGTCGAAGCTGGCCGCTGAACTCTATTGCGAGGCGTTCGCTTCGACGTATGGCCTCGAAACCGTGCGGCTGCGTTACTTCAACGTCTTCGGACCGAGACAAGATCCGAACAGTCCGTACTCCGCCGTCATCCCGCGTTTCGTCGCGGCGTTGTTGGCGGGAGATCAGCCGGTCATTTACGGCGACGGTAGCCAGTCGCGCGACTTCACGTTCATCGACAACGTGGTGCAGGCCAATCTGCTCGCGTCATGGGCCGACGATGTGAGCGGCCAAGTCTACAACTGTGCCTGTGGTGAATCGCTCGATTTGATCACGTTGCTACGCATGATCTGCGAACAGCTCGACGTGCCGTTCGTGCCGTACTTCGCTCCGGCGCGCATCGGCGACGTGCAGCATTCGTGGGCCGACATCTCGGCGGCCAAACGCGATCTCGGTTACAGCGTGCAAGTCTCGGTGCGTGACGGCTTGGAAAAAACGGTCGCGTGGTACGTGGCCCAGCATCAGCAACTGAAGCAGGGGAGCAGCAGCAGCGTGCCGCTGTGTTCCGTCGGTGTTTGATTCAAATGCATTTCAAAACCAACCCGACGCGCAAGCGAGGGCTTCATTGTGATCGACGGTACAGCCCTCGCTTGCGCGTCGGGCTAGTGCTTCGAGGTTGCGATGCGTTCTCATGACCAGCATGACCCAAACGGCTTTTCACAGAAGTGAACATCGTGAAACGAAATCTCGAATTCCACGCGGATGCTCTCCCCGGTCACGTCCATCCGGACGATGAGGCCGAAGGCGTGCCGATCAACTACATGCAGTTGGCCATTCATCACAAATGGCGGTTGCTGGCGGCGGGGATCGCGGGCTTGATCTTGGGGCATTTCGCCTACGTGCGATCGGGTCCGGAATACGCGGCATTCTCACAGGTGATGGTCACGAAGAAGAATCCGCCACCCGTGAGGGAAGAGGACCGGATGCTGACCGGTCAGGCGAAGCCGAGCGACCACATCCCCGTGATCACGAGTCCGATGTTTATTGAGAAAGCCGTTCAGCTCGGCGAACTCGGGAAGCTTCCGACGTTTGCCAACGAGAAGGACCTCGTCGAAGCGGTGCAAGATGGACTGAAGGTCAAACGAGTGGCGGGCAACGATCGTTCGGTGCAGACCGTAATTGAGATTCGATATTCGGGGCCTCAAGCCGCCGATGCCCGCAAGGTGGTCGATGCGATCGTCGCGCAGTACGCCGCACATTTGAGGGACGCCAGTCTCGAAGAATCTTCCGAAGTGCAGACCAAAGCCAACAACACGACCGAGGAGATGTTTGCCAAACTCCACACAGCGGAAGCCGCCTACCGCGACTTCATCCTGACGGTTCCCGAGGAATACCGTGCGGTGCTGGGACCGAAAACGAACGCGACCCAAACGTCGAACATCGCACCCGAAGATGTGATTCACACCTTGGGTGAAGAGCGGAATCGCAATCGCGTTCGACTGGCGGAACTCAAGTCGCGACAGAAGTCGATCCGCAACGCGCAAGCGGCGGGAGACTCTCAAGAGGCACTCGAAATGCAGGTCCGTCGGTTTCTCAACTCCGATGGACGCAGTGGGGAAGACGCCGACCGCCAGATGCAAATCAGCATCTATCAATCCCAGTTGTTGCCGTTCATCAACAAGGAACGCGAGCTGTCCGAGCAGGTCGGTCGCGACAACTTTGAACTGGTCAGCGTCCGTCGCAGCATCGAGAAGATTCTGCAGACCTACGCCAAGTTGGGACTGAAGTTTCCCGAGGGGTCCGAGGCCGCACGCTTTGCCGCCGCACGCGGAGTGCAAACTGATTTCGTCGCGATCTACCTCGACTCGCTCCGTCATCAGGTGGACGAACACCAGCAGAAGGATCGCGAACTGGCGAGCATGATTCAGGAGGAGGGCGTTCGCGCCAAAGAGTTCTCCGGCTACCTGGCCACCGATCAGAATCTGCGAGCGGAAATTGTGTTGCTGCAAGATTCGTGGAAGCAGCAAATCGACGTGCAAAACGGCGTGGCGAACGAAAAGGATACGAACGGCTTCAGAATGAAGGTCCTCTCACCAGTCAAGCACGAACTGGCCATCAAGAAGTTGATGAAGTTCTATGTCGGCGGAACGGCCGTGCTGCTGCTGCTGATGTCGGTCGTTTGTCTGGTTCAGGAACTGCGCGATCTGCGACTGAAAACGGTCCGCGATATCCGTGTCTGCCTGCGTCAGCCCGTGTTGGGAAGTGTGGCGGCGTTCGACGTACCGGACGATTCGGGACGTGGCCCGCATCCGGCGCTGCGCTACCTGCACGCGCCGAATTCCATCGAGGCCGAGAACTATCGTTCGATCCGCACGGCGTTGCTCGTCACCGCCGAGAATCATGACGCGCGGTGTGTCCTCGTCAGCAGTCCCGAGCCAGGCGATGGTAAATCGACGTTGATCTCGAACCTCGCCATCGCCATGGCTCAGTCGGGCAAGCGTGTGTTGTTAATCGATGCCGACCTGCGACGTCCGACCATTCACAACTTGTTCCGAGTTTCTCGCGACATTGGCGTGACCGAAGTCCTGTCGGGTGAGATCGACTTCTTGAATGCGATTCGTCCGACGACCGTGGAACGCCTGAGTCTACTCGTGGCGGGCAGCTCGCCTACCAACCCGGCCGAACTGCTCTCCTCGCCGCGTCTCAATCGGATGCTGCATGATGCGAAGAACGAGTTCGACTTCGTCTTCGTCGATGCCCCGCCACTGCTGGCTGTGAGCGATCCGTGCATTCTCGCCCGACACGCCGATGGGATGTTGGTCGTGGCTCGCGTTGGCAAGAACACGCGCACGTCGGCCGCACGCGTCCGCGAAATGGTCCAGAATCAAGGGATCGCCGTGCTGGGAACCGTCGCCAACGGTGTCATCCCCGGTCAGGATCGAGGCTACAGCTACAGCCACTACGGCGAGTACGTTTCGAGCGAGCCGGCGCGGACACCGGCTGCTCGCGAGATGGCCGGAGTGTGAGGGCGCACGCGGTCGAATCAACGACGTCGCGTCCCCACGGGGCTTGTCCCGGTGGAAACAAGTCTTTGCACGACTTGCTCATTCACTCGAACCGGCGCGGCGAGTAGTGCAAAAAAAACGCGAGCCACCGGGGCAAGCCCGGTGGGGGCGTGCCTCAGGAGCAAGCTCAGTCGTGCCCAAACCTCACGTCACGTCACTTCGCGGACTCGTCGTTCCAAGTCTGCCAGTTCGATCAGCGGTGCGGAGACTCCCTGCACCATCGCGTCGAGCGCGGCCGGGTCTTTGAATGCCGAACCGGTGACGAGGCAGACCACGTTCGCATTGGGGTCGATCAGCCCGGCGCGAGCCGCTTGCAGCGCACCGGCCACCGCCGTCGAACCGGCCGGTTCCGCGAAAATTCCTTCCTCGCGAGCCAGTCGTGATTGCGTCTGCCAAATGAAGTCGTCGCTCACCAGATGACCCGTTCCGCCGCAGCGCTGACATGCCGCGATGACTTCGTGCCCGTCGATGACCGACGGGACTTGCAGCCCGCTGATCTTGCTCGTGCATTGAATCGCCTGAGCCACGTTCAGTCCCGCACGCAGCGGTCCCGAGATCGTGTCGTTTCCGTCGGGCTGCACACACTCAACGCGCGGCAGCCGCTCCAATCGCCCCGCCTGTTGAAGCTGCTCGAAACTGAGAGCCGTCGCCAACACCAAGCCTCCGCCCCCCGCCATGCAGAAGACGTGATCCCACGCCGCTCGGTCGAGCGACTGCGCTTGTTCCGCCAGTTCGTGACCGATGCTCTTCACGCCGCTCATGCCGACCGGGCAGTAGGCGAACGCACTGATCTGCATCTGCGCTTGAGGCCGCGCGCTGAGCGCTCGCAAGCAATCGAGCACGCGATCCGACACGACGTTGTCGAGGCCGAAGCCGCGTACGCGATAGAGCCTCGCGCCATAGGCCAGCATTTGCTTGAGCTTTCCGGCGGGTGCCCCTTCCACGATCGCGATCTCACACGAGATCCCCGCCACGGCACAGTACGCGGCCAGTGCCGCTCCGGTATTGCCGCTGGAGGTCGCGATGCACTCGGTCTTCCCGTGTGCCACCATGTCCGAGACCGCCGCGCAGGCGAACCGGTCCTTGTACGAGCCGCTCGGGTTAGTGATCTCCAATTTGAAGAACAGGTTCTTCAACCCGACGCTCGGCCCCAACCGGCGCGATCTCACGACGGGCGTGTTCCCCTCGCCAAGCGTGATCCGCGCCGCAGCCGGAACCGGATCGAACCATTCCGAAAATCGCCACAGGCCGTCGTTCATGATGAGATGTCCTCAGTGATGGAAGTGATTGATGGAAAGGTGGCGCAGGGTCGTTGATCATCATGAAGTCCGGCAGACAAAGCTAAACCGACAGTGCTGACCCGATCATGAAAGTCGGCGGTCTGTTTTGGCTTATCAGCCCGGAGGGTGACACTTCAGCCAACTCTCGACGTGTCGCCCTCCGGGCTAATACACCGAGCCGAAGTCTGGCTGACAAAGCTAGGCCGGACTCCGGTTCTCCTGCCTCGGAGCGACAGGGCTACATCGTCGCATCGCGTTCAAACGGAAACATCGGTCGGCGGCGGTGATGGTAGTCGAGTTGCGTCATGTCGGCGGTCGTCACGCCGCGCGTGTTGACTCGCACGATGCTCGGACAGACCGGTTGATAGGCCGCGAGCGGCGCGTTCACCCCCTTGGCGACCAGGACGTGGAACGATTGCGGATCGAGGCCGAACGCCGTTAGTTGTTTGAGGCTGAAGGGAGGGACGCGGCGCGAGGTGAGCATCACAGTCAGCAGGCCATCGTCCGTCTGCACGATCACGGTGCGGCCCTGATCGAAATGCGTGATGCCGCCGTGTCGGACTTGGTCCTCGGTGAACTGTCCATCCCCGACGAACTGCACCACGAAGATCGCGTGGAACGGTGCGCCGTGCAGATCGTCGGTTTGACCACCCACGGACAGCCGGATGCGCGAGCCGACTCCCAATGCTTCGGCCTGCACGACCGAAGTCGGATCGTAGAGGCAAATGAACGACGGGCCCACGCGTTGCCGGTGCAGTTCGTGAGCCAGCCATGTGCCGTTGCCCGGTGAGCCACCGCCCACGTTGTCGCCCATGTCGAGCAGGCAGACGGGGCCGGTGAGCGATCTCGCTTGAGCGACGGACTCTTCGACCGAGACGAACGCTCCCGCCAGTCCGGCACGCTGTGACCACATCGCGTCGCCGAGTTGCCTCACCACCGTTTGGGCCAGGATCGGATCGTTGTTCGTCACGACTAATGATGCCGAACCCATCTCGGCAACGTCCGCGTAAGGGAAGCCCAGCATCAGACTGGCCGCCAGCACGCCCCGCTGATTACGAGCCGCTTCGAATTGCGCGACGACTCCCGATAACGGCGGCTCCGTCGTGCATTGCCGTTCAATGTTGATGGCCATGCGCGGGAAGCAGGCGGCTTGAGTCGGTTGGATTTCGCCTCGCAGTGTCCGCGCCATCAGCTCTGCCGCTTCGAGGCCGCGTTGTTCCTGGTCGATGTGCGGGTTGGTGCGATAGCTGACCAAGGCGTCGGTCGCGGCGACCATTTGCGGCGACAGGTTCGCGTGAGGATCGAGCGTGCCGATGATCGGGATTTGCGGCCCGACCGCTTGCCGCACGAGAGTCAGCCAGTGCCCGTCCGCGTCCGGATACGACTCGGCCACCGTGGCTCCATGCGGGGCCACGAGCAACCCATCCAGCCGCCCCGCGTATTGCAACTCGTCGAGCATCAGCCGCATTAAACGATCGAATGCGGCGGACTCGATCGCTCCAAACGGATAGGCCCGCGCCGCGAAGATCGGCACGGCTTCAATCCCCGCGCGTGCTAGTCCGTCGAAGAAGCCGCGCACTTCGTGATGCGCCGCCGCAAAGTGCTGCCGAACTTCCTCGCCCGACAGAATCAGGTCTTGGCGAAAATGCTCGAACGTGGTCTTCCCCGGCAGGAACGTGTTCGACTCTTGAATGAACGCGAGAACTCCGACACGGGCCATGACAGACTCCTGATTGAAAACGGTCGCTGCGAACAGCGGGACGGCAGACATCACCAGCTCGACGCGCAAGCGAGGGCGTCACTGTCATCGAAGGTCCAGCCCTCGCTTGCGCGTCGGGCTAGTGGCCGGAACACTAATTCGGCGGATGGCTTCAATCCATCGTCTGCCAGTAGCCGCCGCGCGTGTGATCGAATTGAGCTTCGGTTCCGCGTACGGTCTCGTCGTAATGGCCTCGCTGAAACGGACGGACCGGCGAATCTGGGGCGCTCGGCTGCAGGTCCTCATCACAGAAGACTGTCTGCCCGAGCACCCATGTGCGGACAGGCCAGCCGGTCAGCGTTGTGCCATCCCACGGACTCCAGCCGCACTTGGTTTGTTGCTCGGCGTTGCGAATCGTCTGACGGCGGTTGAGGTCCACGAGTACCAAGTCCGCGTCGTGGCCTGCGGTGATGCGGCCTTTGTTCACGATGTCCCAGACGCGCGCGGGGGCGTCGCACATCCAACTCACAACTTGTTCGAGCGAGCAGAGGCCGCGCTGCACGCTGTCGAGCATCAATGCGAGTGAGTTCTCAACGGCGGGCAATCCCGAGGGTGACTTCGGGTACGGCTGTCGCTTCTCTTCGAGTGTGTGCGGAGCGTGATCGGTCGCGACGACTTGCAGCCGTCCGTCGTGAAGAGCCTGCCACAACCCCGCATTGTCAGCGGCGGTCTTGATCGACGGGTTCATCTGCACGAGCGAACCGAGCCGCTCGTAATCGTCCACATTGAAGAACAGATGATGCGGACACGCTTCGCCGGTGATCAGGCCCCGATGGTCTCGCAGCAGTTCGGTCTCAGCGGCTGTCGAGACGTGGACGAGGTGGAAGCGGTGGCGATGCCGATACGCGAGGTCGAAGACGCGCTGCACGCAGATGACTGCGGCGCGTTCGTCGCGGATGCGCGAGTGGTCGGCGTGGGTCGAGCCGCCGCCGATGGCGTCGCGGTTCGCACGCACCGTGGTTTCGTCCTCGCAGTGGGCGGTGATGGGCAGCGTGGTCTCGGCGAAGATCCGTTCCAGCGTGGCCTGGTCATCGACCAGCATGTCTCCCGTGCTGGACCCGACAAAAATTTTGATGCCCGGCGTGCGCGTGGCCTGTTTGAGTTCATCGAGGTTGTGCAGGGACGCGCCGATGTAGAAGCCGTAATTGACCAAACATTTTTCGGAGGCCAGAGCCAGCTTCTCGGCCAGTCGATCGCGGGTGATGGTCTCGGGTTGGGTGTTGGGCATCTCGAGAAAGGTCGTCACGCCCCCCTTGGCACAGGCACGCGTGGCCGTGCGAAAATCCTCCTTGTGCGTCAGGCCGGGGTCGCGAAAGTGAACGTGCGGGTCGATGACGCCGGGAAGCAAATGGAGTCCCTCAGCGCGAATGGTCTCATCGACACGAGCACCCGCCGGCGGATCGACTCCCAAAATACGGCCGTCTTCAATCAGGACATCGGTGCGGGCGAGGCCACTCGGCAAAACACAGGTGGCACCAGAAATCAGAGTACGCATGAACGGGCTTTCGTCGAGGAGTTCGGGGCGTCACTCAACGCACTTTAGAATTTGTCCAAGCACAACACCAACCCGCAGCGTGAGCGAGTACGAGAGTCGAGCGACATTTGTCCTCGCTCACGCTGCGGGTTGGCGTTGTTCAGAACCCGGTGTGTTTTTTGGACAAGTACTTAGAACCGGTGCAACAATAACTGTCACCTCGTGGCGGATGCTGCCAGCATCCGAGCCGACGCTGGCAGCGTCGGCCACGACAGTGATTGCTGCGCCGATCCTTACTCGACGCCGCGCACGAAAAAAGCCCGGCTCGCGAGATGCGAGCCGGGCCGTGTCGGTGGGAGAATGCCGATTCGGATAATCGCGGTGCGGCGCTTCCTCCGCGATCATCGTCCGCCCGCTCCACGGGCCGACGGCCGAATCCACGACGCTCGACGGTGGAGGCGTGCGGGACTCGCGACTGCGAATCCTGCTCGTGTCCGGCGAGTCGTGTTGCCTTGTCCAAGTCATTCATGCGGCGAGGTTGCCGCTCCTGCATGTCGTCCCCCGGAGTTGCTCGCGATCAACTCCGTTGAGCAGCGAGTTTCGGGGGCTGCGTTTTCTGCTGGCATGCCAGCCGGCTTGAGAGCCGGTGGCCTAGGTTCCAATGTCGTCCGGCTATCCGCTGAGAGACTCGATGACCGAGGGTCCGTTTCGGTCTCGTCCGCCACATCGACCTCGCGGCGAGAGCTGACTCTTTTTAGTCAGCCACGCCGCGAGTGTCGTTGCGGGGCGATCCATCGCGATCTGATCGATCCGGTTCAGCGGGGGTGAATTGGGAGGTCCGGCTTAGGTCCCTCGCGGGTTTTCGGCAGGAGGCCCGTGTGCCAATCGCGATCCGGGGCGTTGTGAATTCTCGTACCAAGTCGAAGTCAAACTCGGGTTCATGACCGTGTTCTCCTTTCGCGTTTGGGGGCTGCGTAGCGTGGCAGACACATTGAGATTGTGCGCCCGATTTGAACGTGCGGCGGAAACTTCAACCGATCTCGACAAAGAATTTCGAGGTCCCTGCGAACTGCCGCGCTGAGTCCGCGACAACCCGCAAGGTTCACCGGGCCGGTGGACTTTCGTAGGCAAGCCGTGAGGGCCGCGGGAAGTGGGACGGTGCGATTCGCAATTCGTAGCGCAGGCGGCTCGCCTGAGTTGGCTTTGCCGTGGAGACGCAACGCAGGGGAGCCGCTTACGCTACGAAAGGGAGCGGAACCGCCACCAGCCGAGCGTGATGAACAGCATCGCAAACCCGACGAGCATCGCGCAGCACGTCAGCACTTGCGGTCCCTCGACGTGGCTTTGTGTCAACACGCCGTCAAACGCGCGCAGCGCCCACCCGTGCGGCGTAAAGAGGCTGATTCGCTTCATCAACGGCGGAAACATCTCGCGCGGGAAGAAACAGCCACTCAGGCCGCTCATGACCAAGATCAGCGTCGTGCCGTAGGACGAAACTTGCTGATCGGTCTGTACGACGGTCGCGAGTAACAGCCCGAGCGAGGTCGCCGCCAGCGATGTGCAAATAATGACGGGGATCAAGTACAGCGGCTCCGGTCCCCACGACATGCCGAACAGCAAGCGACCACACACGAACAACAACAGACACTGCGCGACTGACGTGAGAAAAAACGGCACCGTTTTGCCGATCAACACCGAGCCGGTTCCGATCGGAGCGAGCAACAATCGTTTGAGCGTCCCGTTGTCTCGCTCACTGATGAACGACCGCGCCATCACGCTGATGAGAAAAAACGCGAACATCACGGTGAAGCCAGGGACGATCCACAGGTACGCGGCACTCGAACTTTTCGCGCTGGTTGTGGGAGGGCTTGGTATGAGTGGCTTCGCGTCTGGATCGGCCTCGTCGTTCGATCTGTCTCGCATCCAAGCGCGCGTCACCGGGTTTTTGCGAGCGGCGACGGGAGCCACGACTTTGATGACCTGCGAAAAGAGGACTCCTTCCAGCAATCGACCCAGTCCGAGTGCCGCCGGACGACTCTCGAACGACACGTCGAGCGAAGCTGGTCCTGCCGCCAAGGGACCGTGATCCGAATTCACGATGTCCGAGATGCGCAGTTCGTCAGCACGCTCTTGAAACTCCGGCCCGATCATGACGAGCAACGACACCTCGCCGCGTTTGAGAACCGCACGACCTTCCTCGACAGAAGGCATCCGCGCGACGAGCAGCTCGCCATGCTGTTCCAATCGGGTCAGCAGCGCGCGCGACAGATCGGTCTCACAGCGATCCACGGCGGCGATCTTGAAACGTTGGTTGTTCTCATCGCGCGTCAGGAACTGACCGGTCGTCATCCCGACGATCGAGATGAACAAGAGCGGCAGCACCAGCAACAACACCACGGCCCGCTTGTCTTTGACGAGCAGTAACAGGTCTTTGCGGGCGATGTACCAAGCAGTCATGTCTCTCAATCTCTCAATCTCTCAAGCGGTTTCCGGTCAGGTCGAGGAACAGCCGCTCCAAGTTGGTTTGTTGAGTCTCCACGCGCAGCACCTTTGCGCCGGTCGCGTGAATGCGATCGAGGATGGTTCGCAGTCGTTCGCCGATGTCGGTTCGCTCGTTTGCGGCGTCGCTGTTTGAGGAATCACCGCTAGTGAGGATCAATGCCGGTAGACCGTCGCTGCCGGTGCCGACTCGCGCCAGGCCCGCGACCGCCGCCGCCGCTCGCTCGACATCATCGACGTACAGGATCAGGTCCGCCGCGAGACCCTTGAGCAAGTTCGAGATCGAATCGCACGCGAGAACCCGTCCGTGATCGACGATCGCCACGCGCTGGCAGATCGACTGGACTTCTTCCATGTAATGGCTGGCATAGATCACGCCGACGCCGTTCCGCGCCTGATCGCGCACGCAGTCGAGTAGATGCGAACGCGACTGCGGATCGACGCCGACGGTCGGTTCATCGAGGATCAACACGGACGGTCGGTGCATCAGCGCGACGCCAAAGTTCAGTCGTCGCTTCATGCCGCCCGAGTACCCGCCCGATGCACGCTTCGCACTCTCAACGAGACCGATCCGTTCGAGAACCTCATCGCAGCGTGCGGTCAGTTCTCGACCGTGCAGTCCGTACAAGCGCCCAAAGAATTGGAGGTTCTCGATGGCATTGAGGTCTGGATAGATCGCGAAGTCCTGCGGGACGACTCCCAGCCGTCGGCGTCCGTCGCGGTTGCGGCCATCGAATGGGAGGCCACCCAGAATCACTTCGCCCGCATCGGGAGCTAGCAATCCGGCGAGCATCATCATCGTCGTACTTTTGCCCGCACCGTTCGGTCCCAGCAGCCCCAGCACTTCACCGGCGAGAAGCGAGAAGCTGACATCGCTCACGGCAACGTGACTGCCGTAACTTTTCTTCAGGCGGCGAGCTTCCAAGAGACTCATTGAGAAACCCATCCATGGGTGATCGACTGAGTGATCGTTCGTTCACACCCACCCGCAGCGTGAGCAAGGACGAGCGTCGAGCGACATGCATCCTCGCTCACGCTGCGGGTGGGTGTGATGACACTTGCGATCCCGCCCTCACCATCCGAGCAGTGCGATGTGCATGAGCAGCCCAACCAGCGCGGCCGTCGTGCCGACTCGCAGGTTGTCGTGCGACTTCAGCGGTAACGATTCGACGATGGCACCGGCGAGTGCAGCCAGCGCCGTGATCGCCAACGCGATGGGGAACGGCACACCGGGGCGAGCTTCAATCCAGTAGTACAGTGACGACATCGTGGTGGCCGCGATGATGAAGCAGACGAGTCCCGTCCATGTCTTGCGGCGATTCCACGGCAGGCGACGGCCTCCCCACGCGAGACCACCCAGTGCTGCCGAGCCATCGCCCAACGCCATGATCCCCAGCGTCATCACTCCCAACTCCGAGCGACCGGGCAACAGCAGCATCGTGCCGACGACTGGGATCACGTAACCGATCACGGCCGCGCCCCATTGCTCTTCACCCGGTCGAGCAAACGCTTTCGCTTGAGCCATCGCAAACGCGACGACTCCCAACGCGACGGCGATCGTGATCCCGATCAACAGCGGTCCCCAAGGGTCTTGATGCGGGATGACCCACAGCAGACAGGGAACGAAGCCGGGAACCATATGCAACAACCGACGCCGCAACTCCGGCATTCCCAGCCGATCCGCCAATGTCTTCACGCCGGGAATCGGATGGAGCCATGCCGGAAGTTCATCCGACGACGGCCGAGAAATCACGCCAGGTAGCGCAGTGGGCAGGCTCCCTCCCAGCAATCGTTCACTGGAGACGGTGACGCGACTCATGCTTCAAACTCCCGTCGTGAGGCGAACAGTAAGAGGTGGCTGGCCTACACCAACCCGAAGTGCGAACCACCAACCCGAAGTGCGAACGAGGACGAAAGAATGATCGAGGACGAAGTCGATCGACGCCCTCGTTCACTCTTCGGGTTGGAGCCATCAATTTCCACGACGAAGCCCACGTCGCGACAGCATCAAATGAGGGGGAACTCCATTTGTGAAGAAGTCCTCACAACGAATGATCGTCTGGCAACGCGCAAGGAATTGCGACGGCTGTTGCACGACGCTGCAACCGCGCGACGAGTCCTCATCCGCACAGGAGTCCCTCCCCACGCAATCGTCAGTTTCATCATGGTCGTTCGTTTGACGCGGATTGCCCGAGGCATCAGTTGCCGCTAATCTGACCGCCGCTGCTTGGACGACATTGAGGATTGTGCTGTTCAACGAACGGCCTCTTCTCAACGCCCCGCTGATATCCCGCCGAACTGCCTCGCCAAATTCCTTACCCCGCAGATCTGAGTTCTCATGGCTCTGATTCGTTCGCTCCTGTTGTTCGGGTGTTGCCTCGCCACCGGTCGCGTTGTCGCTGCCGAGTTGCTGTCGCCCGAGATGCCCATTGAGCACGTGATCGACCACTACGTGCAGCAGCGTCTGGCCGAGAAGCCGCTTCAGCCCGCTCCGCACGCCGATGACTGCGCGCTCGTCCGGCGGACAACCATTGATGTGGCGGGACGTATCCCAACAGTGGCCGAAGCGCAGGGGTACGCGAACTCAACCGACGCGGACAAGCGGGCGAAGCTGGTCGAGCGACTGATGGCCTCGCCCGACTTTGCTCTTCAGTTTCGCAATGAACTCGACACGCTGTTGATGGGTGGCCAGAGGGGAAGCAACGGCGAGTGGCGTGAGTACCTGCTCAAGTCCGTTCGCAATGGCCGTTCGTGGGACCAGATGTTTCGCGACATGCTGATCGGCAGCGAAGACGACGCGGAGATCAAACCGGCGCTAACGTTCCTTAAGTCGCGCGTCCGGGAACTCGACGAACTGACGAATGAGACCAGCACGATCTTCTTCGGCGTGAACGTCAGTTGCGCCAAGTGCCACGATCACCCGCTGGTCGAGGACTGGAAGCAGGACCACTACTTCGGCATGACCTCGTTCTTCCAGCGAACGTACCAGACAAAGAAGAACGGGCTGGCCGAGAAGTTCAGCGGCGAGGTGAAGTTCAAGACGACCAAGGGCGAGGACAAGGTCGCCAAGTTCATGTTCCTGACCGGGGCCGCGATCGACGAGCCGGTGGTCGAAGTGAGTGCCGATGTCCGCAAGCAGCGTGACGAAGAGGTCAAGCAGCAAATGCAGGACGACAAGGCGGGGCCGCCGTCTCGCCCCGACTTCAGTCCGCGTGCGAAGTTGGTCGAGCTGGCGTTGCTCCCCGAAAACGAACAGATGCTTGCGAGGAATATCGTCAACCGAGTCTGGGCAATGTTCATTGGACGCGGCTTGGTTCACCCGCTCGATCAAATGCACTCAGCCAATCCAGCCAGTCATCCGGAGCTGCTCGAATGGCTCACGCGGGACCTGATCGCTCACAAGTATGAGCTGCGTCGGTTGGTGAAGGGGATCGTTCTCAGCGAGGTCTACGCGAGGTCGAGTGAATGGAACGGATCGACCGAGTCCCCCGGCCCCGAACATTTCGCAGTCGCTCTCGTCCGACCACTCTCGCCACGCCAGTACGCGTTGTCGCTGCAAGTCGCGACGGAAAGCTCAGACAACTTCGCCGCACAGATGGCCGACGCCGACAAGTGGCTCAAACGTCGTGAAGAACTCGACCGCCAAGTCGAAGGGGTCGCGAACCAGTTCGAGTTGCCCGGTGAGAACTTCCAAGTCGGCGTCGATGAAGCACTCCTCTTCGCCAACAGCCCGCCGTTCACCGACAACTATCTGCGAGACGGAAACGACCGCCTCGTGGGAGTCCTCAAACAACAAACCGACCGCCCCGCCCGAATCGCCTCCGCCTACTGGGCCACCCTCTCGCGAGCACCCTCCGCCGATGAAGTCGCCGCTTGCGAACAATATTTAGCCAAGCGAGACGCCGATCCCCTCGCAGCGACGAAACAAATGGTCTGGGCACTGCTGACCAGTCCTGAATTGCGATTCAATCACTAATAACGATCCGGGGTCAGGTGGTTCAAAGTTCATTTTTCGCCGCGAAAAATGAACTTTGAACCACCTGACCCCGGCTTCTCCGCCAAGCGAATAGAAGGAACCCGCCATGTCTCGACTTCATCTGCCATTCTGCGGTTCACCTGATCACGGTCTCTCGCGACGAAGCTTTCTCGGCGCGAGCGGCCTCGCCGGCGCGACGGCCTTCGCGACGAACATGCAGGTGCTCGACCTGCTTAAGAATCCGTGCCTTGCTGGCGAACTGAAACGCCAGCAGAAGAGCGTCATTCTGTTGTGGCTGGGTGGTGGGGCCAGCCAGCTTGAGACCTGGGATCCGAAACCGGGGCGGCCGACTGGCGGGCCGTTCCGCGCGATTCAGACTGACATTGCTGGCGTGCAGATTAGCGAACTCATGCCGAAGATGGCGCAGCGGCTGAAGACGACTGCCGTCATTCGTTCGCTCAACACTCGCAACGCCGATCATGGCGGCGGGACGCGACTCATGGAGACGGGCCGCGCGATGGAACAGGCCATCGACTACCCGGACCTTGGTGCGTTGATCGCCCGCGAGTTAGGACGGGCTGATAGTCAGGTCCCCGATTACGTCTCGATGTACTCGGAGACGGAAGGGCGTCACAAGGGCGGCTCGGGATTCCTCGGTGCCCGCTATGCGCCGACGTTTCTCACGGACAGCATGATCCCACCCAACATTCGTCGCCCTGAGTCGATCGCCGAAGTCGATCATCAGGAACGGGCTGACCTGCAAAAGCTCCTCGCCAAGCGATTCAACGAGAAGCGTTACAACGCCTCGGTCGCCAGCCACGGCATGGCCTATGAACGGGTTCGCGGGATGATGGCGAGCGAAAAACTGTTCGACATCGGGCAAGAACCCCAAGCCGCGCGAGACTTCTTCGGCCCGACTCAGTTCCAAGAACAATGCCTGATCGCCAGACGCCTCGTCGAGGCAGGCGTGCCGTTCGTGAAGGTCGCTCGCGCGTGGTGGGACAGCCACGGACAGAACTTTGAAACGCACCTCGAACTCTGCGCGGACCTCGATCAGGGGATGTCGGCGTTGCTCGACGACCTCAAGCAGCGCGGGCTGCTCGACACGACGCTCGTCATCACGCTGGCCGAGTTCGGTCGGACGCCGAACATCAACGCCAGCCTCGGCCGCGATCACTTCGCCAGTGCCTGGAGCTGCACGCTTTCCGGCTGCGGCATCAAGGGTGGCTCGGTCTACGGCAAGACCGACGCCGATGGACAGAAGGTCGAAGAGGGCGAAATGAAATCGGGAGACCTCTTCGCCACGATCTTCGCGGCTCTCGGCATCGACCCGAAGAAAGAATATCAGATCGGAGCCAGACCGATCCCCATCGTCGACTTCGGCTGCAAACCGGTGATGGACGTGCTGGCGTGATGGCGTCAGCCGTCGGTAATCAACTCTTCTGAGCGGGGCGGCGTCAGCCCGCTGGTTCTTTGTTTTGGGCGTCAGCCCTCTTGTTCATCATCGGACACGAAGAGGGCTGACGCCCAAGAACCGGGGGGCTGACGCCGCCCCGCTCAGAAACGAAATGCGAATTGATTGAGAAAGCCAGAGCCATGAGCACCGCCGATCCCACCAAGTTCAAGATTGCCAAATCCGCCCGCGTGCCGGGTATTTCCCTTTGCGTGGCGCTGGTCCCGCTGACTCAGCGGCTGCTCGTCGGAGGATCGGACTTCAAAGTTCGTGAGATCGACATGGCGAGCGACAAGCCGCAACCGGTCGAGTTCACCGGCGAGGGGCATCAGAGCTACGTGACCGGTGCAGCGATCGCCGGTTCGCAGCTTGTGACCGGCGGCTATGACGGTCGTTTGATTTGGTGGGACATCGCGGCGCGAACGGCCTCGCGCAGTGTGGCGGCTCATGAGAAGTGGATGCGCGGCGTGGTGGCGTCAGAGGATGGAAGGTTCGTTGCCAGCGTGGCCGATGACATGTTGTGCAAGGTCTGGGATGTCGCTTCGGGGAACTTGGTCCACACGTTGAGCGACCACAAGCCAACGACGCCGCATCATTTCCCGTCCATGCTCTACGCGGTCGCGTTCTCGCACGACGGTCAGCTTCTCGCGACCGGCGACAAAGTGGGGCATGTTGCTGTGTGGAATGTTGCCACCGGCAAGAAGGTTGGCGAAGTCGAAGCGCCGGTCCTCTACACGTGGGACCCGAAGCAACGGCGTCACTCGATCGGCGGCATTCGCAGTCTGGCCTTCGCGCCCGACAACCGACTGCTTGCGGTGGGAGGCATCGGGACGATCGGCAACATCGACCATCTCGACGGCCCGTCGCGGATTGAAGTTTTCGAGTGGCAGACGGGGAAGCGTGTTCACGAAATCAGCGACACGAAATTCAAGGGCCTTGTCGAACAGATCGCCTTCCCGCGCGAAGGGACTTGGTTCGTCTGCGGTGGCGGCGACAACGGCGGCTTCGTGTCGTTCTATGACTCGCAGACAGGCAAGGTCGTTCACCAAGACAAGGTGCCGATGCACCTCCACAAGTTCGTGCTGAATGCCGAGCAGAATACGCTCTACGCCGCGGGTCACGACCAGATTGTTGCGGTTGAATTCAAAGCCTCCGGCCCGCCGACGCCGCCTGCTCCCGCGTTGCCTGAAGAGTGAGCGACGTGACGTTTGGCGAAGACTATTTCCTCTCGCCCCGTGTTCGGGTGGCGTGTGGCGGGCGGTGCGTCAGGCTGATAGAAGCGGTCTGCGTTTCCGATCTCTTACGACACACTTCTTCGACACAGGCACTCCATGATTCACGTCCTTGCTCAGATTGAAACGACTCCCGGCCATCGCGACGACTTCTTGGGCGAGTTCGCCAAGGTGGCGATCCTCGTTCGTGAAGAAGCGGGCTGCATCGAGTACGGGGCGGCGGTCGATGTCGCCACCGGTATCTCGGTTCAACGCAATCTCGGTGAGAACGTGGTGATGATCGTCGAGAAGTGGGAGAGCATCGAGCATCTCCAGGCGCACTTGGTCGCCCCGCACATGATCGACTACCGCTCGCGCATCACACTGTTCGTGCAGGGTGTCACGCTGCGAGTGCTGGAACCGAAGGTCTGACCTCCCGTCACCGTCATGAAAGAAAGAGCAGCATGTTTCGCATGATGGTTGGTGGGGGATGCGTCTGGTTGATGCAGTTGTTGTGTGTGACGAGCGGTCTGTCGGCCGAGCGGCCGCCGAACTTTGTCGTGATCTTTGCGGATGACCTCGGTTACGCGGACCTGCACTGTTTTGGTTCGCCTCATCAGGACACGCCGAATTTGGATCGGATGGCTGCCGAGGGGCGGCGGTTCACCAGTTTCTATGTCGCTCAAGCCGTCTGCTCGGCGTCGAGGACTGCGCTGCTGACCGGGTGCTATCCGAACCGAGTGGGGATTCACGGAGCACTGGGACCGGCGGCGACTCACGGCATTCACGCCGACGAAATGACGATCGCCGAGGTACTCAAGCCGCGCGGGTACGCGACCGCGATCTGTGGCAAATGGCACCTCGGGCATCACCCCGAATTCCTGCCGACTCGCCACGGCTTCGACGATTATTTGGGTTTGCCGTACTCGAACGACATGTGGCCGAAGCATCCGACGGCGAAGTTCCCCGACCTCCCGTTGATCGACGGCGAACGGACCATCGCGACGAACCCCGATCAGTCGCAACTCACCACGCAGTACACCGAGCGGGCGGTGAAGTTCATTGAGCAGCATCAGTCGCAACCTTTCTTTCTCTACCTACCGCACACGATGCCGCACGTTCCGCTGTTTGTCTCGGACAAGCACGCGGGGAAGTCGAAGAACGGATTGCACGGCGATGTGATTGCCGAGATCGACTGGTCGGTGGGCCAAGTCCTCGCCACGTTGAAGAGGCTCAATCTGGATGACAACACGTTGGTGATCTTTACGTCGGACAACGGGCCGTGGCTGTCGTATGGACCTCACGCCGGTTCGGCCGGGCCACTGCGTGAAGGGAAAGGGACCACGTGGGACGGAGGCGTTCGTGTGCCGTGCGTCATGCGCTGGCCGGGTAAGATTCCGGCGAACACAGTCTGCAACGAACTCGCCGCGACGATCGATGTCCTGCCGACACTGGCCAAGCTGAGCGGATCCGAACTGCCAGCACTCAAGATCGACGGCCTCGATGTCAGCCCGCTGCTGACGGGCGACGCGACCGTCAAGACGCCTCACGCCGACTACTGGTTCTATTGGGGGGGCGAGTTACAGGCGATCCGCAGTGGTCGTTGGAAGCTGCACTTCCCGCATTCGTATCAGCACATCGACGTGCCGGGGGCTGAAGGACGACCGGGAAAACTCTCGTCCCCCAAAACAGAGCTTGCGTTGTTCGACTTGGAGACCGACATCGGCGAAGCTCACAACGTGGCGGCTCAGAACGAAGAGGTCGTCGTGCGACTGACGGCTCTGGCCGAGATGGCTCGCGCCGATTTGGGCGATACGATCACGAAGCGAGTTGGAACAGGAGTGCGTGCGGCAGGGCAGTTGAAGAAGTGATTGAGTCGTGCGAAGTGAAAACTGATCAGTGCAAAGTGTGGGGCAGAACACACAGCCCGTGGCTGTTCATCGACGCCTCTGTTTAGTTTTTGTGAGCCGGGCGGCGTCAGCCCCCGGACACTGCGAATGAAGAGTCCGGGGGCTGACGCCGCCCGGCTCACCTACTTAAATTCCTGAGCTGGTCTGATGAGGGATCGAGATGAACCGAATGCTGATCGCGATTCGACTGGCGTGCCTGCTAGCTGGGGCGTGGAGTCTCGTCCCGGCGACCGGCTTCGCAGCCGAACGTTACGCCGCGATGTTTTCGGACGGCGGGCGTGTCGAAGAGGCTGAGGTCCGCGAGTGGTTCGAGCCTGCTTCGGTCCCGAAGATTGGGGGGCGTGCGCTGTTTGACGGCGCGGCTCCGGCGCGATGGATCATTGATCGGCAGCAGCCTCCCACGACCGAGTCGGAGATGTTTGTCGAGTTCTTCGGTGGGGACCGACTGTCCGGCGAAGTCGTTTCGTTTCGAGCAGACTCGGGACTGGCGTATGAGCAGCAGCCAGCTCATCTCATTGTGAAGCCACTCCTCGAAGTGCAGCCTCCGGACGATCCGTTGTCGGGCGAGTTGCGTGTCGCGACCGAGTGGCTGCGTCGCGTCGTCTGGCAGCGTGTTGCGCGGGAAGAGTATCGGCCGGGGACCGTCTGGCTGCGGAACGGGGCGATGCTGACGTATCGCTCGCTGCGCTGGGCCGATGGGGCGGTGACGCTGCTGACCAATGATGGACTCAAGGAATTGTCGTTCGCGGAGGTGGGCGAGGTTCATTTGCCGAAGCTCGATGCGTGGAGTTGTTACTACGACCAACTTGCCACGCTGACGCCTCAACTCAAGTCGCGACTCATGCAGCTCGACACGACCGACGGCAGCCGCTGGACGACATCGACCGAGCGGTTTCAGTCGCGGCATCACGGCGACAAGAACCGGCCCGAACAGTGGCTGCAACTGCTGCAACCGGCGTGGAGTCTCGATCCGGTCTGGCTCCGTTATCGCACCGTCAGCGCGTGGCGGTTCTTCGCGCCGACCGACGTGCCGTTGTCGAACTTCGCACCTGTCGAAGTGAAGCAGGCGTCGGTCTTCGGTTCCGGTTGGAAGTGGCAGACAAACCAGAGCGTGCAACGCGGGCTGTTGCAGTCATTTCGGCACGAGTTCGGTTGGGGCTTCGGCGTGCAGGCGTCGTGCGATCTAACGTTTGAATATCCGGAGATCGCCACGGCGCTGCACACGTTTTACGGGATCGACATCTCGGCCGGTTCGGGCGGCTGTGTCACTCCGTCGGTCGTGTTGGCGAGTGGCCAGAAACTGCATGAGTACCCGTATCTGACGACCTCGCACCACGTCGTGGACAGCGGCTGGCACAACCTTCCCAAGGGGTCAGTTGAACAGCGGCGATTCACGCTGCGAACCAACATGGCTCACGAAGGTCGTCCTGCCGGAACCGATCCGTTCGACGTTCGTGACGCGGTCAATTGGTACGAGCCAGAAGTGAAGCTCGACCCAGTCGCGCTCGAGGCGGAGGTCGCATCGCGCGTGGTCTCACGATTGCCGGGGCTGGCCGGTTGGACGGTCTCGCCAGCGGACACAAAGACCTTGAAAGTGAGCAACGTCGTCGATGCGATTGTCGCGCGTGATCCGTTGTTCCGGCCGGTCGTGCGTTCGACGGATCGGTTCCTCATCGCATCGCGCAAGCTCAAGGTTGGACCACAGCACCGTTGGCTGTCGGTCGCGGTCAGTCGCTTCCAAGAGAACACGACGCCGACGTTCGTGCAGGTGAAAGTGGACGGTCGTTCGCAGGGTGAGTTTGAGGTTCCGCTAAGAAACGCGCCGACCGATCCCGACCCGATCCTCGTGGCGATTCACACGCATCAGGGACGCACGGTCAACGTCGAACTGGTCGTGTTTGGGACTGATGAAAAGTCGCTCGTCGATTGGCGTGGCTGCACGCTGACGGAGGATCGGCCGGGAGTTCTCACTCTGTTTGAAGACGATCCGCAGTTCGCGGCGCTGCTGCATCACGGTACCGGAACCGTGACGACCGACGATGAGAAGCCGTATTCGGGGAAGACCTCGCTCCGGGTCACGCCCGATGCCGGTGACAACGCTCAACTGCCGGGCCTTGATACGGTGATCGTCGATCAGCCGCGCCTCGGCCAGTACCGCTACGTCCTCTTCGCGTGGAAGCAGGCGACCGGATCGCGACTGCAACTTCAGTTCGCCAACGATGGCCGTTTGGGCGAGCAGATCGCGCAGCAGTTGCTTCGCGCCGATCAAATGAAAGGCAAGCCATTTCGGGGACGACGCGGTCTCGCCGGAGCGACCGATGATCGCGGCCTGCGTCACGGCTACGCCTACGATGCGGGGAACATGCCGCAATCGGCCGGCTCGGCACTCCGCCTGAACGGAGCCTTGCCGAAAGATTGGCAACCGCTTGCACGCGACCTCTACGGCGATTTTGGCTCGTTCAATCTGACGGGCTTGGCGATCGACTGCACCGATGGTGAAGCGGCGTGGCTGGATCACGTCTATCTGGCGCGAACGCCACAAGACTTGGAGTTCGCACGGACGTATCTCGTCAATCCGCAGGTCGTCACGAAGCTTGATCCCAGCTTGATTGATGTGGCCGCGCGGCGCGAGGACTACGGCCGGTTGCTCGCTCCGTTCACGAGCCACTTCTCAACGCTGGATCTCGTCCAAGGTCTCTATCGCATGACCGAACACAACGGACAGGCCGATGCTCTGAGAACTCACCCAAACGCGGCTGACAAACCGGCGGTGCTTCGTGCGGGACTCGTCTTGCCGAAGGATCAGCCGCAAGCCTTGGACATCTTGGTGTCGCATCAGATCGGAGCCGACTTTCAGTTGGTCGTGAAGGTCAACGGTGAGGTCCTGCACGATCAACTGATCGATACGAAGCTCACGCTGCCGCAGCGCGGCTATGCCAGCCTCCAACTTTCGCTGGCGAAGTACGCCGGACAGAAGGTCTATTTGGAAGTGCTGAACCAGTCGAACAACTGGGCCAGTGAGTACGCGTATTGGAAACGGCTGGAGATCGTGAACGAGTAGCAAATCGACTTGACGATCTCCCCGCACCGCCGAGGGGGGAGGGAGAAGAAGCGAGGCACGCGGGGCGTTGTGTCGCACCCGGTCCTTACCGTGACTCCAGCCATTTCGCCGTGAACATGAGGGCGAAGAAAAAGCCTGTTCCGAGCCAAGCGAGTCGCCATCGTGCCTGAAACCAGCAATACGCGGCAATTCCCGCGGCCACGAATCCCCAACAGGAACATTGCCACACTGAAACGTTGAGCGGCGTGATTGCCAGTTCACTCAGACGCGGCTTTTCTGGATCGACCTCGATCCAACCGTATTTCAAGTTGTAATACGCCACCGTATAGAGCTGAATCGCACTCCCAATCACCCCTAACGCGCAGAAGATCGCCAGAAACGTGCCGGGAATGATGCGCCACCGCAGCCCACGACTCGGCTGTGAGGGCACTGTGCCGAGCGTGTCGGTATTCGATGCGTTCAGATCGTGGTTGTCGATCATGGTCTCACCCCACCTGGCACTCGTCGTCAGGATTCCGTGGACTTCAAGATCTCATGCACGACACGCGCGGGGCGACCATCCGTGATCACTTGCTCGCGACCGTTGAACTGGTACGCGAGCTTGGTGTGGTCCATGCCAAGTTGATTGAAGACCGTCGCTTGGAAGTCGTTCGGCGTGACGATGTTCACGGCCGCCTTGTGGCCGACTTCGTCGGTCTCACCGTAGGTCATGCCGGGACGAATCCCTCCCCCCGCGAGCCAGATCGAAAAGCCTTGGCCGTTGTGGTCGCGACCGCTCTGCGCATCCATGACTCCTTCGCAGACGGGCAAGCGACCGATCTCGCCTCCCCAATGGACGAGCGTCGTGTCCAACATGCCGCGCTGCTTGAGGTCCTTCACTAATGCAGCGGCCGGTTGATCGGTTCGATTGCAGACGGCGGGCAGGTTCTTGCGGATGTCTTGATGCGTGTCCCAAGGTTGTCCGCCGAGGAACATCTGGACGAAGCGGACTCCCCGTTCGACCAGCCTGCGGGCGATGAGGCAGCGCGTCCCGTACTCCTTCGTCACGTCTTGGTCGATGCCGTAGAGCTTGTGGATGTGCAGCGGCTCTTGAGTGATATCGAGTGCTTCCTTCGCGGCAGTCTGCATGGCTGCGGCCAGTTCATAGCTGGCGATCCTCGCTTCGAGATCGGCTTCGCCCGGATGCAGTTCGAGGTGCTTGCGGTTGAGTCGCGCGAGTAACTCCAAATTCTGTTGCTGCACGGTTCCGCGCAGCTTCGGCGGCGGATCGAGATTGAAGATGCGCGGCTCTTGCGCGCGCAGGACGGTTCCTTGGAAAAGGGGCGGCATGAAACCGCTCTCCCAGTTGTGAGTCCCATCGACGGGATGTCCGCCCGGATCGGCGAGAACCAGATACGCGGGGAGGTTCTGGCTTTCGCTGCCGAGTCCATACGTGATCCAACTCCCCATCGTCGGCCGTCCGGTCACAGCCGGGATACCGCCGTGGAAGTAGCGGATCGAGACCTCATGCCCGTTGTGTCCCGTGTGCATCGACCGAATCACGCAGATGTCATCGACGATCGAAGCGGTGTGCGGCAGAAGTTCGCTCACATCGGTGCCGCATTCGCCGTGCTTCGAGAACTGCCACGGCGAGCCAAACAATTTCTTACTGGCTCGATTGGCGAAGCTGAAGACGACCTCACCGCCGTAGTCTTGGCCGTGGTGTTTGGTCAGCTCGGGCTTCGGGTCGAGCAGGTCCATGTGAGCCGGACCGCCGTGCATGAACATCGAGATCATCGCCGTCGCCTGCGGCGCGAAGTGCGCTGCGCGCGGCTTCATGTCGCGCGGCTGATCGTCCTTCGGTTTGATGGGCGGAGCTGCGAGCAGCCCTTCGTCGTGCAGCAGACTCGCCAACGCGAATGATCCAATCCCGAAAGCACTCGACGACAGGAAGCGGCGGCGCGAGGAGAAGTCCGGAAGTTGGAAGGCAGAGTTGGCTGAGGCTTTAGGCGAGCTGATATCGACCATTTGAGATGAGTCTCCAAGCGCGAGTGTGATCATCGTACGGTAAGCGTCTCGCTTGCCCGTGTTTGTCGTTCAAAGCCGTGCTTGCCATTCCAAGACGGGCAAGCGAGACGCTTAGAACTTGTCCAAGAACAACACCGTGTTTTGAACAACACCAACCCGCAGCGTGAGCGAGGACGCATGTCGCTCGACTCTCGTCCTCGCTCACGCTGCGGGTTGGTGTTGTTCTTGGACACGTTCTTACCCTACGTCGAAACGGAAGCAGAATCGACTACAAGCCACAAACAAAACACCGAAAAAAGCGACTACTGCGTCCACCACGCAAAAAGTTGGGATTGGAAGAACTTCGGATTTGTGGGAGACCTCATGGACACAAGGAGGTGTCTGATGCTCAAGAAGTATATTGTTCGGTTGTCGGATGAGGAACGTGGT